>Ga0247664_1000385_pt1 | contig 11074 bp, 20 predicted proteins | sample CNK05_metaG_FD_182715 | JGI IMG/M metagenome (GOLD analysis project Ga0247664, IMG submission 182715) | Soil microbial communities from Purdue University Martell Research Forest, Indiana, United States - CNK05 | ecosystem: Environmental > Terrestrial > Soil > Temperate forest > Bulk soil...
TGCCTGCGCCTCTCGCTGGTCGATGACGTGCGTGTTCAGGACGGCGTTCTCGTACCCCGAGGTCAACACCTGGAGCGTGTAGTCGAAGTCCTCGAAGACGCATGACTTGTAGACCCACCCGTTCTCCCTCGCCGCCCGTAGGTCCAGTGCGTGGAGCATACACTGGCGAGTCGCAACCTCGACAGGCGGTGTGGAGCGGTTGGCTCCGCCCCGCTGCCGTACCCCCACGAGAGGCACCTCCCGCAGCAGCGCGAAGATTCGGTCGAACATCTCGTCAACCTCGTCCGGGCTTTCCGGTTGGCGGAACTTCGTGGCGTCGTCCTTCCGGCGTACCGCGAACCGCAGGTCGTCGTCCATCTGCACCATGTAGTCGCCCTCGTGGTTCTCCATCAACCACCGGCGTACGGCACCGAGTTCTCCCTGCGCGGGGCAGGGGACGATCTGCACTCCGTGGGAAGCGTATCTTGATACGTCATCCGGGTGTACGACCAGCGCGGTCCGCTCCAGGATCTTGGTTCCCTTCAGGCTCTCCAGTGTCAGTAGGTCGTCCCGCTTGTACGTCGGTACGTAGACCAGTGGCTCACTCTTCGGTGATCTCAATGTCGCCTTCCTCTAGTTCTAGGATCAGTGTGCTCGTGGCAAGTTCTCGCTGCTCGTCGTTCAGCCCCAGCACGTCCATCACACGCTCGAGTGCGTGGCTTATCATGTCGAGTTGCCGCGCCTCGATCTCCACCCGTGCCTGCTCCATGCGGTCGGTGTGGTCCAGGCCGATCACGCGGGCACGGCGCTCGGTGATCTTGAGGGCCGTTTCAACGTGCTTCCACGACCCTTGCGAGATGCCCACCTCCAACGCCTGCATCAGCATCCGCTGGGTCGCCAACTCCTCCTCGATGAACTGCGTGTAGGACTTCTGGCGGTTCTCCTGCCACTTGATGCGAACCTGCTCGAGATCGCTCTTGACGACCCGCTCGCTGACGCCCAGCCTCTCCGCGATCTTGCCGGGGCTGAACCCCAGCAGGGTCAACTCCGCAACGAACTCCAGCCTGTCACTGCTCACTTGTGATCCTTGCCTGTCGTCGAATCCGCTGTCCATGCTGCTTCTCTTCGCACTCGACATCCTCCATCTCAACAAGCGCGTCCCACACCATCTCCTCGTATGCATCGCGATCACGGTGTGCCGGGCGGAGATCCTGCCAGTTGACCCATTCGCCATTCTCCCGAAGGAGTTTGCCATGAGCGTTCTTCACCAGTTTCGCCGCCCGCTCATCGCGGATTTCTTCGCTCACCCGCTCGTCGCTCTTCTTCGACGCCTTCTTCTTCTCGTGTGTGGCATTGGCTACGGCCCGCTCACACACCGTCTGCATACGCCTGGACACCGCGATGATCATGTCCGCAATCTCGACGTGCAGGTCCTCAATGACAGTGGACTCGTGGAGGAACGCGATGCCTGCCGCCACCTTGAGGCGGAGCAAGTTCTGGTGGCCGTGCCTACTCATCTCCCCACCGTCCACACCTTCCTGGGCGACCTCGATGTCGTAGTCCAGGAGTTCGTCCAGCAGCCACTCGGGGTATCGGATAATCGGGTCCATCTCGAAGTCGAAGACCGCTAGGAACTCACTGTCCCAGCCAAGAGGTCCCGGCCACTTAGGGCGATCTCTACGGTCCTTCAATGCGTTCTTCGCGTCAGTAACCGGCACCCAGATGAACCGCTGCGGGGTGCCCGAGTCACGTCCGTCGAGCAGCACGCCCGCTCTCCGGGGCTGTACGCCCGCCACGATCTGAAAGTTGTACGATCCGGCGGGCAACTCTCGCTGCCGCTCCTTCGTGGCGTTCTGGCTGCCCGTAGCCCCGCCCGTCAGCAACGTCCGCATCTCACCGAACAGGGTGCTCCCGGTGTCCTTTCCGAGCGCCCCGAGCGTGTCGATCTCGTCTACGTAGAAGAACCCCCGTGGGTCGTCGGACAGTACGTTCTTCTGACTTTCGGTGTCCCACCTCAGATACGACTGGATCAACCCCTGTCCAGTAGACGGGTGGCTGTCGTGTTGTTTGAGACCCAAGAGTCTCATGCTCATCGAGGTGATCATGGTCTTGCCCTGTCCGCTCGACCCGACCAACGCCACCCCGAGGTTGAGTGCAGCCTTGTCCCCGATGTACCCGTCATCTATGCCGGGGAGATGGATCGACGGGTGTACCTCGTGGAGCACGCGAGCGACGGTCACCGCCAGTAGCGCAAGCGGATTCCGGTTCAAACTCTCAGCCGCTTGCTTGATGTGCTGGAGGCGATCGGTCTTACCCCAGATGTCGACCTCGAGATCTATGTCCTCGAAGTCGGCCTGCGCCATCTTCGTCGGCGTCGTCTCGGGCAAGGCGGGACCGGACTCTTCGGCGTACTGCCGGGCGGACTTCACACTAGCGTTGAACTCTGACTGCTCGTACGGTTCGTCAGCGGGCACTCGTTGGGCGGCAGTCCACAACGCATCCATCACGGTGTCCTCGTCCAACGCCCCCGCCCCGGCGAACCGGAAGAGCAGGGGCATCCAGTGGAACACCGCCTCGTTCCTGCCTTGAAACTCGTCCCGCTCGTGGACGTGCTCCACGCTGTCGCAGGCTTGAGCCAGGATCTCGAGCGCCCGCTCCTTGTCCTCGGCGGTAGCCGGAGCCGTGTGCGCCCTCTCAGACGTCGCGGGATTGGCCGGGGTGCCTGTACCCTGCCCACCCACTGCGGGAGCGTCAGAAGGGCCGTGGTGCCCGTCTAGCCACTCGTCTACGTGTAGGTACGGGCTGCCAGCGTTGGCCGACGTCCAGTAGTACGTCTCTGGGTCTGCGCTGGACGGACTCCACATGAACCGCTCCGCCTGCGCGGTGGTCTTGTCGAACCGATCTCCGTCCAGCAGGTTCATCACTGTCCAGGAGAGTTCCTTGTACTCGTTGGGTTCGACACCTCTGGACAAGGGGATGATCAGCCGGTAGCGGTGCGCCTCGGCGGTGTGCCTCCACGTCGTGTGGATCAGGTAGGGCACGCCGAGAAACTCGAGTCCTACGTCGGTCGGGAAGAACGCGTCGGCATAGTCCGCGTCCAGCGTCAAGAAGAACCGCTGCTCTACCGTGCGGATGGTGCGTCGCCCGTGCTGGAGAGTGCCGCCAACGTAGGGGCGAACTTCTTTACTCCCCGCTGGCTGGTCGGGCTTCAGCCAGCGAACGAAGGACGACCACGACTGGTCATGGATCGGTGACCAAGTCGCAGTCGTCCTTGAACGCCCTGTCGACCAACTCAAGGTCGGGGCATCTGGTGCGGGTTGGGGCATCAGGTTCACTTCGCCGTCAGGCCCTTGACGTACGCCTTGGCCTCGGCGGCTCCGTGAAACGCGACGCCCATCTCGTTCTCGATCAGACCGTTCCCCACGATCACCGCAACAAGACCCCCGCCGCTGAGTGACACGACGGAGTAGAGCGTGCCGTCGTGCTCCATGCCCAGCATCACCTCGTCACCGTCGTACACCCCGGCGAACCATGGACCATCGTCCGTCGGCTCGAGAGTGATGGTGTTGCCGTCGCCGTCGTCGTACGCCTGATCAAGGATCCATCGGTTCGCATCGCTGATGGACACGAGGCACGGCTGTCGGAAACGGCTGGCGAGGAGGTTGTTGATGCACTCGTAGAGACCTCCCACCACGAGCGCTTCCTGCACGCCTTTCCATTCCTCGTCGGTCATCGACGTCACTGCGCTGCTCCTTGGGGGGTAGTGATGGTTAGGCAGAAGTGTCAAGTTCGGTGAGCACCATCTCGAGGTTGCCCGTGTGGTCCGCCACGTCGCGGCGCAGCCCCTCGTTCTCACGGGTCAACCTCTCGAGGTCGAGCCGCTGCTGCTCGATGGTGGCGGTGTTCTCCCGGTCGGCCTGCATCTGGCGTGCGGCCCAGCCGGAGATGAGGCAGAGCGCCCCCACCAGAAGGACAATGACAATGATCATGGTTCGTACCTTTCTCTGACCCGCCGAAGGATTTCTCCGGCGCGTTGCCTGCTACCTAGCCTAACGTGCGGCTAGTCTATCCCGCTACGGCTAGCGATCACCTCGTTGGGCTTCGGGTACACCTGAACGAGCGTCTCAGCGTCCACGATCACCCCATACGTCCGGCCCCCGCTGGAGACGAACCCGTGGAAGGAACCGTGTACGTCGGCTACGCATCGCCAGCCCGAATCCCGGATGAGTGTTCCATCGTCCAGCAGGATAGCGAGTTCCCGATCCACCGCTCACCGCTTTCCTCGTTCCAGCACCTTGAGCAACGCGTCTTGCCGGGTGATCCTACCCTGCACCACATCCAGCACCTGCTCGTCCACCGTATCGCGTGCGATGATGTGGTGAACAGCGACGGCAGGAGACGGCTGACCCTGCCGCACCAGACGACCGATCCCTTGGGTGTAGAGTTCACTGGACCAGTCCATCGCGTACCAGATGAGTAGGCTACCGCCCCGCTGAAGGTTGAGCCCGTGGCCTGCGCTCGCGGGGTGCGCGATAAGGATGGGGATGTTGCCCCGGTTCCAACGATCCATGGCGTGTGGCGTCTTGATGTCCACTGCTCCGTCTAGGTGGAGCAGCCTGCGCCGGTCCTCGTTGAAGCGATAGAACACTAGAGCGGGCGCACCCTGCGCGTCGGCCAGGATCTCTTGGAGCATCTCCATGCGGATCATGTGGTGGTGCGTGATGTCGCCTTCGTCTGACTCCTCCGCGCCCACCAGTCCACTGTGATACATGAAGCCGCTGGCGATCTGGCTCAACTTGTTCGTCTTCGCGGCGGCGTGCTCCACGCTGGCGAGGGTCTCCCCCACCTCGGCGACGAAGTGCCGGTTCATGTCGTCGTACGCCTTGCGTGCCTTCGTCGGCAGATCGAAGCGATGGTACACGTCGTTCTTCACGGGGTACGTCGCGTGGCTCTGGTCGATCGACAGGCACAGATCCTTGATCACGTTCTGGATGATGCCCTCGGCGTGAGGCCGGAGCGTCCAGTTGGTGATGATCCCGTTGGGCAGACGCCCACCCGGCGCGAAGTACTTCGTCCGGTACGCGGTGAGCGTGCGCTCGAGCCGTGCGCCCCTGTCCAGGAGATACACCTGAGGCCAGAGGTCAAGCAGGCTGTTCGGCGTGGGCGTGCCGGTCAGGCCCCAGACGTAGGGCATGTTCTTCGTCAGCCGGTTCGCGTGCTTCCACCGTTGCGACGCCCGGTTCTTGAAGCCCGACAACTCGTCGATGATGATGGTGTTGTACCTCGACGTCTTCCTGCTGACGAGGTCACCGCCGAAGGTGTCTCGCGTGATCAGGTGCAGGTCGGTGTCCTCGGCGAGTCGCTGCTTCCGCTGCTCGGGGTTGCCGCGCACCAGCGAGTAGGTGAGGTCGGGTCTCCACTTGGCGATCTCCTCGGGCCACACCTCTTCGGTCACCCGCTTCGGCGCGATGACCAGCGCAGGCAGATGGACCTCCGTCAGAGCAGACAGGACGATCGCCGTCTTGCCCAGACCGGGGACAAGGAACAGCCCCGCCCGAGGGTGTGCGTGGAGATGGGCCACCGAGTCCTTCTGGTAATCGTGCAGCCGCTCATCCAGCGGGTGGTGCGGAACGGCGGCAACATCCAGCGCGAGTTGCAGCGCATCCAGGGGGTCGATCAATGGCTCTCTCACTGCGCTCGTGTACTCCCTCACCAGTAGGTCTCCTGTGGGTTCCGGTCAGTCACCATGCCGACGATGTCGATGGGGACCAGCGCGCCCATCTGGTGCTGGTCGAGGAACGCCTCAAGGATCTCACGGGCGGGCCACCCCAGCATCCCACACCGGGACCAGAGAGCGCCCCACCCGCGAACGTCCAACGGCCCGATGATCTCGAGGAAGTCCCGTGCCTCTACACCCAGCCCGTCGGTGTTGAGGACGAGAGGCGTGTCGCCCCCGCTCCTTGGCCTCGGGCCGTCGAAGATCTGCTGGAAGCCCTTCGGCCGGTGGAGTCCGTCCCGCATAGAACCGATCCAGATGCGCGGCTGCTTCGAGTCGTACGACCAGAGCGTCAGGTCCACGATGGTGGCCCCGTAGTCGTACGGGTGGCCGAGCACGACCCAGGAGTGCTGTCCCCCGACACCGACGCACGCGCCACGGGCGACGCGAAGGGTGGGGCCACCCACCCCCAGCAGACCCGAGCGGACCAGCGACAGTGATACCGAGTGGCAGTCGTACGCGAAGTCCTCGAAGTCCGAGTAGTACGACGGCTCCGTGTCGCACATCACTTTGACGACGGCCTCCTCTGTCAGGTCCTCAGGCTGCACCGTGCATCCTCGTCTTGTGGTGGTTGAGCCCGCGCACCGTGCCGAACGCCTTGTCGCAGCCGTCGCAGGGGAAGTCCTTGGCCTGCTTCCGCTTCCTGCGGTTGTTCACGGGGCGGGCCTCCTGCAAGAACGTACCACCGAGACACTCGCCGCAGATGTCCATCTCCCGCTCTTCGCCGCGCACGGTGAACCGGAGGACGCTGTCCCCCTCGTTCTCCTCCTCGACCTCTTCGTTGCAGGCGTCGCAGGTGATAACGATACTAACTCTTCTCACAGTCACACACCCCCTCGGTGTGCTCGTTGATCCCGTAGTCGCAGTTCCGGCAGACGGCGAACGCCAATGTCTCGCCGGGCTCTTCCGGATTGGGGCAGGTCGTGTCGACCGTGACCACCTCATACTCGCCGCAGTGTGGACACCTCATCACAGGTTCCTCACCCTCAGGCTGGCCCGCTCGTCGCGGGTCATGCGTCCCTCGCCCGGCCGGACGTACCCCACCGGGTAGACCATACTGGTCCGCATGATGTACCCGCTCGAGTCCAGGGTCTGATGCTTCAGGCCACCGCAGCGGACACAGACCAGCGTGCGGACGTACCCGTCGTCTTCTCGGTGCGCGGTGTGCGGAGCCCACGAGTGCTGGAGGTCTCGGCACAGGAGTTGGTCATCGGTCGGTTGCCACGGGTGGTTCCTCGGTGTGTAGCGCGGCTTTCTCTTCCGGCTCGCCATCATTTGATCCTATCTGCATAGTGGACATACGCGCCCACCTCTTCGTTGAAATCGGTGCCGACCCATTCGGCACCCCCACTCTCGATGAGAGCGTTGACCTTGTCCCGAGTGCTCGGGCTGTACGACTCCCCGTCCTCGTCTTGGAGACGGTAGAGGTTGCGAGGCTTGCGCCACCGTCCCCACTTGTTCTCCTGCACGAAGCCCGCCTCGACCAGGAGCCGGCGACGGAGCACGGACTTGCGTCCCGTCAGGATGTTCAGGGGCGGCGGCTTCTCCAGCAGGATGTTGATCCGGGTGGGCGTGGGTGCCTCGTCCGGGTAGAGGCGGAGGCACTCGTTGAACGCCCATGTGAACCGAGCCTCCTCCCCGCCCGTCTGCCGTCCCCGGAGTTCCTCAGGCATCGTCGACATCGGGCTTCTCCTTCTCATCCGTGTAGCGATCCATCGGGTGTGTCCCGTTGAGAATGTACTCGGCGAGGTCCACGAGATCTGTGGTGTCGGGAGGGGTCTGTGCCCCGAAGGGACCGGCGCTCTTGCGCCCTACCTCCCGCGACGCGTGAAGCGCCTCCACTCGTGCGATCTGCTGGTCACTCAGGTGCTCCATGCTCATCCCAGTTCCTTCCGTCCATAGAGGTTAGCCCTCTTCGCTGACTCCTTGCCTGCGTCTGCTGCTCCCGGGCTCCACGAGTTCGTGTTGCTCCCCTTCCAGGATCCCTTCACGCCCTGCCGCTTGAACTCGTAGGCCACGTAGTCCGCTACCTCGATCGCCTTCTCACGTAGCACGAGTTCCGTGCTGACGGTGCCGTCGGTGATCGCCAGCGTCTCCCCCACCGTCTTCTCGGTCTGCCTCACGGCCTCCCTCAAACGGCGGCCCACCTCCCACGAGAAGTTCTTGCAGAACGTGATCCGTGCGCTGACCCCTGCCACCCCGGAGGTACGGTGCTCGGGCGTACGGAGGTAGAGTTCGCTCTCCTCGAACATCATGGGCGTGACGCGGGCCAGCATGAGTTCCGTCAGGTGGACGTCCTCGGGGAAGCCGTAGAACGTCAACCACTCCGACTTCCCGCGGATCGTACACTGCGCCCCGTGCGCCCGACAGATGGCGCTGCCCAACTCCACCGCGAGGTTGCGGAACGTCACGCTGGGCAGGGCCATCAGCGAGTAGAGTTCGCCTGTGATGGGGCGCTCCGCGCTGTGGCCTCCGGCGTCAGCCGCCTTCTTCCGGACGAGCGCGAGGTTGATGGAGTGCTCAGCGGCCAGCCGCTCGGCCTTCTCCAGGAACGTCTTCTTCTCCTCGGCGGTGCGGCCCTTGCCATCCGCGTGCGTGAGCAGTGTGCTCACCTTGTCGGTGATTCCCTCGGCCTTGTCGCTGGTCGTCAGACCGACCTGCGCGTAGCAGTCGGCCAGCAGGTCGCCGTCCCAGCCGAGGGCCGACACCACGTCAACCATCGCCTGCCGGAACGCGGGTCCGTGGCCCGCGCCCGGTGAGACGTGGTGCGCGAACTCGTGGGCTGCCGTGCCCACGGTCAGCGCCCACGATCCGCCCTTGTCGTACGGCGGGATGAAGACGGTGGCGGTGGTCGCGTCGTAGTGAGCCTGGAGCGCACCCTTCCGCGGCTTCACCTTGGGCACCTTCACATCGCCCATGTCCGCCTCACGGCATCGCTCGGCCAGCGTCCAGTAGAACGGCCACACCTCGTTCCAGTCGCCGAAGCGGATGCGGGCCTGCGGCTCCTTGCTGGACCAGAGGTCTTCCGCAGCGTAGACAGCCTGCGCTTGGTCGGTGGTCACGAAACTTCCTCACTGTCGGGGTTCAACTCACGGACTATTCCAGTCGCCACGGCCATGCGGAGCGGGAAGACGTTGCGCCACTGCGTGTCCCAGTATCCGCGGCAGATCGCAGCCCCCGGCCCCAGCGTCTTGTGACAGGGGATGACGGACTCGGCGGCTACGGCCTCCGCTTCCATGCTGTCCTTCCTCCCCTCCTCCAAGTACATCAGGTTTCCGGGACGATAGATACAGGTCGCGCACTTGTGAGAGCACACGTGGATCACACCGTCGCGGTAGACCGGGTTGTCACTCATCGGGCTCCGCCGTGATCAGGTCGAAGCAGAACTCGCAGTACCCGGTGATCCGGATCTCGGCCACGCCGTCGTGGCTGTAGACGTGGCCCTCGATGAGCGCCTCGTCGTAGGGTGCGAAGAACGGGTAGTTCTTGCAGCGGGGACAGGGACGGCCCACCTTGGCCTCGTTGGCTCCCTCTCGCACGAGCGTGAGCAGTTCGATCCGGCGCTCCCGCGTAGTGGTGCTGGTCTCGAACTCCAGCCGGAGGGCGTCCTTGCCCTCCGCGCTCAGGTCGTTGAAGGTACTCACTTCGGCTCCTGCCCCGGCATGTACCGAGTGACGTAGTACCCGCACTTCGGGCACGGGTCGCCGATCAGCACGCCGTCGTGGTCAACGGTGCCGATGACGAAGTGGTGCCCACACTCTTCGCAGGTGACTCGCTTCTTCACAGCGCTCCGATCTCGATCATGGCGGAGACGTACTCGCTCAGGTCTCCGCCGGGGTTGTCCAACAGCCACTCGTCAGCCTGGGCGATCTCATCGCTGGTCGGCTTCCGTGCGATGTAGTACTCCAGTTCGTTCGCGATGTTGCTCACAGCGCCTCGCTCTCGGGCAGGATGTTGAACCCCTCGTCGCCGCACCAGCCCGCGGACCCAGACGGGTCGGAGGGGCCGTGCTCAAGCGCGGACATCATGTCCTCGAAGGCCTCGCCGCAGCGGATGCAGACGAGGTACTGCTTCTCGTCCGGCACGAGTGCGACCTGCACCCCGCCGATGTCGTTGATCGAGTGCTCGTCGAAGCCGAGAGCATCGACCACCGCCCGCTTCGCCTCGGCGGGGCTGAGCGCTACCACCGGGATGGACACCGCGTACCTCATGAGATCACGTCCACGTCGTAGGCGCTGTCCCAGCCGTTGTCGGCCAGCATCTCCTTGGCCGCGTCCACCGGGGACATGCCCGCGTCGTAGTTCGACCAGTAGTCCCAGTCCTCCAGGTCGTCGAAGGAGACCAGCACCCGCCGCTGGACTGCGCGGTTGAGCGCGTGCAGCCAGATGGCGAAGTACACGTCCTCCACGTGGTAGCGCTCCTTCAGCGCGTCGCCGTGCTCCCTCACCATCTTCTCCAGGAGCGGGCCGTGCTTGCTCTGGATCCACGGGTTGTCGGACATCACGCACCCCGCCTTTCCATCATCCCGGCGTACGCCGCGATGCGGACGTAGTGGCTGGCGAGGTAGTCGTGGACGCCGAACCGCTTGGCCTCACGCACCGCGATGAGGTGGAGGTACGCCGCCTGTGTCATCTCGGCGGGCTTGTCGCGGAAGAAGTTGGTGGACTCCAGCCGCTTGAGCTCCGCTGCCGGGTTGTCCTTGATCAGTACGTTGGACATGACTAGCCTTTCTCTTGTCCGCGGAGGACTGCCCCCCGCGTTGCCTGTATGGCTAGCCTACCAGCCGGGATAGTCTTATGCTAGCCGGGAGGGTCCAGTCCTTTTACCCACTCCCGCACGGCCTCGGTTGACGACAGCACGATGACCTCGAAGCCGAGCCGGCGAAGACGATTGTGGACGACGGTCTGATGCGGAGCCACGGTTCCCGTCGGGGACTTGGTCTCCACGAAGATCACCCTCCCGCCAGGAAGGAGGACGATCCGGTCCGGCAGCCCGGACACTGACGGCAGGAACTTGATCGCCCAGCCGCCTATCTGCTTGACCTCCCAGCCGAGCACCTTCTCGACCCGCGACTCCTTCATCGCTTACCGAACCAGCGGGCGCAGTCTGGGGACCGGCACATGTGATCTCCCGTGGTGTGCCCGCCGAAGCACCGATGGATGTGACCAGGATCATCCCGGGACCTCATCGCCGCGTTGCAGTACGGCTTCTTCACGGGTGGACCCAGACACACGTCGAACGCATCGGGCTCGTCCTCGAACCCCTCCACCCGGCAGTCCAGGCAGAGGGGCACGCCGTCTCGCTCACCCCAGCGGTGGG
>Ga0247664_1000386_pt1 | contig 11070 bp, 9 predicted proteins | sample CNK05_metaG_FD_182715 | JGI IMG/M metagenome (GOLD analysis project Ga0247664, IMG submission 182715) | Soil microbial communities from Purdue University Martell Research Forest, Indiana, United States - CNK05 | ecosystem: Environmental > Terrestrial > Soil > Temperate forest > Bulk soil | place...
CCCCTCGTCAACGGGGCGCGCAACAGCAAGATTCTTGGTGACGCCCCCGGCCATGTGATTCTGTCACGCGGTATCCGTCTGCTCGAAGTGCCAACGGGGCCGGTGGACCGTTCGATGGGCGATGTTCATCCGCTTGGGAATCCGCATTTCTGGCTCGATCCCGAGAACGGGAAGATTATGGCGGGGACCCTGGCCGAGACGTTTAGCAAGCTGGACCCAGCGAACGCAGCTTCTTACGAGGCCAATCTGAAAAACTTCAACGAGCGTCTCGACAAAAAAACCGCCGAGTGGACGAAGGCCCTGGCGCCCTATCGTGGCACGAAAGTGGTGACGTATCACAAGTCGCTCACCTATTTCCTGGAACGCTTCGGATTTGAACTGGCGGGAACCATTGAGCCCAAGCCGGGGATCGAGCCCTCGCCCAGCTACGTCAATGCGCTGGTGCCCCGGCTGAAGAGCGCCGGAGCGAAACTGGTGCTGGTCGAGCCGTTCCGTCCGCGCAAGACACCTACCATCGTCGCGCAAGCCATCGGTGCCGAACTGCTGCTTTTGCCGGCCTCTGTGAACGGCAATGAAAAAGTTAAGGACTACTTTAGCCTGTTTGACTACAATGTGTCTCAAATCACAGCCGCATTGAAGGGATCTAAGTGACAGAAGAATCAGTGCTCACGATCGAACACGCGGCGGTCGGTTACGGCCGCCGCGTCGTTCTACCCGATGTCAACCTAAGTCTCCGACGCGGCAGTTTTACCGGGCTGCTCGGCGCCAACGGCTCCGGCAAATCAACCCTGCTCAAAACCGTTCTCAGCATCCTGCCGGTCTTAGACGGGAGAATGGTCCTCAATCCTGTCGATGGCCGGATGCCCGTGCTGGGCTATATGCCGCAACGTGAATCGCTGGACCCCATCTTTCCGCTTTCCAGTTTCGAGGTGGTGCTGATGGCGGTATGCGGTCGAGTCGGCCCCGGACGGTTCATCAACCGGACCGAACGCGACTTTGCACGCCGATGCTTGGCCGAAACGGGCGCGGCTGACCTCGCTCCCAAGCTGTTTTCCCAACTTTCGGGCGGACAAAAGCAGCGCGTCCTCATGGCCCGCGCTTTGGCGACGAAGCCGGATTTCCTCCTGCTCGATGAACCGACCGCCGGCATCGACGCCAATGCCACCCGCGCGGTCATGGAAGTCCTGAAGCAAATTCACGCGCAATACCACCACACCATTCTCCTGGTCAGCCATGACCTCACGACTGTCCGGCAATACGCCGAGGAAGTGATCTGGCTCCATGAGGGAAAGGCCGTGCAGGGCCCCGTCAGCGAATTGCTCACCACGGAAAAAATTGAGGAACTGCTCAGCCTTCAGCTTCGCTGATATGAACACGCTGCGCGAAATCTTCGGCCCCAACTTTCTGCTCTGGAAATCGATTTACGTCAGCCTGTTGGTCGGGCTGGTCTGCCCTTTGGTGGGAATATACCTGACGTTGCGACGGCTCATTTTCATGGGCGTTGCGCTGCCGCAGGTTTCCTCCTGCGGGATCGCCTTTGCGTTTTCGCTGCAGGCTTGGGGGGTTCTTCCCCACATGCACGCGGAAGAGCATAGTCTGGCCTTTGCGGGTTCAACTGTTTTCACGCTTTTGACCATCCTGATCCTGTCGTTGCTGGCGCGGGGCGGCCGGGGCTCTGTGGAGGGACGCCTGGGCACGGTCTACGCGCTGGCGGGCGCCTCGAGCATCCTGTTGCTGGTCACCAATCCGATGGGCGAGCATGGACTGCTCGATATGCTCAAAGGGGAGATCATCGCCGTTACCAATGCAGATTTGGGACGCACGCTGGCGACGTTCGGCGCCGTGGTTCTGGTTTTCTTCGTGTTTCGCAAAGAATTCTTGCTTGTCTCCTTCGATCGCGAAATGGCGGTGACCCTCAAAAAGAACGTGCTCTTTTGGGATTCGCTGCTGTTTCTGCTGATCGGGCTGGCGATTTCGATGGCCGTCTTGAGCGTGGGCCCTTTGGTCACGTTTGGATTCCTGCTCATCCCACCGCTGATTGCCCACCTTTTCGCCCACAACATGCGTCAATTTGCAGTGATTGCCTCAGCGATCGGCGTCGTGACCGCGTTTGCCGGATTCTGTCTGGCTTACCGCTGTGATTATCCGGTCGGCCCTACCGACGTAACTCTGTTAGGCGTTATCTATGCGCTGGCTTTTCTGGCCAAAAAAGCCACGGGCATTATGAAGCTGGCGAGAAGCACAGGCAAAGCAGCCTAAAGCTCCGCAGGGAGGCCCGGGGCGGCTTTCTGTTCTCGACCTTCGCTACTCGCCGGAACCCTCATATCGTCGCTAGATTGTCACGCTTCTGGCCTTGGGCCGTAACTTCGCTCCGTTAGTTTGGAGGCAAACTATAACTCCACCTACCAAGTGTTATGAAAAATCTCGTCATCAACTTCCTACTGAGCGGGGCGGTCGGCCTGGGGAGCGGCGGGGCTGCAGCCGGCTCCAGTAGCATCACGGTGAAAGGATCGGATACTCTGGTTGTGCAGACGCATGAGTGGGCCAAAGCTTATATGGCCAAGCACCCGGAGGTGAAGATCCAGGTCACGGGCGGGGGCAGCGGAACGGGCTTTGCCGCGTTGCAAAATCAAACCACCGATCTCTGCAATGCCTCGCGCAAAATTCGCTCGGCCGAAATCGCCGAGTGCATCAAATCGTTCGGCAAACGCCCCACTGAATACAAGGTGTGCCTCGATGGTTTGTCCGTGTATGTCGCGGCGGACAATCCGGTGAAGGAATTGACCCTGGAGCAGCTCATGTTGATTTTTACGGGCAAAGTGCGGAATTGGAAGGAAGTGGGAGGCGCCGATCAAGCCATCACCATTTACAGCCGTGAAAACAGCTCGGGCACCTACGAATTCTTCAAGGAAAACGTGCTGGAAGGCCGCGATTTTGCGGCTTCGGCTCAGACCATGCCGGGCACGGCCGCCCTCTTGCAGGCCGTGGCCAAGGACAAGGGCGCGATCGGCTACGGGGGGGCTGCCTACGGCGCCGGCGCCAAGCATCTGGCCATCCGCAAGAATGACAGTTCCCCTGCCATCGAGCCCAACGAAGAGACGGTGCTCAAAGGAACCTATCCCATCTGGCGTTACCTTTACGTCTACGTCAATCCGGCTCTGGACAAGGGCGACATCGCCAAATACATCAACTGGATTCGCGGCGATGAAGGCCAGAAGCTGGTCAAGGGAGTCGGTTACTTCCCATTGCCCGCTCATCTGCGCGAGAAATAGGGATTAAGGCCGGGCTGGGCATGAAGACGGACCGCCGCAGCATCGGCTGGAATGGCCTGAAGCGAGGCCATCATGCGCGCCCCGCGGAGTGGCTGGCGGAAAAGGCGATCTTTCTGATCTCCCTTTCCGCCATCATCATGGTGTTCCTGATCTTTCTGTTCGTCGCCCGGGAAGCCCTGCCGGTGGTTTTGGGCAAAACCGACAGCTCCCTCAACCAGCGCACTATCTCCCCCGATCAACTCGGCCAGATGAGCAAGGTCGAGATCATGGAATACCTCGAGCTGAAACCCAAAGAGTTCGCCCGACTCGATCAGGAAGCCCTCAAGGAACTCATGCAGGTGAAAAAGGAGGCCGCCGCCGAAGCGCCGCCCGACAAGGATGCCAGGTTAAACACGACGACCTGGCGTAACATGGTCAAACCGCATCAATGGACCGGTTACGACCAACCGGAATACATCTGGCAACCGGTGTCGCAAATTCACAAATATAACCTCGTCCCACTCATCATCGGCAGCCTGAAAACCACTTTGATCGCGCTGCTCTTCTCCGTCCCGCTGGCTTTGGGGGCGGCCATTTACGTTTCGCAACTGGCCAACCCCAAGACCAAGGAATGGCTGAAACCGGCCATCGAAATGCTGGCGGGAGTGCCTTCGGTCGTGCTGGGCTTCTTCGCCCTGCTCGTCATGGCCACCGTGCTGCAGAATATCCTGGGAACCGCTTCGCGACTCAACGCGGTGGTAGCCGGCCTGGCCCTGAGCTTGGCCGTCATCCCGCTTGTCTTCTCGATTGCCGAGGATGCGCTCACCAGCGTGCCGCGCACCTACACGCAGGCGGCATTGGCCCTGGGATCCTCCCGCTGGCAAGCCGCCTGGAAAATCGTCCTGCCGGCCGCCATCCCCGGCGTGTTTGCCGCCGTGGTGCTCGGGTTTGGCCGCGCCATCGGCGAGACCATGGTGGTGCTCCTGGCCAGCGGCAACGCCAGCATCGTGTCCTGGAACCTGTTTGATTCCACGCGGACCATGACCGCTAGCATCGCAGCTGAACTGGCCGAAACGGTGTTCGGCGGCACGCATTACCGAATCCTGTTTCTGATCGGCGCATCGCTGTTTCTGGTCACTTTTCTCTCCAACATGGTCGCCGATGTTATCATTCACCGGCTGAAAGCCAGGCTGGAAGGGAAGGCCTGATGCCAGTGCACACGCCCATTTCGTCTCCGCCCCTTGCCACTCCACTGCGGCACCCGCGCCGCGGCAAGCAGCAAACCATGCCGTGGAGTTTCCAATCCACCAACCTGTCTCTGGACTCCAAGTTCTTCACCGGACTGACCGGTCTGGCCACGACGTTGATCCTCGCGCTCCTGGCGGTGATGCTAGGCAACATCTTCTTTCATGGCTTGCCCGGACTTTCCTGGCGTTTCATCACGACCGGCACGGGCCCCGACACCGATATGTTTGAAGTCGGCAAGGCCGGTGTGCTGCCAATGATCGTGGGGACAGCCGCGCGCGTGATTCTGATGACGATCTTTGTCATCCCGGTGGGTGTCATCACCGCCATTTACCTGACCGAATATGCGAACGCTACCTCGCTCTTGACGCGCATCATCCGCGGCGCCGTCAACAACCTGGCCGGCGTTCCTTCCATTGTCTTCGGCCTGTTCGGTCTGGGATTTTTTATCAACTTCGTGGGGGGCAGCATGGACGCGTTGTTTCGTCCCGGAGCCGCCGAATCGCTGTGGGGCAAACCGGCCATTTTATGGGCTTCGTTGACGCTGGCGGTGATGACCCTGCCGGTGGTGATCGTGGCGACGGAGGAATCCTTGCGGGCGATTCCGCCGGGGCTGCGGGAAGCCAGCCTGGCGTTAGGGGCCACCAAACTCGAGACTATCCTGCGCATCGTCCTGCCCCAGGCCCTGCCGGGCATTCTCACGGGCGGAATCCTGGCCGTCAGCCGGGCCGCCGGAGAAGTCGCTCCGATCCTCTTTACGGGCGCCGCCTATTCGATGGCCACCCTGCCGGAGCATCTGACCGATCAATTCATGGACCTGGGTTATCACGTGTTTATCCTCTCCACCCAATCGCCCAACATCGAGAAAACGCGCCCGATCCTTTACGCCACTGTCCTGGTGCTGCTGCTGCTGACCTTTACCCTCAACATCGTCGCCATCCTGGTCCGGGCCCGGATGCGCCGGAAAATGCGCCTGCTGCATTGACCCTCATGAACCCAGCGCCAACAACGTTCCGATTGGCGATTGGCGATTGGCGATTGGCAGTATTGGCGATTGGCTATCTCCGATCCGCCCCGGCCGCCGCCGACCGATTTCGTGTTTCCCCTTTCCCGCCTTCGCCCTGGCGGGCTACGGCGCGGCAGGCCGCTTTCCGCTTTCCGCATTTCCCCTCCCCTGGTTATGGCTGACACCGGATTTGCCAATCTCCGTTTCAAGACCATCGTACCGGCGCTGCCGCGCGAGGATTCGACCCGGAACATCACGCTGATCGAAACGCGCGAACTGTCGTTGTCCTACGGGACCGCCCCGGCGCTGAAACGCATCTCGCTGGCGATCCGCGAACGCATGGTCACGGCCTTCATTGGTCCCAGCGGTTGCGGCAAGTCCACCCTGCTGCGCTGCCTTAATCGCATGAATGACCTGATCGATGATGTGCATATGACCGGTTCGATCACGATCGGCGGCCAGGACATCCATGCCGGCGATGTGGATGTGATCGAATTGCGCAAACGGGTCGGGATGGTATTCCAGAAATCCAATCCATTTCCCAAATCCATCTACGAAAACGTCGCTTACGCCTTGCGCCTGCACGGACTCAAGAACCGCGCGGCCTTGGATGACGCCTTGGAACAAAGCCTGCGCGGCGCCGCCCTCTGGGACGAAGTAAAAGATCGCCTGCACACCAGCGCTTTGGGTCTGTCGGGCGGACAACAGGAACGGTTATGTATCGCCCGGGCCATCGCCATCCAGCCGGAGATCATCCTGATGGACGAACCGGCCTCCGCGCTGGACCCCATTGCCACCGGCCGGGTTGAGGATCTTATTCTCGACTTGAAGAAGGAATTCACCATCGTCATCGTCACCCATAACATGCAGCAGGCTGCGCGCATCTCGGATTACACCGCCTTTTTTTACCTGGGCGAACTCATCGAATACGACACCACCAACAAGATCTTCACCAACCCGGCCAGGAAACAAACGGAAGATTATGTCACCGGCCGCTTCGGCTGAGGCCGGCGGCCGCGAGCCTCGCTCCCAACCTCATCGTCTCGACGTTATGTCTGTCCATTTCGAACAGGAACTCGGCGTACTGAAAGAGAAACTTCTGGCCATGGCGGCTCACGCCGAAGGGGCCGTCACCCGCGCCCTGCGCGCCTTCACCGAACGCGATGATGACCTGGCCCAGCGGGTCAAGGACGATGACAGCATCCTGGATGGGTTCGAGAAGGAGATCGATGAGATCTCCATTCATCTGCTGTCCAAGGCGCCGCTGGCGTCGGAGTTGCGCCTGATCACAGTGGCGATGAAGATCTCCCATGACCTCGAGCGGGTCGGCGACGAAGCCACCACCATCGCGCGGCGTGTCCATGACCTCAATCACGAACCGGAATTGCATACCGAAGTCGACATTCCCGGCATGGCGGCCATGGGCCTGCAAATGCTCCAGGACGCCCTCCAGGCCTTCGTGCAACGTGACCCTGCCAAAGCCCGCGCCATCATCCCCCGCGATAAAAAGATCGATTCCCTCAATAAACAATTACAGCGCGAACTGGCCAGTTACATGGTCGAACGGCCTTCCACCATTTCGCGTTGCCTCAACTTGATGACGATCTCCAAAAGCCTCGAACGCATCGGCGATCACGCCACCAACATCGCCGAAGAAGTCGTTTACCTCCACGAAGGTGAAGACATCCGCCATAACCCCAAAATTAAACAGGGCGACAGCAAGTAATCGACGAAGAGGGGTGTCCTGAAGCGCCAAGGTCTATCGCGACGAGGCTGGATTTTTCCTGGTGAGTCGCCTATTTCCTATTTGACCGGCGTCGTATCGAAATTCGCTCGATTGATGCTGGAACGAAACTGCTTGAGAACAAATCGAGTCCCTCTTCTGCTGATCACCGTGGGCGCCTTGTTAGCCGGGCCGGCTTCGCTGTCTGCGCAGAAAAAGCCGGGCGCTCGAGTCGCGCCCGCTCCTGCCGCGCAACGACTGAATCTGCCTGGCGAAGTCAACGACCAACAAATCGAAAATTATCTCGATGCGGAGGCCGATCGTCTTATCCGGTCGGGTCGGACAGTGCCGATGAAGGAGCTGCTGAGCCAGTTAAACCGCCGCTCCTGCGCCGTGGCGTTACCCCGCCAAGCACCGCAAGGCATTTCCCCGACCCAAGTCATGGTGCGCGCCCGGGCCGGCGTGCTTGTCATCGGGGACCTCTTCAAGTGCAAAAAGTGCCCACGCTGGCACGTCGGGGCTTCGAGCGGAATTGTGCTGACGGACTCAGGCGTGTGCGCGACCTGCTATCATGTAGCCCACATCCCTACGAGCCAAACGCTGATTGCGATGACCGGGGATGGCCGCGTGGTTGCGGTGCGGGAGGTTCTGGCGGCGAACCCCAACACCGACGTGGCGGTGCTCAGGCTGGATGGCGCCGGGTTCACGCCGCTGCCGCTCGACACCAATGCGCCGGTTGGCACGCGGATCCGAGTGCTCAGTCATCCGGACGACCATTTTTTCACGTTAAGCGAAGGCATCGTGTCCCGTTACGCGACCGTGCCCTTGGAGAAGCAGGGGGAGATCACCATGATGGCGATTACGGCCGATTTCGGGGCCGGCGCGAGCGGCGCTCCGGTCCTCAACGAGAGCGGCGCGGTGGTGGGCATGGTGAACAACACTGAATCCCTTTACTACGACCCCAAACGGAGCCGCGATTTACAGATGGTGTTCAAACACTGCCTGCCCTCGCAGTATGTTCTCCAGTTGATCCAGTGAGTTACCAGGATCGGGCCAGTCGGTTGGCTGTGACGTCGGGGCGATCGGTGGTTCAGCGACCGGCCGCCGGTTCCTGGATGGTGAGGAGGCGGTTGATGCCCAAACCATTCGTCACCACTTGCCGCGTCCCGGACGGCCATTGCACTTCCACTTGGTCCAGGTGGGTCGCAGTGCCGAGCCCGAAATATAAAGGCATCGAGCTCTGCGATAAGTAACCCGATTTGCCGTCGTGATATTGCATCCGGCGCAGGCCGTCCGCGCGCACGGTAACGGTTGCTCCCAGGCCGTCCCGGTTTGACCGCGTCCCGACCAGCTTCACCTTCAAGTAATGAACGGCGCGGACGTTCGTTAGGTTGCTCAGGAAGACCTGCGGGCGATCATTGAAATCGTTGGTCACCAGATCCAGATCCCCATCATCGTCGAGATCAAACAAGACGGAAGAACGGCTGCTGAGCGTTCCGGGCACCGCAAGGGCGCCCGCCTTGCCTTGACACAATGAGTTGGTGCGATCCACGCCGTCGCAATCGAGGGTGAACCAGGTTTTCTCCGTGCGCCCGTTTTGACGCGGCTCCACGCCGATCAGGAATTCCACGTCAAAAAAGCCGCGGCCGCCCTCGTTCATCAGCACGGAATTGATCGCATACCGAAACGGATATCCCATTCCGGCCGTGACCACGATGTCCTCGAAGCCATCGGCGTTGAGGTCGCCGACGCTGACGCCCCATGGCCAGTAAGTTTCGACCCCGATGCGGTCGGAGATTTCCGTGAAACGTCCGCCGCCGTTGTTCATGTAGAAGGCGTTGCCGAAAATGTTGTTGGAAGAGCCCTGCAAATATTCCTCCGTCCATTGGGCCGAACAAAACGCTTCGCTTTTGGCTTTCTCGACGCGGAGGCTGAAATTCAACGCCTTTTCGGTCTGGCCGCGCGTCATGTCGGAATGCATGTCGGTGACAAACAAATCGAGCCGCCCGTCTCGATTGAAGTCGAAGAATTTCACGCCCATGGCGCCCCACGGTGTTTTTGGGAAATAGGCGGCCGTGCGGTCGATGAACCCCTTGCCGGCCTGGTTCTCGTAATAATGATCATCGCCTTCCATGTTCACCACGTAGAGATCCGGGAACCGATCCTCATTGAGATCGACAAAGGTGGCGTCACCGCTCCAACTGCCCTCCCGAAAATTCAGCGCGCGAGACACTTCTTCGAAGCGCCCCTGGCCTTTGTTTCGATAGAGCAAACTGTACTCCGTGCGATTCGTGAAAAGATGCCCCGAGAAGGCGTCTGGCAAGGCCAGAAAATATCCGCCTGGCCCGCGCCGGTCTTCTGTGTAGATCCCCACGTTGCATACAAACAGATCCAACAAGCCGTCATTGTCGAAGTCGAAGAACACGACTCCTGAAGAATGGCCTGAATACTCCACTCCGGCGGCCTGGGTGATATCCTTAAAACGCCCTCCGCCCAGGTTCTCGAACAGATGATTGCCGTGCCGCACCGTCGTCACAAAAAGATCCGGGTCCCCGTCATTGTCGATGTCAGCGAACGCCGCCGTCACTGCGATCTGATTCGGCAGTCCCACGCCGGCCCGCGCGGTGATGTTCTCGAAGCGGCCGCCGCCCAGGTTGCGATACAGTTCGTTGGTCCCGAGTTGCGTCGTGAAATAGATGTCGAGCAACCCGTCGCCGTCCACATCCGCCACGGCCAGGCCATTGCCGTGATCGTAGTGGGCCGCTTGATAATTCTTGCCGGCGTCCTCAACAATCTGATGGCTGAACGTGATGCCGCTTTCCTGCACACGGTTGGTGAGTTGGAACCCGTAAAAGGCGGTGGCTCGTAGGGCATTGGTCAATTCCAAATCCCGGCGCAAACGCAACAGATTCAAGGTGACCTCGTGATCGGTTGGGTTTTCCGCAGAGCAGGCCGTTACGCCCGCGATCGCCACGCAGAGCCAGATCGCCAAAGAGCGAAGTCTCGAGCTCGTTCTCGCCATCGTGGCCATGGTTGGTTTGCCAGGTTTTAAAGCAATGGTAACCCGACCGCCAGCGGTGGGGTCGCCAAAGGGTTGTCCGTGCGCGATGCTACGGACACCTCCTCAATCTCTCAAGCTCTCCCTGGCGCACGGCGCGGATTCGAGCCAGGCCCGGCCGGCCCTCTCTCTGCGTTTGTGGCCGAGCCGGATCGTCCACAAGCTCTTGACGCTCGAATCCGCTTCGTCGCGGCTAGCCGGGTCGAAGCGGCTCAAGAACTCCAATCAAGGGCTTACATCGAATCCGCGAAGACCGGCTGCGACGGAAACCACGGTCAAGGTTCCCGAAGACATCGTCGCGCGGTTCCATCTGCAGCAGGTTTCTCACAACGAATTCGAACGACTTTTCCCCCAGGGCTGAGAGCTTCAGAAAGTCGAAGGCGGGTCCGATGGTACCTAACACGATGAGTCTCCTCACGCGCCTGTTCGAACGCCGCCCTGATCCAACCCGAGATTGGGGACCACCAAGCCCGACCTTGCCTGAGTTCGATCTGAATGAGATGCGCTTCGGCGCCTTGAAATTTGGCGATGGGTTCGAGGCTGCTGCATTCCTCGGTCGGCCAGATCGCATTGAGTGGCCGCAACGAGATTATTGCACGCTGCTTTACGCATCGAACGGATTCCAGATCGATTACGAAGCGGGTCAGCTCGCGTATCTGGGGTTCTTGATCGGACCGGACGATTCCCTGCCCCAGCACCCGGGCCTGCGTTACTCCCAGCCACGCGTTCGTGGCGCTGGACGTTTCAGCAGCATCATTCTCTCTCCGGAGATCGAGCGGGCGGCCCT
>Ga0247664_1000387_pt1 | contig 11059 bp, 2 predicted proteins | sample CNK05_metaG_FD_182715 | JGI IMG/M metagenome (GOLD analysis project Ga0247664, IMG submission 182715) | Soil microbial communities from Purdue University Martell Research Forest, Indiana, United States - CNK05 | ecosystem: Environmental > Terrestrial > Soil > Temperate forest > Bulk soil | place...
CACCCCCGCGAGCTTGAACATCCGACGCTCGGTTCCTGGGTGTGCTACGGGCTCGGTTCGATCAACGAGAATCTGCCTGAATTCGTGGTCTTGGGCGTGCCGACCGGCGATTGTTGCGGCGGCGCCTTCACTCATGGGGCCGCCTACCTGGGCCCCCAATATGGCGGCGTCCGTCTGGGCACCGATCCAAAGAAACCGTTGCCCTTCATTCAGCCGCCGCCCAACACCATCACTCCGGAGGAACAACTGGAGAATCTAACGCTGCTGGGCCGGCTCAATCATCTGGCGGGAATCGATTATCCCGATGACAAACAGTTGCTGGCCCGGATTCGCAGTTATGAGCTGGCCTTTCAGATGCAAAGCAGCGTGCCGGAAACGTTGCAGTTGGAAAAGGAGACCGACGCCACGCGCCGCCTTTACGGCTTGGACCGCTCCGAGTGCAAGACCTTCGGTGAACAATGTCTGGTGGCCAGGCGCCTGGTGGAACGCGGTGTGCGTTTTGTCCAGGTTTTCCACGGCGGCGGCGGCGGCGGCGAATGGGATGCCCATTCGGACATCAAAGGCAATCACGGCAAACTCTCGGCTCAGGTGGATCAACCGATCGCGGCCCTGCTCCAGGATCTCAAACAGCGCGGTTTACTTGATGAGACCCTGGTGGTGTTCGGCACCGAGTTCGGACGTTCCCCCGGCGCTCAAGAAAGCGGACGCGACCATCATCCGCAGGGTTTTTGTGCCTGGCTGGCCGGAGGCGGCATCCGGGGCGGTGTGCAACACGGCGTGACGGACGAACTCGGGTTTCACGCGGTGGAAGACCCGCACTATGTCACGGACATCCACGCCACCGCTTTGCATCTCTTGGGGCTGGACTCGCATCGCCTCGAGGTGCCCGGTCGCAAACGGCTTGAATTGGATCATGGCGAGCCCATTCGGGCGATCCTCCAAGGTTAGAGTCCTTGATTCTGCAATGAAGGGGTGAGCAGATCAAGTTTTCAAGCGGCTAGTGCCAGTTTCGCTGCGCAATAGGCATTCAAGGCGTTCTTGAATCGAGCGAAGCCCAGCCGAACTCACCCTATGGAAGGTGCGATCGATCTTATTCCGCGGCGAACTCCTGTTTAATGCCGAATTTAGCGATGCGTTTACGCAACGTGGAGCGGGTGATGCCAAGGAGCTTTGAAGCCTGGACTTGGTTGCCTCGGGTCTCGATCAACGCCTGGATGATCAATTCGCGTTCAACCGCCGGGAGCACCCGCAGACGCGCGTCCAGGCGGGCATGTTGAAATAGCGCCCTGGCCAGGGACGGGACGCTGGTGTCTCCGAGCGCGCCCGGAGCGGGTTGCGTCCCACCGGAGGAGGGCGACAGCGCGGGCGCGGCCTGGCCGCCGGGCGGCAGACGCGGAGTCGTCACTTCCGGAGGCAAATCCGCGGGCAGGATGACCTCGCCTTTGGCGACGACCAGTGCGCGTCGGATGACGTTCTCGAGCTCCCGCACGTTACCCGGCCAGGTATGGGCTTGCAGCAGGTTGAGTGCATCCAGAGAAATGTTGTGAGGCGTGGTGGCCTGTTCTTCGGCAAACTTTTTCAGGAAATAATTAACCAGCAGCCGAACGTCACCGGGCCGCTCGCGCAACGGGGGCAGGGCAATCCGAACCACGTTCAACCGATAAAAGAGGTCTTCGCGGAATTGTTTGGTGGCGACGGCCCTCTCCAGCGGTTGGTTGGTGGCGGCGATCACGCGCACGTCCACCTGGATGGTTTGATTGCCGCCGACCCGTTCGAAGCTGCCCGATTGAATGACCCGCAGGATCTTGGTCTGGGTGGCCAGGGTCATGTCTCCGATCTCATCCAGAAACAGGGTTCCCTGATTGCATTGCTCGAACTTGCCAATGCGTTGATGGGTGGCTCCCGTGAAAGCGCCTTTCTCGTGTCCGAACAGTTCGCTTTCGAGAAGATTTTCCGGGATGGCGGCGCAATTGATGGCCACGAACGGTTGATCGGCGCGCCGGCTATGGCTGTAGATAGCCCGGGCCACCAACTCTTTCCCGGTGCCGCTTTCGCCGGTGATGAGGGCCGTGGCGTCCGAAGCCGAGAGCTGGCCGATGAGCTTGAACACGTTTTGCATGGCCTGGCAGCGGCCCACGATGCCCAGATCGTAATCCTCCGATTGCAGCAGCGGCTCGTAGGACACCACCTGTTTCATCGCCCGAGCCGCTTTGAGGGCTTCGAAGACGGTCTCCTTCAGTCTGGGCACATCAAAGGGTTTGAGGAGATAATCGTAAGCGCCCAATTTCATGGCTTCGATGGCGGCCTGGGTCGTGCCATAGGCCGTCATCATGATCACCGGCAGACGCCCATCCAGCTTGCGCAACCGCCGGAGCGTTTCCAGCCCGTCCATAACGCCCATGCGGATGTCCATGATTACCAAGTCAGGCTTGAGCTTGGGGACGGCCTTGAGCGCCTCTTCCCCGCTGCTGGCCGTGGTCAGTTGGATCTCGGAGGAATCAAAAATCCGGCGGAACGAATATTGCACGTCCGCCTCATCATCAATCAGTAATAGCTTATCCATGACGACTCTGCGGCGCACACGATGCCTGCCGGGAACAGTCCTGACAATAGCGGGATTTATGGGTGCCCGCCTAACTTCCCTGTTGAGGCGATCATAGACCGGTAGGTGTCTAGCCAATCATGCGTACTGGACTAGGCGCGACTCCCTCTCCCCTCAACGGGGAGAGGGTGGGGTGAGGGGTGAGAGGGGTCCCGACGGCCTACCCAACTATGGCCGTATCTCAGACGCGCATTCTGCTGTAGCGGCGGTCTGCGACCGCCGAATGAGATGGAAAATGAGATAAGCAGTCGGCGCCCACAGAGGGCCGCTACAGCAAATGGAGAGCTCTGTGAAGCGCGTCTTGGATACATAGCAAGCGCGGGCACGTGGGGTATTCTCACCCACCCTGGCCCTCTCCCCGTTGAGGGGAGAGGGAGACTGTCGCTGCTTTTCCGCCTAGGTTTGCGGCGGGTTCCAAATCGTGGCGGCGATGTAACGGTTACCGTCCGGCGTATCGTGATAGTAATAGACCGTGACCAACTTGCCGTCCGGCCGTTGCACGGTACGTGGATAACCGACGTCGCGTCCGCCGCCATCGTCGCGCAGAATAATCTCCCGGGTCCACGTCTTGCCGCCGTCTGGGCTGATTCGGGCGCGGAGGCCAAACGGCGCGGCGCGATAACCGTAGGTCAGGCACACGCGCCCATCGGCCATCCGAATCATGCTGGGCGGATTGCCTTCGCCAGTGTCGGGTGCCGGCGTGCCATCCAGCGTCCATGTCCTGCCGCGGTCGGTTGAGCGATGGGTTTGGATCCAGCTTTTATCGCCTTGGCGACAGCGAATGGCGGACAGAAACTCGCGTTCGCCCAACCGGATGGTGGAAGGCATAATCGCATAACCTTCCGGTTCGCCAGCGATCCAGCTGAGGAATTCCCAGGACCTGCCGCCGTCGATGGTGCGCGCGGAAAAAGGGCGGCCCTCCTGCCCGTTGGCTTTAGGCGCGGTCAAGAAGAGGAAGCATTCATGCGGGCCGGTCACAACATAATCAGTGCGTGCGGCTACTCCTTGTTGTCCGAATAACGGCAGACGGAACGGGCCTGCCCAGGCCTGCCCGCGATTGGTGGAGCAATAGAAGCGGGCCGGGCCGGCGTTGGCGTCGGTCATGCGCAACGTCATGGCAAAATCCGGGTGCTGAAAGTTGATCCCGCCCGGGCAATCCTGCCAGGGCCGTTCTTGCAAGCCCGGCGGGGTCACGCCATGGAGGGCGGGGCCGGTGGGAATCAGCGCGCCTTGGGCGGAGGGATCTTCGATCGTCCAGCTCTCGCCTCCGTCGCGGCTGCGCGCCAACAGATGTTCCTCAGGCCGTTCGCGGTCGATGGCGTGACGCGTTGGCCCGAGGTCCTTATGATAACCGGCGGAAAACCCCACCAGGATCTCGTTGTCCCACGACCAGATCCCGTGGTTGGCCGGCCAGCCGCCAAATCGGCCAGGCTGGCCGTAAACCTTGACGTGTTTGCTGACCGGATCCGCACGCACCAGCAGCCCACCGGTTTCTGAGGACGCGGGCAAAACAGCTTTCACTCCGCGCGGATTGCGAACGGTGAGGACTCCGGTCAGATCGGATAACGCCCCGGCAAGTTGAGCGACGATGGCGGGTCGATCGTGGGCGTCTTCCACCCGGCAATTGGCGAACTCGATTCCGCCGGCTTTTGCGGTCCAGCCCGGTTTGGACTCATCGAAGACGATGGGAGCCCACGGCTGGTCGGACTGGCGCCGCCGGGCGCCGTCGCGGACCGTGCAGTCCACGAAACGCACGCGGGCACCCGCCGCCGCTTTGTCGCGAACGTTCAGGCCATGGCCGTCGGTGCCGGCCACCGAACAGGTGCGGAATTCGATCAAACCTGCCGGGCCATCGTCTCGAATCCGGCCGATTTGGATGCCGGCTCCGCGCCGACTCGTGACGTAGCAGCGGTCAAAGAGGATGGAAACATCGCCCGACCCGCGCCGCATCTGCTCGAGGATCACGGCGATGCCTTGGCCTTGATTGTCTTCAAAATGGCAGCCGCGGAATACTACGTTGCGAAGGATTTGGTCGGCGTTCTCTGGCTCGAGGCTCACGCCGGCTGACGGGGCTGTGCCCCAGGTATTCTTGAACACGCAGTCCTCGACGTTTAACCCGTCTACGGAAAGTGCGCTCAGTCCCTGGCTGGAATTGTTGTCGCAGATGACGTCCCGCAGATGGATATCGCGGCAAGGCCGACCCTTCTCACCGGTGAGAAGGAGACCGTCGGCGCCGCCGTCGCGCAGCGTCAATCCCAGGACCTGGCCATGAGCAACCCCGTTCAGACGGAGGACCGCGCGTCTTTCGGCGCGCGACTGGACGCCGGCCCGGTTGGCCTGGGCGCCGCCGGCGGATTCGCCCACCGCTGGTCTCGGGTTCATCAGGTAATCTTCCTTCTGCATTCGGATCGTGGCGCCGTAGCCGCGCACGGTGAGGTTCGACAGGTTCGAGCCGCTGAACATGGAGCCCGTTCGGCTGCGGTCGTCCCCTCGTTTCGCGCTGATGACGGCGCCTTCTTCGAAGATCAATTCCTGGTTGCCGGCCAGTGTGATCGGGCGAACGATCCAATCCTGGCCCAGGTTGGGGACAAACACCTTGGTTGCGCCGGACTGAATGGCTCCTTGCAGCGCGGCGGTGGCATCTCGTTCATCAAACCCCCACCAGGCCGCATTGGCGGCAGGACGTTTCCCGGCTCGGACTTCCTCGACCGCTTTGGGATCCTTGACGTTGGTGAACAACTGCGGCGCGTCCAGGATCGCGTTTTCCTCGAACACCGCGTGATGAATCACCGTGCGTTGGTCGGAAGTGAAAACCACATGGATCTTCTTGTCCTTGGTTTGGACCGCGTAAGGGTACGCGAAGTCGCGGCTTTCGCCTTCGGCAATGTTCACGCGAAAGGGATAGCTGCGGTTGTGATCGATCGAAATGGCCACGGTCAAAGGATCGCGCTCCGCCATGCTGTGATTGTAGACGAGCAAAAAGTGACCGCTCGCCAGCCGGAGAAAATCCACGGCCGCGTTTGGATTCGGCCAGGTCGTGTCTGCGCCTTCACTCCAGGTGCGGCCGCGATCCCATGATTCGGAGCGGATGATATAACCCTTGGTCTCCGGCCCATAGCCGCCCCCGCGCCGGCAGTACGCCACCAGATGATCGTCAGTCAGCGCCGCCACCGCTGGTTGGATGTTGCCGTTCTTGGACCGAATCCGCGTGCTCTCGGACCATTTTCGGTTGCGGACATCGTAGCGCAGGAACAGCGACGTACTCTGCGCGCCGACCAGTTCCGGATCGTGGCCCGTCTCGTGGTAGATCGGCAGCAAATAATCTCCGCCGGCCAGGACCAGGGGATGTCCGCGCACCATCATGCCCTCTTCGAAAGCCAACACGGTGGGATCGGACCAGGTGCGGGCGCCATCGCGAGAGATCTTGGCTTGGATGCGTGAGGTGGACCAGGTTTCGCCATAGCGCACGACGTAAAACAGCCAGACCCAACCATCAGGCGCCTGCCAGATCACCGGGTTGCCCTCCGAAACCATCGGCGTGTCGGCGATGACTTCCGGTGCCGTCCAGGTGTCGCTCCCCTGTCGGCGGCGGATCGCGTAGACGGCCGTGTCGGTGGCATACTCTCCCGAACCGCCATAAAAGCTCAGCAAGAGATCGCCATTGTCGAGTTCCGTTAACGAGGCGGGATGTTTGTAGTGGCCGCCGGGATGTTCCGGGCCGAGGACCCGTTCGATCGCGATAGCATCGGTGGCTGCTCCGGTTGAGGGCGGCAAGAGTATCAAGCACGTGAACGCCATCCACAGCGCCGCTAGAACCTGGATAGCTTCCACGCGCACATCATGCGCACGAACATTGGGGCCATGAACCCAACCCAATCTCACGTAGCAGCCGAGGTAACGAGGCGCTGATCTTTTTCCCGGAGAGCGCGTTGGGGCAGAGTGAGCCCCTTCGACAAGCTCAGGGCAGGCTTCCTGACGTCGGCTGCTACTTGAGGGTCGGTTCATGGAGAGCCTCCATCTGCTTTTGCACACGCATTGGGACCTTGAACCCTTCCTTCCCGAAGACGCCCCCGTGTTTCCGCTTTCCGCTTTCCGCTTTCCGCTTTTCCCCCACGGTTCATGGGTACGCCGGACCTCCGATCTCGGGCTCTTCATGTCGGCTGCCACGCTACGGAGGATGAACGGCGGTGCTGGTCGCGGTTTGGGATTCACGGGACCTTGAATTTCAAGAACGTGTCGAACAAGTCAAGTATTGCCGCGCTTATGTCGATCGGAGAGCGTGGAGGCGCTTTAGGATCGCGCCCATCTGGCAGACAGGTGGCCTAGCTGGCCGCTGAGCAGCCTGGAAGAATCTTGCTGTGACGGGAAAGGGGGTTTACCAACAAAGTCTTGAATCCTCTTTGCGCTCAGGCAATCTAAAGACCTCTCTCCACACCCAAAGAAGTATGAAGTCTCTACCAATACCGTTCTTGTGTTGTCTGCTGGCTTCGCTGTCGACTTTCGCCCAGTCGATCGTGATCAATGAGGTCATGTACCACCCGGCTCCGACCATGCCGGAGGACACCAGCCAGGAATGGATCGAGTTGTTCAACCGCTCGACCAACGTGGTGAACTTGAAAGACTGGCGGATCGACGCCGGCGTCACCTATCAGTTTCCGGTGGGCACGTTAATTCAGCCCGGCGATTACCTGGTGGTGGCCGCGAGCGCGACCAATTTCCAGGCCCATTATCCAGGAGTGACGAACGTGGTGGGCGATTGGGTTGGCCAATTGAGCAACAGCGGAGAGCTAATCCGATTGCGGGATGCAGACGGAGAGACTATCGACCAGGTGGCGTATGCGGATTCGGGCGATTGGGGCGTGCGCCAGCGTGTGCCCGATCCGACCGCCGGCCTGCCTGGCTGGGAATGGGTGGCGGTGGCCGACGGCGCGGGGCGATCGATGGAATTGGTGAACGCGGCGTTGCCCAACGCTTCCGGTCAGAATTGGGCGCCAAGCAGCGTCGCGGGGGGCACTCCGGGCGCAGCGAACTCCGTGCAACAGTCCAACATCGCCCCGATGATTGTGGAGACCACTCATTTCCCGGCCGTGCCGAAATCGGGTCAAACGGTAACGGTCAGTGCTCGGCTGGTGGACGAAGGGTCTAACGTTTTGGCCAGCGTTTACTTCCGTAATGCCACGGCGTCGTCGCCGCCCGCGTTCAGTTCGGTCCCGATGTTCGATGATGGTGCGCACAATGACGGGTATGCACACGACGGCGTGTATGCAGCGATCCTGCCGGGGCAAACCAACGGCAGCGTCGTCGAGTTCTACGTTCAAGCTTCGGATGGGGCGAATTCGCGGACCTGGCCGGCCCCGGCCGTGGACGGGCAACTGGTTCAGACGGCCAACGCGTTGTATCAGGTCGACGATGAACAGTACACCGGCAACCAACAGATCCTGCGTCTGGTCTTGACGGGCGCCGAGCGACAGACCTTGCTGACGATTAACCCCAACAGCGATGCTGCGATGAATGCGACCCTGGTCATCACCGATGATCGCGGAAGTGAGATCCATTATTTGTGCGCGGTCCGCCTTCGTGGGGCCGGCACCCGCAGCCGCCCGACCAAGAACTACCGGGTGAACCTGCCGGGCGATCGGCCCTGGAACGGGCGGACGTCGATTAATCTGAATTCCCAATACACGCATAGCCAGGTTGTCGGGAGCGTCATTGCCCAGAAATCGGGCTTGCCCGGCGCCAACGCCGTCTACGTGCAAATGCGCCTGAATGGCGTGAACCTGGCCCGAAGCGGTGTCCCGACCGGCGCGGACGGCTCGGGCTGGGGCAATTATGCGTTGCTCGAGCCGATCAATAATGAATGGGCCGGCGAACATTTTCCCAACGATCCCAACGGCAACGTCTACCGAGCCTCCTCCGGTTCGCACCAGGCTGATTTGAGCTACCGCGGGACGGACCCGGCCGCCTACATCTCGCGCGGCTATTCCAAAACCTCCAATGCTTCCGAAAATGATTGGTCGGACCTGGCCAACTTAACCGATGTCCTCAATAACACTCCCGATGCCACGTACCGCGATGTCATCAGCAACCGTTTGAACGTGCGCGAATGGATGACTTATTTCGCCGTGTTCTCCCTGACGGAATCCATGGAAACGTCTCTGGGCACCGGGGAAGGCGATGATTACGCGCTTTACCGCGGCCTGGCCGATACCCGCTTCCTGCTGATTGGGCACGACTATGACACGATCTTCGGCCAGGGTGACACCGCCGGCAATGTCAACCAATCCATCTTCGTAGCCGCGGACGCCACCGACCAACCGGCGGTCGATCGGTTCCTGAAATGGCCGGAGTTTGTCCCACTCTACTACCAGGAGCTCTATCGGCTCGCTACGACTGTTTTCTCCCCCGCCCAACTCGATCCGATCTTCGATCAGTTTCTCACGGGCGTGGCCACCGATCCAACGATCACGGCCATGAAGAACTTCGCCGCCACTCGCACGGAGCGTGTGCTCGGTCAAATCCCTCTGGCCATTCGCATCACCAACAGTCTTCCGGTGGTCAACGGCTATCCCACCACCACCGCTCCCGAGGTGTCCTTGACCGGCGCCGCCAATGCGATCCGCACCCGCAGCGTGCGGGTGAACGGACAGCCGGCCACGTGGATCCCCTGGCGCGGCGCGTGGAACGTCGCGGGCGTGTCCTTGCTGCCCGGCATCAATCGGGTGCTCGTCCAGTCGTTCGATGGAGATGGAGCCGAAGTGGAGCGCAGCACGGTGGACATTCTCTACGACGACAGTTCGGTGGCCACGGTGCCTGCGACCATTGCCGCCGACACGACCTGGACGGCAGCCGGGGGACCTTATCAAGTGGATAACTCGCTCACGGTGGAATCGGGAGCCACGCTCACGATCGAGGCCGGGACCACCGTTTTGCTGGGGTCCGGTGTGGATTTGATCGTGGCCAACGGGGGCCGATTGCTCGCGGAAGGCACCGAGACGCGGTCGATTCGATTCACGCGTCTTCCGGGCGGAGAGAATTGGGGGGGGCTGACCATCAACGGGGCCGCCGGCAGTCCGGAGACGCGGATTGGCTATGCGCACTTCGAATTCAACAACGACACGGCCATCCACGCTGCGGATGGCACCTTGTTCCTGCATCATCTCACCTTCGGCAACACTGGGCGCCAGTACGTTTCCTTGGATCGTTCGTCGTTTGTCGTGCACGACTGCGTTTTCCCTACCATCACGGCAGGGTTTGAACCCGTCCATGGCACCGGTGGGATCAAGGCCGGCGGGCACGGCGTTTTCTTCCGTAATTTCTGGGGCAAAACGATGGGTTACAACGACAGCATGGATTTTACGGGCGGCAACCGGCCGGGCCCGATCTTGCATGTGATCAACAATGTGTTTACGGGAACGGATGACGACATCCTCGATCTGGACAGCACCGATGCGTGGGTGGAAGGCAACATCTTTATGCATGCGCACCGCAACGGATCGCCCGATTCGTCGTCGGCCGTCAGCGGCGGTGCCGATAATGCGGACACGTCACAGATCACCGTCGTGGGAAACCTCATTTACGATGTGGATCAAGTGGCCAATGCCAAGCAGGGCAACTTTTACACGATCGTGAACAACACGATTGTGCGCCAAACTCACCTGGGCGGCGAAGATCCCGAAGCTGGTGTGGTCATCCTGGCTGATGCCGGCACGGTGGAGGGAGCCGGGATGTACCTCGAAGGGAATATCATCTATGACGCGGAGAAACTAGTCCGGAACCAGACCGCCTCGTTGGTCACCTTCACCAATAACTTGATGAACCTGTCCTGGACCGGGCCCGGGGGCGGGAATGTTTCGGGCGACCCTCTTCTGCGCCACGTGCCGCAGTTGGCCGAAACCACCAACTTCACCAGCTTCGCCGCTGCGCAAATATTCCGAGAATGGTTCGCGCTCCAAGAGGGCTCTCCGGCGCGCGGGGCTGGACCCAACGGCGTGGATTTGGGTGGCGCTATTCCCATCGGTGCTTCTGTCCATGTGGATCCGGCCGTCGCCATCGGCGAAGTCTTGATCAACGCCCGCGTCGGCTGGTTGCATACCGGCGATGGAGTGAAGGAATCCGGGTTTCCGCTGGGTTCGGGTTATACCGATTATCGCTGGCGCCTGGATGGCGGCGCCTGGAGCGAAGAGACGCCGATTGGCACGGAGTTGACCTTCACCGAACTGGCGCCCGGGGTCCATCGCCTCGAGGTGATCGGCAAGCGGGATTCGGGTCTTTATCAGGATGACGCCCTCTTTGGAACGGAAGCGGTGGTGAGCGGCCAGACGTTCCTGGTGCTGGAAAGCGCCCCGGCCCAAGTCGTCCTCAACGAAGTGTTGGCGGCGAACAATTCTGCTTACGAAGTTAATGGCGGTTTCCCGGATGTCATCGAGCTGCGTAACGCCGGAGGCACCGCCGCCAATG
>Ga0247664_1000388_pt1 | contig 11052 bp, 7 predicted proteins | sample CNK05_metaG_FD_182715 | JGI IMG/M metagenome (GOLD analysis project Ga0247664, IMG submission 182715) | Soil microbial communities from Purdue University Martell Research Forest, Indiana, United States - CNK05 | ecosystem: Environmental > Terrestrial > Soil > Temperate forest > Bulk soil | place...
CAGAGCAGGGCCATGCCCAGCAAGTCCCAATCCCAGGTGATGCGCGGGACCGTTCGAGCGAGAAAACCGATCCAGCCAATGCCAAGGAGCACCAGCGGTTCAAAGGCGCCCGGCCCGACGATGCCGAGCAGGAACAGAGCGATGAGAAAGCCGAGGGCGGTGCGGACCACGATCCTGGCAATGCTTCCGAGATCCTTCCGCGGCGTCGGCGGTTCTGGCTCGATCATCATGGCCGGGGTTGTCCTCTCGTCCTTTGGTCGAGTTCGCGTTTGGAGAGGAGTTCAATCTCGCCTGACACCGTAAGCACGAAGCGTTGGTCACCGAAGTTGGGAGGCTCGATCGCCAGGAGCACGGCCGGGTTGTTGGTGGAGACACCTCCGGAATAGAGATAATGGGAACCAGACTGGTCTGGCGACTCCCATAGTTTGCTCGGAATGTCCGGAACGAAATCGTGGAGGGGAAATTTTCCATCGTGGGCGCGGGCGTAATCGAAAAGAGCGGTGCGTAGATGCTGCAAACTTCGCCGGCGCGCCGGTTCCTGGGCTGGATCGTTGAGACGATAGGAGGTTCCCTGATGCCGCCAAGCCTCCGGGGTTAATACCTCACGAATGCCGGAGATCATGGTGAGGATGAGAAGCATCGACAAACCGAGCAACAGTGCCAGGCAGAAAGCCTGGAAGAACTTGATCCGCGGGACGGAGGGCACATTCTTGATCGCGTGATTCCAAAGGAGTTTTAGCGTGAAAGCGCAGATCACAAGCAAGAGGAGGAAGAACGACATCTCTTGAAGGCGCAGGCGGTAAATGTCGCGCAGACCATAGACGGTCATGCCGGCTTGGGCCGCGGGCGCGAGGGTAAGGAGGGCCACCAGTGCGATGGCTACTCTTCCCGAGTGCGGGACACCACGCTTGAACTCCATGACCGGGGAAATTCGGATGAAATTGCTACCTTTGCAAGAAATCTGTGCCACGAAGCGGTGATCTTTCCTTCGTCGATCTTTCCTTCGTCGGCAATGGCGCTGTACCCTTTGACAGGCTCAGGTTTTACCTCGTTACCCGCCGGCAGCTTGACCGGCTACGGCGGGCAAGCTCAAAAAGCCTGCCTTTCCCTCGTAGAATTAGCAGTTCACAAAGCCTCGGGGATTCTGCAGGATGTCCACATTCAACGGATTCGCGGATCTCCGATGATGGGGTAACCGATGAGCGTACGGGGCATGATTAGCGAGAGGGGGCTTGGGCCCAAGAGCAGCGGCTTGGATCGATGCGGCGCCTTTTGCGGCGACGAGAGCAAGGCCTGGCTGGTCTTGGCCAAGGCGCGTGTGGCCCGAACAGCTACGGGGCATCCCAATCATTGGAGATTCACGACCGGAAAAGTCACCTCGCCGAGGACTCATTTGAGCGACGGAAAACGGACACGAAAACCAAGATAAACATCAAGCTGACCCAAAGGAGACACATCATGAAGACATTGTTAAAATCAAACACCTACGCCGCCATGCTGGCCCTGGCTTTAGCGCCTGCACCCCTTGCCATTGGCGCCGATTCCGCGGAACAGGCCGCCGTGATCAAGGAGAAGATCCGGGACTTGCGCCAGGAGTCCGCCCAGACCCGTAATCAAATCACCCTCACCCTGGAAGAACTCAGCCGGCTCAGCGTCAAAGGCGTCGAATTACGGCCTCAGTTCGAGAAGTTCAAATTCAACTTGGCCAAGATGGAGGACAGAGCCCGCATTGCGCGCGAACGCGCCATTTCCATGAAGGAAAAAGGGCAGGCTTTCTTCTCCGAGTGGGAGCGGCAAACCAAGACCATCGCGAATGAAGACATTCGCAAGGAAGCCGAAAAGCGTATCGCCAAGCGCAAAAAGTCCTACGGCAAGATCCTGTCAACGATGGAGGATGCCAGAGAAGAACTGGTGCCGTTCATGTCCGATCTCAACGACGTTAATAAGCTCCTCGACGCGGAGCTGAGCGCGAGTTCCGTCGCTTCCACCAAAGGTTTGATCCGCCAGGCCAACTGGCACGGCGAAGACGTGCGCGAGTCCCTGTCCGACGTGGAAAAGGAACTCGATCGCGTCGCAGCCGAGCTGGCCAAGTATCAGTGAGTGCGGATCGAACGTGGGAATAACTCGATGAATCGGTCCGGCGTTAACGGACCCAAACACATCTCGAACACAAAGCTAGAGAAATAAGCATAACGGACTATGAAATCCCAAAACATGAGAAGCCTCGGCCTGGTCGCGCTGGGGATCGGTAGCCTCCTCCTCGCCGGTTCCAATGCCGGTGCGGCGGGTTACAAGCTCGCCGACAAAGTAGGCAAAGGCATCGCTGAGTTCCGCGATGAGATCGTGGACGTGAAGAAGGCGGTGGACGCCACCCTGGCCTCTCTGGACAAGATCGTGGCCGACGCGGCGGCCGATCCGCGCAAAGCCTTCCAGCAGTTCGACAAAAGCGTGCCTCGCATCGATTCGGCCGCAGCCAGTGCCCGGAAACGGGGTGAGGACATGCGGGAGCGGGGCAAAACCTACTTCGACAAGTGGGAGAAGGACCTGGCGGAAGTCAAGGATCCCGACATTCGGAAGCTGGCGGAGGAACGCAAAGCCAAACTCCAAACCACCTTCGCCAACATCAAGACCAAGATGGAGCCGGCTCGAGAGCAGTTTAACTCCTGGCTGACCGACCTGAAGGATCTCCAGAAATATCTGAACCAGGACCTGACCATCAGCGGGATCGATGCCGCCAAAGACTTGATCGCAAAATCAAAGAAGGATGGCGTGGATGTTCAACAAACGCTCGACAGCGTCATTGCCGAATTGAACAGCGTGGTGGCCGCCATCACGCCCGCCAAAGTGGCCAAGAAGTAGATCTAGATCACACCCAAAGTCGTGCCCGGGGTATTGAGCCCGCGCCCCAATACCCCGGGAACCTCATCGCGCCGGGAACCATCCACCTTGACCATGAACGCATTCGATTTCCTCAAAGGACAGGTGGGCCTCTTCAAATATCTGTCCGATCAACGTCTCCAACAGTTGGTCGACGGCTCGCGCGTCGTGTCCTTTGAGGCCAACCAGGCGGTGGCTCATCAGGGCGCGCCTGCCTTGCACCTCGCCGTCCTCCTGAGTGGGACCATCGCCGTCTCCATTCTCGGCCCGGGCGCGGTTCGACAATCTCTCGGCCGGCTTGAGGCCGGTGACACTTTCGGCGAGATGGCGCTGATGACCGGCGACGCGACGCAGGCGGATTTTATCGCCGAATCGCCCTGTTCGGTTCTGATCATTCCCGTGTCGATCTTCCAGTCCGTCCTGGTGGCCGAACCGGCCGCGGTCCAACACATCTCTCGGACCATGGCGGAGAGGCTTAAAACAATCCTGGCCGATCCGGCGAAAGCAGCGGTCGCGCTGCGTCCCGGCGACGACCCCTACGGACTGAAACTGGAGAGCGAGCGGCCGGAGAAGATGCTTGTCGTCAACTGCGGGTCTTCCTCACTGAAATACAGTTTCTATGATACGAGCGATGAGGGCCGGCAGGCGCGCGGCCTGGTGGAACGCATCGGCATCAACGGAACGCGCCTCGTGCATCGGGGACCAAAAGGGGAAGTGAAACGCGATTTGCCTCAAGGGGATTTTGCGGCCGCCTTCCAGGCGATGCTCTGCGAGCTGACGGCCAAGGAGACCGGGGTGATCGGTGGGCCCGGCGAGGTCAGCGTGGTGACTCATCGCGTGGTGCACGGCGGCGAAAAATTCACGGAAGCCACGGTCATTACCGACGAGGTCGTGACGCAAATCGAGGCTCTCAATCCGCTGGCGCCCCTGCACAACCCGGTCAATGTCGCGGGCATCCGCGAAACGCGCCGGCTGTTCCCCGCCGTTCCGCAAGTGGCGGTGTTCGACACGGCCTTTCATCACACGCTGCCTCCGTCGGCCTATCTGTACGGTCTGCCGTACGAGCTCTATGAAAACAAGGGTGTGCGCCGTTATGGGTTCCATGGGACGTCCCACCAGTACGTCGGATTGCGGGGCGCCCAATTCCTCGGGCGCCGTCCGAACGAACTGCGCATCGTCAGCTGCCATTTGGGGAACGGCTCGTCGCTCTGCGCGGTGGACCACGGGCGTTCGGTTGACACCTCGATGGGGTTTACGCCCGGCGAAGGTCTGATCATGGGCACGCGTTGCGGGGACGTGGACGCCGGTGTGCTGGCGTTCCTCGAGCGCACGGACCATCTCACGGCCACGCAAAGCGAGGAGATGCTGAATCGTAAGAGCGGCTTGCTCGGGTTGTCGGGCATTTCCAGTGACATGCGTGAGATTCTGAAGGCTGCCGGGGAAGGGCAGCCTCGCGCGCTGCTGGCCCTGCGGGCTTACTGTTACCGGGTTCGCAAGTACCTGGGGGCTTATGTGGCCGCGATGGGCGGAGTGGACGCGGTGATCTTCACTGGAGGCATCGGGCAGGGCAGCGCGGAAGTTCGGGCCCTGGCCTTGCAGGGGCTTGATCGCATGGGGTTGGTCCTGGATGCGCAGCGAAATCTCGCTGCGCGTGGTGATGAAGCCAGCCAGATCTCGGCGGACAGCTCGAAAGTAGCGATTCTGGTGGTGCCCACGGACGAGGAGCGAATGATGGCCCGGGAAGCATTGCGCAGCCTAAGCCGCTCCTACGTGGCGAGCGTGCTGGAAGCGCAAAAGCAGCACCCATTTCTCATTGAAGTCTCTGCGCATCACATTCACCTCACTCAGGAGCATGTGGAGGCGTTGTTTGGCCCCGGTCAGCAACTCACCAAACAGGCTGATCTTTCCCAGCCGGGCCAGTATTCGTGCCGCGAACAACTGACCGTGGTCGGGCCGAAAGGCCGGATCGAGCGGGTGCGTGTGCTGGGCCCGACCCGCCCGCAAACCCAGATCGAAATCGCCATGACCGAGCAGTTTAAACTGGGCGTGCATCCCCCGATTCGGGAGAGCGGCGACCTGGCGGACACGCCCGGGTGCACGCTGGAAGGTCCGGCCGGCCAGGTGCAGCTGGAGCGCGGCGTCATTTGCGCGTTGCGCCATGTTCATATGACTCCGGAGGACGCTCTGCGCTATGGGGTCCGCGACAAGTCGGTGGTGCGGGTGCGGCTGGCCGGCGAGCGCGAATTGGTCTTTGGCGATGTGCTGGTGCGAGTCAATCCGAATTTCTCGCTGGCCATGCATATCGACACAGATGAAGGCAACGCCGCCAATGTGCAAACTGGCGCCCAGGGTTTCATCGACGGCATTCAGAGTTAGAGGGCATGAGGAAAGGAGCCGTGAAATCCAACGCTGATCCCAGTCCGCCCGGCCTCCGGTCGGCTGGACGTCCCTGGCCGCTCGGGGTCGAGTGGGTTCCAGCGGACGAAGCCTTCAACTTCGCGCTCTATTCGCGGCATGCCGTTGGGCTCACCTTGTTGTGCTACCAGGAGCAGGACCCGCTCACGCCCGTCCTGGAGTTTCGCTTCGAACATCCTGCGCACAAGACGGGCAGCATCTGGCATTGCCGCATTCCGGCCGGCGAACTGCGCGGCGCCACGCTCTATGCGTACCGGGTGGAAGGGCCGCAGGAACCCGAACGCGGACACCGGTTTGATCCAGGCAAAGTGCTGCTCGATCCGTATGCGCCGTCGGTTTTCTTTCCGCCAAACTACAGTCGGCCGGCTTGTGCGGGACCCGGACGGACCGATGGGCGGGCGCCGTTGGGACGTCTGCCGACCAAACAGGCCATGCCGCCATTGGGCAGGACGGGCCCCCGCCACGGCATGCGGGACATCGTGATCTGTGAACTGCATGTGAAAGGCTTCACGGCGCGCGCCAATTCCGGGGTCACGCCGGCTAAGCGCGGCACGTTTGCCGGGGTCATGGAGAAGATTCCGCATCTGCAGGATCTGGGGGTGACCGTCGTGGAGTTGCTGCCGGTCCATCAGTTCGATCCGCAAGAAGGGAATTATTGGGGCTACATGACGCTGCACTTTTTCTCCCCGCACCAGCAATATGCCCAGGGGGAGGCGTTCGAAGAGTTCCGCGCGCTGGTGCAGGCGTTTCACGAGGCGGGCATCGAGGTGTGGCTCGATGTGGTCTATAATCACACCAGCGAAGGGGGCGAAACCGGTCCGACCTACAGCCTGCGCGGGATCGATAACGGCTGTTATTACCTGCTCACGCCCGATGGCCGCCACTACATCAATGACACTGGCTGCGGGAACACCTTGCGGACCGGCCATCCTGCCGGCCGCGTGCTCGTGCTGGAGAGCCTTCGGTTCTGGGCCCAATCGATGGGGGTGGACGGTTTTCGTTTTGATTTGGCTTCCATCTTCTCCCGCGCTGCGGATGGCACGATCGGTTTGCATGAAGCGTCGGTGGTGGCCGAGATCGGTTTGCTGGCGCGACTCTGCCACGTCCGGTTGGTGGCCGAAGCCTGGGACATTTCCAGTTATCAGCTGGGCCGGGGATTTCCCGGCATGGCCTGGCTGCAATGGAATGGCCGGTTTCGGGACGACGTGCGAGCCTTCCTTCGCGGTGAACCGGGCAAGGTAGGTGCGCTGATGCAGCGACTTTATGGCAGCGACGATCTCTTTCCCGATTCCCTGGCGGAAGCCTATCGGCCGCATCAAAGCGTCAACTTCCTCACCTCTCATGATGGATTCTGCCTTTACGATCTGGTGGCTTACGATCGCAAGCACAACGAAGCCAACGGCCATGGCAACACGGATGGATGCGACCAGAACCTGAGTTGGAACTGTGGCTGGGAGGGCGACGAGCAGGTTCCCGCGCACGTGCTGGCGTTGCGGGGGCAGCAGGCCAGGAATGGTTGGGCGCTCTTGTTGCTGGCCAACGGCATCCCCATGTTCGTAGCCGGCGACGAGTTCCTCCATACCCAGCGCGGCAACAACAATCCTTACAACCAGGACAACGAAATCACCTGGCTCGATTGGGATCGATTGGCCCAACACCGTGATTGCTTTCGCTTCTGCAAACTTATGATCGCGTTTCGGAAAGCGCATCCGTCCATCGGGCGGCCGACTTTCTGGCGTCACGACGTGACATGGTTTGGGCCCAACGGCCCGGTCGATCTGGGAGCCGAGTCACGCCAACTTGCTTATTGGCTTCGCGGCGCTTCCCTGGGCGACGACGACCTCTATGTGATGATTAACAGCAGTTGGGAAGATCAGCTCTTCACCGTTCAGGAAGGCCAACCCTCAAACTGGTTGCGCGTGGTGGACACGGCTCAGCTCAGTCCGGAAGACATTAAAGAACCAGGCAGCGAACCCCGACTGAAAACCATGAGCTACCCGGTGCGGGCGCGCTCGGTGGTCGTGCTGCGAAAGGAGCGGGCATGAAATGAAGCCAGCCGCCTCCACCGCAACCTCGGTCCCGGACCTGCGCCGGCGTGCCAGTGGCATCCTGCTGCATGTGACTTCGCTGCCGGGACCACACGGCAGTGGAGACCTCGGCAGTCCCGCGCATCGCTTCGTTGATTTTCTTTCGCAGGCCGGCCAGCAATGGTGGCAGATGCTGCCGATCGGACCGCCCGGACGGGCGCCCGGTTTTTCGCCCTACGACTCGGCTTCCGCCTTCGCCGGCAGTCCGTGGCTCATCTCCTTGGATGCTTTGGCCCGGCAGGGTCTGTTGCACCAGCGCGATCTTCGGCCGGCATCTGGTCTCTTCTCGCGGCAGGTCAACTTTCCCGCCGTTCAGCGCTTTCGAGAGACGCGCCTTCGTCAAGCCTTTGCTCAGTTTGAGCGGCGGCGCGGCGATGAACAACATGCGTTTCGCGAATTTTGCCGGGCCAATGCGGATTGGCTGGAGGACTTCGCTTTGTTTGCGGCCATGCGTCGGGAGTCCCTGGGCAAATCCTGGACCGAATGGGAGCAAGGGATTCGTGAGCGCCGGCCACGGGCCTTGGACGCAGCCCGGCGGCGATTGGCTCACGAAATGGCCGGCCATCGCTTCGTCCAATTCGAGTTCGACCGCCAGTGGCGGGCGTTGCGCGAACACGCCCACCGGCGTGGACTCGGATTGATTGGCGACTTGCCCATCTTCGTCGCTCACGACAGTGCCGACGTTTGGAGCCATCGGGAGCTGTTCCAACTTGATCGACGGGGTCAGCCCAGACGCATCTCGGGTTATCCACCGGATCGCTTCAATCGCCAGGGACAACTTTGGGGCCATCCCCAATATGACTGGGCCAGGCACGAACAGACGCGGTTTGCCTGGTGGTTGCGGCGGTTTGCGCGCATGTTCGAGTTGTTCGATGCCATTCGCATCGATCATTTCCTGGGCTTTACCCGCACCTGGTCCATCCCCGCTCGCGCTCGTACCGCCCGCAGTGGGCGTTGGGTGAAGTCGCCGGGGTTCAAGCTGTTTGCGGCCGTGCGACGCCAACTTGGTTCTCGGCCGATGATCGCCGAAGACTTGGGCCACGTCACTCCCGCCGATGTGCGGCTCCGCCAATCCTTTGGCCTGGCCGCCATGCGCATCTTCCAATTCGGCTTCGGCACCGAACCGGATGCGTCGGATCATTTGCCCTGCAATTACGCCCGGCTCTGCGCCGCCTATACGGGTAACCACGACAATGACACTACGGTTGGCTGGTTCCGTCGGTTGCGACCTCGCCAACAGCAGCGGGTGCGTGCTTACACCGGCGGCAGCAGGGCCGCGCCCCATCTCAATGCCATCCGCGTCCTGATGCAGTCCCCGGCCAACGCGGTCATTTTCCCGATGCAAGACGTGCTGGGTCTCGGCACGCGGGCGCGCATGAACAGGCCTGGAACCCTGGAAGGGAACTGGCGCTGGCGGTTGCCGTCCGTCAAGTTTGGCCCGCTGGCGCAGCGACTGCGGTTGCTGACTGAAACCTTTGAGCGAAACGGATTGCCCCAAACGGCACAGGAATGAATTTAATCAGACCCTGGCGAAAAATGAACCTGAGGTCTGGCTGGAGCGGGCCTTGATCGGCTGCCAGCGCAATCGGGCATGTATGCGGCGGTGCTTGATTCGGTGAGTGGTCGTTTTGTGTTGAAGCAACGGAGCCGGTGTTCAAGGCGCGGGCTCGGTGTTCGTTAGAAGTGATTGAACGAGAACGCTGCGAAAATCGCATGGACGGCAGTTTTGTGTTAAGCGAAACAGACCAACCGTTACCCGAGGTGCACGTGATCCGTCATGGCGAAACGGCCTGGACGGAGTCGCGGCGGCACACCGGCTTGACCGATATTCCGCTGACCGAACGCGGGGAGCGCCAAGCGCGGCGATTCGGCGAACATCTGCGCGATCACAAGTACGGACAAGTGTTCACCAGCCCGCTGCAGCGGGCGCGGCGGACTTGTGAATTGGCCGGGTTCGGCGCCGGGGCCGTCGTCGATCCAGATCTGGTCGAATGGAATTACGGCGAATACGACGGCCTCACTTCGACTGAAATCCTCCAGCGGCGCCCGGGTTGGCAATTGTTCAGGGACGGATGTCCGGCGGGCGAATCGGTGGCAGAAGTGGGGGCGAGAGCCGATCGGGTGATTAGCCGTGTGCGCGGGTTCGACCGCAATGTGCTGCTTTTTTCCAGCGGCCATTTTCTGCGTGTCCTGGCCGCGCGCTGGCTTGGGCTCGACCCGTCAGGCGGCCGATTGTTCCTGCTTAGCACGACCACGCTCGGTATCCTCGGCTACGAACACAACAAAAGTGAGGCCGTCCTGCGACTTTGGAACGACAACCGGCCGGGCCTCGACTAAACCGAAACGAACGTAAAGGATTAAAGCTATGGCAACTCATCCTATCGCCAGCCGATCGCCGGCGGCGGATCTATGGAAGCGTCATCGTCAATTTCTCTGCCGCGCCCCGGGCCTTGGCTTAACGCTCGATGTGAGTCGGATGCGCTTTGACGACACTTTTCTGGAACGCATGACGCCGGCGATGCAGCGGGCTTTCGAGGACATGAAAGCCCTGGAGCAGGGGGCCATCGCCAACCCGGACGAGAACCGCATGGTTGGCCATTATTGGCTGCGCACGCCGGAGCTGGCGCCCAAGCCGGAGATCGCCGCCGAGATCAAAAAAACCATTGCGGACATCAAAGCCTTTGCGGCGGGTGTGCATTCTGGCGCAATCCATCCGTCCGGAGCGCCGCGGTTCGCCCACGTGCTGGTGATTGGGATCGGAGGATCGGCCCTGGGCCCGATGTTTGTGGCGGATGCCTTGGGCAACCCGGCCACCGACCGGGCGGTCGTGCACTTCATTGACAACACGGATCCGGATGGTGTGGCGCGAACGTTGCAACAAATGGCTGGCCGGCTTGGCCAGACACTCTGTGTGGTCACCTCCAAGAGCGGGGGCACTCCCGAGACGCGCAATGGCATGTTGCTGGTCGCCGCGGCGTATCAGGCCACCGGGCTGGAGTTCACGCGCCATGCGGTCGCCATCACCATGCCCGGCTCGCAGATGGACCGCACTGCGGTGAGCGAAGGTTGGTTGGCGAGGTTCCCGATGTTTGACTGGATCGGTGGGCGCACCAGCGAGCTCTCGGCCGTTGGACTGGTCCCAGCGGCCTTGCAAGGGTTGGATGTGGACGGCCTGCTGGCGGGCGCGGCTGAGTGCGACGCGGTGACGCGCCAACCTGACTGGCGGCGAAATCCGGCCGCCTTGATGGCGTTGATGTGGCATTATGCCACCGGCGGCCAGGGCAAGAAGGACATGGTCGTGTTGCCTTACAAGGATCGGCTGCTCTTATTCAGCCGCTACTTGCAGCAACTGGTCATGGAGTCTCTCGGCAAACGCCTCGATTTGCAGGGCCGGCGCGTCGATCAGGGATTGACGGTCTATGGCAATAAAGGTTCGACCGACCAACATGCCTACGTTCAGCAGCTGCGCGAGGGTGTCAGTAACTTTTTTGTCGTGTTCATCCGTGTGCTCGAGTCGGGCGGCTCCCCGCAACCGATCGAGCCTGGCGTCACCGCGGGCGATTATCTGCACGGCTTCCTGCTGGGCACCCGCGAAGCCCTCTACGACAACGATCGGGAATCGCTCACCATCACCATCCCGCGGGTCGACGCCCGGACCGTCGGCGCGTTGATC
>Ga0247664_1000389_pt1 | contig 11032 bp, 7 predicted proteins | sample CNK05_metaG_FD_182715 | JGI IMG/M metagenome (GOLD analysis project Ga0247664, IMG submission 182715) | Soil microbial communities from Purdue University Martell Research Forest, Indiana, United States - CNK05 | ecosystem: Environmental > Terrestrial > Soil > Temperate forest > Bulk soil | place...
TGGGCATCTTCACCAACCTCACTCGCGACCACCTCGATTACCACGGGACCATGGAAAATTACTTTGCAGCCAAGCAAAAGCTCTTTGCCAACTTGGGCCGCGCTGACAAGAAAAGTGCTGCCGTTATCAACATCGATGACAGCTTCGGCGCCCGCTTGGTGGGGACTCCCAACGTCGAAGTGGAACTGACGTATGGCCTCGAAAAGTCGGCCCGCCTGCGGGCCACCCGCATCGAGTTGAACCCGGACGGCTCACGGTTTGTCGTGGAGGCGCCCGATCGAAAATTTGCCGTGCGCCTGCCTCTCATTGGGCGTCATAATATTTACAATGCCCTGGCTGCGTTGGGTACTGGGCTGGTTTTCCAGGTGGACGTCGTCAAGATGCAAGCGGCCTTGAATGCGCTGCACCCGGTGCCGGGGCGTCTGGAGAGCGTGGCGGCCGGACAACCTTTTGGTGTGTTCGTCGATTATGCGCATACGGACGATGCGCTGCGCAACGTATTGGCCACGCTTCGGGAGATCACGCCCGGTCGGGTACTGCTGACCTTTGGCTGTGGCGGCAATCGGGATGCCGGCAAGCGGGCCCGCATGGGGCAAGTGGCTGCGCAACTGGCTGATTTGACGGTGATCACGACCGATAATCCGCGCAAGGAAGATCCCGCCCGCATCGCGGCTCAAATCGAGGAAGGCTACCGGGCCGTGCGGAGCGACGGTTATACGCTCGAACTGGATCGTCGGTTGGCCATTCAGCAAGTGCTGGAAAAGGCGCGTCCGACGGACTCGGTGCTCATCGCCGGAAAAGGACATGAGACCTATCAGGAGTTCGAAGACACAGTGGTGCCCTTCGATGATCGGGTCCATGCGCGGGAAGCGTTGGAAGCGCTGGGTTTTTCGGGTTCATGAGCAACGGGCGCCCCTATTCTTTGGGCCTGTTGGCCGGGTTATTCCTGGCGGCGGGACTGGTGTTATCGGCCATGCTGTTCACGCGGACCTGGATGAAGATCGCCAGCAGCGACGCGGTGAATGTGACCGGTTCGGCCCGCAAGGCGGTGCGTTCCGACCTGATCGTCTGGAAAGGATCCTTTGCGGTCGAAGCGCCCGATCTCCTGGAGGCCCAGCGCAAGTTGAAGGGGGATCTGGTCAAACTGGAACAGTTCCTTCGCAGTCGAGCCATCACCAACTACGCTGTGGGCACGATTGGCATCCAGGAGATCCGAACGGTGCATAAACAGGATAACGAGACGGTGCAGAAACTTGCCGGATATCGGTTGAGCCAGGGAGTGGAGATCCGTTCTTCCGAGGTGGATCGGGTGGCTCAATTGGATCGGGAAACCGTTGCCCTGGTGGAACAGGGAGTGGTCTTTACCACCGAAACGCCTCAATACATTTACACCAAAGCGGGCGAAGCGAAGGTCGAGATGCTGGCCGAAGCCACCAAAGATGCGCGCGCGCGCGCCGATCAGATCGCCACCCAGGGTGGGCGGTTGATTCGGCGGCTGCAATCGGCGCGCATGGGCGTCTTCCAAATCACGCCCGTTTACGCTATCCAGACCAGTTGGGATGGCATGAACGATATGACATCGTTGGACAAGACGATTACGGCAGTGGTGACGGCGACCTTCGTTTTGGAATAGTGTGGAGGCCGTTCCGTTGCATGAGGTGGTGGTGGGCTGTGGGGGGCGGCTCGTTGGAGGAGCGCCGGATCTGTTGATCAGCCGAGTGTGCACGGATTCACGCCGGGTGCAGGCAGGTGACTTGTTTCTGGCGCTCAAAGGGGAAAAATTCGATGCGCACGACTATTTGGCGGACGTGGCGCTTCGGGCGGCGGCGGCTGTGGTGGTCGAAGAGGGCAAAGCGGGCCGCGCGGAAGAGTTGGCCGGCGTGTTGGCGGTGGTCATTGTGCCCGACACTAAGATCGCGCTTGGCCGGTTGGCCGCTTGGTATCGGGGACGTTTCACATTACCATTGGCGGCGATTGCCGGGAGCAACGGCAAGACGACGACCAAGGAACTGCTGGCATCGATCTTACGGCAAGGTGGGCCCGCTTTGTGGAGCGAGGCCAGCTTCAACAACGACATCGGTGTGCCCCTGACGTTGCTGCAGCTGGATCGAACACATCAAGCGGCGGTCTTGGAAGTTGGCACCAATCATCCTGGAGAACTCACCGCCTTATTGCGGATGGTCAAGCCGCGTTACGGGCTTCTCACCAACGTGGGTCGCGAACATCTCGAGTTTTTCGGTGACCTGGCCACGGTGGCCCAGGAGGAAGGTTGTTTGGCAGAATTCTTGCCTGCGGGAGGCAAGCTCTTCATTAGTGGCGACAGCCCATGGACCCCAACCATCGTCCAGCGTGCTACGGCGACCGTCGTAACCGTCGGTCTGGCTGAGAGCAACAACTGGGTCGGAAGGAACATTCGGGTCGGTGAGGATGGGGTCCGGTTTGAAGTCAGGGCGCCTCTGATGAAGTTCTCCGGAGAGTATCGTCTCCGGCTTCTGGGAAGGCACCAGGTTCCTAATGCACTCCTGGCCCTGGCGGCCGGGGCGGAACTTGGTGCCACCCCCAGTCAGGCCAGGGCCGGTCTGGCCGAGTGTTTGCCGCCCAAGATGCGCCTGCAACTTTGGGAAAGCCATGGAATCCGCGTGCTGGACGATGCCTACAATGCCAACGCTGATTCCGTCCTGGCGGCCCTGGAAACGCTTCGCGACCTTCCCTGTACCGGCCGCCGCGTGGCTGTGTTGGGCGATATGGCGGAATTGGGCACCCACGCGGTCGAAGCCCATCGAGAGATCGGCCGCCTTTCTGCGGAATTGGGAGTTCAGCGCCTGGTCGCTGTGGGCCGATTTGCCCGCGAAACCGCCCAAGCGGCCCGCGCCCAAGGTTTAGCTGAGGTGACCGAGTTTGTGGATGTGACCGCGGCCGCGCAGGCTGTGGGTCAACTCGTAGAACCGGGGGACGTCGTGTTATTGAAAGCCTCCCGCGCGACCGGTCTGGAAGTGGTCGGCGAAGCCTTGAAGAAACGCGCTTCTTGAGGGCATCCTGGGCCGCGAGTCGCGCCCGGCTACCAACGACCAGCCAGCAGCCACACGCCCTCAATGCTCTACGAACTGACTCAGTATATCCTGAAGATATCCGCAGAATCCTCATGGAAGGATCCGCTCTCTTTTCTCCGACTTTTCAGTTACATCACTGTCCGCAGTGCGGGGGCGATGGTGACGGCGCTGCTGTTAAGCTGGTGGCTTGGGCCGCGTGCGATCGCATGGCTCAAGCGATTGAAGTTCGGCCAGCATTACCTGGACAAGGCCGAGGAGGGCGGCAAAATCGAAACCCGCGTGGTCTCAAAGAAGGGCACGCCGACCATGGGCGGCATTTTGATCGTTGCGGTCATGGACGTCACGGCGCTGATTTGGGCGCAATGGAGCACGATGGTGGCGTTGACTTTGATCTCGGTGTTGGTGCTGGCCGGTCTGGGCTTTTACGACGATTACGCCAAGATCACCCGCCAGAGCAACAAGGGCGCAGCGGCCAATATCAAGCTCTGGGTCCAAGGCGCGCTGGGCGCGTTTATTGCCTTTTATCTGTGTCTTGATCCGCACATGGCCAAGCTGAAACTGATCAGCGAAGTGATGGTTCCTTTCGTCAAGTCACCTGTCCTTGCCGGCACCCTGGGCACGGTGGTGGGGTTGGTCCTGGCCTCGGTCGCGATTGTCGGCAGTTCCAACGCGGTGAACCTGACCGACGGCCTGGATGGTTTGGCCATCGGTTGCACGCTGATCGTGTCGGCGGTGTTCCTGGTGCTGACGTACCTGGCAGGCAATTCAAAGGCGGCTGGGTATCTACTGGTTCCTTACGTGCCCGGAGCGGGGGAGCTAACCGTCTTTTGCGCGGCCATGATCGGGGCTGGCTTAGGTTTCTTATGGTTCAACTGTCATCCAGCACAGGTTTTTATGGGCGACACCGGTTCACTGGCGCTGGGCGGAGCGTTGGGGATCATCGCTGTGCTGATTCATCAACCGCTGATGTTGGTGATCGCGGGCGGTGTTTTCGTTGTGGAAGCGCTCTCCGTGATCATCCAGACCACCTACTTCAAGTACACCAAGCGCAGGTTCGGCACCGGCCGACGCGTGTTCCTGATGGCGCCGTTGCATCATCATTTCGAGAAGAAGGGATGGCACGAAACACAGGTAGTCATCCGCTTTTACATCCTGGGCATCCTCTGCGCGGTGGTGGCGTTGAGTACGCTTAAAATCCGTTGACCAGACCGGCTCAGCCTGCTCATGCCGTGATCCCGTTGGAGCACAAACATGTCCTGGTGATTGGCCTTGGCCGAAGCGGCCAGGCGGCTGCGGAATTGTTGCTCCGGCGCGGCGCCCGCGTTTACGTCGTGGATAGCGCTCGAACACCCGAACTGGAGAAAAGCGCGGCCGCCTTGGCAACGATGGGCGCGCGCGTCGAACTCGGAATCGAACAGGCGCCCGATCAATCCTTTGCGTTGGCTGTGGTCAGCCCCGGAGTGCCCTGGACCAATCTCATCCTGCAAGAAGTCAATGAACGGCAGGTGCCAATCATCGGTGAATTCGAACTAGGCTATCAACATGCCCTTTGCCTGAACCTGGCCATTACCGGCACAAACGGCAAAACCACCACCACCGAACTGGTAACCCGATTGCTGGAGGCTCATCATCTCCGCACACTCAGTGCGGGCAACATTGGGCGTCCGGTCTGTTCCGTCGTAGACCAGAGCAAGGATCTGGATTTCCTGACCCTGGAGGTCAGTTCTTTCCAGTTGGAGACCATCCAGTATTTCCGCCCAGCTGTGGCGGTGTTGCTGAACATCACCCCGGACCATCTGGATCGATATTCGGGGATGACTGAGTATGCTCTGGCGAAGTCCAGGTTGTTCATGAACCAACAGCCTTTCGACTGGGCGATCGTGCAAAGTGAGGCGCTGGCGCAGCTTAGGGCGTTGCAGGTGCAGATCCCCTCCAAGCTTATCACCTTCAGCGCCAACAACCGCCGCGCGGATTTGAGTCTGGACAGGACCCTGGTGGTGAGCCGATTGGAGGGGTGGACGGGTCCGTTGCTGAACTTGGAGCAAACGCGGCTGATCGGTCCGCATAATGCTGAGAACGTGATGGCCGCCTTGGCGGTAGGACGGGTCCTGCGGATACCCCTGGAGACGATGGTGGATGCCATTCGGTCCTACCCACCGGCGGCTCACCGCTGTGAACTCGTGGCGGAGCTGAACGGTGTGAAGTTCGTGAACGATTCGAAGGCGACCAATCTCGATGCGGTCCAAAAGGCTCTTTTGGCCATGCCTCAGGCACAGCCGGGAGAACCCAATGTCTGGCTCCTGGCTGGGGGTCGCGATAAGGCCTTTGAGTATTATGAGATTGGTCCGTTGCTATCCCAGCGAGTCAAGGGGGCCTTTTTGTTTGGGGAGACCCGGGACAAAATTCGGGCGGCCTGGAGCCTTTTTACTCCTTGCACGCTCACCGAGTCGTTGTTAGAAGCTGTCGCTGAAGCCGCGCGAAATGCGGTTGCTGGCGATGTTGTCTTGCTCTCACCTGCTTGTTCCAGCTTCGACCAGTTTCAGAATTATCAGCACCGAGGTGAGGTTTTTCGCCAAGCGGTGCTTGCGCTTCGGCAGCCCGGGCGGGAGGCCAGGTCTGCTTGAAGGGTCCGACGACCAACTGGATCGGTCGTGGATTTGAACTCAAAAATAAACCGGCGTGCCGCGTTACGAGTGAGGGGAACGCGGACGTTGTTGTTTGTAAACCCTGAACACCCTCCTCACCAACAGACGCTGAAGTTGCGCCACTTTTACAAATGAATACACCGAATCCGCTCGTGCCGCAGGGGACATTCGCTAACAAAGGGAAGTCCCCCGTCCCCCTGACCGTTTTTGCCATCCTCGCCATTCACGTTGTGTTGCTGGGGCTGTTGCTCATCGCCGGTTGCAACCGCAAGGGGCCCACCGACACGGCCCAGGATTCCTCGCTCCTTCCGCCGGTGCCTCCGCCGCCTACGCCGGTCGATACTTGGCCGACTTCCGCCGCCCCGGCCCGCGCTGTGCCGCCTTCCACCGCGGACATCCCGCCAGTGCCACCCGCACCGCCGGCCGCTACCGACAACCTTGCGCCGCCTCCAAACCCGGCGACGTCCGGATTGGCCCCGAACCAAAATGACGTCCCGCCCTCCGCGACGGGTCTGAGTGAACACACCATCTCCAAGGGCGAATCGTTCTATACCCTCGGCAAGAAATATGGCGTGGGTTACAAGGCCATCGTCGACGCCAACCCAGGCGTGAACCCCAACCGCTTGAAACCTGGGGACAAAGTCAAGATCCCAGCTCCGCGTCCTTCAGGCGCCATGACGGTTAGTGCCACGGCCGCGCCCACCGCGGACGGGACCAAAACCTACAAGGTCAAATCCGGCGATAACCTGCTGAAGATCGCCAGCACCTTCGGCGTGTCGGTTAAACAATTACGCGCCGCCAATAACCTGCGCACCGACCAAATCAAAGTCGGTCAGGCGCTCAAGATCCCGGCCAAGACCACCGCTGCGGAACCGGCGCCGCCCGTGCCGCCCGTTACGCCGCCCCAATAAACTCTAGCTCTGGCCACGGCCATCCGCCCCCGGTTTGGGGGCGGTTTGGCCGGGCGGTGGTTTGCAAGCGCGGGGCGGCTGAGACCTCGCGTTGCGCCAGAGCCGAAGCGGTTCTCCTTTCCGCAAATCGCGCAGCCCTCGTCCGATCCGTCCGCGCTTCCGCCAAGGTTTGGCCCCAAGTGAAAGCAGCCGACGCGGCCCTTCCGGCGAAGGGCGCCAAGTCAAATGGTCAGAATCCTCAAGCCGATCGTGTGATCGGCTGGTGCTCTCTCAAACCTCCATCATCAACCTCGTTAGAAGCCATGAAAGCCGCCACTTCACTTCTTCTCTTTGCAGTCCTCAGCCTGGTTGTGCTCGGCATTGTGACGCTGGTCAGCGCGAGCACCGGTCAACAGGAGGCGCGTTATCTGGTGATGCAACCCATTTGGGCCGGCTTCGGCTTGGTGGCGTTGGGGGCAGCGGCCTGGTTCGATTATCGATGGTTCAGGAAATTCTGGTGGGTGTTGTTGCTGGTGGCCGTGGGGCTGTTGGCTTTGGTTTGGGTGCCCGGCATTGGCATCGCCAAGAAAGGGGCGGCGCGCTGGGTCGGGTATGGCGGCCTGCGCTTACAACCGTCAGAATTTGCGAAGATCGCGTTGATCATTTCCCTGGCTTGGTATGGTGAAAGGTTTCAGCGACACATGCGCAGTTTACTGCGCGGCCTGGTGATCCCGAGTCTTGGGGTGGGGTCATTGCTGTATCTCATTTTCCGGGAGCCGGACGTTGGCACGACGTTGCTGCTGGCTTCGCTGAGCGGCCTGATGTTGTTGGTGGCCGGAGTTTCCTGGCGTTATGTGGTGCCTCCGCTGGTGCTCGGGGTGAGCGCCCTCGTCATCTTTATCGCCCACGATCCGATCCGATCAGAACGGGTCTATGCGTGGTTGCATCCGGAGGAGACGCGGCTGGAACGCGGGCTGCAAACGTACCAATCCGTGGCCGCGTTCGGAAGCGGCGGCGTGCACGGAGTGGGATTGGGCGAGGGCCGCCAGAAGCTGGGCTTTGTGCCGGAGCATCACACCGACTTCATTTTCTCGGTGATCGGGGAGGAGTTGGGATTGGCGGCAACGTTATCGGTGTTATCGGCGTTTCTGGTCATATTAATCTGCGGAGTTTACATCGCGTGGAATGCGGCCGACACTTTTGGGATGTTGATCGCGTGTGGGATCACCTTTCTGATCGCCCTCCAAGCCCTCGTGAATGTGGGCGTGGTGACCGGTTCGCTTCCCAACAAAGGGTTGGCGCTCCCGTTTTTGAGTTATGGCGGCTCTAATCTTGTTCTGATGCTCGGTTGTGTTGGAGTGTTGATCAGCGTCGGGCGCCATTCCACGCAAACGCGCACCCTGCCTGGAATCCTGGGAGCAATTGACGAATTGGCTGCGCCGCATGCGTCGTGACTGTTGTCGCCTCCAACAAACCTCTGGTGGCCATCGCTTGCGGTGGAACCGGTGGACACCTGTTTCCGGGACTGGCGGTGGCCGATCGACTGTTGCTCCGGGGTTGTGACGTCGTGGCGCTGGTGTCGCCCAAGGAGGTGGACCAACAGGCCGTCAAAACGGCCTTGGGAATCCAGGTCGCTACCCTGCCTGCCATTGGCCTGACCCGGCGCAACCTGCCCGCTTTTTTCGCCAGTTGTTGGAAATCCTATCGCGCATCCCGCCGCTACTTTCGGGATCGGCCACCCCAAGCAGTATTGGCCATGGGCGGTTTTACCGGCGCAGGGCCGGTCCTGGCCGGGCGAGCCTGCGGCGCCGCCACGTTCCTCCACGAATCGAATACCATTCCGGGCAAGGCCAATCGGTGGCTGGCGCATTTTGTGGATCAAGCCTTCGTGGGGTTTGCCGAAGCGTCCGGGCGCCTGCATCATGCCAACGTGTTGTGCACGGGCACACCGGTGCGTTCCCAGTTTCAGCCGGCCGACCCGGCGGCCTGTCGCATGGCCTTGGGCCTGGATTCGGTCCGTCCGCTGTTGCTTGTGATGGGAGGCAGCCAGGGGGCGTCCGGCCTTAACGAACGCATCATCACCGCGCTGCCTGCTCTGCGCAGAGATCATCCTGCGTTGCAGTTTTTGCATCTGACCGGTCCTCAGGATCTGGACAAGGTCCGGGCTGCGTATGAGGCGAGGCAGGCCAAAGCCGTGGTGCGTCCCTTTCTAAGCGAAATGGAACTGGCTCTGGGCGCTGCCGACGTGGCGGTCAGCCGGGCTGGTGCCTCGTCGATGGCCGAGCTGGCCGCCATGCGCTTGCCCGCGGTGCTCATCCCGTTTCCCGCGGCCGCGGACAATCATCAATTCTACAACGCCATGACTTATGTGGAGGCAGGCGCCGCCGTGATGGTGGAGCAGAACCGCAGCGAAGAGGGCGCATTGGCCAACGTGTTGACCCGGCTGTTTGCTGACGACACTGCCCGGGAAACGATGCGCCGGGCGTTGGATCGTTTTCATCACGCGGATGCGGCTGAACTCATCGCGGAGCGTATGCTCGCCCTGATCGGAGCTCGGCCAGGAGCGATCCGCGCCCGGTCGTTGCCGCAAGGGAAATCGGATAACGAACGCGGCCTCATTCAACCAAGTCGTTTCATGCAGCCGAAAACCGAGAACCGATGATCCCTCTCGATTCAGAACGGGTGCGCAGCCTGCTCGAGCGGGCCCGTTCCGGTGCGGTTGCCTATTTGGTTGGGGTGGGAGGCTGCGGCATGAGCGGCCTGGGGCATCTCCTTTTAGATCTGGGCTGGCGGGTGGCCGGCTCGGATGTCGCCTTGAATGACGAGACTCGTGAGTTGCAGCAACGCGGTGCTCAGGTCCAGGCGGGCCACGACACGGATCTCCTCAACTCGCTGCGGCCCGCTCTGGTGGTGTATTCCTCGGCGATTCGCCTGGATAACCCGGAGCTGATGGCGGCGGAGCAGGCGCGCATCCCCATTGTGCGTCGGGCCGTTCTCCTGGCCGGGTTGGTCGCGCGCGCGTGCGGCATCTGCGTGGCGGGCATGCATGGCAAAACCACCACCACCGCGCTGCTGGCGTTTGCTTTGGAGAATCTTTCGGCTAACCCCGGCTACGCGGTGGGGGCGCGCGTGCCCCAACTGCCCAGGCACGCGCGCCTCTCCCCGGGCCGCTCCGGCGCCAACCCGAACACCGCGGAGCCGGCCGATTTGCTGGTGGTCGAGGCAGACGAAAGCGACGGCACGCTCTCGGAATTCCGTCCCCGCTACGCCATCGTTCTGAACGTCGACGCGGAGCATCTGGATTTTTATGCCGGCCTGGAGGCGGTCTGCCGCGAGTTTGCCCAGTTCGGCCGACAAACGCAGGAGCGTCTCGTGTTTTGCGCGGACGAGGTGCGTCTGGCCGAATTGTTTGCCAGCCAACCCGGCGCCATCTCCTACGGGTTCAATCCGCTTTCCTCGTATCGGCTGGTGGCCAAACCGAGACGGGAAGGAAGAAGTCCGGGCGAATTCGAGGTCTGGCATGCCGGCGAGAAGCTTGGGGATTTTTCCATTCGCTTGCTGGGGGAGAAAAACATGTCCAACGCCGGGGCGGTGGTGGCTTTATTGCATCAGTTGGGCTACGGGCCCGGCCCGATTGCGGCGGCCATCAGCGGGTTTCGTGGAGCCGCCCGTCGGCAAGAGGAAGTATTTTGCGATGCGCGCTTTCGCGTGTTCGACGACTATGGCCATCACCCGGCGGAGATCCAGGCGACCCTGCAGGCGTTGCGGCGGCTGGAGCCCCGCCGGCTTTTGGTGGCTTTCCAACCTCATCGATTCACGCGCACGCAACACTTGCAGACGGAGTTCACGGGTTGCTTTCGAGCCTGTGACCGGCTTTGGCTGACAGAGATTTATGCTGCCAGCGAGCCGCCCATTCCGGGAGTGACGAGCGCGCACCTGGCGCAGGCCATGCGTTCGGCCGGGCAAGCCGTCGAGTACATTCCGACGCTCGCCGACTTGCGCCGAGCCGTTCGGGCGGCCATGCTTCCGGGCGACTTGGTCCTGTTCCTGGGCGCCGGCGACATCACGCAGGCCGCTCACGAACTGGCGGCTGAATTGCGAGAAGACACTTTGGCTCCTCCCGATCAATTGATGGCAGGTTTAACCGCGGCTTTGTCCGCCGGTTCGCTGATTCGTCAGGACGAGCCGTTAGCCAAGCGAACAACCCTGCGGGTGGGCGGCAAAGCTGATTTTTACGTGGAGCCGGCTTCGGAAGAAGATCTCGCCCGGGTGGTGCGTTATTGCGCGACGCAGGGCCTGAAATTCACCTTGCTGGGAAGGGGATCCAATCTCCTTATCCGCGATGGGGGCATTCGCGGGATGGTCGTTTGTCTGGGTCAGCCGGCGTTTTCCCGTTTGGAGGTCAAAGGGCAGCAGTTGCATTGCGGCGCAGGAGTGAAGCTCAAGC
>Ga0247664_1000390_pt1 | contig 10974 bp, 9 predicted proteins | sample CNK05_metaG_FD_182715 | JGI IMG/M metagenome (GOLD analysis project Ga0247664, IMG submission 182715) | Soil microbial communities from Purdue University Martell Research Forest, Indiana, United States - CNK05 | ecosystem: Environmental > Terrestrial > Soil > Temperate forest > Bulk soil | place...
AATCCGCGTGGGCAGATACCAGGGCAGAAAAACGTCCCGCTCCACATCGCTGTCGTAAGTGAATAGATCTCCGACGGCATTCCAATCGAAGTCATACGGGTTGCGAAATCCTTCGGCCACCCAGCGAACGCCGCGCACGTTGGGAGCCACACGCAGCAAGGCGCCGCCTTCAATTTTTCCTGCAGGAAAAGTCAATCCACTCACTGGCACCATCTGGAATTGCGAATCGTTTCCGCCCAGGATGTACCAGCCGCCGTCTGGTCCCTTATGGACAGCGTGGCCGCCGTGTTCGCCGCTTTGCAACGCCATCAGGCGCTCCGGCGCGGCGTCCGCCTGTCGATCCCCATTGCTGTCCTGAAATCGCCAGACGGCTCCGTCCCCGACAAATAACAAATCATCTCCATCGAAGCACAGGCCCATGCCGCCCATTGGGCTGTGAGCGTAATCGATCGCCCGATCCGCCACGCCGTCGCCATCGTCGTCCAACAGGGTCCGGATGTAGCCGCGTCCGGTCACCACCACTTCCCCGTGGGCGTTGAGGGTCATCGCGTAGATGTCGTCGGCCAGAGTTTCATTGGCAAACAGGTTGACGCGGAACCCGGCGGCGATCCGCAAACCAAGCTGAGGCACATCGACCAGACCGGCCCCACGCGCGGCGGCGGCAATGGCGATGGAAATGAAGGTGAGCCAGAACAGCGTAGCCACAATCAGGCGCTCCGCGGCACGCGGAATGGACTGAAAAACCGATCGCATAATGGTATGCACCTCAAGCTAACAGCGGATGGCAGGATTGGAAAACCGAATTCAATTCAGCGGCAGGAAATGGTGGGCAGGAAGATGGTGGGCAGGAAGATGGGGGCAGAAAGATGGGGGCAGAAAGATGGGGGCAGAAAGATGGGGGCAGGAAGATGGGGCAGGAACATGGGGACAGGAACATGGGGACACAACAGCTGCCATTCACGCGCGCAGCGCGCGTTACGCGCTGTTGCTGCTATGAGTTTGGGAAACAGGCGGCCGTGGCCCCGGCTGAACCGCCGGGCGTTTGAAGTAATCGCCCACCGGCTGGAGCACTTTCCAATGCACCAGTGCCACGATTAGGCATGTGTAGGCCAGGGAAACGGCCACATCCTTCAGCAGATCCCGCCAGGAATAGGCCCGCGCGCCGGCGTTCGTTGCCGCGCGTCGAATCCCATGATGCAGCAGCACGAATCCCAGCACGTTGGTAAGCCAGTATCCCAAAACCACCGCCGGCTCAAACGCCGGCTCATAAAACAACGCCGCCAGCCATCCGAACCCCACCGCCAACGGCACGTTCACGAACAGATCGTTCCACCACGATAACGGTGACAACATGAAACCAATCAATCCAAGAACCCCGCCCGCCATCCTGCGTTTCCAACTCACGTTGGGCCGCAGTGTCCGAATCGTGTTGCCGCAGGACAAGCTAATTGAGGCGGCCATGCCATCGCAGATTCATGCATATGAACGCAGATACTGCCAGGAGATGGATATCTTTCTGCCCACCATCTTTCTGTCCCAAATTTTTCTGCCCCAAATTCTTCTGCCCGCCTCCAATTCTGGTCGACATTGGCGGTGGAGATCGGTTAGATAATTCGTGTCAGCAACCCCAAACCAGGATGCCTGGGGAGTGTACCCAAGTGGGTCCAACGCGCGTAATTTGGCCAACTCGACAACAGTTTCCGACCACAGTTTCCGAGGCCTTAACTGAATAGAATCGCCAATCCGCCACCTGCAATGGCACGGCTCTTAGTCAATCCAGGCACCGCCCATCAATGGGAGCTGCCGCTGCGTAGCGGCACCAACATCCTCGGCCGCAGCCCTGCCTGCGATGCGCAGATCGAGCATCAGTCCGTGTCCGGGACGCACTGCGAGCTGACCCTGAATGGCGCGACGGTGACGGTCCGCGATTTGGGTTCCACCAACGGCACCTTCCTAAACAAAACGCCCGTCCAACAAACTGCCTGGAGCCCCGGCCAACGATTGCAGGTGGGAGGTGTCGAGTTGGAATTGGTGTTGGACGGCAATGCTCGGCCGATCCCCGCGACTCCGGCTGCGCCGGTAGTCGTGCGCCTGGCGTCTTCGCCCGCAGCACGTCAAGCCAGCGCAACACCCGCCTCGGGTAGTTCCGCATCGACACCAACCACCACGCCAGGCCCCCCCCCGCCCCCGCCGCCTGGCGTGCCGGCGGCCGCTCCTCGTATCGGGTTGCGCGTGGCCGCTCACGACGCTCCGCCGCCGCCACCGCAGAGTTCGCCTCCATCGATTGTGGTGGAGGAATACGCCGCGGAAGCCACCGGACCGGCCTACTGCCGGTACCATCCCAAAGCGCTGGCGCGCTACTTGTGTCCGCCATGTCAGCTCAACTACTGCGAGCTTTGTGTGACCAACCGGCCGGGCGGGACGCGGACCGGCTGGTTTTGCCGGCGCTGCGGCGGCGAGTGCGTGGCGCTGAATGTGCAATTGGTCCGGGAAGGAGCTGAGAAGGAGAACTTTTTCGCGGCGTTACCGGGCGCGTTTGCGTATCCATGCAAGGGCAGAGGATTGACCTTCCTGATTTGCGGAACGCTGTTTTTGTCGCTGCTGAATTTCCTGGGCAACCTGGGTGCCGGAATGTATCTGCTCGGCGGCGCTGCATTTTTCCTCAAGTTATTTGCCACTGCCTTCACTTTTGCCTACATCCAACGGGTGATTCAGACCGCGGCGCAAGGGTCGGACGACCAGGCGGACTGGCCGGATGTGAGTGATTTTTGGCAGGACATCATCGTGCCGTGTTTCCAATTGGTGATGTTATCGTTGATCTGCTTCGCGCCGGGAGTGGCCGCGCTTTATTTTGTGGGCACGTCGGTGGCCGGGGGATCCGGCATGGGTCCCGAGCAGATCGCGCTGATCGTGGCGGCTTTTGCCCTCGGAGCAATCTACGCGCCGATGGCGTTTCTGGCCCTGGCCATGTTTGACAGTATCGCGGGCCTCAACCCGATGGTGGTGATCCCCGCCATCATCCGCCTGCCCCTGGCTTATCTGACCGTGTTGGTGCTGGTGGCGTTGATCGCCGCCGCGGGCGCCGCCCAACAATTCGCCGCGAGCTTAATCCCCATCCCGGTGCTGCCTGCGTTGGTGGCCTCGGGCATCGGGCTGTATTTTCTCACTGTCCAGGGGCGGCTCTTGGGGCTGATGTATTATGCCAACCGACAAAAACTGGGTTGGTTTAATCTGCGATCATGAAGGGCGGGGCGGCCGAGCCGTCGCTCCGGGCTTGATTCGCTGGCTGGCTCTAAGCATTCTCACGCGGTGCTCACACTGATCGTTGGAACCAACCGGCCTGGGAGCAACACGCGGAAGGTGGCCCGGCAGGTTGAAGGGATTTACCAGGCGCTGGGAGTGCCGTTGAAAGTGCTGGACCTGGCGGAGTTGCCGCCGGAAATCTTTCAACCCTCCTCCTACGCCAATCGGCCGGCCTCCTTTCAGCCCTTTGCCGATGCCATCCTGCAAGCCGAGGGCCTCATCCTCGTTACCCCCGAGTATAACGGCGGGATGCCGGGCATTTTGAAGTATTTCATCGATATGCTGGAATTCCCGGAGAGTTTCGAGTGGCGCCCGGTGTGTTTTGTGGGCTTGGCGGCGGGCTTATGGGGCGCCCTGCGGCCCGTGGAACAATTGCAGCTGATTTTCGGTTATCGCAATGCGTTCCTGTACCCGGAGCGCATATTTCTACCGAGGATCGGCCAACTCCTGACCGATGCCGGGCAATTCAAAGATCCGGAGCTGGCGCAACGACTACAAACGCAGGCGAAGGGGTTCATTGAATTTGTGGAACGACAACGCGGCCTGAAACTGCGTCCTGCGAAAGCCGGTTGACTACTCAGCATGATCAAAACCATCCGTGAACGTCTGGCGGTTTGTAGTTGGTCGCTGCAGCCGGCCAATCCTGGGCAACTTCTCGAAGCGTTGCGCGCGACCGGCATCCGCCGCGTGCAACTGGCGTTGGATCCGTTGCGCGAACAGCCGGACACCTGGGGCAACGTCGGGCCCTTCCTTCAGCAACATGGCATCCAGCTCGTTTCCGGCATGTTCGGAACCGTCGGCGAAGATTACACGTCCCTGGAATCGATTCGGCGCACCGGCGGGCTGGTGCCGGATTCGACGTGGGAAGAGAACTGGGAAAATGCCCAGGTGAACGCGAGGCTGGCCCACCAGCTCGGGTTGAACCTGGTGACGTTTCACGCCGGCTTCCTCCCGCACGATCCCGCTGACCCGGAGTTCGAGAAATTGCAGCATCGGATCCGATTAGTGGCGGACGTCTTTGCCGCCGAAGGAATCGATCTGGCGTTCGAGACCGGCCAGGAAACGGCAGAAACGTTGCGAGGCTTCCTTGAAAAGCTGGGGCGCGTTAGCGTCGGCGTGAACTTCGATCCCGCCAACTTGCTCCTCTACGATCAGGGCCGTCCGCTCGAGGCGCTGCGGGCCTTGGCGTCGTGGGTCAAACAATGTCATGTCAAGGATGCCTGCCGCACGCAAACTCCAGGGACCTGGGGCGAGGAGGTTCCCGTGGGGCGCGGCCAGGTCGATTGGGCTGAATTCTTTGGCATCTTGAACACGGCGCAGTTTAGCGGGCCTTGCTGCATCGAACGCGAAGCCGGCCGCCAACGCGTGGCCGACGTGCGGACGGCCCGCGAGTTCGTGGAGAAGCTCAACGTCTAGGCAGGGGGCCATGGTCCAAATCGGCATCGTCGGACTCGGGTTTATGGCGGCCACCCACATCCGGGCTTATCGCCAGATCGACGGCGCGCGCGTCGCCGCCATCTGCAATCCCAGCGGACGCCATCTCGACGGCGATTTCACCGGCGTGGCTGGGAACGTCGGTGCCACCGATCCGGTGAAGCTGGATCTGACCGGAGTGAAGGCGACCCGCGATTACCAGGAGCTGCTGGCGGATCCCGCGGTCGAGGCAATTGACATTTGCGCCCCGACCAAAGCGCATGCGGAGCTGGCGATCGCAGCGTTGCGGGCCGGCAAACACGTGCTCTGCGAAAAGCCGCTCGCGCGCACGCCGGCCGCCGGCCAGGCCATCGTGACGGAAGCAAACCGGGCGAAAGGCATTTTTATGCCGGCCATGTGCCTGCGGTTCTGGCCGGAATGGGCGTGGCTCAAGCAGGCCATCGCGGAGCAACGCTATGGCGCGGTCCTCGCCGCGCGCTTCCGCCGGGTGGCCGAACCACCCGGCTGGGGCCAAAAGACATTCTTCAATGGCGCGGAGTCCGGCGGCGCGTTGTTCGATTTGCACGTGCATGACACCGACTTTGTCCAGTTCTGCTTTGGCCGGCCGCGCGCGGTGTTCTCGACCGGTTACCAAAAATTCAGCGGCGCGATCGATCATGTCGTCACGCAATATGAACTCGCGCCGCCCGCCCGCGGCATCGTTTGCGCCGAAGGCGCCTGGGCCATGTGCGCCGGGTTCGGCTTCAACATGAGTTACACCGTCAATTTTGAAAGAGCCACCGCCGATTACGACGTCGCCCGTGGCCAGGAAGCGTTGCGGCTGTGCCAACCCGGCCAGCCCGCGCGGGTGATCGCGGCCGGCGGCCCGGACGGTTATGTGGGGGAACTGAGCTACTTCATCGATTGCATACGCCAAGGCCGGCAACCTACCACGGTTACCGCTCAAGATGGATTGGGGTCCGTAGAGATCTGCGAGGCGGAAGAGCGGTCGGTGCGCGAAGGACAAAAGGTCAGCCTGTGATCACCTCAGTTGCCATCGCGGAAGGTCACTGTGCCCGTGGTGGTGAATCCGGCCGTGGTGAAATAGTGTGACTCCAGGACGTTCTTTTTGGGGTCCCAGACGATCAAGGTTTCGCCGCCATAAACGCCGTCGTTGATCGAATGCAAGACCCGGACGGCCTTGCCATTCAGTGCGCGTTCCCAGCGCGCCACATCCACCGTCGGCTTGTCCGGTTTGGAATTGGCGAATGGCCCCTTCCAGGTTTTGCCCAGCAGCGGCCGCAACGGTTCCAGGTGCGAATCGAGTTTGGGCGGCTCCGGTGCAGCCGATTCCGCACTCCACCCGGGCACACCCGGCAAGAGCATCAGAGCAGGTAAAAGAAGCAGACGGCATGTCATGAGCCCAATGAAGCTAAAGCGCGCCGAGAACCACGCGCACGGCCGTAACCACGGCAGCCACCCTGGTCTCCATGGGAAAGTCCGAGGGCGCCTCCAGCGTGTAAGTATGTTGCGTTTTGTAACTGATCAACCAGAGCGCTTCCGGCCATTGGGGACGCGAACGCGGGTCCAGGCTGGGCCGGACGATTCCTCCCACTGCCGGGCGGCCTTCGATTTCGTTCGAAAGGTCAATCGGACAGACCACCTCGACCTGACGGATGATTTCTTCCGCGTGGGAGGGATTGGAGCCCAGGCGCAGTTCATACAGATAAAACCCGAGGGATTCCCAGTCTTCATGCAAGCACATGGCCACGTCGAAGCGCGGTTGTTGTTCTAACCAGACGACGTGGGCGCGCGTCTCCGCCGCTTGGAGATGCAGGTACTGGCGGTTGAGATCCAGGCCGTCGGCATTTTCACGCCGATTCAGTCCGAACCCCGACGGATTCAAACAAGGGCAGAGGCAGATCTCCACCCCATCGGGCCAGCGGTTCTCGCGGAACAATTGGCGGACCGCCAATGGTCCAGCGGGTTCGTCTCCATGGATGCCGGCGGATAGATAAAGACAAGCACGAGGCCCAGGCACCGTGCGGCGCAGCGCCGGGATGGCCAACCCGTTATCGGTCGAGAGGGAGTGGATGTTCCATCCCTGTTCCCGGGCCAGTGGCAGGATCTCGGCCAGGACGGCGGCGATATCGATGGTCTCGCCCCGGTAACGATCGACATTTTTGCCAAGCTTCTGCATTTCCTTCTAGGAAACATAGAAACGTGCGAGTGGGCAACTCTGGCATTGCGGGTCAGCCGTGTTCAGGCGCATGCACGCACTACCGCTGCAGCCACCTCCAGCTCGGAACGAATCAACACGCAGACCGCGAGAATCCCCTCTCCCCTCAACGGGGAGGGCAGGGTGAGGGGTGAGAGTGGCAGAAAATGTTCGCTCCCCGAGCAGCGCCTAACTGCCCGCGAGTGTTGCAGCTTGCTCGGAGAATATTGCCAGTCGGCAAAGTAGAGTTCCCTGGCCCAGCCGCCGTGTCCAAGAATGAGACAGTTAGAGAGAGGAAGGATGATCGTTGCCGTTGGGCGCTGAGCCATTGCTCTGGCCCGAAGCCAGGCGCATCAGAATTCTCAGCTCGCTGAGAACTTTGTGCCCGAGAAAAATGTATCCCTTCACCGTGGAACGGTTCGGGTCCTTTCGGGAGTTGGAATTGGGTTTCACTGGCTGCGCGGAGAAGGTCTTCATTCAGGTTTTCTATCACATCTAAGACTGAGCGCCTGTTTAGCAGCCCTCCTGCCAACGCAAAAATGAGAGACGTTGTCTCCTGGTTGCGGGTTCCTAGCGCTCGCAGAATTGTTCGAAGGCGCCGCCGAAGAGCAGTTGGACATCGCGTTGGATCTCGCCCTCGCTGGGGCGCCAGCCGCTACGGGCGAGGTCGGCATATTTTTCCGCCAGCACCTGGCCGATGACCTTTCGGGAATGGCGCCACTTGTAGATGAGTTGATCCAACACCCGCGCATCGGAATGCTGCGGCGTCACACTCAGCCCAATCAATTCCAGGCGCATCCGCGTGATCTCATCGAGCAACCCAGGCACATTGGTAAACCACCAGCATCCGAAGACATGCAGGTTGCGGAACTTGCGGGCCAGGACGCAAAGCTCGTACTGATTTTCGCGCGCGAGCACTGTCACCACAAATTTGTTCTCGGGAAACTCGGCGCATAGCCGCTCCAGGGCGCCCAGTTTACTGAGCCCAACGCCATCGCCGGCCATTTGCAGCTGCGGGTTGACCTGTCGCTTGACTCCCATCATCAACGCCATGGGCAGCCCGAACTCGCGGCAATGCGGCAGGACTGCTTTCTCCAGCAACCGGGCGCTGGAGCTGGCCGAAGGAAAATCGAACTCCGGCCCCAATGAAACCATCAGATAACGCGCCTGAATTTTGCGCGTCCAATCCGCCAGGAATCGGCGAACCTGGCTGACGGTGCGGTCCGTCACGCTGACGCTGGCGGTATAACCCCAAAAGGTGAGGATGGGGGCCACGTCACCCCAGGCCAACAACAGCGGATCGATGCGCAGCGCGGCGTGAAAGCGTTCGTCGCGGACGAAGCCCGCTTCCCAGGTGGCCCGTTCCACCTCATCGAAGGGCGAATTGGTCATGCACACGCTGCGCACGCCCGCCAATTCGAAGCAGCGATTCAGATAATCCTCCGGTTTCCACTGGGCGAACCACTCGCGCAACGCCGGCAGATCCCGTTTCTGCACGTCCAGCCCCAAGGCATTGAGAGTCGTCACCACGCCCCGGCAAGCTTCTGAGATCGGGCTATGCTGGATGAACAACGCGTCCCAGATCAGTTCCGCCTGCCGCGGCTTGTCCAGCGTCCAGAATTTTTCAAACGGCAGATCCAAATAACGGAATGCCTCCGCCACCAGATAATGGTATACCAACAGATCATCGATTCCCCACAACAACAGTTTGCCGAAGGCCGGGTCATACAGGTGGGTATGAATGTCATGAATCGGAGTGGACGCAACGATCGCCTCAACCTGAGCCGATAACTGCGCTAAGGCGCGCGGGGCCAAACTCATATTACCCGGAGCTTGCTCGAGTCGCCCTGGCGGAGCCAGCACAAAGCGGATTGGCCAATGATTCGGGGGCATTCGGATACCGCCCCCGGATCGCGGCCTTTAGCGCGCCTTTAGGACAGTGCCTAAATGCGCCCAATGATTCTAGAACCGGCACGATTTTTTCAGCGCCTGTTCCAGCAGTCGGAGGTACTTCGCTCTCGGGATCTCATAGGTCCCGAAGGTAGCCAAGTGCGGAGTCGTCCATTGGGTGTCCAGCAGAACGAACCCGGCGGCCCGCAGCCGTTCCACCAGGGTGACCAAGGCCACCTTCGAAGCATCGGTGACGTGATGAAACATGCTTTCGCCAAAGAACGCTCCGCCCAGATGCACTCCATAAAGACCTCCCACCAGCTTGCCCTCCAGTCGCGTTTCCACGCTATGGGCGAACCCACGCTCATGCAGCTCGCAGTAACTGCGGATGATCCGCTTGGAAATCCAGGTCGACCCGTGCGCAGTCGCGCAGGCGCCGATAACACGTTCAAACTCCTGGTCCACGGTGATCTCGAAGCGGGCCTGCTTCAGCACCCGCTTCAGCCCATGAGGAATGTGGAACCGTTCATCCAACGGAATGAGCGCCCGAGGATCCGGCGAGAACCAGCCCAGCTGGCCACGATCGTTCATGGCCATCGGAAAGATCCCGCTGCCATACGCGCTGATCAACAATTCAGTCGTGAGCTTCATTCCAGGGCGGGTGCCTTTTACCGGGCAGCAAACCGACGCTGGCCCGGCGCAGTCAAATTCCTGGCCCCCATCGGCCTGTATCAAGTCGAGGGAATATTTTCGCACGCTTCCCGCAAGCGCTGCGCCAGCAGAACGTCCTGTTCGGGAAAAACCGTCCGCAGATCCAGTTTAACGACTCCTGCTGAGACAAATCCGATCACCGGCGGCGTGCCGTGACGCAGTCGGGCGGAAAGTACAACCGGCGCCAGAGCCCCGCCGGACAACTCGAGCGCGACCGACTCCAGGGCGGAGCGGGGCAGGGTGCCTCCGCCGACTTGCCCCCGGCTCTTGCCGATGCGGATGGTCACAGGCAGACCTTGCAGCGCCGTGCAAAGGAGATCGGCGCGTTGCCGCAAGGTTTCCCGATCGATGGTTAGCATCTGCCACGCCGGAATCGAACTCTCGCCGGCACCCGCCAGGTACAGGTCGACCGTAGCTTGCAAGGCACACAACACCAGTTTGTCACAACGCAGCGCACGAAAAAAGGGTTCGCGTTTTAAAGCGGAAATAAAACGAGCCCGTCCAGCGATCAAGCCGGCCTGTGGACCGCCGAAGAGTTTGTCGCCACTGCAACAAACCAAATCAACCCCACCTTTAAGGACTTCGCTGGGAGTAGGTTCATGCTCCGCGTCGCTGCGCCGTTCCGTGGCGATGACCGCGCCGCTCCCCAGATCTTCCACGAACGCAACCCGCTTCTTCTTCGCCAAAGCCGCCAGATCTTCGGTCGAAGGTGATTCCACAAAGCCGCCCATGAAGAAATTGCTGCGATGAACCTTCAGGAGTAAAGCGGTCTTGGGGCCCAGCGCCCGGGCGTAGTCTGCCACGGTGGTCTTGTTGGTGGTGCCCACTTCCCGCAAACGGGCGCCGCTGGCTTCGAGAATGTCAGGGATGCGGAAACCGCCCCCGATTTGAACCAGTTCTCCGCGGGAAATGATCACTTCATCACGAGGAGATTGAGCGAAGTGACGCAGGATCAGCACCAGCGCGGCCGCACAATTGTTCACCACCGTGGCGGCTTCGGCTCCGCATAATAATGCCAGATTGTTTTCCAGATACGCCGCGCGGGGGCCGCGTTCCCCGGCTGCCAAATCGAACTCGAGGTTACTGTAGCCCGCGCACGCCAGGAGCGCGTCTTTGGCCGCGGCGGCCAACGGAGCCCGTCCCAAGTTGGTATGGATGAGAATGCCGGTGGCATTAATAACCGGTTGAATACGCGTGTGCCGCAAGGCCGCCAGCGAGCGGCGAAGATCATCGAGGACAGCGTCGGGTTTGGGGATCTGGGGCAGCTTCCGCAGCGCCCCGAGGGCCGCGCGCACGCGCGCCAGGACCACCGGCCGCGGCAACCCTGTCTCACCAAGGGCCTGCAGCACCTTCTCAACTGCCGGGATGGAACGTAGGGCCGGGCGCGTCATGATCAGTTTGTGGCGGCGACGCGCAGTGTGCGCACCGCTCAGGATGAG
>Ga0247664_1000391_pt1 | contig 10943 bp, 18 predicted proteins | sample CNK05_metaG_FD_182715 | JGI IMG/M metagenome (GOLD analysis project Ga0247664, IMG submission 182715) | Soil microbial communities from Purdue University Martell Research Forest, Indiana, United States - CNK05 | ecosystem: Environmental > Terrestrial > Soil > Temperate forest > Bulk soil...
CAGCGGCACACGGGAGATCCCGCAGGTCTTCGCGATGTTCATCCCGTTCGCCGACGAGCAGTCTGCCGAAAGGGGAATGTCGGAGGTCTCTGTTAGCGTAAGGTTCCTCCCGGAGAAGGTCGTTAAGGGAGAGGTTATCGAGACCGATGGAGCAGTTGAGGATTCGGATCGGAAGGCAATCGGTCCCGCTTGGACCGGCTACGCAAGAGATGAGGACCAGCCTTGATCGCCGTCAGTCAGAGCGAGCTGGCGATGTGGAAGAGGTGCCGAAGGCAGTGGTACCTCCGCTACTACCTGGGCATGAAGCTGGAGCGCGAGAGGCCGGTCGGCCCTAGCCCGCTCGGCACCCGTGTGCACGCGGCGTTCGAGGCCGCCTACGGCTACGGCCTGGATGCGCTGGCCGCGCTGCACGTGGCGTACGCCCTGGCGATCGAGGACAACGGCGACTTCGAGAAGGACCTGCTGGCCGAGCGCGAGCTGGCCTCGGCGATGGTCAGCGGGTGCATCGAGTGGCTGGCGGAGAACGCCATGGACGCGAACCTGCGGGTGGTCGCCACCGAGCAGGACGTCACCGTGCCGAGCGGCATCGAGGGCATCTCGCTGCGGGGCAAGCTCGACCAGGTGGCCTACGACGAGCTGTCCGGCGCGACCGGCTTCCTGGACTGGAAGACTTCGGCAAATTTCGACAACCACGAGGCCACCGACCAGAGCCCGCAGTTCCGCTTCTACTCGCTGCTCATGAAGCTCGCCAGCCGGGTGCCCGAGGAGGTCGTCTGGGGCGGCTGGGTCCGCACGCTGCGGCGCGTCAAGCGCGGCGAGAAGTCCAAGCCGCCCTACTACGAGCAGACGCCTTTCTGGCACACGCCGGACCAGCTCGACGCCACCATGCGCGGCACGCGGATGATGCTGCGCGAGATCCAGGCGGTCCGCGAGGGCTTCGACGAGCTGTACGCGGCGGGCAACGTGCTCACGGAGGTCAACCGCGTACAGCAGACGGTGACGTACCCGAACTGGCGCAAGAAGGACTGCTCCTGGGACTGCTCCTTCACGCACGTCTGCCCGATGATGGACGACGGCAGCGACTGGACCGGGGCACTGATACGCTCTGGGAGGTACGTGCAAGGTGATCCTTACGCGTACTACGGTGATAGCCTGATCACCGCGATTCGCGAGAGACTGGGGGCAACTACGTGACCGTCAACCTGGCAAAGCCGCAGGGACTGTCGTTCCTGCTGCACGGGCTGCCGAAGGCGGGCAAGTCCTCGCTCGGCGACAGCGGCCCGCTGCCCAGGCTGCTCCTGGACGCCGAGGGCGCGGCCTACTGGACGCCGAGCAGGAAGGTCGAGTGGAACCCTGTCCAGGGCCCGCCGCCAGCCTGGGACGGCACCTGGGACACCTGCGTGGTGTACGTCAGCCACATTGACACGGTGGCCGCCGCGTACAAGGTGCTCGTCTCCGGCCAGCACCCGTTCAAGTCGCTGACCATCGACTCGATCACCGAGGTCCAGCAGCGGCTGATCGACAAGATCGCCGGGCTGAAGAAGATGGAGTTCGACCACTGGGGCATCGTGCTGCGGCAGATATCCCTCATGACCAGGCAGTTCAGGGACCTGATCAAGCACCCCACCAACCCGCTGTGGTCGGTCACGTTCGTGGCCGGCACGCACCTGGAGCGCAAGAGCGGGCGCTGGCGTCCGCTCGTGCAGGGCCAGTCCGAGGACTACCTGCCCTACTACGTGGACATCGAGGGCTTCCTGCTCGCCAACACCGACGGGACGCGTGACATGTTCATCGGTCCTCACCCCATCTACGAGACGGGGGAGCGAGTTGCCGGGCGGCTGCCCGGCGTCCTGCGGGTCGGCTATCCAGGCCGTCCCGGCTACACCATCGAGGACATGCTGCGGCAAGTCCTCGCTGCCTGAACCCATCCGGGAAGGGAATTATGACAAGCAGCTACGACTGGGGCTCTCTGTACGGCCAGGCGGACATGACCGCCGGGCAGGTGATCGACGCGGGCACCTATGACGCGGTGGTCGAGAGCGCCGAGTACGGCATGACCAACGACGGCAGCAAGGGCCAGTGGACGACCCGCTTCCGCATCACCACCGGGCCGCACGCGGGCGTGCCGCTCACCACCAACATGACGATCTCGCCGGTCAAGAACGATGGCAGCTCGAACGCGGCAGGCCTCGGCATCATGTTCCGCGAGCTGGGCGTGCTCGGCGTCCCGGTGCCGCCGAACCAGCCGTTCTGGGCGCTCGGCTGGTCGCCCGAGCAGGTGGCGCAGTGCATGGTCGGCAAGACCGCCTCGATCCGCGTCATCAAGGACGAGGAGTACAACAACAACAAGATCAGGGGCATCCGCCCGCCACGGCCGGGCGCTCCCACCGAGTGGCAGTCGGCGCAGGCTGCCAACGCCGCGAGCCAGGCTCAGGCTCCGGCCCAGCCCGCCTACGCGCCGCAGGGCGGCTACGCGCCGAACGGGTACGCGCCGCAGGGACAGCCCGGCATGGGCCAGTTCACCCCGCAGGGACAGGCTCAGCAGCCGTGGGCGCAGCCACAGCAGGCTCAGCAGCCGCAGCCAGGGTACGGCCAGCCGCCAGCCCCGGCTCCCGGACAGCCTTCGCCGTGGAACGCTCCACCGGCGGGCCCGCCTACGCAGCCTGCGTATGGTGGTCAGACTCCGAACGCTGGACCGGGGTACGCATCTGCACCCCCTGCACCTGCGGGCGGCCAGCCGGGCTACGCGCCACCTGCCCAGCCGGGATATGCGCCGGGATATGCGCCGGGTGCCCCTTCCCAGCCGGACCCTGCGCAGGGTGGTTACCCTCCCCAGGGAGCCAACCCCTACGGTGCCCAGGCGCAGGGTGCCCCCGCACCAGGTGCCCCGTACCAGCAGGGTGCACCATCCCCTTCTTACGGCCAGCCGCCGCAGGGGCCCGCGCCTTACCAGGCGCAGCCGCCGCAGCCCGAGAACCAGGGCGGAGCACCGCAGGGACCTGCGGTTCCGCCATGGGCGCAGTGACGGAATACCCGGCTCCGCTACTGCGTTTACAAAGGTGTTCCGCTCCCTCTCGATCGCGAGTTGCGGGGGAGCGGGACGCCGGGGAATGAAATCTCCCGGCAGTGCGTTTACAGTATTGCCGGGCCGACAGGGAGTCAGCCCGAACAAGGGAGAAGATCTACATGGTTCAGCTCACCGCCCGCAACGCGACCGCCGAGGACCTGGTTAAGGTTCTCAAGGAGCAGCAGGTCCAGAAGCTCGACGTCGTTGTTCCCTCGCGGAACCTGAAGGCCCGCGACGGCCTGATCGTCGTCAAGAACAGCGAAGCGGTCCTGGGCGAAGACGGCGTGACCACGGTCAACGGCGTCTACCGGCCGACCGAGGTGTTCGACGAGGGCGTCAGCGCCAAGCTCGAAGTCCCTCGCCAGTACCTCCGCAAGCTCCGCGAGGACCGGCCTGACCTGTACGACGCCAACGTCAACGGCTGGCTGCACGGCAGGTCGCGCAAGCTGGCTGACGGCAGCACCGAGACGGTGTTCGAGGGCGACCCGCGCTCGTTCCTCCTGCGGCTGTTCCGCGCAGAGGGCGGCGAAGGCGTGGCCAGGGCGTTCCTGTCCAACAAGTACGCGCTGTCCATGGACCACCTGGACATGCTGACCGCCGTCTTCGAGGGCGTGCAGCGGTCCGGCCAGAAGGTCATCACGCGCGTCACCAACCTGTCCGAGCGGAACATGCGGGTGCGGTTCGAGGCCCCCGAAGTCTACGCTCTGGCTCCTGAGCTGCTGGAAGGCTACAAGAGCCCGTTCGACACCGGCGCAGTCAAGCGCGCTGGCTCGTTCGACGAGCTGAAGCAGCAGTACGGCGCTCACCACATGTTCAGCGACAAGAGCCAGCCGCTGGTGTACGTCGGCTTCGACTTCACCAACAGCGAGACCGGCGGCGGCAAGTACAAGCTGGTCCCGGTCGTCAACGTGGTCCGCTGCACGAACGGGCTGGTCATGCCGCTGGAGAAGGGCAGCCAGCAGGGTCTTGAGCGGGTCCACCTGGGCGCTCGCCTGTCCGAGGGCGAAGTCACCCCGTCAGTGGAGACGCTGCGCGCAGCGGGCAAGCTGGTCGCCGAGGAGACGGCCGACTCCGTGAGGGCCTGGCTGTCCAAGGACTACCTGGAGAAGCTGGTCCGCAAGCTGTCGGAGAAGGCGGGCGTCCCGGTCGAAAACTCGGCCGAGACCGTCCCGGCGGTCGTGGCCCGGCTGGGCTTCACCCAGGAGGAGCAGGCCGGGGTGCTGGACCTGTTCGTCCGGTCCGGCCAGCTCACCTCGGGCGGTGTCATGCAGGCGGTCAGCGCGTATGCTCAGACCGTCGAGGACCCCGACCGTGCGGCGGAAGTCGAGGCCAAGGCCGTGGAGGCCATGAACCTCGCGGCGGCCCGCTCCTAAGTCCGCAAGGCCGCAGGCAGCCCGTCCCGGAAGGGGCGGGCTGTTTGCTTTCAACCAGGGAAGGAGAGCTGCCGTGAACGAAGGCAGCTACAGCAAGGTCGCCAGGGCCATCAACGAGGAGCTGGCACCCGCCAGCCCCGTGAGCAGGCAGCAGGTCTACGAGTGGTATACGCGCGGGACCAGGAACGCGGCCGGAGAGCCGTTCCCTGACCCTGTGCGGCGCGATGAGGAGGCGGCAGCCACCAAGCCCCGCCTGTTCTTCTCGGTGCCACAGGCGGTCGCCTGGCGACGCGCCGGCCTGTCCGAGAACAGCATGCGACAGGGGCGGAACAGACTGTACGCTTAGAGCGTTTACACTGTAGGCAGGGCAGAGGGCCCGCCAAAGGGAGATGATGATGACGCCAGCAGAAGCGGCCCGCGTGGTTAACGAGGCCGTCTACCACCCGCACTGGAGGCTCTCGGCCGAGGCCAGGGGCAGCAAGGTCATCGTGGCCAACCAGATCGCCACCTTCGACTCCAGCGACTTCACGTCGGACGGCCGGTACTGGAACGAGACCGTCATCGCGCCGAGGTTCGAGTTCGAGGTCGACGACGCGATGCAGGAAGAGGACGTGCTGCACCAGGTGGCCAAGGGCATCGACTCGATCAACGCGCACGAGACGCGGGAGTTCCTGCGGCTGCGGCGCAGGGGCCGCTGGGTCGCCCCGTTCCACCCGCACAGGTGGGACGGCGTGCTGCTCGACACGGCGCTCAGCAGGGCATACCCGGACAAGGTGTCTCAGCGATGATAGAGGTCAGGGTGTTCGAGGACGGAGAGGAGCTGGAGGTCTCGGAAGTCGACGAGATCGACAGCGCTGACCCCGGTGCCAGGAGCTTCAACGTCTACGTGATCAGGAACTAGCAGCGGCAGGGCCGGGGAATACATCCCCGGCCTGCTGCGTTTACAGAGATAGCCGGGCAGGGTGCCCGGCGAAAGGGAGACGATCAAGATGGCGTACCGTCTGGTCAAGCCGAACCGCAAGCTGGAGCGCACGCCCAAGCCGGTGCACGGCTGGACGCGCGAGCGGGCCAAGAGCCCGACCGTCAAGTACGCGCTGACCGGGCGCGACAAGTACGAAGGCTACCGGAGGGAAGCGTAATGGCCAGGGTGTTCAAGGAGACCGAGGTCAGGGAGCACTACCGCAGCGCGTCGCATGCCGGGCCGCCGGAGTTCGAGCTGATCAGGAAGTCCGAGGGCGACCTCTACCCGAGCGTGACGTTCCTTGGCCGGGTCGATGACCTGAAGGCGCTGGACGAGCACGTCTCGCGCATCCTGCGGCCGACCGTCGAGCAGCTCTACGAGCAGACGCTGCACGGCTTCGACGAGACTAACGGCGACGTCGAGGCTCCGACAGGCTGGTTCGCCCTGGTGGACTGGCCGAACGGCAAGGCGTACCTGATCGACCGCGACGAGCGCGGGAACATGACGCTCCTCGGCGAGGCGGAGAGGTTCACGCCGGAGTCGACGGAGCTGGGCAACCGCTACCAGGCGCTGATCGAGGAGTACGACGCCTGGACGGACATCGCCGAGCAGGAGGCCTAGCACACAGAGAGGACCGGGAATTATCCTGGTCCTCTCTGCGTTTACAGAGGCAGTACCGGACAGGGAGTCCGGGAAGGGAGAAGATCGGGATGGACCTGCTCGACCTGATGATGGGCTGGGAGTCCGGCGACCTGGACGAAGACGAGGAGATCTCGCTGTTCCAGGAGCTGGTCAGCAACGGCCAGGCCTGGACGCTCCAGGGCATGTACGGGCGGCGCGCGACCGAGCTGGTGCTCGCCGGGAAGGTGAACCTGCCGAAGGAATAGCCCGCAGGTATCCAGACGTTTACAGTGACAGAGGGCAGAGCGCTCTCAGCAGGGAGAAGATCATGAGGAACGGCGACTACAGCGTCAGCCCGGCGTCTGTCGAGGCGGAGCTGGCGTTCTGTCAGTCCAACGGCTACATCGCCGCCTGGGTCAAGAACGACGGCTACCCAGGCACCCGCCAGGCTCCGAGGTACAGCGTCTGGCCCATCGACGGCGGGCGGCTCGACCTGAAGGACGTGCAGGAGGCACACATCTTCGTGCGCGGCGTCTACTCGCACCTCGCCTTCGACGTCCACCGGCGCAAGGCCGAGGCCCAGGCCCTGGCCGAGTACGAGACAGCCAAGGCCCAGCGGCTGGCGGAAGAGCGCGAGCGCGAGGAGCTGGCCGTCCAGACGACCGAGTGCCCGAGCTGCGGCCAGCCAGCCGGTGAGCGGTGCCTGCGGGAGCCGGTCGACCCGACCCCGTACGCAGCGCAGCCGCACCGGCCGCGCGTCGACAAGGCGGGCGTCCTGATCAAGCACGCTGTGCTGACGCTCGCATGACCAGGAACGAGGCCAAGCAGGCGGCAGTGCGGGACCACAGGTGCCCGCACTGCCACGCGCAGCCCGGCTTCCGGTGCCGCCAGACGGCGCTGGTCCGGGTCAAGTTCCTGAAGAGCCCGCACATCGAGCGGATGAAGGAGGTGCCGGAGTGGGCAGCGGAGCTGGAGAGCAGGGCGGCCGTGGCGAGCACCAGTACATAGAGCTGCCGGGCAATTCGGCCGGCCGCTACGAGCCCACCTACAACGAGGTCATGAAGCTCGACCGCCACAAGCGCGAGGGCAGGCTCAAGGACTGGTACCAGGGCTTCGGCCGGGTATTCGTCGACACGCAGCGCAGCGACGGCAAGTGGACCGTCCTGCGCAGCAAGCGGGACGTGCAGGCGTTCCTGGCCGGGCTCGGCTCGGCTGCCGGACCGGGCAGGGAGAGGAGCGGAAATGGCGCTGAAGGCAGCAGCAGCGTGGGCGACGGCATCAGGCCTGGCAGCGGGCGTGGGAGTAGCTCTCCTGGGAGTTGACGGGTTTGACTCGGCTGCCGCAGGAGGCGTGGTATTCCTCGCCGTGCTGCTGTTCCACACACGCCCTCCCCGCGTGTAATCTGTGACGGGGGTTTGAGGCGGAGGGGCATCGGGAATACCCGGTGCCCCTCCTGCGTTTACAGATACGGAAGGCAGGGAGCTTTCCGAGAGGGAGATGATGATGAGCAGCACGGAGGCGACGGCCGTCAGGCCGCTGCACAAGATCGCGGACGAGATCCTCAAGCTGTGGAGGGCCGACAGCGACAGCCGGTATCACTCGATGCCGTACATCCGGGCCATGCGCTACCTGGCCACGATGGACGACAAGTACGGCGACCAGGACGCGGAAGAGATCGTCATGTACTTCCTGAGCAACGCCCGAGGCTGGCGCGGCGAGGACGCTAAGCGCGTCAAGGCCGAGCTGAAGTCGATGCTGGAAGGAGCGCGGCGATGAGCGACCCGAGCGAGAGCGCCCGCCGCGAGATGGTCCAGGCCGAGCAGTCGCACAACGACCTGGCCCAGGCCAGGATCAACGGCGAACGCCAGTGGACCACGGCTGAGATGACCGCCGAGTTCGAGGTGATGGGGTTCTCTGCCCCGTTCGTGGTGGTCCGCCGCAGGTCAGACGGCAAAGTCGGGTCGCTGGAGTTCACCCCCAGCCCGCGCGTTTACTTCGGATGGAAGGAAGACTAGTCATGAGCACCGTGCACCTGACCGGGAAGTGCAGGTCAGCGTGCGGCAAGGTCCATACGTTCGCCGAGGCGGCCGGTCTCAACGCCGACCACCCGCTGGTCGTCGCGGTGAGCTTCGCCGCGAGGCACCGGCTGGACGCACACGAGACTGTAGCCAGGCAGGCGCTGTACACCCAGGTCGGCTGGCTCGCCAGCCTCAGTCCCCGTGCCGCTGAGTCCGCCGTTCGCGAGTTCGCGCTCGCGACGGCGGGCAGCAGCCACCTGGACACCTGGGACAGTGCCCTTGCCTGGGCGGAGGCCGTGCGTGAGACCGAGCTGTGGTCGAACCGGAGGCAGTTCGCTCCGGGCCGCGCGCAGCAGTTGTTCTGGGAGCCGGAATGAAGCGCCTGACGCCGAGCGAGGTCCTCGACATGCACCGCAACGTGCGCGAGAGCCTCGCCGACCCGACGGTCCGCCGGTACCTGGACGGCTTCATGCGGGACACCGTGGAGAAGGCGGTCAAGGGCAAGAAGACCGAGGTGGAGCGCTGGAAGGAGATCGGCAGTGTCTTCGGCCAGCTCTTCCACCCGGCGAACAATCCCGACCAGTTCGCGGCACTGCTGTCTAAGGACCTGTTCAGTGCCAGGACCTACCAGGTAACCGAGGAGATGGTCGACGCGGTGTCGGCCATGTACAGGCGCAGCCAGCAGGAGGGGATGTTCACCGTCACGCTCGGCGAGCTGCCGTCGGAGGCCGGGTTCGCCTGGTTCGACAAGCCGATCACCCACATCGACAAGCACGGCAAGGTCGTCAAGGCCAGGGCGATCTCCTGGGGCCTTCAGCCGGTCACGTACTTCACGGAGGACTACACCCAGGAGGATATCGACCGGGCGATGGCTGGCGGGGACGTGAAGGACGGCAAGCAGACCAGGACCGTGCAGGGTGTCCGGGTGGTCACCTGGTTCTCGGTCACCGACAAGGACGAGATCTGGGACCAGGAATACCAGGACGCCTGGATCAGGGAGACGCACGGCCGGTACCGGGTGCTGTACTCGCACAGCTTCACGCTCCCCTTCGGCCAGCGCTTCAGCTTCAGCGCGGAAGACCAGGGCGACGACATGATGGCCTGGATCAAGACACTCTGGGTGTTCATGAACACCGAGATCGTGACGAGTACCAGGCCTCACCTGCGCGCCTTCTCGATGAAGAAGTTCCAGCGCTCGATGAAGGAGCCGCCCGAGGTCAACGTCATCTACCTGCGGCGCAGGCACGTCGACTACGACTCGTTCGGCGTGCCGCAGCCTGCCGGCCTGATCGACTGGAGCTGCCGGTGGGTCGTCCAGGGCCATCACCGGCACCTGGAGAAGTACCCAGGGCCGAAGCATCACGCGCTGCCCGACCCGGCGTTCGCGAACACCAAGTGCCTGACCTGCGGCAGCAAGATCACGTGGGTCCACCCGTACGTCAAGGGGCCCGACGACAAGCCGGTGCGGGCACTGGAGCAGCTCTACCTGCTACGTCAGTAGAGTAGAGAGACCGGAAGAGGCCAGGTGGATGAGCACCTGGCCTCTTCTCATGCCTTGTGCCCGCCAGCCGCGCATGCCGCCGCCGGACCGGCGCTGACCTTTACCCGGCTGCGGGGGTGACAGGCAGGCAGCCGGTCATGGCGTCGATGTTAGCAGGCAGCTCAGGGGCCCTGGCCTCGTCCTGGCGGACCAGCCGCCATACCCCGTTCGGGTCGAGCTGGTCGAGCACGTACGCCACGGAGATCGAGGCATCCCTGGCCCCGGCTGCCTTGGCGATGTCCCGGTGGACCTGGAGGTGCTCGCGCACGCGCGCCAGAGTCGCCTCCGGCGTCTCCAGCGGCGGTGCCTCCTGGTCGCGGCGTCGGCCGAGCCTGCTTCTGGCCATGTCTGGCTCCATTCTCGTAACGGTGCTTACGCGCCCAGTCTCTCAAACGTCGTGCAGTGGCCGTTGATGGACGGGGAGCCGGTGGTCGAGCCCGGCGCGGCGAGGATCTCGAACGTAGAGCTGGTGGTCGTGTCGATCGTCTGCGAGGTGACCGCGTTCTGGAACGGCCAGGACTGGCTGGTTGTCGTCCTGCCCGCGACTGAGACCGCTCCGGACAGGAAGAACCGCGCGGTGCCTGACGCGCCGGTGGCCGTGATCACGACGAGCGCCTCGGCCCACCAGTCGAATGAGGTGGAGGCGGTAAGCGACCCGGCCGACCAGCCGGTGCCTGCCACGGCACCTGAGCTGAAAGCGGCCATGGTGATGCCGAAGAGCTGCGCCGTGGTGCCGGAGGTCCCGGTGCCGTAGACGCGCATCCGGTACGTGGCACCGGCTACCGCCTCGTTGGCCGGGATGGTGATCGCGGCGGAGATCTGCGTCGGCGCGGTGGTGGCGTTGCTGCGCAGGGTAGCTTCGGTCAGCGTGAGCGGGATGTGGGCATTCAGCCCGCCGGAGGTGACCGCCGAGGGGATGCCGTCCCCGTCCGCGTAGATGGTGGCCCCGGAGGCAGGGGTCGGCGGCGAGGAGATCTGCGAGGCCGTCGTGATAGGCCCGCTGGCGGAGATGGTGGTGGCCGTGACCGGGCCCGTGAAGCTGATGTAGTCGCCTACGCCGGTACCCGGTGATATCTGGAGGAAGTTGGGGGTTCCGTTGAATGCGACGATCTCCCCGATATCGCCCCACGGGTTGGTCGTGCTGACCATGTTGGTCGCGAACCAGAAGTTGACCGACCCGGCGGCGCACTGCACCGCGACCCATCCGCCGCCGCCCTGCGGGATGTAGTTGGTCACGCCTGGCAGCACGTAGTTGCCGTACTGGTCAGGTCCTCCGCCGCTGGTGATCGAGGTGACCAGGTTGCCTGCCGCCTCGGAGGGACTGTAGAAGAACGATCCGTTGGGGTTTTCTGTCCAGTTGACC
>Ga0247664_1000392_pt1 | contig 10934 bp, 3 predicted proteins | sample CNK05_metaG_FD_182715 | JGI IMG/M metagenome (GOLD analysis project Ga0247664, IMG submission 182715) | Soil microbial communities from Purdue University Martell Research Forest, Indiana, United States - CNK05 | ecosystem: Environmental > Terrestrial > Soil > Temperate forest > Bulk soil | place...
GTATACAATTAAAATCAAAAAAAGATTTTGATTTTCCAACAATAAAAATAATAATTTTGAACAAGAAAACTTTATTTAATTAAAAAGATAAACTGAGATAAATAGAAATAAATTAATGATGAACCCCCTAGGCGGTTTTAGCTGAGACATAATAATATAAGCAAGTAGCTTTAGTTAATGATAACCAAAAATGCTAGTTATATCTAACAACTATTGTTGGTTTGCTTACGCTACCAAATGCTACTTATGATAAAGAGAAAATTTTTATTTGTTTAAATTTACTTTAATTTTTTTTTTGAGAATTAGATTTAGAATGGTAATTTCCAACAAATAATTATAATGGATTATCTAGCTGAGAAGACTACTTGCTTATGAATACACAATTGCTAGAGACACTGCTACTTGATAATCAGAAAAAATAGCTAGTTTTTAAAATCACCAACAATTGCTGCTGTTTTAATTGATGGTTGCTTATTGATTCGCTACAAATCAAAGCTGCTTGATTAATAAGTAGCCACCACCAAGCAACTACTTATTAATAAAAATAAGTATAAGTATAAGAATAATTATAAGTATAAGAATAAGAATACTAAGTATTAAATTAATACTATGACTATGACTATGACTATGAAATTTTTTTTTATTTACTCTTGGTGCAGAACACAAAAAAGTACACAACTAGCATTTTTGGTTATCATTAACTAAAGCTACCTGATTGATAATAAGTTTTGTTATTTATTGATAGCTTGCTTCGCTAAAGAGCCTAGTGTAAAAACATTTTTATATAAATTATACATATAAATAATAGCGCTATCTATTTATTCTTCTGCTACTATGTTAAAACTAGTAATAATTAATACTATGTAATAAGATAAGTAAAAGCAGTAGTTTTTAAGTTATAAATTATCACTCATTACTTTTCATTTATAACTTATAACTATGAATTACAAAGGGCCCTTAGCTTAATTGGTCGAGCATCTAATTGTCAATTAGAGTTGTTCCAGTTCGAATCTGGAAGGGCTCGTAATCTTTATTTTGTTGTTGTGATTATTCACAAAGAAAGATAAAAGTAGCTTTTATCTTCTCACTAAAAAAAACTAAAAAAAAATAAATAAACAAATAAATTACTTGGATCTGCGATATTTCTATTGTTGATAATCAATGTTTTACCTACCTAATAAAAGGGAAATTTAAACGGTCCTTTCGTATAGTGGTTCGTACGACTCCCCTTCAAGGAGTCAGGATCAGTTCAAATCTGATAAGGATCAACATAAGCTACTTATTTCTAGACTTGCTTTATTTTTATTTTATTTATATTTCTATTTTTATTTTATTTTATATTATATTATATTATATTATAACTGGATTAATAATAAGCAAGCAGCGGTTGAATGTAATACTTATTATTCTACTACCTTTTTATTTTTTTAAGATAAAGCACAAATAAGTAGTACCCAGAACTAAAAATAGTTTTTACCTATAGACTGATTAATTATTTATTATCATTTATCAGTGATATAAATTATCAGTGCCCACACAACACACAACAATTTGAAGCAACCAACTAAACTTAACATTTTTATGTTAAATAAAATTATAGTAGTATTGTTTATTGACGCTACTTATTATTATTAATATTAATAATATAAACTAAAAAATATAATGTAAGTGTCCTTTAAATTAAGTACAAAAATAATTTTTGACCGACGAATATACAATATATTTTAGCTTATTATCAATTAAGTCAAGTGCTATGCTAGCCCTAGCCCTAGCGGATCATAAGCAATGAGTTTTTATTACTATGTATTATATTTTTTCTTATTACAATAATAATAATTCTGTGATTTAATCTTCCCAGAACAATAACAATAATAATTTGCTTGGTATTTATAAACAAATTAAATTAGAGTAAAATAAATTATTTTATTTATTGATTAAAATAATTAATAATCAATGCTTGCTAATAATTATAATAATCAGTCTACTAGAATAAAGCTTATTTTTAATTATTGGCTATCCTTAGATAAAGCTACCTTTACGTAGTTTTTAATTTTAGGTGCAAGCATTAACAAATAAGTAGCTAACACTCTTTATCATAAGTAGCTAACACAAATATTTTTTGTTTGTTGCTAGCTTGCTTATGAATATTAATCGCTAGACACAATAAATAATAATAATAAAAACAATAATTTAAATTAATAATTAATTATTATGACAAATAACATTTTTAAATTTCAACATTTTCCATTTCACTTAGTGGATCCTTCACCTTGGCCTATATTAACTTCGTTTTCTTTATTAAATTTAACAATAGGGGCAGTATTATATATGCATGGATATACATATGGAGGATATATATTAAGTATAGGTTTCATTTTAACAACATATGCTATGATTTTATGGTTTAGAGACGTTGTAATAGAAGCAACTTATTTAGGTCACCATACCAAAGAAGTAAAAAACGGATTAATGATGGGTGTAATTTTATTTATTGTTAGTGAAATTTTCGCTTTTTTATCTGTTTTCTGGGCTTTCTTTCATTCTAGTTTATCTCCGGCTATTGAAATAGGTGGGGCTTGGCCTCCATTAGGTATTACTCCCTTAGATCCTTTTGCAATACCACTATTAAATACTTTTTTATTATTATCTAGTGGAGCTTTTATTACTTATGGACACCACGCTTTAATAGCTGGAAATAGAAAAGCTGCTATTGATGGTGTAATCATAACTATTATTTTAGCTATAATATTTACTGGTTTACAATATTTTGAATATTCTGAAGCAGGTTTTACTATGTCTGATGGTGTATATGGATCAGCATTTTATGCTTCTACTGGTTTACATGGTTTACATGTTATCATTGGGACTCTTTTTATTGCTGTAGCTTTAATTAGAATTATTAATTACCAACTTACTACAAAACACCACAATGGTTTTGAATCAAGTATTTTATATTGGCACTTCGTGGATGTTGTGTGGCTATTCTTATTTGTTGCAGTATATTTCTGGGGTAATACTTAAAATTATTGTTGGTTATTAATATTAATAAAAGCAGCGCCGTTAAAACGCTGATTATAAAAGCTGCTAAAACACAAATAATATTTACTGATTACTGAATATTTTATACTTAAAACCGTTGCTTGCTTCTTATTCTTCTTATTAGGAATAATAAATAAAAAATAATAAATAATAAATAATAAGTTATAAATAATAAATAATAAATTATTGTATTAAACTAAATAAATTAATTAAATATAATTTAATCATTTAAAAATAAATTTAACTTAATAATAGGATAAAAATTAAAATTAAACACCCCCTGATTCATAAGTAGCAATTATTAATTTTAACTAATTTTTTTTATAGTTTATAGATTTCATCGGAGTTTAGATTATCTCTTGTGTCTAGCTTAGCTTTAGCATTAGCAGTGTCTTTTCTTAGTAAGTATTTTTTAATTAAATTTATATAATAACTACAATAAAAATTAGTTAAATTTTAATAAATTTTCCCCTTTGTCTGCGTAGATTAATAATCGTGCCCAATCTTTACGTAGTTTTTTATTACTAATTAGTCCTAGCATCCTTCGGTATAATTAATAAATAATAGAGATAAAATAATTATTATAATAATAGAGATAAAATAATAATAATAAGAATAAGCTAGAAATTAACATTAAAAAAACTTAGTTTTGGTTTACCTCTCCCTGCAATAGCCACTAGTGTACCTAGTTAATTGCACAAGCCACTATAGCATTTAATTTATTAAATACTCATTACTTTCCGTAATTAAAAGCTACTTATTAATCGCTACTTGATAACCAGAAAAATAGTTTAGCAATGCAAAGGACTAAAGCTAAGGTAAGAAAAATTTAAAACTAAAATAAAAAGATTTAATTATTTCTATTTTTACCTTAATTATTGTGTCTGTGTCTAGCGATAGGATTATCCAACAAATAATACTTAAAGAAAGATAAAAGTAGTTTTTTAGAAATAAATACAATTAAGATTTTTAATAAAATAAAAGCTACTTGATAATCCTCCACATATAATCGGCAGAAAATAAAATCTACTTATTCTTATTCTTATTCTTATACTTATTATTATTCTTATATTCAAACTAGTTACTTATGAATGCTTGCTTTGTTTTGTTTTGTAGGCCCAGAATTTATAATGATAATTTAAATGATAATTTAAATTTAAATGATAATGATAATCCCAGCTATTTATGAGTACTAGTATCTGGATGAATAAAAATCAGAAGCGAGAAATAAGTAGCTAGCTTGTTTATTGTGTCTAGCTTAGTTTTAGAATTAGCAGTGTCTCTGAATCATAAGTAGCACTCTCATAAGAAAGATAAAAGTAGTTTTTTAATCTTAATTATAAATAAATAATAGTTTGTTGTTTTATATTCCGGAGATAAGCTAGCCAAACTATTATTTATTATTATTTTATCTCTATTATTATAATTATTATTTTATCTCTACTATTATTATTTATCTCTATTATTATTATAATTATTATTTAGGATTATTTATCTAAGAATAAATATTGTGCCTGCAATGCTGCAAGCGTTTATCTAAGAAATAAAACTTTTTAAATTTAAGTTTGGCTAATTATTGTATAATACTAATAAAAGGCCAAAAATAGCAATGCTATAATAATTAGTTTTGTTTGTTTTTAAATAGCCTATTATAAAATAAAACAAAGCTACGCAAAGTAGTACTGCTTGCTTATATTCTAGTAAGCTTCGTAGGTAAACTAATTAAAATCAAAAATCTTTTAGGTCTTTCTAATATTGTCTGATTCATAAGTAGCTTTTAATTACAATTATACAATAATAAGTTTTGTTGTGGTTGTTTGAGAATCAATGCCTTATTATTGTGTCTACGTAGTTTTTAAGAAAAGCCAGTTGTTGTTAGGTTCGCTTGCAAAGCTAGCAAAACAAAATAAACATAAAATTAATTTAAATTTAAAAATAAATAAATATACTATAAAAGTATCGATGATAATCATATAGTAACATCAAAAAAGAATAAAAAAAGTAATTCAAAGGGGTTATTAAGGAAAACTAAGGCAAATTTATACAAAAGGAGGTCACAACCAAAAGCTTATCCAATAATCATTCAGTATTAAAAATAATAAATGAAGCTATTTATTGGTACCCAGAACAGTAAGCGATCCTAAGGTAAATCTTTTAAAAATAACTTCCTGAAGTAAAACATTTTATTAAGGAAAGGAAAGGAAATCAACCGAGACTCCGAAAGTAATGGTGAGTGAAATCGGATTAGCCTATTTGTTTTATTAATTGAAGGCGATTTTAATAAAAAATCCAGGAATTTAATTATTCTTTTATCTTATATACCAAATAAAGATATTAGAAAAAGAAAATTTCACCATAGAAGGTAAATCGAGTCCTGTAGAAATATAAAACAAAAATTAAAATTTAGAAATTTAAATAATAATTAAGTAAATAATTATTTTATTATTATATAATAAATTTAAAAATTACATTTAAATATTAGTTAAAACTAAAACTCATTTATAACAAAAAGTCTTTTTTATTCTATATAAAATAAGAAAGTTATAAATAAGTATTCTAGATTGGAGTACGATGAGAGATAACTTGTCGGAATAAAGGGGAACCATCCTCTAAGGCTAAGTATTATAAATTTAGCGATAGTGAATAAGTACTGTAAAGGAAAAGTTTGAAAAGCATGTAGTATACAAATATTCGATTTTAAAAACAATTAATTAATTAATAAATATTATGTTTCTTAATTAAAATACTTTTTTTTAATAATTAAATGCGGTGAAATAGACCATGAATTAGTAACTCTATAAGCAGTCGGAATTCTATTATGAATATAAAATATTTAAGAATAACGGCGTACCTTTTGCATAATGGGTCAGCAAGTTAATAGGAGTAGCAAGGTTAAAAGCCCTAGCGAAAGCGACTGGACTATAAATTATTTTTTTATTTTATAATTAAATATAATAATAATTATAATAATATACATAGTGATGGATAAGTTACTTCTATTAGACCCGAAGCCAGGTGATCTTACCAAGACCAGATTATAATGGATCGAACGGTTGAATGTTGCATTATTCTCCGATGAGTTTTGGTAAGCGGTGAAATGCCAATCTGACCTGGTGCTAGCTGGTTTTCTACCGAAACATATTTAAGTATGATGTCTACAATAATATAAAAACAGAAATTTATGGAGGTACAGCAAGGCAATTCCCAACAAATTTAAGGTAAAACAAAAATTTTTTTATTGTTTTATATTTTTATTATTATTTTTATAATAATAAAAATTCTATTTATAAGATAAAATAATTCATATAAAATTAACAGACACTATAAGTAGCCTTATCTGCGTTCAGGTTGCGGGGATCTAGAAAATCTTACCTTTGGAAGCGAATCTCGGAATTACATAAATTGATGGTAGATATTCAGACTGCTCATGCTAAGTTGGGCAGTCAAGACGGAAACAGCCGAGAACACTGATCAAGGTCCCAAATGATTGTTAAGTGAAATTAAGGACGTAGCAATATCGAATACAGCTGTGAAGTGAGCCTGGCAGTCGCTACTTATAATGATCGTATGTAACAACGCATCAGCAGTCTAGATAGTAGCGCCGAAAATTTAACGGGTCTTAAACAATCAACCGATATCGTGTTGGTTAATAATAATAAATTTGTTATTAATCTAGGTAGTAGAACACTCAGTAAAACTTTAAATCAAATAGTGTTTCATTATTTTGTAGGATACTGAAGAGAGAATGCTGACATGAGTAACGTAAAAAGAAGTTATAATACTTCTCGCCGAATACGAAAGGGTTGCAAATAGGAAAGGTTAATCCGTTTTGTTTTAATGCGGCCTCTAAGGGATGTAGCTAAAGCTACTACTGATGAGTCTATAATAGAAAGTCTAATATTTAAAAAAATAGACCAGGAAATTAATATTATATTACTACCGTACCCTAAACCGACACAGGTTCGTAGGTAGAGTATACTAAGGCGTAGAGCTAAAAGTTGTTAAGGAACTCGGCAAGATCTCCTCCTAAGTTTGACGACAAGAGGGACCGTTATAAGCTAGTTTATTTATATTCTTATTTTTTAATTAAGCTACGCAGACACAACAAATTAATATTGACAATCCATAAAAAAAATAACTTATAACGGTGACACAAAATCGGAGGCCACGACTGTTTACTAAAAACACAACACAGTGCAATCATTAATATGATAGTATACTGTGTGAAATTTGCCCGATGCCATTAATATAAGAGCGATCATGGTTTTCTGTGATTAATCGAAAATCTGGTTAATAGCGGTCTTAACTATGAGGATCCTAAGGTAGCAAAATAAATTGGCCTTTAAATGAGGTCCGGTATCAATAATGTAACGATGGTCTCACTGTCTCTACAACTTGCTCAGTGAAATTGAATTACGCGTGCAGATGCGCGTTGCCTTCAGGGGGACGGGAAGACCCTATGCAGCTTTACTGTAGTTAGTTATCATATGAATCTAGAACAATCAAAATTAATAGTGAATAGGGAAGTCGATAGACAAATAGTGGAAACCTTAAAATTCTGATTGGGTTTATGTTTACCTTAAATTTAATAAAAAAAGGGAGAGTTTACTAATTGGCAGTTTGACTGGGGCGGTCGTCTTTAATAGAGTAGCAAAGTACATCCAAATATTTCATTTAAAACTAAAAATTTATTGTTTTATAAATTTTATCACAAAAAACTTTATTTTATTTTAGTATAATTTAAAGTAATAATTAATTTTAATTAATTAACATTCTAAATTTTTCTTTCTAATCATTAATTTTATAAGGTATAGCTAGAAATTGAATGGAGATCAATCAACCAGTGAAGGGTTGCGCAGAGTTCAATGGCGATAAGCATGCTTAACTGAAAGACCTAAAAGTCGCACAGATACGTAAGTAGGGCATAGTGACCCCTCGCTATAATATGGGATAGACGGGGATCAATTGATAAAAGTTACGCTAGGGATAACAGGCTGATCGCGGACGAGAGTACACATTGTCTCCGCGGTTTGGCACCTTTTTATAAAAAAATCAAATAAATATAATTATATTTAGATTTAATTGACACAACAAATAATTAAATTCTAAAAACCCTCAATATCTCATTTATACCTATAAAGTATAATTTTTAAATTATAGATATAGAAAGCTATGATTTAATTTATTAAATCAGGCAGAGATAGTTCTTTTTACTAGTATTAAATTAATATTAGTTAGAGCCAAATATACAATAAAAATAAAATATGAATAAAACACTTAAAGATATGTTAATCGGAGTATCATTAGGAGATGCTCATATTGGAAAAACAGGTTTAAATAAAGCTTTTATTTCTTTTGAGCAATCAAATAAAAAATCAGAATATTTAAATTATTTATACCAATTAACTAAAGAAGGTGGATTTCCTTTAATGGAAGATGGTATAAAAGAGTATTCTAGAGAAGATAGCAGATTTAACAGTATAAATAAGTCATTATATTTTAGTACACAATCACTGGTAGAATTAAAACCTTTATCAGATTTTTTTTTTTAAATGAGGAAGGTAAAAAAGTAATACCATCTAACATTGGAGATCATTTAACAGACAGAAGTTTAGCTTTTTAGATAATGGATGATGGTCAAAGAGTTAAAAATGGTGGTGTAACTTTATGTACAGATAGTTACAAACATGAAGAGATTGAAATACTTAGACCTGTTCTTAAAGATAATTTTAATCTAAGTAGTAGTATTCATAGTAAAAAGAATAATGATTCTTTTTATGAAAGAATATATTTAAATAAAGCAAATTTTGAATTATTTAAACCATCTTTAATTCCTCATATACATAAAACAATGCTATATAAAATAAATGAAGAAGAAACAATTATACAAGATTCTTCAAATATTGTAGATGATTACAGTGATCCTAATGACATATTTATAGAATAGGAGATTATATTTCTAAATTTGTTTTGACATTGGGGAATCTTAATAGCAATATTAATTTAGAAGTTGGCTATATGCTGGAACACCCTTAGAGCTTTCAATACTCATTATTTAATTTTTTTAATTAACACAACAAATAGTAGTTAAAATTTGAAAGATTGGGCAATCAGCAGGGAAGTTTATAATTTTAAATTTAAGCAGTTGTAGAATTTTTAACCCCTCAACGATCACACGCCAACATCCAGAGCTTTACCAACAGACTCTTGGTACTGGATGAAGATATGATCTAAACTTAGCTGAAAGGTTAAGAGTATTAATTTTTATTAGATTAATACATAATGCGATGTCGACTCATCCTATCCTCCGGGGGAAGAAGCTTGGAAGGGTTCGGCTGTTCGCCGATTAAAAGGGTACGTGAGTTGGGTTTAATACGACGTGAGTCAGTATGGTCCCTATCTTCTGGAGGAATAATAGTAAAAAGGGGCAGACCTTCTAGTACGAAAGGATCAATAGGCTGTGTTTCTCTAGTGTACCAATTGTTTGTAATTTTTTTATTAAAAAAATATGAATGCATAGTTGGGTAGCCACAAACATAATAGATAAGTGCTGAATGTCTATAAAGCAAGAATCTAACCCCTAGATACTAATATGGCTAATAATATTAATTATTGTTATGATTGGGCGGCTTATTATTAATAAATAAGCAGCTACAACAAAATAAGTAACATTTAATTTATTTTTTGTTTATTTATATTTATATTTATATTTATAAAGGATACTAGTTAAATTAATAATTAAAATGAAAGCCGGTAATTAAGAAATAGAACATTTCTAGATAGGTTGCAAATGTACGTACTGTAAAGTATTCAGTTTAGCAATACTAATTTATAAAAATACTTGATGTTTTTGATTGTTTATATATATAATAGTAATTTACTTTTCTTTAATTTAATTTTACTTTACTAGTGATAATGATAATTATAATTATTCTTAAAAATTTTAACTTCACTTCATTTAACTTCACTTTACACAAGTAAAAGCATAAATTTTTTACTATGTCCAATTTTTATTAATAATAATAATAATAGAGATAAAATAATAATAATAAAGATAAAATAACTATAAAAATAATAAAATTTGTTTAATAAATATTTTTATTTATCTAATTTACCTTCTATTTATTTATTTATTTATTTATTTATGAATTATAATAATAATAATAGGAATAATTATAATAATAATAACTATTTATGTTAAATAACAAAACAAGGTATGTAATACTAAAATATAGTATAATTATTATATTATAAAATGATTATTCACAAGAGCGAAATAGTGTAACTGGATAGCACTATAGCCTCATGAGCTGTCAATTTAGGTTCAAATCCTGATTTCGCTATAATATTTTTATTCTTAAAATATACTATTCCTGCGAAGCTGAAGAAATTTTCATATTTGAAAATTCTAACTTTTTTTGGACTTAGACTAACTATTTTTTAGAATAACAAGCAAGTATACCCAGGTATTAAATACTGTTAGAATTATAATAACCAATAACAATTAAAAAAAAAAACAATTGCATTTATTCTGTATTTAGCATTACTTGCTATGATTGCAAGCTAACCAATCAAAGCTTTAAAAAAATAAAAATTAAAAACAAAATTATTATTAAAAAAAGAAATAAAATTAAAAGAACAAGTAAAAGTCAAACTTATTAATAAAAAAAATAAAAAATACTTATAATCAAGAAACAAACTTACTATTGCGTTTATTATAATATAATTGTAGCAAGACTGAATTAATAAATAAGCTAACCCTACGTAGTAGTAGTAGCAGTAGTAGTAGTAGTAGTAGTAGCAGTAGTAGTAGTAGTAGTAGTAGTACTTTTATTTGCTAAGCAGCGTAGCTTTGGTTAAAAAAATCTAAATAATTAGTATTTACAGGGAAAGTT
>Ga0247664_1000393_pt1 | contig 10934 bp, 6 predicted proteins | sample CNK05_metaG_FD_182715 | JGI IMG/M metagenome (GOLD analysis project Ga0247664, IMG submission 182715) | Soil microbial communities from Purdue University Martell Research Forest, Indiana, United States - CNK05 | ecosystem: Environmental > Terrestrial > Soil > Temperate forest > Bulk soil | place...
TTCCAGTCGATGGATGTGGTCAGGTTCGCCAGGTCCTTTTCGCGCCGGTCTTCTTCCGTGCCGAAGTCTGGAAGGTGCGCGCTGGAGCAGCCGCGCTGTGCGTCGATATCTTTGTCGAGCGTGCTCATGCTGGAGCAATCCTTCGCCCCTGCAGTCTGGAAAGGTGTTGCCGTCTCGTCCGTGAATGAGCACGAGTTACGGGCGCACCTCCAACCCATCGAGAAAAACGACGGTGCTCTCGGTTTCGAGCCACACCCGATCGCGGGGCAGTTTACGTCCGGAGGCTTGGTAATCGTCTCGCAGCCGTACCAGTCTGACGAGAACCGAGTCCCTGACATACCCACAGAATCATTCGCGTCGAGTTTCTTCCGACCATTCGCCGGTTCCTACCTCTGATCGCGTCATGATCCACTGCGAGCGTCAAAACCGCCAGCAGATATCTTGTGTTAAGCGGTTCTCAAGCAGCGCTTAAGTCGATTCAATTCTAGTTACGTTCGCGCGGATAGCGCACTGATAGGCTTTGCCTCAGAAAATCCTTGGCGCGAGCGTAAACTCTACAAAGGCGCTGGTCGGCTCTAACACGAATTATCCTTTCCCACTGCTCTGGCCGAACCTTCATAGGCAGCACGCTCTCCGCGAACAACGGCTGGCCTGGCGCATGGCCAACGTTGCTTACTAAAAACGAGCCTTCTGGCAAGCTCATCAGAAACTTTTTCGTCAATTTACCGCTGAGAATTGGTTCGCTCATGGGAGCGAGAGCATGGACGAAGTAGTGAAAGCGTTCAATCGCGATCTGTCAGTCCGGAGTTCCAAGTCCTTCAGCAGACCGACGCTTTTCAGCTCCATGCCGCGCCAGTGCCCCAGGATGTTGCTGCCGTGCTCAGAGCCCCCTGGCACACCGTCTTGATGTCTTCCAATTCGTTCATTCCGGTCAGCATCGGGATCAGCCCGATAAACATTGGGTCTTCTGTGTGCCAGTCGGCTCAGTTGGCTTCGCGCCCCGCTGAAGCCGGCTGGAGTGCGTCATCGAACCCCTCACAAGGCGTGAAGACAAAAACCCGTCTCTTGCACCCGCTGGCCAGACAGACCGCCGAGTGCTGACCATTAGTTTGTGTCCTTGCAAAGGAGCCGCAGCCCGGTTGTTAGCGCATCCAGGGTTCACCACCCATTTCGGCTACCGGTTGGAGCCTGGAGAAACTGCGCTGTGACACCCGCGGGCAGTCTTCACGGCCCCCGCTCAGCATCTGGTGCTGGGACGAAGGTATCTATTGGAGTCCTCAACCAACCTCGTCGATTGGGTGGCCGCTGAAGCGCCCTTCACTGCGTTATCGGAAAGCATCGAAAACGAGTTCGACGTTACTGCGACAGGCGGATTCTTTCGAATCAGAGAAGTGCCTTGATTGGGCAACTCTTTGCGAAGCCTGCCGCCTTCCCAAGAAATCGTTGAGCGCATGGCTACACTAGAGCGCATGGCTACACTAAGGTGTAGACCTTCGCCTCCCACGGGAAGATCGGCTCCCGGCTCACAAATTCGGGGGCGACCGGCCGATCTTGGGTCACTTCGCGCCACCCGCGGCCCGGTGGTGTAATTGGCCAATTTGGCACCTGGTAGATGGCGCCGGAAGTGCCGGCGTTTGCAGTCACAAAGTCCGAGAAATTGGCCACAACCACTACTGGATCCTGCCCGGGGCCGCCCCGTTTCCACACCACCACCCGTTTGCTGTCGTTGAAGTCAACGTGGATGAAGTCCGTGTCATCGACCGATAGCGCGAGTTTGGTCGTGCGAAACTTCACCAGTCTCGACACATACGTGAAGATGCGTCGGCGCATCTCAGCCACAGCTCGCGCTCTCTTGGAATCGTCATCATCTCCCTGCGGGTTGTCTGTTAAGCGGCTGAAATTTACGGGGTCAATCTGCTTGCCGCCACCTTGGTCCACATTGCCCTGAACATTAAACAGGTCGTGTTGGTCCGCAAACTCCTCCCCGGCCAGAATCATGGGAATACCCACTGCGGTAAGGAGACACACAAACGCAAGTTTGATGCGCTTTTCCGCATCTGGAGCATCCCGCAGCATGGTAAAGAGCCGCTCGCGCCTAAACCCCTGCACATCGTGCGAGGTGATGTAGTTGATGGCGCTCTGGCCACCGGGGAACCCGATAATACGGCAATCAATCGCTTTGCGCACAGTCCACTCGAAGCTCGGCTCGCCGTCTGCGTTCTGACCCAGTATCGCTGCACGGACGAAACTATGGAACGTGTCATTCCAAAGGCCGTCCAGGCGGCGCTGTGTCAGGATGTCGAAGGGCAAAGAGAGTTCTTCACCGACGACGAGAAATCGCTCATCCGCTCTTGCCGGATCAACCCCCTGGTCAATGAAGCGCTGCTTGTTGAGCGAATGCCCCAAGTCCCGGAAGCCGCCGACAAAGTCCCAGTTGGCCAGGTTCTCCACGCTGTCCAGGCGGATGCCGTCGATGTGGAAATCCCTCGCCCAGCGTGTGAGATAGGCAAACATGAGCTGGCGCGCCGGAACGAGCGGGAGCTCATCTTTGCCGGAGATCGGATTGTAGACTGGTCCAGCGACGGCTCGAGTATATCGAAAGAGAGTGCTGCCAAAACCGTCGCGCACTTCCTTTTTGCCGAAGCCGCGGGTTGAAGTTAACGCATCCGGGTCGTCTTGATGGTGTTTTGGATCTTCAATGCAAAAATCAGGGAAGTCGATATGCTGATAGGCTTCTTCTCGACCAAACGCCATGACTGCATCAATGAAGAAGCGGATGCCATGGGCATGGCACGATTTCACCAGAGCGATGAGATCTGTATTGCTGGTTGGTGAGGCGTTACCTTCGGGAAAGCCCAGTTCGTAGTCAGGAGCAAGGAAATGGGCTGTGTCGTAGCCCCATTCACGCTTGAAAAAACTGTCGGCCGGCGGCAGGAGTTCAATAGCGTTTATGCCCAGATCGGTCAGATAGGAATTCCCGGGTTGCAGCAGGGCCAGATCCGAGAAGTTCGCACCACCAACCTTCTCGTCTACCAGCGCCTGGGTGTCGCGGAACGTGCCGACAGCACGGTCGGGTTGGTTGAGCCCCCGGCTCATGACCCACGCGGTCGGAAGCTCGTAGATGACGAGTCGGTTATTCGTCGGCAGCGTGTCGGGCTCTACGTCTCCGTCGAACCGGATCTCCTCTCCCCCGGCATCGCATGGCACGAGCTTTCCGTTGGCGAATTTTACGGCTGAAGCCGGTTGTCGGTTGTCGTTCAGACTGGGAAAAAGGCGCCAATCCACCGTAAACGCCATTGGGTCAGTGCAACGCACCGTGGGGCGAGGGTTCGTGCTGGATCGAGTGTCCTCGATTTCAAACCAATAGTGATATACCTGCCCGTCAGTAAGCCCGCAAGCAGTCGCGGCGATTTCCCATAGGCCAGTCACTCCGGCGGCTGGCGTCATCTGAAACTGATTCTGATTAGTGAGCGTGGGCGGATTGCCCACTTGGATCTGGCCGATGATCAGTCGAGGTGGTGACGCGACGGCCAGGGGGCGCCAGATTACAAAATGCGTGGTTTTCCGCTCCAATATGTTTGCCGAGATAGCCATGGTTGCTCCACATCCAAGGCGTGTAACAGGGAGATTCCGCAGAACGCACGGTCGCGTCAACTTAAAAGGTAGCTGAGCTTTGGCGCGTCGACTTTTTTTCGCTGGGTAGCGGAACCGATCTACCGCAAGGCTTGGCCTTCTTGAAATCCCCTCACGGGCCGGATTCGTCTGACTTGTCAAACGGATCAGGTGGCGACGGTCTAGAAACTTTACCACCGCTGAGTTTAATCAGATGCTTCATTGCATTGGACAAGCGGCGAGCCTGTTGTTCGCTCGAACACGCGCCGCGCCAGCAGAATTCCCTTTGATCGAGACAGCATTTTGATCCGCACCGCCCACAATTTGAACACCTCCACTTTCTATGTCCCAGAGAAACGTTCCACCTGGAGGTGTGGCCGTTGCTTTCAACTGGACCTGACCTCCAATGTCACCCCTTGCCTGCCGGCGATTCCAATCTGACAACATGCGCCTGAAACTGTATACGGCGGGCAGCTGCAACCCCACCCGGCGAGGTGAGTCCAATCCGGTGTCGCTGACGATGACGGAACTGTCATCGCGCACATGCCCGCTGCAGATGATCTCGAAGCGGCGAGTGTCGTGGTTGAAAGAAAGGAAATAGGCCACGGTGCCGGCGGTCAGGCCGCTCATATTCGGATATTCGATCTGTATCGGCGGATCGAAAGTCGCGCCCCCGGGTTGGAGGGTCCATGCAAAGGGTGGACTGGCTCCGTCTGGGATTGGCATCGGCACAGAGTCATGGTGGACCTGGTTCATGGAGACAACTGGAACGACGGTTGTCAGAAATCAACGTGGTGTTGCGTCGTTCCACAGGGGAGGGTTCACGAAGAGTGGGAGTTGCAGCCAGAGGGCGTGGACGTGGCCGGAATGGTGTCTCTCTCAAAGCTGCCATCCTCCAAGCCACGCGAAGAAGGTCCTCACCAAAGAGGAAATCCTCGCCGCGGTGAAGAAAGCTGGCTACAAATTCGCCACCAAACGTCCAATCGCCACGCTGAACGCCTACCTTAATCAGAAGGGCAAGTTCGTGCGACGCCGCGAGATAGGTAACTGAACGGGCGAAATGGCTCGGGACGCTTTGAGAAGTCCTGCCAGGGAGCTACTCACTTTTGTGGAAGAGGCTGGAGTTCCTTCTCCCGCAGCCAGGCCTGTATGATTGCCAGTATCGTTCCACCTGAAGACCTCATTGAGCGCTGTTCCCGGCCGGCCGATAAAGAAGGAGAATGAGCGATCAAGACAGGGGAGCGGAGATTCGCGATAGCCTAATACCAGATCCCGAGACGAGGCGTTGGTTCATAGAGCAACTGCGTGAGGCACGTGCAGACGCCCAGCGTGATGCTGAGGGCTGCGACAGCATCATCGTTGTGCTTGAGCGAATGGGCATGTTCCTCACAAAAAGAATGGGGACCCTCTCCTACTACAAGGCTCGTCTTGTTAAGCTGGCCGAGGAGTCGCCAGTCACCGTCAAAGATCGTTCTGACCATCTGGGCTGTCTGACACCATTCAGCCGGCTCTACGACTATGTCGAACGCGGTCGGAACAAGGCTTATCACGAGGGGGCCTATGCTCGTCACTTAACAACCCATGCAATAGCTATGACCGTAGCCTTGGAGCATTCTCTTATGCAGCATTCCACAACAGTTGGAGACCTCATGGTTCCGAATCCGGTTTGCGCCTTTCTCTGGCAGCCGATCAGCTTTGTGAGGCAAACGATGCTGGTCAACTCGTTCTCATACCTACCCATTCGCCGTCAAGGTGACGGCCAAACCAAGCCGTGGCAATTCATAACGGCTTCATCAGTCGCCGAGTATGTGCGATCTGCCAACTCTTGGAAGGACGGGAGAGCGAGGCTGGCAACTTCGGTTGAGAACGCGCTGGCTTCTGACAAACCCATTCGCCTAGTCCCTGCTCGCACTTACAGCGTTGATGCTTCGATCCAGTCGGTGATGAAGCGACTGCAGCCTGGCACGGATGAGCCAGTGCTTATCACGAGAGCAGATTTTGATCTCGTCGGCATTCTGAGTCCCTTCGATTTGCTATAGCGTCGGAAGCGCCGAAGTGCCAGCGGAATGTGCAAACGCTTGTTGCTCGGCCAATCGGTAGAGCCTCCATGGCAACTCAAGGCAACTCATGTTGCCTGCTGGCGTCGCTAAAGCGAATTCTTGCCTGCCGCTTTTACCTTGGCCCACCGAGCCTTTGCCGCAGCGGCCATACGTGCGCGCACTTTGGCGCTCATCTTCCTTCGCTTTCGCTTGCTGGCGTGACGCTAGTTCCACGGCCCATGGCCGACGAGGGTGGTCTGCCTGCCCGTCTGCGACCTGTCCGCCCAGGAGCACCAAGCAGCCCAGCCCGTTGTCTTGACCCCGCCGACTTTCCCGTGTTATCGGCTCTGCAATGAATTCACTCGTGGACGTGTCCGTAAAGCAACTTCGCCGGGCTGTCGTCATTAAGGAACGCCTCGGTAAACTGGGATCAGAACTCGCACGGCTCCTGAATGTAGCTTCGCCAGCAGGCAGAGGTGCGGGCCGTCGCGGAAGAAAGAGAAGGTCAGCGCCAGCCCGCGCCAGGATGGCCGCGGCGCAGAAAGCACGCTGGGCTGGCCATAGCGGGAGACGAGGTCCAGCGCCAGCCAAGAAGAGTAAGCGGAACGCGGCCTGGCGAGCCAAGCTTGCTGCGGCAGCGAGGGCTCGGTGGAAGAAGGCCAAGGCGGCAGGTAAGAACACGCTGTAGCTTCGTGCTTGAGTCTTTCAGGAAGCGCGTGATCGATGTCACAAGGCAGGGATGAAAGAAACAACTCAACCCAACGCCATCCAAGTTCAGCATCTTGAAACGGTACGCGCTTTTTCGCGGTTCCTGGGCCAATTTGACATCTTCACGGACGGATGTGAAACCCAGGAGGACAGCTCGGAGGGTTATACTGCCGGACTCTGCGAGGCGCTGCACGGTAGTTCCAGCCTGCTGAAGAAACCATCTGAGGAAACAATGTCGCCGCGCATTTGCGGGTTTTGCTGCTGGTCGCGCAGACGGTGCGCGCCAATCCCGGGTGCTCCCACCCCGGCCAGTCTCTGCAATCGAAGCTGGAGAAAGTCCGCCAGAGTCTCGCGCTTGTGAAGCTGGGAACAGCAACACCCGATCAGGTCGCGTCTACGAAGTGTTGACTCTAGATCTAGGATGGCAACCTACGCGTTGTGGGGAGAGCAGACCGAGCGGTGATCATGCAAGTCAACCCAGCACGCGGCGGAGGCGGACGATGGCGCGGCGGACGGAAGAGCGCGACTCGGCAACCTGCGCGCTCCAGACAAGGCTGAGGCTCCGGTTCAGCGCGTTCATGCCCTCGGCGGAGACCAGCGCGAAGCGTTCTTCGGGAAGGGATTCTGCAGCAAGCTCAGGCAGGAAAGCGGCGGCGGTGCCGCTCTCAACGGCTGACACCAGCAAGCTGAACGTCTGGGCCTTGAGGACCGGGCGAAGATTTAATCCCAACGCCGTCGCGGTGTTTTGAACGGTCCTGGCGAAGAATCCATCCCCCGCTAGTTCGGCGAAGGGCAGGGGGCTTCCCTCAAACACCTCCGCAGCCTCGCGCGATCGGAGCAAGGCCCGGGGCACGGCCAGAACGTATTGAACGGTCTTGACGACTTCGCTCTGCAAACCGTCCGGTGCGGAATCAGTGCGCATGATGACGAGATCAACGCTGCCAGCGAGGATCTCCCGAAGGGCTGATTCCGTGGTCAGGCTGTGAACTTCAAATCGGAGCGGTGGGTCACCCGACATGAGTTCCCCAAGGTGAGGCATAACAAACCAGCGCAACACGGCTTCACCTGCTCCCAAACGGATGGTTTCTGCGTGGGCTTGGGCTACGTCGATGACGTCGTCTAGTGCGCCGAAGAAAGTTTGGATCGCCAAAGCGACGCGTCGTCCGGCCTCATTTGGATGTAAGACCTTGCCGGCACGGTCGAACAGGTTCAAGCCAAGGGCCTTTTCCAACTCCTTCAACTGCCGGCTGAACTGGCTCTGCCGGTTGAGGTCCGGGCCGGCGGCGGCGGCAATCGTGCCGGCTTCGAGGACCGCACACAATGTATTGAGGCGGTCGATCGAGATTCCTGCCAAGTTCGAGCTCTTGAACGGCATTATGACTTCAAAGTCATATAACCTGAGAATCCATGATTTTACAACAAGTAAGTATCGTGCAAAATGAACGCATGACTCGTTTGAAAGATTTGCGCGTAGGGGGAATCCTCCGTGGCTTGATCCCTGGACAGGCAGTGACACTTCGGCATGTGGAGATGCCGAGTGACGACGTGGCGACGGTCACGTATGTGGACGGCGAGGGCAAAGTGGAGCAGGCATTGGTGTATCGCGACCAGGAGCCGCAGTTGGAACTGGTGCTGCAAAGCCGTCCTCTGAGTTTTGCCGCAGTCGGTGATTTGTTCCGGCTTGTGTCGGAGGCCCAGCGCCTACGCTTCGCGTTTCTGTTCGACCCGTTGATTGCGGTGAGCACGTCGGCGGTTGACCCGCTCCCCCACCAGATTACGGCGGTTTACGACACGATGCTCAACCGGCGTCCGTTGCGTTTCCTGCTGGCCGACGATCCGGGCGCCGGCAAGACGATCATGGCCGGCCTGCTGATCAAGGAGCTGATCATCCGAGGCGATATCGCTCGCTGCTTGATTGTCGCTCCCGGCGGACTGGTGGAGCAGTGGCAGGACGAACTGGATGAAAAGTTTAGCCTGGCGTTTGACATCATGACCAATGAAGGGCTGCAAGCGGCACGCACGGGAAACTGGTTTCAGGAACACAACCTTTGCATCGCCCGCCTGGACAAGTTGAGTCGCAATGAAGACGTGCAGGCGAAGGTGGCGTCGGTGGATTGGGATCTCATCATCGTGGACGAGTCACACAAAATGTCGGCCTCCTACTTTGGCTCCGAGATCAAATACACGAAGCGCTTCAAGCTGGGGCAGGTTTTGTCGCGATGCACGCGGCAGTTCCTATTACTGACGGCGACGCCGCACAACGGGAAGGACGAGGATTTTCACATTTTCCTGTCGCTGCTGGACGGCGACCGGTTCGAGGGCAAGCCGCGGGATGGCGCGCATGTGGCGGACGTGTCGGACGTGATGCGGCGGATGGTGAAGGAGCAACTGGTGACGATGGAGGGCAAGCCGCTGTTCCCGGAGCGATTTGCCTACACGGTGGACTACACCCTGAGCGCGGACGAGGCGGCGCTTTACACCCACGTCACCGAATACGTGCGTGAGGGATTCAACAATGCGGACAAGCTGAACAACGAGAAGCGGAAGGGGACCGTGGGCTTTGCCCTCACGCTGTTGCAGCGCCGACTGGCGTCCTCACCCGAGGCGATTTACCAGTCGCTACGCCGGCGTCTGGAACGGCTGGAGGACAGGCTGCGGGAGGAGAGGCTGTTGCGGCGAGGCTCGGCCACGGCCAGCACTCGGCTGGCCGATGCGCCGGATCTTTCGGACGAGGAGATTGAAGATTTGGACGACGCCCCGGAGGCGGAGCTGGAGCAGGCCGAGGAAAAGATCACGGACCAGTCCACGGCGGCCCAGACCATCGCGGAACTGGAGAAGGAAATCGCCCAACTTCGTGCATTGGCGCAGGAGGCAGCGCGTTTGCGCCGTTCCGGCAATGACCAGAAGTGGCAGCGGCTTTCGGAAACACTGGACCTCCCGGACATGTTCGACGTCAACAAAGACCGGCGGAAACTGGTGATCTTCAGTGAGCATCGGGACACCCTGAACTATCTTACGGAGAAGCTGGCCGACCGGCTCGGCAACCAGAGCGCGGTGGTGACCATCCATGGCGGCACGCCGCGTGAACGGCGGCGGCAAATCCAGGAAGCGTTCGAGAACGACCCGGAGGTGCTAGTGCTGGTGGCGACCGACGCGGCGGGGGAAGGCATCAACCTGCACCGCCGGGCGCACCTGATGGTGAACTACGATCTGCCGTGGAATCCGAACCGGATCGAGCAACGCTTCGGACGCATCCACCGCATCGGGCAGCGCGAGGTCTGCCACCTGTGGAACCTGGTGGCGCATGAGACGCGCGAGGGCGAGGTCTGGCACCGTCTGTTGATGAAACTCCAGACGCAACGGGACAGCCTGGGCAGCGCGGTGTTTGATGTGCTGGGCCAGGTGTTCCGCGACCAGCCGTTGAAGGATTTGCTGATTCGCGCCATCCGCTACGGCGAGCAGCCCGAGGTGAAGGCGAAGCTGGAACAAATCGTAGATCGCGAACTCGACGTGGAGAAACTCCGAACATTGATCGAGGACCGTTCGCTGGTGCATGAGCGCCTCGACGCGGACCGCGTTCAGCAAATCCGGGACGAAATGGAGCGAGCGGAAGCCCGGCGGCTGCAACCCCACTACATCGGCTCGTTCTTCCTGAAAGCGTTCGAGCAGTACGGCGGCAGCGTGCACCGGCGCGAGCCGTTCCGTTACGAAATCCGGCACGTGCCAGCACCGATCCGGCATCGCGACCGGGTGATTGGTCAGCGTGCGCCAGTGTTGAAAGCGTATGAGCGCGTGACGTTTCACAAGGATTATATGCGGATAGACGGGAAGCCGCCGGCGGCCCTGGTGGCGCCGGGGCATCCGCTGCTCGACTCGGTGGTGGACCTGTTGCTCGAGCAGCATCGTGATCTGCTGAGGCAAGGCGCGGTGCTGGTGGACACCAATGACAAAGGTAGCGAGCCGCGCGTGCTGTTTTATCTGGAACACAGCATCACAGATGGAAGGCGCGATGCGTCCGGCAATCCCCGGGTGATCTCGCGTCGGCTGCAATTCGTAGAAGTGGGCCGGGATGGCGGACTGGTGAACGCGGGCTTCGCCCCCTATCTGGATTACACGCCACTGAGCGCGGAGCAAAAGCCGCTGGCCCAATCGCTGTTGCAGGAAAGCTGGCTGGGCGAAGGCCTGGAAAGCCGGGCCAGCTCCCACGCGATCCGGACGATTGTGCCCGAGCATCTGCGGGAAGTGAAAGGGCGGCGCGAGGCGCTGATTGACAAGACGCTGCTGCAAGTGAAAGCGCGGTTGCTGGCGGAAATCCGGCATTGGGACGAGCGCGCGAACACGCTACGGGCACAGGAGGAAGCCGGACGCAACAAGGGCAGCCTAAACTCCAACAATGCGCGGCAGCGGGCGGATGAACTGAGCGGGCGGTTGCAAAAGCGCGAAGATGAATTGAACCGCGAACGCCAGATCACGGCCCGGCCGCCGACGGTGCTGGGCGGGGCGTTGGTAATTCCGGCGGGCTGGTTCGAGCAGGCGGCGGGTGGCGAGACACCCGTGTTGCGGGAAACGCCGCCC
>Ga0247664_1000394_pt1 | contig 10929 bp, 7 predicted proteins | sample CNK05_metaG_FD_182715 | JGI IMG/M metagenome (GOLD analysis project Ga0247664, IMG submission 182715) | Soil microbial communities from Purdue University Martell Research Forest, Indiana, United States - CNK05 | ecosystem: Environmental > Terrestrial > Soil > Temperate forest > Bulk soil | place...
AGCTTGAGCAGGGCCGGATGCGGCTTGTGCGATCGGCCTGCGGCCGTAGCCGTCGCAGGCTCGCCGCTCTCGGCGGCAGCGGCAAATCCGTTGATCGCGTCCGGGATGGTCACGGCCGGATCAAACGGAGCCGAGCGAAACAGGTCTTCGAAATACAGCGCGGCGCCATCGAATCCAACCGCCTGGCCTGCCTGTTGATAACTGAGGAGTGTGATCGTCGATTCAATGTCCAGCTCGAACGACCGTTGAAATGTGATCAACTTGGCCACGATCACGCTGTCCAGCGGTGTCCACGACTCGAAGTGCGTCAACTCCAGTGCCCCGTATTCGGGTGACAACGGATGGGTCGCCACGAAGGCGTTGACCCCATCTGCATAGGCTTCCAGGGCCGCGCGCACGCGGGGCGAGAGCACCGCCAAAGTCCGTTCCGCGGCGCGATGCAGACCGATCGTCCGCAGTTGCACGTCCATAGCCAACGCACCCTCCCCCAGCAACTCCGCCAACCGCCCGCTGCCCAGGCGGCGGCTGACATCCATTTGCAAGAGCCGATCCTCGGCTTGCGCGTAGGCCTGGAGAAAAAACAGGTCATGCTCGTTCTGAGCGGTGACATGCGGGACGCCCTGTGCATCGCGCACGATTCGCGCTTCCGCGTGGAGTCCGGCTATTGGCACCGGGTTGGCGGCGCGCACACTGAATCCAGCCAGCAGTTGGACGACCACAACCCACACCACCCGGCGCAACAACCCCAACGCCGGAATCCCGTTCGAATAAATGCTCTTCTTCATACAGAGTGTACCTTTCTCGTTGACCGACCTTCGACAGACCACTGCAGGATCTTTCAGGAACACCGTTCCAACCTCTCATTCGAAATTTCGCGGCAAACCGGATCAGCCCAATGTTTAGGGCCGTTCCTGAATCCGTGGGACGTGTCACTTCAGAGCATGGTTCATCAACTCGATACGATGACAGGAACAGGTCACCTGAATTCCATGAGGCGGGACGCTATCGAGGCACGCGCAGCGCGTGTTAGTCGATAAATTGTGAGGGTCGATTGACTATCTCGATGGGAGCGCTTGATCCGGGAAGCGAAGAGACCCGCCATGGATCTTTCAAAATTCTGGAAAAACTTTTCTTGCCCCCCATCTGCCGGGTTGAAACGACCCTGAAATGATCGCGTGACACGGGGATGCGTTGCTAAAAGGATAGGCGCATGAAGAATTTCGCCAACGAGTCTCCACTTTGAACGCGACCCCTGTTGATCTGCGATTCTCTGGCTGATGAGCGAAAGCATGGGATACGCGCTGGGTGCGCTGCTCTTCTACGGTCTGGCCGATTTCGTGTATAAGCGTGGGGCAGCGGCCGGGGCCGCGCCGCACCACTTCTTGATGGTGCAGACATGGTTCTTTAACCCGTGCGCGCTTCTTTACGGGCTCATGACCGGAACGCTTGCGTTCAACGCGGCGGCGCTTTGGGGCGCGGCGGCGGGAGTGTGCGCGGTGGTCGGCTACTACAACTTCGCCAGCAGCCTGCGATCGGGATCGATCAGCACCAACGCGACGATCTTTCGGTTGAGCTTCGCCGTGACCGTGGCGCTGGCCGTGCTGGTGCTGGGTGAGCCGCTCACCAGGCTCAAGCTGGCGGGGCTTGTGCTGGTGGTCCTGGCCGTGTGGCTGTTGCTCGCGACGCCCCGCGCGGAGTCCGTTGGCATCCGCCGCGATAACAATTCGTCCCGGGCGCAAGTGCTGGTCGCCACCGTCGTCGTCGGAGTTCTGAGCTTCATCTACAAGGTAGGCCTGCGCCAAGGCGCGACGCCGATCTCGCTGGTGGTGACGCAAGCGTTCGTCGCGATCACTCTGGCCACGGGGTTCACCGCCTACCTTGATCGTCGCATCCGGCCGTCACGTGCTGCTTGGCGCTATGCGCCCGTGGCCGCCGTGCTGCTCGTGATCGCCTTTATCTTCCTGGCCAAAGGCCTCAAGAACGGGGAAGCGAGTGTCGTGGTGCCCGTCGCCCAAATGGGATTCGTCGTGACCGCGCTCCTCGGTTTTCTGCTCTTACGCGAGCCGTTTACAGCACGCCAAGGCGCGGGCCTGGCCGCCGCGCTCGCCGCGCTGATGTGTCTGGCCGTGGGATGACCGGGGAGTGCTTTGACTCGCCCTCATTGTCGGGGGAGCCGTTGGGCTCAAATTTGTGTCGTCGGCCAATTAGAGTCAGCGCAGTGTAAGCGGCATCAGGGCCCTCGGGGGGAGGCAATGCGAAACATCTGGGTTGGCGACGGCAGGCCGTCGGCGGGAAGCAGGGTCTCGACGAGCCGATTCGTGGAGGATGCAGGGACGTCCACTCGCCGTTGCCAACTCCCGATACTCGGATGCAATCGCGATTCCACCGAGTAGGTTCGGTTCGAGACGGCCCAGAACCGGATCGCCCAGCCGTTGGTTCCCTGCCGACCAAGGCTTTCTACGCGAAGGAAGCTTTGTGCGTCGCCGGGGTCGGTGCCGGACCGGTATTCGTCAAGACTGGTCACCCCATCACGGTCCAGGTCCAGTGTGGCATCGGTCGCATCGAAGGCGTTCAGGCCGTGAGCGATTTCCCACTCGTCAGGCAACCCGTCGCCGTCGCTGTCGGGCAGAACGGTCAAGAGCGCGTTGCTGCTGACGAGGCCGGGCGGGTTGGCGGCGTTTTTGATCACGACCCGGTAAGTGCCGGCTTGATTGGTTTGAATATTGGTCAAGGTGAGGAAACTCATGGGTTCACTCGTGACGTTCGTCCAGATCACAACAGATCCCCGGCGCCATTCGAAAGTGAACGGTTCCGGGCTCCCGATCACGGCCACGCTCAGAGTCACGCTGCCACCCAAGACCACCGATTGGCTGAGTGGTTGCACGGTAACGCTGGGGTTGATCAGCATTCCCAGGTCCGCAGGCGCGCTCAACACGGCGCCGTAACCGTTGGCCACCATAACCTCATAGACACCGGCCAGGTCTAACTGCGCGTTGGTCACCAGCAGCGTGGCGTTGGTGGCATTCGGAAGATCGATTCCTCCAAAACGCCACTGGTAAATTAGTGGATCGACACCGGTTGCCACGACGCTAAAGAGGACGTTGGAACCGGGGCGCACGTTCAGACTGCGCGGCTGCTGCGTGATGATCACCGGGCCGATCAGTTCCGCTGCCTGCGAAAGGAAGGAGAAGCCAAGGTCAGGTTTGGTCACGGTCACCGTGTATTTTCCGGTCTGCTTGGCCTGGGTATTGGTAATGAGGAGTGTCGTGTTCGTTTCACCCGGCAACTCGACGCCGTCCCGTTGCCATTGAAAACTGACCGGGGCAAGCAACGTCGTGTTGAAGGTGAAGGCGGCCGTTGTGCCGGGCTGAACTTGCTGGGACCTGGGGGTGATGCTGGCCTCCGGTTCGATCAAGGTCAGGAATTGACGCGGCGCGACATCATAAAACTCCTGCACGATGGCGCTGGGCCATTCGATCCGGACGAGGTCGACTTGGGTCGCGTCGCCCAAACCAAAGCCGGCGCGCAGATCATTTTGACTGCCCAACCCACCGCCGCCCGAGATTTCGCGCAACTGCCAGATCGGTTTGCCGCCAATCACCGCTTTCACGCGCACTTTCGCGCCGATGGCCGAGCGGTTCGACCACCGGCCTTCGAGCTTCACGGTCAGCCAGGCGTGGTTGTTGCCATTATTCCGATAGAGCCGGTTGTTGTTGCTGTTGAACTCAGTCACAAACAAATCGGGAAACCCATCGTTATCATAGTCGGCCCATGCTCCGGCCACCGCATCGGCCGGGTCGTTAGGCACAATCCCGGTCGCAACACGCCCGAAGGTGCCGTCGCCATTGTTGTGGTAAAGGAAATTCCGGCCGAAACGGTTCGCGACGAACAGATCGAGATATCCGTCATTATCATAATCAGCCCAACCGCAGCCGTGTCCGTTGCTGATGTCGGTGACGATCGCGCCGTTGGTGATCTTGGTAAAGCTGCCGTCGCCGTTGTTGTGATAAAGAAAGTTGCGGGCATTGGGATTAACGACAAAGAGGTCAAGATAACCATCGTTGTCATAATCACCCCAGGATGTCCCCTGCCCGACGCTGACATCGTGGACAATGATGCCGTTGGTCACCGCTCTGAACACGCCGTGACCTTCATTATGATAAAGGAGATTGGGCTCGTTGACCCGAGAGACGAAAAGGTCCGGCCAACCGTCGTTGTCATAGTCGGCCCAGGAGCCGCCTTGAGAATTGCCGGGCTTGAGCGCGATGGCATTGGTCATGATCCGCGTGAAGGTGCCGTCGCCGTTATTGTGGTACAGGAAATCATTCTGGTCCGAGTTGGCCACGAACAGATCGAGAAAACCGTCGTTGTCGTAATCGGCCCAGCCACAATTGTTGGCGTAGCCCTTGCTATTGACGATGGCGCCCGTCGTGATCTTGGTGAAACCACCCTGGCCATCGTTGTGATAAAGCCAGTCGTCGCCGGAATTGTTTACCCCCACGAACAGATCGAGAAAGCCGTCGTTGTCGTAATCCCCCCAGGTCGCCCCAAAACAGAGTCCGCTGTCGGTCGCAACCGGCGCGGCAAGAATCCGCGTAAAGGTGCCGTTGCCGTTGTTCGAGTAAAGTAAACTCGGCCCCGTGCCCGTCGAGACGAACAGGTCCTGAAAGCCATCATTGTTGAAATCGCCCCACGCGAGGATCGTCGAGTTAATCCCGGCCACGATCGGCGCGTTGGTAATCCTCGTGAAGGAATCCTGGCCTTGCCCTGCACCGCTACCGAGGAGCAAGGCAAACCACAACAAAGCCAGACGCGGACTCCGGCCTACGGCTAAAGGTGAGGTGGCAAGTGTCATGTTCATGTTCATATCCATCACCTCACCGACACTGCAGGAAAAACCGTACAGACGTACTGACGATTGAGGTTCAGACAGGAAGGGGCCTGACGAAACTAACAACTAAACGGCACGTCTTGGCGATGGGTTCACCGAGGAATGGGCCCGTCGGCGCGTTTGAAAACAGCCAGAGAAACGCCGACCGCACTCGCGCGGCGCTGCCTTCAGGGCGTCGCACTTTGGAGTGCCTCAAGCACCTCCACCACATTGGTGGCAGCCCCCGCCTGGACCTGACGAGTGAGCTTGTCCAGGATGGCAACTTTCTGGCGAAGAATCGCGATGCGTTGCTCCCGCTGCTGGAGGGAAAGCCCATCCAACAAGTCCCACTTCCACGCGCCCTCGACTTTGAGGAAACGGACCGGATACCTGGCCATCATGATGTTGGTGGCCGCACTCTCCGTCCGAATATAGGTGGGCGGCTGGGGCGGTTGCCACACGCACAATTCGCGGAACGTGGCGTCGAATGTGCGCTGGCGGACGTTAAAGACGCGCATCATCTCCTGACGGAAGCGCCATTGGGCCCGGACATAATCCGCCAGCACCGGCCCGAATTGTTGCAGCTCGGGGCCGCGCAACAAAAGGAGCGCGACGAAGCCGCTCGGGTCATTGAGGATGTAGGCGCGATCGATGGCGATCATCAACTCCCGCACCGAGCGCGCCGCGTCCGCCAGCTCGGCGGCGCGCGCGGCTTGCCGCTGGCGAACGACCAGGAGTGCGCCACCGATCAGAAGGATCAAAATGCCAAGACCAGCGCCGAGGTGGATCACTCGTCTCCAGAGCAGCCGCCAGAGCAAGGTTTCGACCAGGCTCGCCGCAGTGGCCCCCTTGACCAGCGATGACGCCAGCGCAGACGGGGCCGCCTGCACCGCGTTGTCCAAGAGAGCTCCGCTCAAAGCCGCCGCCGACACGGTCAGCCCACGCTTGCGGAAGAAGCCACGCAATTTCTCCAGCGCACGCACTACCCGCACGCGCGCGGAGTTTTCGTTGCCTCCGAAACTCACGCCGATTTCGTCAAAACTTTTCTTCTCAAAGAAGCGCAGCAAAACCGCGTGCCGATCTTTGGTGCCAAGCGCGGCCAGCGCCTCGTCCAACAGCGGTGCCAATTGTTCCCATTGGTCCTTTTCGTCGGCATGGTCGCTGGAGTTGGTCAGGTGCATTTGCGCAGCCTCTTGTTCCCGCCTTTGACGGCGTGCCTCGATTTTCCGCGCATCGAGCGCAGCGAAACGCACGGCGCGAAACAACCAGCCGGCCAGCACTGTCTCGCGCCGCAGAGACGGCGCTTTCCGCGCGAGAATGGTGAAAACGGCCTGAGCCACATCCTGGGCCATAGCGTGATTGTTATTGGTCTGCCGCAAGGCGGCTGAATAGACCAGATCGACGTGGCGTTCGACCAGACACGCAAAGGCCGTCTCCGCCCCCGTCGCCGCGTATTCACGCAACAGTTCCTGCGCGCCCAGCTCAACTGTGCTGGGCACTTCCGTCAAAGATTCATGATGTGGTTGCATGGTGTGGCCAGCAAACGCCCGGCGAACGCCAAGCGGCTTGACCATGAACGGACACTCAAGCCCAAACCGTACACCTGCTTAGTGGTGGCGCTGCCAGTACCACCAAATGCCAGCCGCTACGAGCGCGACCGCGATGATAATAAAGACCACTCTCAACCCGCCTCGGGCTAGCTTAAACGCGAGCAGCAGCATGATCAGGCCGCCACCGCCAAGTTCGAAGGCCGGCAACTCGCCGGATGTGAGTTTTTCCAGGATTGCTGGCATAACGTTAAGGCACAAATTACGGCAAGGGGTGATTGAAGCTCGTTTTGTTTCTCGGACCGCTCATCTCATTTGCTTTGGACCACCTACAATTAACCAATAGCCTTCGATAAAGCGAACAATTGAGTCAGTCTCCTACCTGTAAACCACACTCGCAGAACGGCGGCCGCCGCAGCCGTGGGGGAGCCGGAAGCCGCAGGATCCTTCTAAAAATCGCAGAAAATCTTTTCCAGCCTGCCGCTTGAATCTCTTCTGCGCCTTGCTAGGGTTGATCCTCGAAGTAACAACAGGAGATTATTATGAACCTTCTCCGTCTGCCCACCTTAAGCCAGGCAGCCCTGACGGTTGCCCTCACCGCGCTCTGTTTCACTGCCGGTTGTGCCACGCACACCGCTGACCAGGACGCTTACTGGCGGCATCAAAATGAATTGGGTGGTTCTTCCGCTGTTTTTGCGAGCAGCCCAAGCTGGTCAAGCTCCGATGCCGCGAACACCACCTCGTCAAAGGACGATTTTATCAAGAAGTTTGATCGCCGAACGCCGTGAAGTCCAGGCGCGGCACCACGCGCTGCCGGGCTTTAGGCTGCCAGCCGGTTGCTTTGGAGGGCACTCCACATGTGCTCGAGCCGGAGTTTTTTGCCTAGTCTCAGTCTAAACGCCAGCCGTCAGCTCAGCCCGTTGAGACACATTTTGTCGAGTCGACCGGATCATGTGACCCGCCAGATGCCCCTGCCGCTGGTCATCGGGTTTTGCTGGTTCCCTCATACTTTGACCGCGCCGTTTGGCCGCGCTCGGCGGCGTCCAGCTCCTGGGCCAACTCCAGGATCTTGCAAGCCGTTCGCCAGTTGCGCGCTGTAACCGGCACGCCCAGCAGCTGCTCGAGACGGGAGAATAACTTCGATTTCCCCACTCCTTCTGGGGCGTAAAAGTAAAGCACTCGTCCTTTGAGCGCATACTGCTCGCTCTCCTTGCGGAGGCATTCGAGGGCTGCCCAGTCCGGGGGGCCGGCTGTGGACGCCAGGAACGTCAAGTGCAGCGCTTTGGGATCGGAGTCGGCGCCCGGATACGGGTTTGCGGCGATCGCGCGTTTCAATTCAGCAAGACGCAAGAGAATGACTTCGGGCGCAAAACCGTGATCGCGTTGAATTCGGGTTTTGATCTTTTCGCATAACCCGGCTGCTTTCGTCGGGTGGACTTGAAACACCGCGTTCCCGCTTTGAATGTAGGTCTTGACGTTGCTCAGGCCCATGGATTCCAGAAGACGCACCAGATCCTTCGTCAACACTGAATGGGCGCCGCCGACATTCACGCCGCGCAGCAGAGCGATGAAGGTATCTTTCATTTCCAACCAACCCGACTTCACATCATTCCGTTGGCGGTCGCCAATAGCAAGGAGCTCTTGAGCTCTTGACCACCGACGCGGTTGGCAGAGAATCGGGATGATATGAAAAGTCACTCGACGATTTGGTTGAATGGGCTGGTCGCCATTATTCTTGGGTTGGCCCCGGCGCTGCGGGCTCAAGGTGCCCCGGACATCGTCTGGGAGGCCATTACTCCGAGCGGGCTCGCGAACAGCATCCGGGGAGTCGATTGGTCGCCGGCCGCTGCTGGAGCGGTTGTGTTCGGCTCAACGGATCGCTGGCTCCGGACACGTCGCGCGGAAACCGGCGCCCTCTCCTATTCGGTCCTGCAGCCGCACCGATCCGGTGGCGTCGACCAAGCGATCTACTCGTTGGACGGCGGATTCATCGCGGTGCATAACACCAGCGGCGGGCTCGATTATCGCGTGCATCGAGCGGTTGACGGCGTTTTTCTGGGGTTGCTTGCGGTCACGCTCGATGCCCAGGGCCTGATCCACTTTGTTCCCGACCCCCAACTGCTTAGCGCAGCTGGAGGAGATGGGACCTTGTCCCGGTGGCGAGTCGATCAATTCACCGTGATCTTCACTGTTGGGAGCGGATATGACCGCACCAACACGACCTTTAATTTTTCGCCGGATGGCTCGCTTCAATCTGCTGCCAGCCAAGGCACGATCGTCATCCGGCGACGCAGCGATGGTGTCAGCATGCGGGTTCTATCAGGTGGACTGGCCCGCGGAACCACGCCGGTCGCCTTTTCTCGCGACAGCAAGGGCCTCGCTGCCTGGAGCGAGAACCCAAGCCGGGTCACTCTCTGGCGCGTTGCCGATGGCATTGCCCTGATGACTTTCGCCGCCGACGCGGCGGAAGGGATCAATGCCATTCGCTTCACACCCGACGGCGCGCATTTAGTTACGACGGGTTATTTGCCGTTCTTGGATGCGGCCGGGCTCTGGCAGCAAAAAGGTGTGATTCGATTCTGGCGTGTCGTGGACGGGGTTTTGCGCGAGTTCTACGATGCTCACACAGGTCTCGGCGTCACCTCGCCGGTTGCCTGGTCCCTGGATGCGATGCAGTTCGCGTATGGCACCTATGAAGGGACGGCCGTAGTGGCCCGCACGCCATCCTCGATTCTAGCGGATCGCACCGGGGCCGGAGGCGGGGATGGAGATCCCAACCTGGAACTGCTTGCGAACGGCGATGTGGTTTTGCGGCTCGTCGGCAAGCCCGGCGCGGTGTATCACGTGGAAGCGGCGACGAATCTGAGTGTTTGGAGGGAGGCGGGCGTCTCCACCGCCGACTCCAACGGCTACTGCGAATTCCTCGATACGAACGCGAACCGTCCTTCGTTCAAGTTCTATCGGACCTGGAGAAGTCCGTAAGCGCGCTGCCGCTCATCTGCCACGCTGTAACACTAGTGATGTGTCCCCTAAATAGCTATACATTGGCGGCAATGGATTTTTGGCTCAGACGAGGCGTGAGCGACGAGCATATCCGCAGGGATCTGTAAGGAGCGAACAACGAAGTATGAGCCAAAAAGACATGCCGCCCTTCGGGTTGCGCCGAGTTTGGCTTCTGGCTTCGTTGCTCCTCAGTCACAGCCCTACCGGGAGGGATGCTCCATCGTCGCGCCTCGCCAGAAGTCAAACTCGGCGCAACCAATGTATAGCTATTTAGGGGACACATCACTAGCCTCAAAATTGTTCGCAAGCTGCGGTCAATATTTCGTGCTGATTCTGAGGTTTCAATACATGCAGCAAGCAGCACCTCCGGACATTAGCCCGACATCGCGGCTTCGAGCCCGGCGCAGCCTGGGTCGCCGCGGCTAGGAGGCGAGTTCGAAGCAGACCACTTCATGAACATCCACGCGGGGAACAGTAACTTCCACGCCACCGCCGGCGGCGCGGCGCACCGGCAATGGTTGAGCGGCGTAAAGCAACTTCGCGGTTGAGAGCTTGAGCGGGAGATTGAGCCGGATCATTACGTTGGTGAGTGGGATCGGGTCCTCGTAGAAGTCGGTGTGCTTTGGCGTCTTCCGCACCGGCGAAAAATTAACGACGTGCACCAGATAGCGTTCCTTTCGGCCGACGCTTGGTTTGGCGGCCTGATGGGTCAAGGACAGTTCGGTGCTGAGGTGAGCATCGGTCTGGACCAAGGGGACAGGCAGGATTTGGCTGAGGGCTTGCTGAAGAGCCTGGCGATAGATCCAGAACCCTTGGTTGTAGTAGCCCTGCCCGAGAGGGAACGCCACCAGGGCCACTCGACCGCTCCGAGCCAGGGCGGCGTAGGAGGTGGTGTGATCGAAAGGTGATTGCGCGTGACTGTTGTAATGCTCGGGGCTGCGCTGGAAGAGCGGTTCACCCAGCACGGCCAAGGTCGTGGCCGGCGCTTCGACGCGCCACTGGGAAGCGCCTTCATAGAGCGCGTAGGCGTAAGCCGGGATATCGCCGGTAAAATTGACCCGAGGCACCAGATAGGCCGGCTTGAACGGTGATGCACCGTGATAATGGAACCCGTCCGGTTCCAGCCAGCTTTTTTCCGTGCCGGCGAGCAGGCCTGATTTGTGCGTCGCCAGGACCGCGCCGCCTGCGGCGATGAATGCTCGGAGCCGCCCGGCCATGACTTGATCCACCGCCAACTTTTCCGGCAAGACGACGAGCGCATAACGTTCTTCCCACTTCGTCTCGCGTTCAACGATATCGAACATGACCCGCGATTCGGTCAAGAGCTTGACCCAGCCATAATTCATCTCGTTGCAGGGAGATTCCAGATCGCTGCCGCTGGCCAACAAGGCCGCTTCCGTCACGGGCACTGCCTGGTCCAGATAAGGCTCAAGCCGTTCCATATGACGGTAGGCCTGTCCGATGACGTGGTAGACCGCCGGATCGAGTCGGCCGTTGGGATGCACCTGG
>Ga0247664_1000395_pt1 | contig 10919 bp, 8 predicted proteins | sample CNK05_metaG_FD_182715 | JGI IMG/M metagenome (GOLD analysis project Ga0247664, IMG submission 182715) | Soil microbial communities from Purdue University Martell Research Forest, Indiana, United States - CNK05 | ecosystem: Environmental > Terrestrial > Soil > Temperate forest > Bulk soil | place...
TCTCCAACTCCTGTAGGTGATGCCGATCCTGGACGGGGCCGGCAATCCACCCTCGCACGTCTAGCCGCAACTCGGTCCGCAGTCGACCGAGGGCGGTAATGAACCGGTCGAGCCGCTTTTCTTTCACGATCCGTCCGACGGCCAACAGAGTCAGTGGACGCTTGACGGTACCCTCAGCGGGCTTGAAGTGCTGCGTATCTACCACGTTGGGCAGAAAATAGAGCCGCGCGGGGGACACGCCGAACTCGATAGCCTGCCACATGCCGATCCGGGAGTTCGCGGCTAGCAAGCGGGGCAAGCGCAGATTCAGTCGCCCGCCGAGCGGTCCATTCTTCTGCACTTCCGCGGCGCCCTCGTTTCTGATGGCCCCGATGCCACCAATCCCGAGCAAGCGGGCCGACAAGGCAACATAAGCGTTTGCAAAAAAATGCTGGCTCTGGACCAGATCAGGGGGATCGACGCGCAACTCGCGTAGGACTCGAAGCAGCCGCGCTAGCCTGGATGGATGCTGGCCCACCCACGTCACTGACACGCCAAGGGATCGGATGGGTTCCTCCCAGAATTTACCGCGGTCCAGACACAACAGACGCACGCCGACCCCGCACTGGCAAAGGGCCTGCAGCATATGGAAGAGCTGCCGCTCGGCGCCCCCGTGCTCCAGCGTTCCCGCCACAAAGCAAACATTCAATGGGGCAACCTCAGGCATGGCTCAGGCGGTTGATTTCGTGACCGTCCCTCCGAGAGCGGTCCCTTTCCATCACGTGGCAGCATTCCTGCAAACGACTCGCGAGTTGGCCTCGTCGGTTTTGGGCCGCAAAGTCGCGAAAAACCGTCAGCAGTCGAGTGGGCAAAGAGGCATAATTGTATTCCTCAGCCACGCGGCTGCGGCCCTCGGCCCCTAGCCTGGTTCGCGTGGCTGCGCAGAGAGCAAGCTCGGCCATGCGCTCGGCCATGGACTGGATATCCGATCCCTCCACCACAAAGCCGGTTTGGTCCTCGATCACGATCCGCTCAGCATCCCCAACCGGGGTGGTGATGACGGGCAAGCGGGCGGCCATGGCTTCAAGGAGGACATTGGGGAAACCTTCGTATTCCGAACAGAGAACGAGAAATCCGGCTTGCGCAAGCAAGCCCGGAACGTTGTCGCACTCGCCCAGGAAAATGACATGGTCCGGCGCCAGGCCCAGGTCGTGCGCTTCCTTCTCGAGGGCAGGTCGGGAACCCCAGTCAGCCCCGGCGATTACTCCGACCAGCGCGGGCGCTCTCCGTCGTGCCAGCGCCAGTGCCTTCAGGAAACGATCAAAACGCTTGCAAGGCTGCAAGCTCCCTACGCCAACCGCCATGACCCGATCCGAACTGGGAGTAAGCGGCGAAGACCATTCGCGCCGGGCATCAAACTCACGCAAATCAAGCACGTTGGGCAGCATCTTTATTTTCGTGGCATCGGCCCCGCGCGCAGCAAGGTTTTGCCGCGCCCGGTGAGAGTTGGCGACCAGCCCGTGCGCCAGCCACAGCATCCAGTGACTTCGTTGTCCGTGCCCATTCAACTCGTAAAAGCCGTCACTTCTCACGCCACCTAGAATGAGGCCACGGCAGAGTCGCCCCGCGATGCCTGCTTGCAGCAGATCGCCAAACTGCGGCGCAAACACAATGTCGGGCCGGAAGCGGCGTAGGGCTCTGCTGAACCGGGCCAGGATCGAAATCGGCCGGTTGCGCTTGTAGATCTGAACGAGGGATACGCCCATCCTCCGCAGCACTTTCTCGTAGTAACCGCCTTCGCCCAGGTAAAAAAAGCAGACCTCCGCCCCTGCCTCACACAACGCGCGCGTCAGATAAGCGGTCTGCTTCTCGGCCCCGGCCAGCTTCAGGCTGGAGGAAACGACTGCAACTCGCGGCCTCGGAATGGTGTTTGGCCTCATTGGCATCATTGGCATCCGTGAATTACCCCGCAGGGCAGGCCTTCGGCTGAACTCATGCAGCTCCGGCCAAGGCATAGGCTATAACAAACCAGAAGACATGATGCGGCGCGGGATTGCTCAAAACGAAAGCCGCGACCAAGAACGGCACCAGGAGCGCCAGCGGCAAATAGCCGCAATAGGTCAGGCGGGCCTTCCACGCGGCTGCCAGCGCCTCCCATAGACCAGCGGAGAAGATCAGAAAACCAATCGCGCCGGTCTCGGCCAGAAGCAACAACGCCAGGTTGTGCGCGGCAATGGTTCGTTGATCCCGAATCAAGTAAGGCATGGCGCGACGGGTCAATTCGAACTGGTACTGATCGGGACCGGAACCGTAGATGGGGCTTCGGAGGAATATCTCCCAAAGCACGGGCGCCATCCTGGCCCGCGGGTTGTCTTGACCAAGGTTGTGCGGGTCGAGATCGTTGAATCGTGCCCACACGGTGGGAACCTGCCAGACAATGCCGGCCAGGACGGCGCCGACCAGAACCAACGACGCATAACGCTTCGCCCGCGCAGAGAACGACTCGGCCTGGAACAGCAACACCACCACCCCCATGCCGATCAACAACAGAGCGGTGCGCGAGCCAGTCTTGGCCGCGCCAAATCCAACCAGAGCAATCAATGGAACAAGCAACAAGCGGCGGGCCGATTTGAGGTTTTTGAACATGCCCAGCCCGATCAGCACGATCACCCCAACCGCATAGGTAGCGCCAACCACGTTGGCATTTTCTCCAAAGACCGTCGTGCGTACCTCTTCCATTTCGTTGTCAACCGCCGACACACCAACGCCCAGCACGTGGAGCAACGCGCAAAGCGAGCACCCCCACACGTAAGACCACAACCCCGGGCGGCGAACCCGTGGAAACTGCAGCACGTTGAAGATAATCCAAACCCAAGGGAGCGAGAATTGGAGCCAGTCGAGAGTGCTGGGCCACCATAAGCCTGAGAGTTCGGGCGATAGCCACAAGCCGCTGATGATGCGAACGCCGCAATAAACGACAAACCAGATCAGCGCCAGGGGCGCCAGGCGCAGGCAGACCCGTGGTTGAGATACCACGGCGGCCAAAAGCAACACCTGGACCAATCGGAGGACGCCGACTCGCTCGCCCGTCCCGGGGAGATACACGCACATAAACGGGATCGAGAAAGCCGATGCATAGAAGGCCCAGCGCACGAGAGCATTCGGAGCAACTCGCTCGGCCCCTTGCGTCGGGCGGCCCGGCCAGGCGCCGCCACGTGGTGGAGAAACTCCCCCTTCGGCCAACGCGCCACCGCGAGCTTGTTCCTGGGAAATCACGACTGACACAGTACCTTCTCCAAGCCGGCGGTCGCGCCCGGCCCGGGGACCATTCCTGCTCCAGCGCACGGCGGACTCGGTACTCGCTGATCGAGCCAGGCTTGAAACATCAACACATGCCAGAGGGCCAGTCCCCAATCGCGACTCCCGTCCAACAGTTCCATCCATTTTCGTCGGACGGTCTGGTCGTGAAAGAACCCTGCTTGGTTCAGCTTCGCGCTCGACAACAAGTCCTCGGCCCAGTCGCGCAAAGGTCCCCGCAGCCACTGGCCGAGCGGAACGTTGAAGCCCTTTTTGGGCCGTTCGATCAGCGAACGGGGCACATACTGGTCGAGCACCCGCCGAAGCAGCCACTTGCCTTGGCGTTGCCGCTGCTTGAACGAGTTGGGCAAGCTCCAGGCGAACTCGACCACCCGATGGTTCAGCAGGGGAATCCGTGTTTCCAGGCTGGCCGCCATCGCGGCGCGGTCCACTTTCACCAGGATGTCGTCGGGAAGATAAGAAACAAAATCCAGGTACATCATCCGCCGAAGGAAATCGGGAAGGCCTTCCCAGGAGCGCCTGCTGTCGAACTGGGTCGGAAGCTCTTCCTTGCCTTGCAGCCAATCGAGCGGCTCGCGGTTTGGAGACATGAGCAGCCGGTAGAAGGCGCGATCGGTTCGGGAGGGCAGCAACTTGGAAAGGTTCTCCAGACGAGCTAGGAGACGAGACAAGACGGCCGGTTGAATTCGACCCAGCAGTGCAGAACCGCTCAAGACTCCCAAAGCCCGCGCCAAGCCGCCGCGGAGGCTGGCCGGAACAGGACTCATCAGGGGCCACAGGAGCTGCGCCTTCCGATAGTCCGCGTACCCGCCAAAGAGTTCGTCGCCCGCATCTCCAGAGAGGCTTACCGTCACTTGCGTGCGGGCCAGTTCGCAGAGCAGGACGGTGGGGATCTGAGACGAGTCGGCGAAGGGTTCGTCATAGATGGCCGGCAACCGGGGAATGACCCGCATCAAGTCGTCTGGCCGAACATAGATCTCCGTGTGATCCGTTTCCAGGTGACGAGCCACTGCTTTGGCAAAAGGCGCCTCGTCAAAGCCGCTTTGATGGAATCCGATGCAGAAGGTTTTGACTGGCCGCCGACTTTGCGCCTGCATCAAGGACACCACCAGCGTGGAATCGATCCCTCCGGAAAGAAATGCGCCCAGCGGGACATCGGCGACCATTTGCTGGCGAACGGAGTCGAGCAACAAGGAATGAAACCGCTGGGTTGCCTCGTTCTCCGTCCCCTGGAAGGGCTGGGCCATGGCAGCCTCCGCAACCTTTTGCAAAGACCAGAACGGTTCGGGCTGACCCGTTTGGCGGGCCAGAAGTGCACTTTCAGGCAGTGTGAGCACGGACCCGGGGAGCAACTTGCGAATGTTTCTGTAGATGCAGTAAGGCGCGGGTATGTACCCGTAACGGGTCAGCAAGGCCACGGCGCCCGGATCGATGTCCGCCTCCCAGCACGGATGCGCCCGCAGCGCCTTCAGTTCGGATCCGAACATAAACACGCCGCCAGCCCAGCCGTAGTAGAGAGGCTTCTCGCCCGCCCGGTCGCGCGCCAAGTGCAGCCAACGCGACTGTCGGTCCCACGCGGCCATCGCAAACATGCCAACGGACTGCTGCAGGGTAGGAACCACTCCCCACTCGCAGAAGCCGGCCAGCAGCACCTCGGTGTCCGAATGGCCGCGGAAGCTCTGACCGTGGCTGAGGAGCTGGCGCCGGAGCGACTGAAAGTTGTAGATCTCCCCATTGAAAATCAGAACGTATCTGCCATCGGCGGAATGCATTGGTTGATGACCCTCGCGACTCAGGTCCAACACCGCCAGGCGCCGATGGCCGAAGGCCACTCCGGCTCGAGCGTCCGCCCAGGTCCCTTCGTCGTCGGGACCACGGTGGCGCACCGCGGACGCCATCCGGAAAGCCGCCCGCTCCAGTTCCACCTTCGCGGCGCTTTGGCGCGGGTCGAAGAATCCAGCAATGGCACACATAACTCTTGGGCTGGCCCTACCTTGTCAGGAGCTTGAAAGATCCCGCACCGGCGGCCGCCGCCCGCTGGTCAGCGCCTTCCACCAAGGCAACAATTTGAGTTGGGCGCGGATGAGCAATGGAGAAAGCCGCGGACTTGAGCAGAGGAAAGCAGACCACCAGGAGCGCCGGTCCCCCCAGTGGTGGACGACCTCTCGTAAGTCCGTGATCCGTGAGCCGTAGCGATCCAGGTCCTCTCGAAACTTCCGTAGGTCGGCGGCGGTCCAGCCATTGTGATGGTAGCAGACGGTCCAAACACCGGACGGCGCCGGGCGAAAACCGAAGAGCTGTTGAGGCACCCACCAAAGGTTTCGGCGGCAGATGAATGGGAATCGGAAATGCCCATCGCAGATCATCGAGATGCCGAGGGTGGGAAGCAGTGAAACCGTCATCGTGTCAAAAGAGTTGCTTGGGGCGATCCAGAGGTGGGTCTTGACTCCATGCCGCTCGAAGATTTCCAGTCCGCGGCGCAATTTTACCTCCTGTTCCGCCACGGGCACCCCCGCGAACTCGGACTTCTTCCTCACCGTAACCACTCCCGGCTGGCAGGTCACATAGCGGTGCTGGTATCCGTGTAACCCAATCGTCCAATCGCGCGCCTGCCAGCGTCGAACTCGCTCCCAAAAATCTTCCACCGCAGGTTCAACCTTCAGGACCTGATCCTGGTTGTCCGGCACCACGGCCAGGATCGGTCTGATCTGGCGCTCCACCAGGCTGGCTTCGATTTCCGACCACACCGTCCAATTCATGGTCGGACAAATGTCATCGAAACGCAGCAGATACCTTGCGCTCTTCGGTTTGGGTCGCATCGTGCTTGCTCTCCTGTCCAGCAACGGCAAACGGGCGGGCGCGCCGGAAGCGTGTCAACCATTGGGCCATGGTGAGCGCGATCCAGCCTTTCAGGGTGGTAGGCTGCTCGCAGTCAAACTCCCGGACCAGCTTCCCACCAAAGCCTTTCTTAAATGCGTTCATGCCCAGCAAGCGGATGTCCGTACTGCCCGGGTACCATCCGCCAAAGTCGAAACAGGGAATGCCTCGTTCTTTGAGGGCGACGAAGTTATACCAATGGATCAGGCTGTTGGCGCGGCTCACCGCGTTTCGCCAACCGACGCTGGGGACCGCTTGGTACGGAGAGATGGCGATCAACTGGCGGGCACGTCTTGGGGCCAGATAGACCAGATGGTAAGCCAGCACCTTGCCGCCGCGATTCTTGGCGGCCACCACGTCCAACGAGCCAGCCTGGCTGAACTGATCCAGCCAGGAACGCTCCAAACGCGGTGTGTTCTGGGCGGTGGCAAATGCGTTCCACATCGCCTCCACTTGGTCAAGGACCTTCGGATCACGGGCGTCACAACCCTCGCACTGAAGCTTGTCCGTTTCCTGCGCCTGCTTGATCCTGCTGGCCGTTCGCGCGTCCATGTCCGCAAGCAATTGCGTACGAGGTTTGCGCAAGTCCACCAGCAGAGTGTAGAAAGGTTTCGACCGATGTTTTGGCAACGGAGTTGACCGCTGCCGATGGTAGATCCAATCCACGCCAGTGCCATCCGGCTGGTCGTCAAACCAGACTTCTCCTCGCGTCAGGAACCGGGATCGATAAATGAACATGTGGCCCCGTGTCATGGTTGCGGGTGCTCCAAGACCCCGCGGAAGTCGATCCGATCAGCCAATCACTTTTGTGGCGTCTTGGTCCCTTCTTCGGGGACTTGAGCGTGTTGTTCAGTTGCATATCCGTCTAAGGGCCTGGCCGAACTGCAGGTCCCCCAACCCTGCTTTTCAGATGTATCGATCAACTCCACGTTAAGGTTGTTTCCGGCTAGCATGAATGCGATGGGATGACCACAGAAGGCTTCCCCGGGCTGCGGCGACACAATCAAGCGCGCTCCTCGATGCTGCAGCCGACGGATTTCCTCGTGCAGCGCCTCGCATCGGAAACACAGGTGGTGAAGACCGCCACCTCCACGAGCGGCCAAAAAAGCAGGTGAGTCTGGCGACGATGGCTCGATCAACTTCACCGTTAAGGAATCCGGTTTGGAGAGAAACACCACCCTGACCTTTTGGCGGACGTTCTGGACAATGTCAGAGTTCCGCTGATAGCCGAAGAGCGTTTCCCACTGGTCGATGCCTTGCTCCAGACAACGAACCACAATTCCGACATGATCGAGGATCATAGGATCGTCATTGGCTTAACCCGACTTGCGCAAGGCCGGGGTGGAACTGGCCGCATGTTCCATGGAGGAGCCAGCTTCGGTTTCCGGATCGGTGGTTTCGGCTGCGCGCTGTGTTGGGGCGGACCGGATCCGGGCCCGGGCCCGCCGGGCCCAATTCAAAACCGACGCGGTGGTCAACACCACCCAGCCGCGGCAGGTCAGGATCTGTTCGCACTCGTACTCACGCAGCACCTCTCCGCCAAAGCCTCGTTTGAAGTCATTGATCTTGAGCATTCCCGCATCGGTGCCGTGATACCAACCGCCGAAATCAAACCATCTCAACCCCTGTTCCTTGTATCGCACGATGTCACTCCAGGTGAGATAACGGTTGGCCCGGCCCACCAGGCTGCGCGTCGCGCTGTCGGAACACGCTCTGTAAAGGGATGGCAACTCCAATCCCGTGGCCCGGGTGCGATCGCGATAGTTGGCATGATAGACCAAAATGTTGCCCGGCGGGTCTTTGGCGGCAGACAAGTCCAGCACGCCCGCCGCGGCCATGCTCTCCATCCGCGCCCGCTCGAGCGGCCGCAGCCCTTTCAGCGCGGCAAACGCATTGAACATTTCCTCGAACCGATTCATGACCAGCCGATCCTTTGGATCCAAACATTCGCAGGTGATTTTGTCCCGCTCGCGCGCCCGTCGAATCTTGTAGGCAGTGTCCCGGTTCAAGTTCGCCAGAAGTTGCTGGTGGCTCCGGGTCAGATCAATGACGTAGGTATAAAAAACCCTGGCTTTGGCTCCAGGAACCGGATGGGAACGCTGGTGGTAAACAATCCAGTCCACCCGGAGGGCGTCATCGGGCTCGTTGTCGAACCACACCTCGCCGCGCGCCAAGAAGCGCGACCGGTATGTAATCATGGGTGGCAAAGCATTGCGCCGGGCCTGAAGTGGGAGCCGAGGTATTTTGCGACGAACCGAGCTCTCTTCAGCTGCCGACTTGGGAGATGGTGTAGCGGTATTTGCCGGAGGGATGCGGCGGCAACTCGGCGGGAAATTCGAAGTCCACCTGGCAGTCGGGACCCATCACCAGGCGCGCCTTCGCGGCGATCTCCTCCAGTTCGCCTTGGGGCGGCTCCCCGTTGCGTCTCACCACTCGAAACGACACCCGATCGTAGCTTCGCTGAATCACTTGGAACCCCCAAACCCAGGGGCGAAAGTAAAGCAGATGCGTGAAATATTCGCCATCAATGAGCGTTTGATCCCGCGTCCGAAACACGTCCACGTTGCGCCCAGACACATGCTTGAGGAACTGCGGCGTTGTTCTTCCTGGCTTCACCTCAGGCCTCAAGGCCCCTCGATCCCCAATCCAGTAGCGGATCAGTGGCATGGCGTAATTGGTCAGACACGTCACCACAATATTCCCTTCCGCCCCGGCCGGGACGGGCTTGGCTTCATCGTCCAGGATTTCGATGTAATGACTCCATGGAGCCACCCAAAGGCCGTCCGTTCCCGGAAGTTCACAGGCCATATCACTCACCTCACGCGAGCCGTACAAGTTGTAAACTTGGCAGCCAAATACCTGGGCGATCTTCTGGCGCATAAAGCCATAGAGCGTGCCGGCCGAAGTCACCACGGCATTCTGCGGTGCGAGAACCAGTTGTTCCCTTTCGACGAATCGGGCCAGTTCGTAAGCGGCCTGAGCATACGCGACGATCAAGCGCGGCCGCTCACGGTTGAGAATCCCGACAAACCGCCTCATCTGCTCGGGCGACATCCGAAACGCATTCATCCAGGTGGTGTTGGTCAGCCAGTTGAAAAACCTCGCCTTCGGTGACCGTGTGCTTCCCTCGATATCGCGTTCTGAGCCCCAAAGACGCACCAGAGGTTCTCCCACATCACAGCCCAGCAGGCCTTGGAGAAGGAGGCCGATGGCTTTGCTTCGATCTTCGTACTCCGAATCTTGAACGATGATAATGGGTTCTCCCGTTGAACCACCCGAGGTGTTATAGGACCACTTTCCGGTGCGCAGTGCGCGACAACGGAGTTTGTCGAAATTGGCTCGAATCGTTTCCTTGGTCAGAACAGGAAGCCGCCGCAGATAGTCCCTGGGATCGTCATGACCTATGTCACCGGCTTCTGCCAGCAGCTCTTTGTAATACTCCACTGAGGTGCGACAGTGCCGCAGCAGTTGAACCAAGCCCACGGTTGTGATCTCGCCATCCAAGCCGCGCGCATATTCCCGTCGATACTGCGACAGCAGAGCTGGGAACCGATAGCCTCGGGCGGCGGCGTACGACAGGTATACTGGCTTCCTCAAGTTCATCGGCAAGCGGTCCAGCCGGCTGCTATTCCAAATATTGATTCAGCACTTCCAGGAAGAGTTCGCGATTCGTATCGGACATCACGCAGTTTCTGATCTCGCGCAGCCTTTGCTTGCCATGCACGAGCCTCACCAGCCCCCCGTTGCGATTGAGTCGCCGCAGGAGGCGGCCGTGTCCCAGGACGAAGCTCATCAGGGAATGCTGCCGGCTCCGACAGAATTGCTCCCACGCCCGCGCCACAAAGTTGTCGTCCTTAATCGCCTCGGACCGCTCCGCCAAGTCGTCCAAAAAGGCCCGCTCGCGCTCGGGGGTCATTCGCCTGGCCCCGGGCCGCAAGGCCGACTGAGTGTAAGGGACAGGTTGCCAACTGGCGCTGAGATCCGATTTTAGGATGAGCCGGATCAAAAAGCCTTCATGCCAGCCATTGTCCCGGCCGGGCGAGTCGGCGATGAGGTTGCCTTGCCCGTAGATGATATGGCCCGAGCCGTAGGTCTCATAGGCCCCTGCACAATGGGAATGCTGGCAAATCACCATCCCAGCACCTTGTTCGATCAGGAAGCGGCACACCTTCCTCAGCCGCGGACTGGGCAATGGATAGAATTCAGCGCCATCATGGAGCAACACGATCGCGAAATCCACGCCAGGCCGCTGGGAGTTCAGAGTCCTGGCACAATCAATCAGGTCGAGCGGGTTCGCGCCCGGCGTGGTGTCGGTGGCGATGGACCATTCTTGCTCGGAAGCGCCCAGCAACCCAATCCGCCACGGCCCAGCCTTCAGGATGAGCATTCGCCCTGCTTCTTCCAAGGTTCTACCCGCACCAAAAGTCTGGACCCCCTCGTAGGCGCAGGCGCGCAGGGTGCTTTCGAGCCCGGCCGCGCCGTGATCCAAGATGTGATTATTGGCCAGCCCAAGGCAGCCAATGTGGCTGCGGACGATCCCCTTGATCGCGGCCGTTGGCGCCTGCAAGACGGGCCCGGTCTTGGCGATGGGGCTCTGTTTGTCGATCAGGGGACACTCCAGATTCGCCACCGTCAGATCCGCCGTGGCGAACTCCCCCAGCAAGTCGTTGAACAGGCGGTGCGCATTCCCAGTGCAGAAATACTGCGCGTCGGGCGGCGACGGACACACGTCGCCTCCAATGACA
>Ga0247664_1000397_pt1 | contig 10904 bp, 4 predicted proteins | sample CNK05_metaG_FD_182715 | JGI IMG/M metagenome (GOLD analysis project Ga0247664, IMG submission 182715) | Soil microbial communities from Purdue University Martell Research Forest, Indiana, United States - CNK05 | ecosystem: Environmental > Terrestrial > Soil > Temperate forest > Bulk soil | place...
CCATGCGGATCCCTCATCGCTTATTTCCGCCGGTGCCGAACCAGCCAGATGCAGCCAAACACGAGAACCGCGACAAACACCCAGGCCGACGGACCAGCACCAGCCAGAGTCTCAAACAAATTGCGCTCAAACTGCGTGTAGGGAATGGCAGCGGCAAACATAATGGTCCTGAGTCACAATCCGGACCTTGGTTTAGTGCCCTGACTTTGCCCGGTCCCACGGCAGGCTTGGCAAGCCATGGTGTTGCCTCCGCTGACCCGGATTTTGGTCCTGCCTCCGCAAACCGGGCACGGCGGTGGCTGGAGGGGCTTCGCAGGCTCAACCTTTGGCGATGAGGAATTAGCTGCCACGGGGGGCACGGGGGGAGGAGTGGTCCACGGGCCCGGAGCCGCTACTGGCCAGTCTGCCACAGGCATACCTGCGAATGGCGGTCTGGGCTTCTGTTTTGGCGGTTTCGGTCTGAACGAACCTGGCAACGGCCGACCGCGGAGGATTCTTGCCCGTTCTGCGATGGCATTCCAGGCAATGGCGAGGCGTGACAGCGCGACTGCTGTCTTCACATCCAATGATGCGCTCTCGCCTTTCGACTGGAGCGCCGCCTTGAACGTCATGGCAGCGTCGTGGATGAGATCTTGAATGGCAAGGCATTGGGTGATGGCCTTGGTCTTACGCATGGCTGACGTTACGGGGTGGGGTTGAAGGGTGCAAGCGGAAGGGGATCAATGGAGACGTCACTCCGGCTGCCAATACGTGTAACCTGATGGGAGGGCCCAAGACCAGACGAACCCTCCCTGCTCTTGCAGCGCACTTCTTTTTGCGCTCGATAACCAGGCGTCAGGCGGCAGGGTTCGGCGAGGGATCGCCCAAGGCCAACCAGACCTCACCGCCCCCAACCTCGGTGCACTGGCCGGCAGGAGAGTTTGCCTGTGGGTAGGTCCGGTCAAGTTTGCAGAGTCAAGGAAGCGGATCATACGACGCGGCCGAGCATGGCTGTGAGCTGCTGTTTGCGATTCTTGAGCTTCCCGAACTGCGCCCGGTCATCCTCCGTCCATTTCTGCAAGCCCTCGTAGTTGTTGCGGATCCTTCAGAGCTTGTTCATGCAGCTTCCGTATTTCTTCAGATCGTAGGAACTCCTCTCGTGTGACAAGGCGCACTGGCTCGCGCTTGCCGAAACGCTCAACGGCGAGTCTTCGCTTCATCGGTTCAAGACTCATCCATGGCTCCGGAAATTCGCCACAACACCAGCATGCATGAAAGACATCCCAGAACTTATAGAATTGACGACGTGTTGCGTGACTGGCGCTCAGCCACTGGTGATTTTCATTATCCCATTCTTGCTTGTTGATGTGTTGGAGTTCCTCTCGTCTTGGCTGCGTGAGCAAACTCAAGGCCTCCTTAAGCTCCGCGTGTTCCCGGGCGATTTCGTAATGCAATGCGGCATCGAATTCCGCGGTCTCCAATCCACGGAGATCCCATTCGTTGGGATCAAGCGGCTGGCTCCCCTTCGGCCATTGGAGTTGTCTCACACCTTTTGCCCCCGGGTCTTCTTGCGACTTGAAGCCGCCCGCGGCCTGCTCGTGGCGTTTGCGCCAAAGTCCAGCCGCGCCGCCTGAGTCTTGCGGTGCTCGTTGGCGAGGTGCGCATAGCTCTTGCCCAGCAGCACCCCGCCATCCTTGTGACCAAGCCATCGCGAGACGGTGAGGAAATCGATGCCGCTCATCACGGCGCGGCTCGCGAAGAATCTCCGCAAATCGTGAAAACCAAAGCTTGGCAGCTCGGCTGCCTTGCGAGCCAGCAACATGGATTCGCGGAAAGTCCGCGAATGTTCGTCGCGCTCGCCGCGTTGTGGACTGGGAAATAGCCATTGAGAGTCCGGCGCCCGGCGTTTTTTCATGCTCTCGAGCAACAGGAGCAATTGCGGGTTCAGGTCGACAGCACGAGCCTCGCGATTTCTTAGAATCCCCCTCTGCGCCAATCATGACGTGACCTCGCTCTAGATCCACATCTTGCCAACGGACACGCAGGGCTTCCTGCTCTCGAGCGCCGCTATACTGCAGGAACCGGATGTAGTCACAGAACTGAACAGCATTCTTGAGAGGCGTGCCTTTCTCGTTGGCTTCGGCCACTCGACCTTCAGTGAAGCGCGGTGCGGTTGCAGCTTTAGCGAGGCGGTCGATCTCCCCTGCCGAATAAAGCCGGTGCGCTTTCTTTTCGGTTTTGAACCAAACCAAGCCCTCTGCCGGACTTATCTTCAAATGGCCGTCAACCCGGGCGGCCCTGAAAACGTTACGCAGGCACACCAGCGACAGATTACATGTTCGAGCTGATTTCTTGGCCTTGCGTAGCGCGTGGAGATGGTTGGAAATGTGATAGGCGCGAATCTTGTCGAGGCGAAGGTGGCCGATGGCTTCGATCCACTTGTTGATGTGCCCGCGTTCGGTGACCAGCGTATCGGGCTTCTTTCCACTGGTGGCTTGGCGCTCCAGGTAGACGGAACCGTAGTCGCGTAACAGCGGGCTTAGCCCAATCGGGCGCAGCCGATTCTCACTTCGCTCGACGAGCAATGACCGAAACTCCTCCTGGGCCTCAGCGGCGGTCTCAGCCTCCAACGGCACCCACTTCAGGCTTTTGCGTCCCAAGTCGTCCTCGACGGCTATCCGCGCCAGGAAAGATCCGTTGCGTTTCCATAGTCCACGAATCGGGTGCTTGCGGTTGTCGACGACCTTGGTATACCTGTGCCGTCGTGAGTTTGAACGTGAAACAGAATTGCGTCGGGTTGCAGAGGGCTTCACTAGGCCACACTGTCGCAAACGTCAAGCTCGCACGCCACAGCATCGTAAGTCGTTGTGGTTAAACAAGCCGATGTGGCGGAATTGGCAGACGCGCTAGATTCAAAATCTGGTACTCGCAAGAGTGTGTGGGTTCGACCCCCTCCATCGGCACCATCTTAGTCTTCTCCTTACACCCATAACCGCGGAGAAAAGCGGAAAGCGGCCCGCCGCGGCGTAGCCCGCAGGGCGAAGCCGGGAAAGCGGAAAGCGGGAATGGGTCTCGCCTCGATCGCAAGGATGGGTTCCTGGTCCCGATGCGCGTTCAAGCGCTCGGTCGGAGGCGAATGACAACGCCTGGATTCTGGACTGGTTAGCGTACGGGATCGACCTTCTCAAGGGAGAGTGGCAACCGCTCTATAGAAACGCGCCGGACTGCCCGCGGGCATTCCGACGATGATGTCGATGGTACCGTCGCTCGCGATGGGACCCACCATGCTTTCATGCCGCCAGACCACGTTGCCCTCCAGACTCTCTGCGGCAAAAACGTGGTAGCTGCGTCCCGCCTCGGCCGGGATGGAAAGCCGCAACTGATTTCCTTGCAAACTCACGCTGGAAACAGCCGTCCCTTCGATGGAGACCGGCAGTCCGGGAGAGCCGCCGCTCACAGTGCTCGCCCGCCAGTGATCGGGCGCGGTGCGGTCACCGGAGAGATTCTGCAGTTCGAGTGAGGGTCCGCCGCCATCAGCTTCCGCCGGCCACGGAGTAGCGGTGCCGTACGTGATTTCAAAAATGATGTTACCGGCCGCGTCGGCAATGGCGACGTGATCGCCGGCATTCGAAAGGTGTCCGGTATATTCACCAGCGATGGGTAATCCAACGCCGTATCGGTGCTCAAACGCAGCGCGGTTCCGCACCACCAGCACGTAAGCGCCCGGCGCCAATTGCGTGATGGCAGAGGTGGAGAAATCGAATTGGATTCCTTGGACAAAATGAACTCCCTGCAGAGCAAAAGTGCCCGTGCCGGGATTAAAGAGTTCCACAAATTCAAACGCGTTTTCGTCCGTGAATCCGGCAAGAATTTCTGCCGCAGAGGGCTTGGATGGATGGTAATGCAGTTCGCTGATGACCAGTTCGGGAGCGGGAAGGATGAAGCTTACTTCTTGGAGAGCGCTCCATTCCGTTCCGTTCAGCACGCGCGCTTTGAATAGGGTTCGAGCACTTAGGGGAATGGGCCCGGTATAGACAAGAGCGGTGGGAAGTCCACCAACGATGCGGCGCTGGGCGACCACCAACTGGGCGTCGATCAGGAAATCCGAGCTCGCTAGAGAGACGTTCAGACCCTGGATGGCGAGAATATTCTCGCCCGGACGCAGCGCCCCGACGAATGCGCTAACATCGAAGTCACGGAATTGCACGGCCGCGGCATCGCTGTTGCCGGCCGTCGCGAATGAGTTCCACGAGAGTGAAGTGGGCGCATTGGCGTCTGCGATGGGTTGCCCGTTCAAGAAGGCGGTGAAACCATCATCGAAACGCATCCGAAGCACCATGTAGTTCAGTTGATTGGTCGAAGCGACCTGGAAGGGAATGCGGATGAAAGCGGAGCCGTTCAGGTTCCGCATGGTGGCATCGACATCGATGCCGATGAAGGGCAGATAATCAGGGGCGGTGTCGTAGCCAATGCCGCCCTGGCCAGAGGTCCAAGTGGTATCGTTAAATCCATTGGTCCGCCAAAGGGTGCCGAGATTACTGCCACCGTTGGCCGCGGAGGGAACGAGAACCTTCCTGAGCGTATTGCTCGTCACGGGGGTGCTGCGATTGAGCTCCTCAATCTCCACCGGCGTGCGGGGATCGGTCCCGTTGGTCGTGTAATAAATGGTTCCCTGCGGCGCACTCATGACGAGACTGAAACCCGGATTGACCAATCCGCCCGGGTGATTGAAGAGCGGTGGATCGACGCGCGGGTAGAGTCCGGCATTGCGAAAAATCTCGAGGACGGCGGCCGAGCGAGCTGGAAAATAGTTCGCGAGCAGGTCGTTCACCGCCGTTTGCCAATGCTCGTCGCGCGTGTAGGGGGCGGCCCGCAACTGATCGCCCCACCGGGCGGATTCGCCCACGATTCCCCGGCGCACCTGCTCCGCGAGCGCGGCGAAGCGCGCGGCTGGGAGATTGTTGGTTGGAGCCGAAGGATTCCACGCGGGCGCGGCCGGATTGACGGAGAACGCGCCGCCATTGAAAAAGTGGCGGTAGACGCGGTCGGCGAACTGCATGCGAAATTCCACGTTGGCCCGCGCGGCGGCGTACGGGCGCGCCACGGCGCTATTGACGCCGGTGTTGTCGGTGCCACCGAACAGCGAGGCCTCGGAATCCCACGGGTAAAATTGGAACCCTTCGCTGCCCGTCCGATCGCGACCGACCCAGTAATTGCGTCCAGGCCAGTCGCCGTTTCCGATGTAGAAATTCAGGATCATGTAGTCGATCATATTTGGGACATCGAGCAACACCTCGTAGGCGGGATTGCGCGTGCCGTCCGGATTGTTGCCCTGCACGCGCTGATAAACCGCGTTATCGGCCCAGTCGGGGGTCATGGTGGCCATCAAGCGATTCCACGCATCGTAATTGCCGTCCGGCGCCGAGTCCTGATTGATCGCATCCCAATTATCCTCGTCCCCGCCGTGATAGCTGGCGGAAAAGACCGCGTCGGGCCGTTCAATCGGATTGTAGAGGCCCCAATACCGGCCATTGATGTAGAGATGCACGAAGCTTCCGTGGGACGCGACCATGCCCAGGGCGCGGGCGCTTTCCACGGCAAAGGCATCGCGCAGGTAGGTCGCGCTACCGCCGTAGTAGGGCCACGCATCGTTGCTGTTCGCCCTCAGAACGAAGTTGTTGAATTCCTCCGCGGCATTGGGACCGAACAATGGATAATGCAGCCGTCCCGAGCCGTACTCTTCACGGAAAATGACGCGAAAGGATTTCTTCAAGGTCAGGTCGAAACGGCGGAAAGCGCCACCCTGGATGCGAAAACCCGCGTTTGCCTGGAAGCCCGCCTGGCCACTGGGGTAAATCAACTCGAGAGAACCGGCCCGTTCCCAGGCGTCTCCGCGATTGTTCGGATAGGAATAAATGCCCGCTGAGCCGAACATGTCGTGCACGTCCATGACGATGGACATGGTGGGCAGTGACAACAGGTCGTTGCTGAGGCTGTTCCGGTATTTCCCGCCGAAATTGTCGTTCGGCCCGACCACTCGTGAATCCAATCCGTAGTCCGCCGGTTGCGTGTCCCAGATCGCCGGGAAACCAGCGGCCACCGTGTTGGACTGATTCTGGTTAACGATGTCACTCAGATAAAGGTAGGTATGCGTGATCACTTGCGAGGAGCGCCAACCGCTGCGGAACGCCGCCGCCCGCAAAGTCGTGGTCCGCTGAATCGGGATTGGTCCCGCGTAGGCAAATCCGTTCGTCAGACTCGGCGCGGCGCCGTTCGTCGTGCAGCGGATGACGGCGCCTTCGGTCGCACCAGTGATGGCGACTTGCATGGGTGCCGAGTAAAAGCCGCGGGTGCGCTCCATCACCGGATCGGCGACCAAACCGAGATCGGCCGCGCTGTTGCGGGTGCCTGCACTCGGCGTGGTCATGTAGCCGGTTTCCGCCAAAGTCACCTGCGTGTTTTCCAGACGCAGACGCATGAGGAAATCTGGACTATCGGCGCGGTCGTTGAGCGCCTGGACCGCGAGCAGATTGGCGCCCGGCACAATGAGATTCCCGAAGCCACTCAGATCGAAGCGCTGTTCCCGGAGCACATTAGTGCGGCGGCGCTCCGCCGCCGCAGCCGAGTTCCACGCGAGCGTTTGCGGGGCATTCGCGCGCGCGACCTCCACTCCATTGAGAAAGGCGACGAAGCCGTCATCGTACTGCACCCACAAAGCCAGCCAGTCCAGCGGCTGATTGGCCTGGACGGTAAAGGGCACCCGGAGATAGGCGGTGGTTCGCTGCCCGAACATCTGGGCTTCGAGGCTGGTGCTGATCAAATCCAGAAAATCCGGCGGCGGCGCGCCCACGTAGCCGAGGAACTGCACTTCGGAAATCTGAACCGCCACGGCGGTCGCGGCATTGCGCACCGTGGGAAACAGCAAGCGGTACTGCAGATAGGCCGCCCTGTTCGTGAATGCGACTTCGACGCTGAAGAAGCGCGCCGTAAAATCCGGAATGCTCCCACGCGCGATCTCCGTGAAGGTGGTGCCATCGCGCGAGCCTGATAAAACAAAGCTAGTGGGGTCCCTTTCCGGAGCGTCATTGGCCGAGGTGAAGCGCAGCCCCTGCACCACGGTGTCGCCCGCGGAAGGAGTGACCGTGAATCCGGCGTTCAACTTGTCGAAGTTGAGATATTTCGTGGCCGACGTGTTGTCGATGGCGTTCTCCGACGTCTCGTTGCCCGGAGAATTGCTCGATGTGGGCAGGACGAGGTCGCCCGGCTGAGTGACGTCCTCTGGTTCGATGGTCGTATTGGTTTGGCCGGGTTGAGGACGATCATAGCCCACGCCGAGCGACACTGGCGTCCAAGTGGAATCGTTGAACGCCGGTTGAACCCAGCTCAGGCCCAACTGATCGTTGGCGGGAAAGAATGCTCTGGCCGCCCCGTTCGGAGGCACGAACTGCACGGTCTGCGTGGACATCGAAACGCCATACGAAACGTCACCGAGCTGGCGCGGATAGGTCGGAGCGAACTCCGTGGCCTTCGTCGTGGCGTCCGGGCGCGTCAGCGCGAGGTATTCGCCGTCGCGATCGAGATTGAAATTGGTATGCAGCTCCCCTTGCGGATCGGTGCGATCCTTTCCCGAAGCGAACACGAGCACGAATCCCTGACCCGGGATCGTCACATCCGGGAACCGCCACTTCGTTAGGTCCAGCGGATTGTCGGAAACGTACCAGCCCGCGAGGGAAGCAGGCCCACGCTCCGGATTGTAGATTTCGATCCAGTCACTGAAATCCCCGTCGGCATCGCGCACGCCCGAATTGTTCGCAGCCATGAATTCGGAGATGATCAAGTTCTGCGACCAGAGCTGCGCTTCGGACAGGACGGCGAACAGGAAGACGATGGCGAGCAGACGGGAAAAGTGAACGTTAACTGGTCTGAATCTGGCGCAACAATGAAGATATAACATCTGGGCGATAGGTTTGGTGATTCGTGCTGATGGGCCGATTATCGTGGCCTTTGGGCCTGCGTCCAATGCAAAACCCGCGCTTTGAGCTCGGGCCACGGCAGCCAGCCCCTTAGCGCGTTCCGGCACGGCGTCTTATTTCAGCAGCAGCCGCGGCAGCAGCTCGAATCGGACTCATGGCGTCTGGAGCCTGAAGAAGCCGCCGGCGGCAGCGGGCGCGGAATACTCGACCAGCACAGGCAAGGGCCGCGTCGGCACGTTGGTCGCCGTTCTCCAGGTATCGCCGGTGACGGTGTCACTGGCACTTAGCGTGTAGGATTTCTCCGAGTCGGCCCAAAAGCGCACGTGAACCACGCCGTTATTGACCGTCGCCGATTCGATGCGTGGGTGACTCAACGCCATCGGCGCACCGACCGGGAATTGGGCGCCGAGGTTCGCGCTGTCTTTGCCTGCCCCGAGCGCGGGGGAGCCGGGAGCCAGCCGATAATCAGCTTGGACCGCGTTTAAGAACAGTGGGTCGGCATTGAGATTGCCTGTGCCGGGCATGTTCGTGCCGCCGATGTCCGAGTAGGTCACGGTCATGCGGGAGTTGGTCGCGATCAGGACATCTGTCCCATTGCCCCAGATCAGGTTGTTCCAGCCCAGGTTGATGTGGCCGCCCTGGTCGAGAGTTTGCGGGTTGTATTTTTGGTAGAGCCGTATGCCGTAGGTGCAATCGGCCAGGGTGTCGTGGTAAATGCTGGCCGTGCTCTTGTCTTTCACCGCCAGACCTGTATCAACCCTGTAGATCAAGCAATTGCTGACGATCATGCCGACAGAGGCGGGCTGGTTGAAGGCGGTGGCGGTGCCGAAGGAACAGCCCTTGTCGCTGAAATCGTAGATCAGACAGTCGTGGACGAAAACATTGGTCGAGCCGTTGCAGTCCACCGCGTCGGAGTTGCTCCCCGTGGAGTGGCGGAAGGTGCATCGACGGATGATCGAACCGGGCGGTCCGTTCTGGATTTCCAGGGCGTCGCTGTCGGGCGCGGTCATCCCCTCGAACAAGGAGTCCTCCGCGAGGAGCACAATGCCGTTGTTGAATTCGACTGAGCCATAGTTCTTCACGTGCACGCGACGCAGGGTGACGAACCGGGCGGAGCTGCCGCCGATGGCCGAACGCACGTCGTGCACATAACTGTCCTCAACCAGTCCGGTGCAGCGGCTGCCGAAGTTGATCCCGCCGTTGGCGAGTTCGGCGTGGCGAATCGTGACATACGAATTGTTGCCGCTGCCGTTGATCGTGCCCCAGGCATTGGTCCCGGCGCCCGGGAACACGAGGACCGGGTTGTCCGCGGTGCCTGCGATGTCGATGGTCGCGTCCGCCTGGGCAGCCAGGGAAACCCCGTTGGTCATCCGGACGAGTGTACCCGCCTGGACCGTGAGCGTGGCGCCGCCGGGCACTGTGACCGAATTGGTCAGATGCACTGGATTCATGGCGGGGGACCAGACGGTGTTGCCGGCGAGCATGCCGCCGACCGTGGCGGCCCTGCCGAACTCACCCGCCGCAAGATTTAAGCACAACCAGCAGGCGAGGCGGAGGGCAGATTTCATCACGATGGAAGCGGCCGGCAGGAGCCTTGTCAAAATGGATGCGTCATCAGTAGCACTCTTTGCCAGGAATGCAAAGGCACTTCGGAGTTTTCCGACAGAACGTTCTCCATGGACCACGGTTCGGCGCGTCCGCAGGCCAGTGGTCGTTGGTTACGCCGGTGTCGTCCGGAGGCTGATGCGGCCTGAAGGCCGCGCTCCGGGGGCAGTGCCCGAATGCGCCCAGAATGAGAAGGGCCGGCTCTTTTGGGCTTTCACGTGGCGGTTCGCCTGCTTACGCTGGGGCCCGTGCTGGTTCGCTTCTCTAAGTGGACGGTTGTGTTGATGCTAACGCTTTCGCTTGGCACGCCTTGGACATTTCTGCAGTCCATCGCCTGGGTCAGGATGGTGGTGAAGTATTCCCAAAGCGCCACTCTCTCGGAGGCGTTAGTGAGAACGTTTGACGGCAAACATCCCTGCGGCCTTTGCAAGTGGGTGCAACGAGGCAAGGCTGAGGAAAAGAAACAGGACCCGCAGAAGCCGGAAACCAAGCCCACCAAGATCGACCAATCGTTGCCGACGGGAGTCGCGCTGGCCATTTATCCATTGGACTCCAAGTTGAGGGCGATCGACATCCCGGATCGTTGGGACAGTCGAGCCGATCCGCCGCCTACTCCTCCCCCCAAACGCGCCTAATCCGGGCCCCCAGCCCTGGGTATTGATGCTCGGGCGCTTCAGCGCTCGAACTTTCGCTGCGCGAAACCGGTGTGTTTCGTGCGGCGCGTCTTGTTTTCCAGAACCAACCAATCAACCAGATTTTTGCAGCGATGAAGAACAACAGAATTTTAAAGAGAACGATGCGGTGGACGACCATCGGGGTCGGCATGGCCGCGGCTTGCGTCACGAAGGCCGATCATGGCCCCGGCACATCCGGCGGCGGAGCTTCCACCCAATCGGGGGAAACGATGAAACCCGGAAAATTCGCAGTGGAGTTCCGCGAGGATTACACGCAGTTCGAGCATTTGTCCCAGACGCAGATCGAAGGCAAAGCGGCCAAGGCCGGCAGTTTCGATTTACTGGATCGCAGTTTTCTGAGCAGCGTGAGCCTGAGCTACGGCGTGGTGGAAGATTTCCAACTCGGGCTGACCCTGGGTTATTACCAGGCGGTCAAGGCGCGTGAGGCGGAATTTGATGCGGGAACCGGCGACACCGAAATCGCCACATTTGATCCGGATGGCCTGACTGATTTGTGGTTAACCGGCAAGTATCGGTTTTATCGGGGCCCGATGGGCAGCGTGGCGGTGTTTGGAGGGGTGAAGTTTCCGACCGGCCACGACGAGGTAAAGAATTCCGCCGGCGAACGGGTTGAACCCTCTGCGACGGCGGGCTCGGGTTCGTATGACGGGAT
>Ga0247664_1000398_pt1 | contig 10902 bp, 5 predicted proteins | sample CNK05_metaG_FD_182715 | JGI IMG/M metagenome (GOLD analysis project Ga0247664, IMG submission 182715) | Soil microbial communities from Purdue University Martell Research Forest, Indiana, United States - CNK05 | ecosystem: Environmental > Terrestrial > Soil > Temperate forest > Bulk soil | place...
AGGCTCACTCTACCCCAACGCGTTCTCCGGGAAAAAGATCAGAGCCTCGTTACCTCGGCTGCTACGTGAGATTGGGTTGGGTTCATGGGTCCAATTCACGTCCGAAAATCGGAGGTCCCTCCTACCCATGAACCGACCCTCAGGTAGCAGCCGACGTCAGGAGGCTCACTCTCCCATGAACCTGAAGACGGGATCGCGATTCCCCGAAGGATTCTCCAATGTTGATCTGCTGGTTGTCCTGGCCGTTCTGTTTTTGCTGGCTGCCATCCTCAGCCCAATCCTGCTCAAAGCGAAAGCCAGCTCCCGACTCGAAACTTGCCTGGCCAACCTTAAACAGGTGACACACGCCACGCTGCAATACGCCGAGGAAAACAAGGACACCCTCCCCACTATGGAAGGAGCGCCCGCCCCCGGCGGTTGGTGGTACTACAAAGATCAGATCAAAGTTAACCTCGGCCTGACTGGCCCGTCGTCTCCGTCGGAAAAAGTTTTCGCGTGTCCGTCCGATCGCGGATACGGCGAAGGAAGCGACGAACTCGTCCCCTTTTGGTCCAGCCAAAAGCATAATTACACCAGCTACGTCTTCAATGGGGTCAACCTCCCGGGCATCCCCAACATCGCTGGTCGCACGCTGGCTTCGATAAAAAACCCTCAACGAACACTCCTGGTCATGGAATGGACGGCTCACGCTCCGTTGTCGTGGCACAAAAGCCGGACTCGGCAAAGGAACACTCCGTTTTATAATGATGCCGAGAACGTGGTGGGTTTTGTCGATGGGCACGTGAAACTGGTGCCTATCTACTACGACGGGATGAATGCGGCCTATACACGTGATCCGATCGGCGGCTACGAATACCAATACAGCGGCGATTAGTTTAGTTTAGTTAGTTTACTTTGGTTTGGTTAGGCCGACCAAGCCGCTCCGGCCTGACATGCTCTCCATCCTGATGACCACCTAGCGCGGCAACGGCAACCCCACCTGCTGGGCGTCGGACGGGGCCGGCGTCCATTCCATGGCTTGATCGACCACACGGTGCATCTGGCTAAACCACCAGCGGGCCCGAGTAACCCGGCGGAAACGAGACGGAACCGGACGGCCGCGACGGCCGCGTGTGCTGAGGATGATTTCAAGCTGAACGTTTGAAGGAATCATAGGAATCAGTCGATTTTTTCGGCCAGTTTACGATGGGGGGTAGGACAAACACGGTCCCAGATGGGCGAAAGAGGAAATTCTTGCGGAAACTAATGTAAACTATTTTCGGAAAGGCGATTAGGACATGACCAGTCAGACCAAGTCTGACCTTTCCCTACGACGAAGGCTTTGACCTGTCTCTAAGAATCGTTTTGGAGGGATGCTCCCTTCGTCGCGCTGGCCAGCGACAACAGTTTCCCAGAACCTGATGCACGTCCCTTGTCCACAAGACACTCAGGGTTTAGTATGGCGCGGTGAATCTCCGGTTTGGCTTAATTATAGCCGGGCTGTCGCTTGTTCCTTGGATGGAAGGTCGTGTTTGTTGGGGTGCCTCAGGAGACAAGCCAATCCGCTTACATAACGAGACCGTTTTAGTGCGACCGCAAGGCTCCCCAGCCCCCGCGGGGCCGCAAGGGCCGGCTTTCGGACTCTTTCTGGTGCAGTTTACCGGCCCGCTGCTTCCGGCTTGGCGGGAGGAACTCAGAGCCCAGCGCATGGTGATGCTTCGGTACGTTTCGGACGACGCTTTTGTGGCGCGTTGCCGCGGGACGGACCTGAGTCAGGTGCAACAGCTGCCATTCGTGAGCTGGGTCGGGTCCTATCGGACCGAACACAAGGTGCAGCGCGACCTCAAAGACGCTGGCGGGCCCGGGCTCCGCAAGCCGCACGTCGCTGTGCTTTTCGCGCCGGACACCACCCCACAGCAACTGGTCGATGCCAAAGGATTGCTGGAGACAATCGAACAAGAGGCGCATCCGCGGTTTGGTCCTGTGCTGCGGGGGCGGGTCGCCCCGGGGCAATGGTCGAAACTGGTTGAATCGGAAACGGTGCTTTGGGTTGAGCCCGCTCCGGTGATGCGTCTTTATGACGAATCGTCCGCCAAACTGGTTGCCGGCAGCGGAAGCGTTCGCGGGACTTATACTCAAGAACTCGGATATGACGGCAGCGGCGTGGCGGTGGCGGTGGCGGATAGCGGACTATATTCAGGCGACCCGGATACCATGCATCCGGATCTGCTTGGGCGCGTGTCTCGTTTTATTCCTTATGGGAACCTGGGCGACTGCACCGATGGGCACGGACACGGAACACATGTTGCGGGAATTATTGCGGGCGGCGGGGTGATCGAAACGCTGGACGCGAATGGGAACCGGTTTGGGCTGGGCGTCGCGCCCGGGGCCAGCCTGGTGGTGCAACGGATCTTCGACACAGCCGGGGATTATGTGGCGCCGAATTCCTTCGCGCAGCTCATCAGCGACGCCTGGAGCGCCGGCGCGCGGATCGGCTCCAGCAGTTGGGGGGAAGACAGCCATGGCCGCTACGACATTGCGGCTGCGGAGTTCGATGATGCGGTTCGCGATGCCAGCGGGGAGCCCGGCGATCAAGGTTACCTCCTGATTTTCTCCGCCGGCAACGACGGACCGGCCCCAGGAACGATCGGGAGCCCGGCGGTGGCCAAGAACATCATTGCGGTGGGCGCTTCCCAAAGTGGTCGCAGCGACTATTCCACGTACCGGGAGGGCCCCGATGCCATGGCAGACTTTTCGAGCCGCGGCCCGTGCGAAGACGGGCGGGTTAAACCGGATCTGGTGGCGCCAGGAACCTGGATCGCTTCGTTGCGTTCACCGTTTGGAAACGATCGCTACGCCTGGGAACCAATTGACAACGATTTCATCTTCATGGGCGGCACGAGCCAGGCCGCCCCGCATGTCGCAGGAGCCGCGGCGGTTTTCTGCCAGTATTATTGGCAAACCGAGGGTTCTTTCCCTTCGCCCGCCTTGATCAAGGCCGCCCTCATTCACAGCGCCCGAGATCTGGACGACAACTTGGGGACCGGCCCGGCGCCGAACATGGCCGAAGGCTGGGGGCGCCCCGATCTGACGGAACTCATCGGCAGCCCACGCGCCCACGTTTTCGTGGATCAAACTGTCGCGCTGGCGACAGGGCAAACCTACGAGACCAACGTGATCGTGGTCTCCAGCGAGGAACCCTTAAGGGTCACGATGACCTACACGGACGCCGCGGGATTCCCGGCGACCTTGCCCACCCTGGTCAACGATCTGGACCTGGAAGCGCAGGGACCCGACGGCCGGGTTTACCGTGGCAACCAGCTCGCCCACGGCGTCTCGGTGCCAGATGCCACCGGCACCGACGCGATTAACAACGTTGAGTCCATTACCGTGCCGAACCCCGGACCCGGCGAATACCGAATCCGTGTGCGCGCCCGCAACGTGGTGGAAGACGTTTGCCAGGCGGATGGCGTCAACCAGGACTTCGCCCTGGTCATCTGCGGCAACATCCCGTCACCGAATTCAGCCGTCGTGGTGCTCGATCGCGCCGCCTACACCGCGCCGGGGCGGATTGAGATCCGGTTGCTTGATGCGGCTCTTGGCGCCCAACCATCGGCGCAGGTGAAAGCGTTCAGTACGACCGAACCGCTCGGCCAAGCCATCCTGCTTTTGCGAACCCAGCAACAGGGCGTCTACACCGGGTCGGTCGTCACCGCCCGGGGCCCGGCCTTCAATGATGGACAACTGCAAATCTCCGACGGCGACAGCATCCGGGTGGAGTATGTCGATGCAGTTCAGCATCAGACCCATTCGGCAACGGCCATGGCGGATCTTCTGCCTCCCAACGTGCTGGAAGTCACAGTCACCGAACAGTTCGGACACACGGTGGTGACGTGGCAGACCCTGGATCCCGCCACCTCCTTGGTGCGGTACGGGACCAGTCCCAACGACCTGTCCATGGTGGTGCGCAACGATACGCTCACGACCTCTCACGCTTTGGAACTGACCAATCTGGTGGCCGGCCTCAAGTATTACTTCGAAGTGATCTCCTCGGATGCAGCCGGTAATTTCAGCACCAATGATAATGGCGGCCTGTTATTCGATCATCTGGCCGGATCCACCCGCACGCTGTTGCTCGTCGATGACTATCAATTCACCCCTGGCGACCAGTTCATTCCGCTCAGCACTTACACCGATGCCCTGGATCTTTGCCAAATGAGCTTTGATGTGTGGGATCCGTCCGTCAACGGCGCTTACCCGACTTACGATGATCTGCGGGCTTACCAGATCGTGATCTGGCGGATCAACGACAGCGTCAATGCCGGCGCCAACAACATCGGCCGGACAGAACAACAAGCCATCGCCCAATATGTCCAGTCCGGCGGCTCATTCCTGATGGCTTCCATGCAGATCCTCAGCCGGCTCTTGAACCAGGGCGATGCCGGCTTCGTGCGCGATGTGTTGCACGTCGACCGCTTTGTGCCTAATCCCGATCCTTGGCAGCACTGCCTGGACTGTGATGAGGATTTTCAAGTGGAAACCGCCCAGGGCGTCGCCAATGACTGGATCGGCGATGGACTGCAGCTCGGACTGGATTATCAGGCGTATCCGATTAATGACTTCGGCCTCGGCCCAGATTTGGCCGATACCTTCGGCCCGACCACCAATGCCACCGCGTTTCTCACCGAACCGATCGCTGGTAAAACCTGCGGCCTGCGTGTCCCGCACACGGGCGAAGACAGCCCGGGACGAATTGTCTTCATCTCGTTCCCTCTGGATGCGTTGCCGGAGTCGGCCCCTGCCCCCAACAGCCGGTCGGATGTCCTGCTGCGCATGCTGCAGTTTCTCGTGCCGGGCTTGGGAGGACATGGGACCGTTGCCTTCCATCATCAGCGTTATCGCCTTCCGGATGTGGTGACGGTGGAGATGGCCGACTCCGACCTGGCTGGGCAAGGCAGCGCGGTGGTCAATATGTCGTCGACCACGGTGCCGACGCCCGTGGCAGTGACCCTTCGGGAAACTCAACGGTCGGGATTATTCCGCGGCAGCATCTCATTGATCTCTGCCACGAACTTGAATGCCCCAGGCCAATTGCGCGCCCTGGACGGAGATATTCTTCAAGTGGAATATGAGGACGTCTCCGGCCCGAGATCCGTGATCAGCCATGCGCTGGTGGACACCAACCCGCCTGCGATCCAGCACCTGACCGTGACCGCCGACTACACCGAAGCGGCCATCGAGTGGCAAACCGACGAACCCACGGATGCCTTGGTGCAATTTGGCGAGTCGGCCTTTCTCGGCCGGACCGCTTACTCGCCGGTGCTCGACACCCAACATCGGTTGACCTTCAGCGGGTTGGTGCCCGACCGCGGTTATTTCTTTAAGGTTACCAGCCGGGATGCAGCGGGGAATGTGACCAATGACGATAATAACGGCCGGTTATTTACGTTCGACTCCAAGCCGCCTCAGCCGGCTCCGTACGGTGATAATATGGAATCGGGCACGAACGGTTGGAAGGTGGTGACCGTGCCCGGGTCCAGCTCTGGTTGGCAATGGACCGCGCCCAATAACGGCCTGGTCAGTTCCTCCCACAGTCCGGACCACGCTTGGGCGACCAATCCGCTGGGAGATCCGGTCACTCAGATCGACAGTTCACTGCGCAGTCCGGCCATCGAACTCGCCGGCGGCAACATCGCGACGCTGCACTTCTGGCACGCGCATGATTTTCGACGGCAAACGCTCTTCGATGACAGAGAGGCCGGCCAACTTCTGCTGCTGACCAACGCGCTGAGTGCGCCCTTGCTTCTGGCCGAATACACAGGCTTGAGCGCGCCCTGGCAGGAGGAGGTCTTCGACCTCACCCCGCATATGGGACGCACCATTTTCCTGATCTGGCGTCATGAACTGGTGTCTTTTCAACCCACTAATCGCCCCGGCTGGGCCCTCGATGATGTCTCGATTGTCGTCGAAACCCGAACCGCCGGCCTCATCCAAGTCAGCAATAACCTGGCCCAGGCACGCGTAAACCTCGACGGACCTTCCCCACGCATCGCCCAGGGAACTTTCACCGCCTTCGCCAATATGGTCCCCGGCCGTTATGTCGTGACCTGGTCTCCTGTTCCTTTTTACATTACGCCCCCCGCCCAAACGAACACGCTCGTCTCCGGGGGATTGCTTAGACTCACCGGCCTCTACACTTTCCCGGACGTCAACAAAAACCAGATGTCAGACCTCTGGGAAACCGCCTTTTTCGGGGCCGTTTCACCAGACCGCACGCGCGAGACCGATACCGACGCGGACGGCTTTACTGACTACGCAGAATTTGTGGCCGGGACAGATCCCACCCAAACCAATTCGTATCTACGGCTGACAATGCCCAGCGCGCCTCCGACGGCTTTGCGGCTGCAGGTGCAATGGCCGAGCGTGCCCGGACGGGCTTATCGCCTGGAAAGCAGCTCCAATTTGATCAACTGGATTCCGCTGGACAACTGGACCCAGGCCGTCAGCAGTACCACCTCCCGTTCCATCCCCATCACTCCCTCCGCCCGCGCCTTCTTCCGCGTGGGGGTCCGACAGTAACCGATCGCTCTTGGTCGACAGTCTTGGTCGGCCGTCCTGGTCGAGACCTGACCTCAGGCCCCGCATCGACAAAGATTGTCGACAACACCGCCGACCAAGTTGCGGCGGTTCGGTTAGGCCTGAATTTCCTGGCCGGGCTCCGGTTGCGCGATCTTCAGCTTATGATGGCGGCGTCCCAGTTCCTCGGCAAACCACCGGCGCGAATCCGGTTCGCCATGTCCCAGGACGATCAACCGCGGCGCCACTTGCCCGACAAAATCGAGCAACTCCTCCCGGTTGGCGTGAGCGGTCAGATCAAAGTCCAGCACCTCACAGCGGCGCGTTAACTGACCAGCCGTCGGACTGAAGAAAAAGCTCTCACCCAGACGCGCCCCCTTCAGCCGTCCGCCCGGGGTATCGGGGTCCGCATAACCGACGAAGAAAATGGATTGTCTTTCGTCCTGGATGAGGCGCGTGGCCAGCTCATGGGCGGCGGTATGTTCGCTCATCATTCCGGCGGTCAGAACAAAGATGCGTCCACCGGTGAGTTTCATCGCGTCGGTTTGCCCCTTTTCGAGCACGACCAGGTTGAGCGCTTCGGTCAGGCGCAGGCTTTGAAGCTGTCGATGCGTGCGATGGGCCTGCAGATCGTAAATCTCGGTGAAGACCCGACCCAGTCCGCCAATGTAAATCGGTTGATGCCGCAATCGGCCCGTTCGCATCAATAAGGCGAGCAGCGCCAGGATTTCCTGGGTGCGCCCGAGGGCAAAGGTAGGGATCAACACGCAACCTTTGCGGGCCTGCACCCGACGCAGCTCGGCGGTGAGCCGCTCGATCTCGCCATCCCGCGTGAAGCCGGGTGGCACCACGCGGTTGCCGCGCGTGGTTTCCATAATCAACACATCGGCTTGCACGTCCTCAAACCGCGCGCCTTTGAGGATGGTCTGGTCACGGAACGAGACGTCGCCGGTATAAAAGAGTGTTTCATGGCGGCCCCGCACCATGATGCCAGCGGAACCCAAGGCATGGCCAGCGTCGTAGAACTCGAGCGTGGGCGTAGCCAAGCCGGCCCGGTTCTGCGGGTGCGCCGCCCATTCCATCTCCCGATTGTACCGGAGCCCTTGAAAGACGGGAGCGAGATCGTCGATTTCGTCGTGCGAATAAAGCGGATATTCGCGGATCCCCATCTCTTCGCGCTGCCGTTTCATGACATTGACCGAGTTGTGCAGCACTCGTTCCACGAGGAAATAGCTCAACTCCGGGAGGATCACATGGGCCTGGGGGAAGTGGCGCATGGCCACGGGCAGGGAGCCGACATGATCATGGTGACAATGGGAAATGGCGATGGCATCGAGGTCCTGGCCGGCGACCCGCCGGTAGAGCGGCAGGGCGGCCAAGCCATCGCGCTTGGGGTGCGTGCCCGCATCCATCAACAAGCGATGCCCATCCATTTCCACGCACCAAGCGCTGGCCCCAATACCGGTATCGGGATTGAGGTTGAGAATCTTCACGCCAACAAAAATTCTTTGAACAAGCGGTCAGCCCGCCGCCGTCTGTTAGCTCGGCCAGATCATAGAACCGGGCATTGGATGCACCGCCTCCGGGCGTGTGCGAGCGCAGGTTATCCCCGGCTTTACAAAGGAGGTTGCTAGGTTGTTTGGGTTGGGCGGGCATCCATTGGATGCCCGCCTATTCTGTCGATAGCTCTGTTGTCTAGAGCGTTGGTCTACAACGTTGCTCCTGCACCTCGCCCGCCCCTGCGACACCCGGTGGCAACCAAGCCGAAGGTCAGCCGTACCCCCCGAACCCGGCCCGGTGTCGTCATGGTTGACTGGTGATGCTCGACCAGTCAAAACTCATGGCCGCGGCGTATTTGGCAAACCATTTCTCGTTCTGGATCAAAACGGCGCGCACCACGCTGGAGTCGTCCGCTCGGCCCAGGTTGGGAATTAAATCCGGAATCACATCGACCTTCTTATGCGCGTAAGTCAAAGCAAAGACCGCCTGCGCCACGGCTAGATAAGGAAGGTCCTTGTAGGCGCCTTCCGCGAAATCCTCCACCGCATCCGCCAAGAATTCGAGCTGATCCACCAAATGCGGAAATTTCGGCGCGTTAATCTGTGTAAATTCGACCTTCCAGATCGGCAACTGCCTCAAGACTTGGTCCACCACGCGCGGCGTCACCAAAGATGCTCCGTGATTTACATAATCGGCAAACTCTGACATGGGCCGAGGCTAACCAGCCTGCACCGGGGAAGTAAAGCGCGATGCGGGCCCCCGGGCCCCCTCAACCACGGCGGCAAGCTCCTTGACCGCGTCACTTGTCGCCGGCTTGGTCGGAGAGATTGCGCAGGTATTGTTCGACGAATGGCCCGTATTCCTGAGGATATTTCTCCGCCTGCGATTGCTGGAGCGCAGCCCGATCCCGATTCGGCAAGCGCGTAAAGGTGGAACTGCCGTTGACGGCCGAGCGACTGCCATCGGCCCCACCTGTCCCGTTCCAGTTGCCCTGGTTTCCATTGCCTTGAGGATTGGGCTGCCCCTGGCCTTGGCCCTGGGCGTTGGCTTGGCCTTGGCCTTTGCCTTTGCCTTTGCCTTTGCCTTGGCCTTTACCCCGGCCCTGTCCTTCGCCCTGGCCGTCTTGTGCCATGGCAGCTTCCGAGCCGACGCCAGCTTGAGCCAAGGCCAGGGCGGCCTGAGCCTGGGCGAGAGCTTGAGCGGCGGACTGCGAACTTTGTTGGGCCGGACTATTTTGACCGCCCGCAGCCTGTGCGCTGCCCTGGGCAGTTGAGCCCTGCGCAGATTGCAAAGCAGCCTGCGCGCCGGCGGGCATTTGTCCGAACGCGCCGGCGGTGATGGGGTTAATGGCGTTATTAGCGTCCTGCAACGCTTCCGCAGCGTCCTGCATCGCGGAAGCCGGAGCATTCTTCTGTAAAGCGGCCAGCGCTTCAGCGGCCTTTTGCACTTCCGCTTGTTTCGGTCCGAGCTCCGCCAGAGAAGTGGCAGGTGGCCCTGGACGCGGGCGAGCGGATGGGGGTTGAGCGGCGTCCCCTGGAGCCAAGCCGGCTTGAATACCTTTCTGGGCTGCCTTCATGGATTCGATCGCGCCGGGCAAATCGCTTTGACCAAGCTGCCGAGCGGCTTCGGCGGCGGCCTGTTCAGCTGGGGCAACGGTTTGGGGCCGGGCGGCGTCCTGACGCAGCTCGTGGAGGGCCTCGGCGATTTCCTGTTGTTGTTTCTGCAAGGCTTCCATGAGTCCGGCCGGCGCCTGCTGCAACTCGCGCAGTGCTTGGTTGACCTGTTGCTGGGCGTGTTCGATTCGTTTCTGGGCCTCGGCCAGGGATTCGGAGGTTTCAGCGCGAGGCAATCCCAATTGATCACGCAGTTCGTTGATCCGGTTTTCGAATTCGCGTTTGGCCAGATAAAGGGCATTCAAAGCTTCGGCCTGCGGTGGCTGCGCAGTTTTAGGCGAGGTTTTGTTCAGTTCGGTCACAGCCGTCTCCATCCGATTGGTGGCATCGGCGAGATGAGATGCGGCCGACGGCAGGAGCGGAGTGGTCTCGACCTGAAGGGCGGCGGTTTGTTGCCCGAGCTTATCCTGTTGGCCGGCGAGTTCTTTGCTGGGCGCAGGTTCGGGAGCAGGCAACACGGCTTGGCGAGCGGTGCCGGCCTGGAGAGTTTGTTGGTCCTGAATGATGGCGACCAGCCGCTTCAATAATTCCTCAAGCTGGGCCAGATCTTTTTCGGCCTGCTCCAGTTTGCCGATGTCCTGAGTCAGCTGTTGTTCGGCGCGTCGCAAGGCGTCGATCGCGGCCTGTTGGGCGGGCGGATTATTCTGTTGTTGAGCCAGGGAATTTTGAGATTTCTGCATCTGGCTGGCCGCTTCGCCGAGGGATTGAGCGGCATCGGGGGAAGGGCTGGCGGCACGGGCCTGGAAGTCCTGGGCTTGATCCTTAAGCTCGCCCTGGCGCGGGGCTTTGGCGGGAAGTTGGGCGCGTTCGGCGGCGGCGGTTTCCTGTTTATGTTGCTCCTGCTGCTGAATCAGTTCGCGCACTTGTTTCAGCAATTCCCGCAGGGCGGCCAGCGCGTTTTCTGGTTGCTCGCGATGGGCCTCGGCGCGAGCCAACTGTTCTTCGAGGGCGCGTCGGGCGATTTGGAGGCGGGAGAGGGCTTCCTCCTGTCTGGGCAGCGCTTCTTCCACGCGTTTTTTGGGTTCCTCTTCATTGTTCAGATGGCCGCGCGCCTCCTGCATCCGGTCGGTGGCGGCGCGTAGTTGCTCGGCGGCGATGGGGGCGAGGCTATCGATGTCGCGGCGGATCAAATCGGTTTCATCCACCACCACGGCTTGCTCCGTCGCGCGGCGTT
>Ga0247664_1000399_pt1 | contig 10898 bp, 8 predicted proteins | sample CNK05_metaG_FD_182715 | JGI IMG/M metagenome (GOLD analysis project Ga0247664, IMG submission 182715) | Soil microbial communities from Purdue University Martell Research Forest, Indiana, United States - CNK05 | ecosystem: Environmental > Terrestrial > Soil > Temperate forest > Bulk soil | place...
TTACGACTTTCTGCTCCGGCCGGTCCTCTCGCTCAGATATTACGAGCCGCAACTGGCGGCCGCCTTGCAGCTGCTGGACTGGCGGCCGAGGGTGATTGAGGGGGTGGACATGATTCTGGCAGGCAGCGGACTGCCGGGCTTGACCGAGTTGCGCGAGTTGCTGACCGAACTGCTTGGCGGAGGGAGGGCTGCGCTTCGCTTGCTGGAGGAGCGGATGTTGCAGCCAAAAGGTTCGCGAGTGTTTCGGCTGCGTTTCGCCGTCAACGGCCAGCCCCGCAGTGTGGTCATCAAGCGACTGAAACCCGAGATTGCCCGGCGCAATGAACTCGTGGCCAAACGCTGGCTGCCGGCCATCGGCCTCCACGACTGTGGCCCGCCCTTGCTGGGCAGCGTCGCCGACCGCAGCGGAATCTGCGTCTGGCATGTGTATGATGACTTGGGCCAACATGAACTCGATCCCCGCGAGCCGGACCGCAAGCGTGTCGCCGCAGCGGTCGAACTGATTGCCCGGATGCACACGCGATTCGCGGGACATCCCCTGCTCGGGGAGGTCCGGCTGCACGGTGGTGATTTGGGAATTCACTTTTACGAATCGAATGTGCGCGACGCCATCTACGCACTCGAGGGGTGGCAAACCGTCCCGCCAGAGAAGGACTTGCGCGACCGCCTGCTTGAACGGCTTTATCAATTGCAAGCGGAACTGCCGCAACGCGCGCAGGCGCTCGCGGAATGCGGCGGCCCGGAGACTCTGTTGCATGGGGATTTGTGGGCCATCAATGTGTTCGTCATCCCCGGGCAAGGTGGCAGCGGCTACGATGCGCGGTTCATTGATTGGGATCACGCGGCCGTTGGGCCGGCGAGTTACGATCTATCCACCTTCCTGATGCGTTTTCCGCTGCCGCACCGGGCCTGGGTGCTCGAGCTTTACCGGCAATCCGTGGCCGAGGCGGGCTGGTGTTTGCCCAGCGATCGCGAATTGAATTTTCTTTTCCAGACGCACGAGTATGCGCGCTTTGCCAACCGGATCATCTGGCCGGCGATTGCCCTGGTAACGGATCGCGCCGAGTGGGGAGTCGAAGCGCTGGCCGAGATTGAGGGCTGGTTCGCGCAATTCGAGCCGGTGCTGTCACTCAGTGCAGAGTCTAAAAGCCAAAGTTTAAAATCGGCATCGCCGGACGTTGAACTTCAAACGTTGGACTCCAGCCTTGGAACGGTGGGCTAAGGGAGAGGAGAGCCATGCCAACCCTGGTCCTCGCCCCATACAACGTGGCCACCTTCCCGGAAGGCGGGGGACACTTCTCAGTTTATCTTCAATACGTGCTTGGGCTCCACCAACTCGGCTACGATGTGTACTGGTTGGAAGCCTTCCGCAGCAAGGGACGCACCGAACAGGAAGCCGCCGCGCTGGCCACTTTCCGTGGGCGTATGAAACAGCATGGCCTCGAAGGAAATTGCATTCTTTATCTCACGCACAGCAAAGAACCCACGCCCGAAGCCCCGACGGAATACCTCGGGATGGACCGCGATGAGGCTGAGGCGATCTTTGCCCGAGCGGACTTGCTGTTAAATTTCCATTACGGCATCAGCCCGGGTTTGCTCGCACGCTTCCGCCGAACCGCGCTGGTGGACATTGATCCGGGACTGCTGCAATTCTGGATGAGCCGCGGGCAAGTGCGTGTGCCGCGGCATGATTTCTATTTCACGACCGGAGAGAATGTGGGTCAGCCCGGGAGCCAAATTCCCGATTGCGGTCTGGAGTGGATTCACATCAAGCCGGCGGTTTGCCTCGAGCACTGGCCGTTCAAGTTCGATCCGAACTGCGAGGTCTTCACCACCGTCTCCGCCTGGGATGCCTCCGACTGGATCGTGGATGGCGCCGAGTCCTACGAGAACACCAAGCGCGTAGCGTTTTTGGAATTTGCCGAACTGCCGCGCTTGACCCGCCAACCGCTTGAGTTGGCGCTGTTTCTCCGCCGCGAGCGCGACTTTAAGGAACAGCAAGACCTGGAACGAGGCGGCTGGCGCATACGGCCCTCGCGCGATGTGGCGGCCACCCCGGAAATGTATCAAGCTTACATCCAGCGCTCGCGCGGCGAGTTCAGTTGCGCCAAGCGTTCCTGCATGAAGCTGCAAAACGCCTGGGTGAGTGACCGCACGGTTTGTTACCTGGCCAGTGGCAAGCCCGTGGTGGTGCAAGACACCGGGCCAAGCTCTTTCCTGCCCAACGGCGAGGGCATGTTCCGCTTTTCCACTCCGCGCCAAGCCGCCGCTGCCTTTGCAACCATCAACAGTGATTACGAACACCATTGCCGCGCCGCCCGCGAACTTGCCGAAACGCATTTTGATGCGAAACAGATCGCGGCAAAAATCCTCAGCCACGCGCTCAATCAAGAGGTTGGGGCGAAGCAACGAATTGAATCACAAACCGCGGGCCACCGACTGCTGACTGCGGACCACTGACCATGATTGATCTAAACCGCACGCGCGCGGAGTTGCTGGCGGAGATTGGCGCGCCGGCTGTGATCGGCGAACCGCTGGGCGATCTCACCGACGCGCGTATCGCGGCCGCGGATGCCCATGTGCGCACCTACGGACGTGACAAGAAAGACTTTTTCCCGCTGCTCAAGAACGCGCTCACGGAACGGTTTGCCGCGGTCCCGCGGCAACAACTCATCCAGGACTTGTTCGTCCCGTTGCGGAACGCCCTTGGCAATGCCTACAAGCACGGCAACGCTAGAAATCCTGCCGCCACGATCTGCGTCGAAATTGTGCTGACGCCCAAAGGCGCCCTCATCACGGTCACCGACGAGGGCTCGGGCTTTGACGTAGCTCTCACGTTTCGGCGCTTTCAGGAGCAGGAAAATTATTGCCAGAATCGCGGGGCCGGATTTCGCCATCTGCACCAGGCCAGGTCCACGGTCAGCTATGAAAACGGCGGGCGCACAGTTCTCCTGTGCTTCCGGCCCACCACGGAGGAGCGCAGAGCGCCAGCTCGGCGCGATAATGTGGCCGCATTCGCGCAGAGCAGGAGCTCAGCGCTTCCTCCCCAAGCACATCCTTGCCCAAATGTTCTTGATCCGAAATGGGTGCAAACCTGTCTTGCGGCAGAGTTGCCGGAGTTCCGCAATGGCCAAGGCAGGATCCAATCCTGCCGGGTTTATTGGACCGACGGACCTGCCGATGACCGCTGCGGCAATCGCTACGTCCTGAGCGTTGCAAGCCAGGATGGCCTCCCGCCGACGACGCGGATTCTTACCGGGCGCCTGCACGCAACCGTAGCCAAGGCGGAGGCGGACTTCGAGGCCGCCAAAAGACTGCACGACGCAGCAATGGCGAACAGATTGCTGATCCCCAAGCCAGTAGGCCGGCTGACCGGCGAGCCGCGTCTGGTTCTTTTCGACTTCGACCCCTGGATAAATCTCTGGGAATATCTGACCTCTCGGGACACCCTCAAAACCGTTCGTCACAGCGCAGAGCGAATCGGACAGGGCCTGGCCCATCTCCACCGCAGCCCGGTGGTGTTGCCCAGTGTGGAGCCTGACCCGGTGGCGGGCGAACTTCATCGGATGATCGCGCAAGCGGCGACAACCCTTCAAACCCTGCGCGCTGGAACTGATCTCGTGAATCGCTTCCGTGTTTCCGTTCAGCGGCTCCCGGAGTGGGTGGCGTTTAGGCAACGTCACACCCGAACTCCAATTCATGGGGCGCTGGGTTGGGACTGCATTCACTACGGCGTCAACCGCCGCTTCTTTCTTTATCGCTTCGAGACGTGCCGGCAATCCGATCCGGGGCTGGATCTTGGCGGGTTCGCCGCAGACTTGCTTTGCTTCATGCTCGCCAGACACAACGAGGAGGCGTATCGAGCCTGCCTCGACGCTTTTCTCAGCAATTACAACGCGCAGGCCGCGCACCCGCTGGGCGCGGACCATCTCCCGTTTTACATTGCGCTCGCCTTGGTCGAGCGGCTTGGACGAGTGGAATCCCCCACGCGCGTCGATGCCGAACAACTGCTTGCGGCCCTAGCCGTGGCGTTGGGGCAACCCGAAGCGGTGAGCGTGAGCAAGCTGTCGTTGTGAAGTATCTCATCGTCAACGCGGATGATTTCGGCGCAAGTCGCGGCATCAATCGCGGCATCCTGGAAGCGCACCGTCGCGGCATCTTGACCAGCACGAGCCTGCTGGTGAACCGTGCGTGGAGCGAAGAAGCCGCCACCCTGGGTCGCCAGACGCCGGATTTGAGCATTGGCTTGCATGTGGACCTGCGCGAGAAACACGGGGCGGGCGAGAATCTCCAACAGCGGGTGCAGGAAGAATTGCCGGCGCAGTTGCAGCGGTTCGTAGGATTGATGGACTGCCCGCCCACGCACATTGATTCGCATCACAACGTGCATCGCCGCCCAGAGGTGTTGACGGAGTTCGTCCGGTTCGCCCGGCAGCACGGCTTGCCGCTCCGCGAACATTCGCCCGTGCGCTACTTTTCAAAATTCTATGGGCAATGGGGCGGGCAGACGCACCTCGAACAAATCAGCCCAGAGAGTCTCGCGCGCATGTTGGCGACGGAGATCCAGGAAGGCATCACGGAGCTGAGTTGCCATCCGGGCTACGCCGACTCGAGTTATCCAGGCAGCTATTCGGGCGAGCGCGAGGCGGAGTTGAGGACGTTGTGCGACCCGGTCATTCACGAGACGCTTGCGGCGCATTCGATTCAACTCACCAACTACTCCAGGCTCCGTCAACTCGTCTCAGGTGCGCCGGCCTAAGAAAGAATTATGCCCACGGTCGTCGTTTCCGCTTTCAACGTGGCGAATTTCCCGGAAGGCGGCGGGCACTTTTGGGTCTATCTGCAATATGTGCTCGGACTGCGCCAACTCGGGTTCGAAGTCTATTGGCTGGAGGGTTTCCGCAGCGGCGGCGACGCCGAACAGGCCGCTGCCGCGCTGGCCACGTTCCGGGCGCGGATCGAACAATTTGGCTTGGCCGGTAAAGTCATCCTTTATGTCACGCACGGCCTCAAGCCCTCGCCCGATGCGCCGAGCCAGTATCTGGGCGTCACCCGCGACGAGGCCGAGGCGGTGTTTGGGCGCGCGGACCTGCTGTTGAATTTCCATTACGCGATCAGCCCCGGCTTGCTGGCGCGGTTTCGGCGCACGGCGCTGGTGGACATTGATCCGGGCCTGCTCCAGTTCTGGATCAGTCGCAAGCAACTGTCGGTGCCGCACCACGATTTTTATTTCTCGATCAGCGAAAACGCCGGCAAGGCCGGCAGCAAGATCCCCGATTGCGGCATGGGCTGGATTCCCATTCGACCAGTGGTCTGCCTGGAACGCTGGCCGCGAAGATTTGATCCCCGCTGCGAGGCGTTCACCACCGTCTCCCTCTGGGATTCGGATGACTGGGTGGTGGACGGGGACAACGAATACGAAAATACCAAGCGGGTGGCGTTCCTGGAATTCGCCGGCCTGCCGCAACTCACTCGCCAACCGCTGGAGTTGGCACTGTTTCTGCGAACGGAAAAAGATGCGCAGGAACGACGCGATCTGGAGAAGCGCGGCTGGCGCATCCGCCTTTCGCGAGAAGTCGCGAGCACGCCGGAGTCCTACCAGGCTTACATCCAGCAATCGCGCGGTGAATTTGCTTGTGCCAAGCCGTCCTACATCAAGCTGGAAACCGCCTGGATTAGCGACCGCACGCTCTGCTACCTGGCCAGCGGCAAACCGGCGGTGGTGCAGCACACCGGGCCGAGCGCCTTTCTGCCCGACCGCGAGGGACTGTTTCGTTTCTCCACACCGCGCGAAGCCGCTGATGCTTTTGAGAAAATCAACCACGATTACGCCAGGCACAGCCGGGTCGCACGGCAAATTGCTGAGGACTTTTTTGACGCCAAAAAGGTGCTGCCGGAAATCTTGAGCAAGGCACTCGCCTAAACGGATTGGGCGAGCAAATCAGACAATGAAAACACCACCCCGGCTGTTGCCCGATTTGCCGACGCTGAGGAAACGGCTCACGGAGGGCCTGTTTAGCGCCTGGGGCAACGGTCGCCCGCTGCGGATTCTCAGCCGGAGGGTGCCACCCTATATGAGCACCTTCCCGAATGAGATCGTCACCTGCCAATTGGCCGGAGGGGGCAAACGGCGGGTGTTCATCAAATATGACGCGGGCCAAAGCCATCAGGCATTCGGGCACCGAGGGACGCTCGCCTATGAGGCCGAGGTCTATCAACGGGTGCTCCAGACGTGGGCCCGGTTCCGGCCCAAGTGTCTGGGCGCGCATACCGATGCCCGCACGCGCGAGGTGGCGTTGTTTCTCGAATATGCCGACCGCTGTGCGCCCCTGAGCGAAGCCAGCTGGAAACAGCGAACTTGTTTGCCTGGTCCAATGGTGCAAACCGCCCGCTGGCTTGCGCACTTCCACGCGCATCACGAACCGCGCGTAGGCCAACCGGCGCTGGCATTTCTCAAAGCTTACGACGCGGCCTACTACCGCAGTTGGGCCCAACGCACATTCAAGTTTGCGCGCCCGCTGCAAACGCGCTTCCCGTGGCTGGCGGAACTCCGCACCTGCGGCGACGCTTGGTTCGCTCCGCTGCTGTCAGCAGCACCGACCGTCATACACGGCGAATTTTTCGCGAAGACCGTTTTGGTGCGGAACGAAATTCTTTTTGCTTTGGATTGGGAGTCAACGGCCATCGCCGCCGGCGAGATTGATCTCGTCACCTTGACGGATGGAGAGGGATGGCCCGCCACAGTGGTGCGTCAGTGTGAAGCCAACTATCAGCGCGCCCGCTGGCCCAACGGCGCGCCGGTTGGGTTCAAGCGCATGCTTGCCGCGGCGCGAATTTACCAACAGTTCCGCTGGCTGGGGGACCGGTCGGAAAAAACCTTGCGGGAAAAAACTCTCTGGCGCTTCGAGCATCTGCGCGACGCGGCCAAAAACTTGGGCTTACTTTAGAGATCTAGAGACTTTGTCATGAGCAGGTTCTCATGAAGACACCGCTTTCACTTCTGCCCAATTTGCGAAAGCTGAGCGCTGGTTTGACTGCGGCGTTGAACACCAATGGCAATTCACAACGGGTAACAGTTCTGAACCGCAAGCTTCCTCGGTTCATGTACACTTTTCCGAACGAAATTGTGACTTGCCAGCTGCCGGATCGGCGCAAACGGCGGGTATTTATCAAGTACGAGGCGGGCCGCGGTCACCATTCCTTCGGCCATCGCGGCGACGTCACCTACGAGGCCAAAGTGTACGGGCGTCTGTTGCACTCGCTGCCGGGCTTTCATCCGCGCTTTCTGGGGGCGTGGGTGGAACCCGGCACCGGCGACACCTGGCTCATGCTCGAATTTGCCTATTGCGCCACGCGCGTTTTCGATCTTCCTGCCCACCAGTCTACCGAGCAGTCGAAGGCATTGGTGGAATCGGCCCGGTGGCTTGGACAGTTTCATGCCGCCTGTGAAGAACGCGTGCGTGAACCGGCGCTGTCTTTTCTCACACGCTACGACTCGGACTATTACCGAGGTTGGGCGCGTCGGATGGCAGAGTTTTCGCGCCCGTTGCAGGGCCGCTTTCCCTGGCTTACCAAGCTCCGCCAATGGGGCGACGCGTGGTTCACCCCGTTACTGACCGCACCTCAAACCGTGATTCACGGCGAGTTTTACTCCAAAACAGTCATGGTGCGAAAAGATAAACTTTTTGTTGTGGACTGGGAATCCGCCGCCGTCGGCGCTGGCGAAATTGATCTGGCCTCACTGACAGAAGGGAAGCACTGGTTGGGAGAAGTCGCTGGCCAATGTCGACGCGAGTACCAGCGCGCACGCTGGCCCGCAGGCGCGCCTTTGGATTTCAATCGGACGCTCAACGCTGCCAGAATCTACCTGCATTTGCGCTGGTTGGGCGAGCGGCCGGATTGGACGACGCGCGAAAAAACACTCTGGCGCTTCCACCATCTGCATGCGGCGGCGAAGCGGTTGGGACTGCTGTAAAACTTTTTGTCGTGATTGATGGCCTGGATACCCTGCTGGAAGAAACCGATCAACCCGGGTTGGTTGAACTGCGGGAATTATTGCTGGAGATTTTAGGTGGACCGCGGACCACCGCCCACGTGCTCGACGAAGAACCGCTTGCCGCGCGTCGTCGGCGGGTTTACCGCGTGCGCTTTGCGTGCGATGGCTGCGCCCGTTCGATGGTCGTGAAACGTATGGAGCTGGACATCGCGCAACGGAATCAACTGCTGATCCGCCGCTGGCTGCCGGCGGTTGGCCTGGGCAATCACGGTCCGACCTTGCTGGGTGTCGCGGCGGAGCGGAGTGCCCAAGCGGTCTGGCACGTTTACGATGATTTCGGCAATCAGCCACTGGACACTAAGCATCTGGACCTCGGAAGGGTGCGCGCGGCGGCGGAGCTGATTGCGCAGCTACACGTGCGGTTTGCCGGCCACGCCCTCCTGGCGGAATGCCGACTGCTGGGGAGTGATTATGGGATCCGTTTTTATGCCGCCAATGTGCGCGACGCGATGCGCTGCCTGGACGCGCTGCAGCCGCCGGCGGTGGAGCTTTCGGCGGACCAAGCCGCCTTGCGCCAGCGTCTGCGGGCGCGCGTAGGTCAGCTTCAGGAGCAACTGGCGATGCGGGCCCAAGCCCTGGCCGAATTCGGCGGCCCCGAAACCCTCGTGCATGGCGATCTTTGGGCTACCCGCATATTTGTGCTGCCTGGCCGGCAAGGCGTGCAGGCGCGGCTGGTCGGCTGGGACCACGCGGGCGTGGGGCCTATCAGTTATGATCTTTCCACTTTTCTGTTGCGTTTTCCGTTCACGGATCGGCCGCGGATCCTGGATGTGTATCGCGAAGCCATCCAGCCGGCGGGTTGGCGCCTGCCGTCGACCCGGGACTTGAATCTGTTGTTCGAGACGGCCGAGTTTGCGCGCCTGGCCAGTTGCATCATCTGGCCGACAGTGGGGCTTGTCCAGGATCGCTTCAACTGGGGATTCGATGAACTGGCGACTCTGGATCAGTGGTTTGAGGATTGGAAACCGGTTCTGCCGGAGGAATAGGAACTCCGCACCGGACCGGGCCGGGATTGCCAGCGCTCACTCGTAGCGCAACGCTTCAATCGGATCGAGCCGCGAGGCCTTGCGTGCGGGATAAAATCCAAAGAAAATCCCCACCACGGCGCTGAACATAAACGCGACGAGGACTGCATCGGGGGAAATCAGCGTGGGCCAACCGGCCAGCGCGGTCAGCAGTTTCGCCGCGCCCGTGCCCAGGGCGATGCCGATGATGCCGCCGAGCGCGCTGAGGGTTACCGCCTCGATGAGAAACTGGCACAGGATGTGCCGCCGATGCGCGCCGATAGCTATGCGGACGCCGATTTCACGCGTCCGTTCCGTGACGCTGACCAACATTATGTTCATGATGCCGATGCCGCCCACTACTAACGACACACTGGCGATGAGGCCCAGCAGCAGCGTCATCGTCCGCGCCGTTGCAGTGGCGGACTCGGCAATTTCCAACTGTGTAGTCACCTTGAAAAAATCATCGGGCTTGGCGTCCTCAATGCCGTTCATCCCGCGGCCGTGGCGCTGGAGCAGGAGTTGGGTGATCTGCCTCTCCACCTTGACCATCGCCTCCAGGCTGGTGGCCTGCACGTAGATTTTGCGCAGGCTGGTCTGTTTGCCCACGAGGTTTCGGACCGCCATGCCATACGGCACAAAGATATTGTCATCCTGGTTGTAGCCCTCGGCCGACGCCCCCTTTGGTTTGAGTACGCCGATCACCGTGACAGGAACGTTTTGGATGCGGATGATCTTGTCCACCGGATCGTCCTCGCCGAATAGTTCCTCAGCAACCGCCGATCCAATCACGGTCACTTTGGCGGCGCCGGGCTCGTCCTGCTCGGAGAAAATCTCTCCCTTGACCGTCTTCCACTGACGGATGGTGAAATAGTCGGCCGATATCCCATAAACCGAGGTGCGCCAATTCCGATTGCCCGTGACGACCTGCGATTTGGTTTTCACTTCGGGGCTGACGGCCACCACGTCGGGAACTTCGCGCTTGATCGCTTCGGCATCTTCTACGGTCAGTCCGCTGACGCTGTCCGAACCCAATTTCACCGCATTCTTCGTGATGGTGCCGGGCTGGATCTGAATGACGTTCTCTCCGAGGCTGGCGACCTGTTTTTCCACCTGGACGCGCGCGCCATGGCCAATGCCCAGCAAGGCGATCAGCGAGCCGACGCCGATGACGATGCCCAGCGCGGTCAGCGCGGAGCGGAGCTTGTTCCGGCCCAACGCGTGGAAGGCAATGCGGGTGGCGTCAGCGACGGTCATTGGGTCAGGAGGAGGGCGCGGGTTCGGCGGCCTGCCATCGCAGGAGTTCCTCCCGGCTGTCGAGTGGGTTGGTGATGGGCGTGTCTTTGACGACCCGTCCGTCGCGCATGACCACGTTGCGCTTGGCGAAGCGGGCGATGTCCAGTTCGTGCGTCACCATGACGATGGTGATGGCGCGTTCATTGAGGGACTGGAACAGCGTCATGATCTCGGCACTGGTGCGGCTGTCCAGGTTGCCGGTCGGCTCGTCGGCGAGCAGGACGGAGGGCTGATTGGCAATGGCGCGGGCAATGGCCACGCGTTGTTGTTCGCCGCCGGAAAGCTGGTTGGGATGGTGATCGGCGCGCGCACCGAGGCCAACGAGATTGAGCGCGGCCAGCGCGCGTTCACGCCGCGCGCCACGTGTGGTCCGGCCGGAATGATAGAGCATCGGCAACTCGACGTTTTGCAACGCCGTGGTTCGCGAAAGGAGGTTGAAGCTCTGGAAGACGAAACCGATTTTCTCGTTGCGGATGTCCGCCAGTTGGTCGTGGTTGAGTCTCGCGACGTCCACGTCCTCCAGCAGATATTGGCCCTCGGTG
>Ga0247664_1000400_pt1 | contig 10861 bp, 9 predicted proteins | sample CNK05_metaG_FD_182715 | JGI IMG/M metagenome (GOLD analysis project Ga0247664, IMG submission 182715) | Soil microbial communities from Purdue University Martell Research Forest, Indiana, United States - CNK05 | ecosystem: Environmental > Terrestrial > Soil > Temperate forest > Bulk soil | place...
AGCGCCTCGAAGTGGATGCCTGGAGCTCATTGGTAGCTGGACGTAAGGACCTTGCGTTGACTCTGATGAAGTCGGCAGCCGAGATGGAAGATAATACCGACAAGAAGGCAATTACGCCTGGGCCGCTTGCACCTGCGCGCGAGCTTTTCGGCGAGATGCTGCTGGAGATCAATCAGCCCGCGCAAGCGTTGGAGCAATTTGAGGCGACACTGAAGAAGGAGCCAAACCGCTTCCGTGCGCTCTACGGCGCGGCCCGCGCCGCGCAACTCGACGGCAACCGCGAAGCGAGTCGCAAGTATTTCGCCGAACTAATAAAGATATGCGAGCACGCTGACAAGCCAGGACGGTCGGAGGTGCTGGAGGCGAACAAGGCCGCTTCGGGGAATTAGTGCCTAGTGCCGAGGCTTTTTGTGGATTGTCGGCAATCCTTCCACAACCGCGCTCCCAGCTCAAGGATTCGGCGCGATGCCGATCCGATCGTTGACGGCTGATCGAATCCGCTGTTTGCACCCAAAGTAGCGCTCCGTCGTTTGAACCGAAACGTGCCCCAAGGGGAATGGATGCCCCAACTCGCTTCCCGAGGCATGGCAGAGTCGTGCACCGAGCCGTCGCAGAACGTTTGGCGACAACTTCGCTACGCCGGTGCGCTTGGCGGATTCCTTCACAATGTCCCAAACCACCATCACCGTCATGCCATTTTCCATGTCCATCCAGCTTTGTTGACCCGGCGGAACAGTTTTCCTCGGTCCATTGCGGCTGCGGCGAGCCAATCATCCAGTTCGGTTCTTACCCAATCAGGAACTGGAACCAACCGAGGCTATACCACCTTCACAGGCAACACGAGGAGGCACGACCTTGAAAACGTAGAGAAACCAGTTTCTTCGGGAAGCGAGTCCGGGCGGTGATTATTGGGTGTAACAGGCCAGGACCGGACGCGCTGGATATCGCTGCGTGGGTCGATTACGCAGGGACACCTGGCAGACCATGAAATCGAAGCTGTTTACGGATATTTAGTTGCGTGTGAACTAGCGGGGCTTCGAGACACCAAGCCATTGTCGTGCTGCGGGACCGGGGATAAACTCAAGTACGGCTGACCCAAATCTGTCCTTTAGAGCCGTTCCTCCCGTTCGCTTCATCTGTTATTACTCCCGCATCGCTTTTCTGCGTTCTGCGTGGCCAAGCCTAAGGGATCCTTCAGGAGCAGCCCTATGATCCGCAACCTGGGACTTACTTCCGTATCCCTCGCCGCCATTCTCTTTGCCGCCGCCCCTGGCGCGGCAGCGCAAGTCAACGCCGCAAGCCTGGCCGGTTCCCGCAACGTTCGCCCCGAAGCTCGGCCTGAAAACGATCGCGGCCGCGTGGTGGACTCAGTTTCCCTGCAGCACATGCTCCTCCAACTCAAGCGATCTCCCCAAAAGGAAGAAGCTCTCCAGCTGTTCCTAGCCGAAGTGCAATCCCAGGGCTCTCGCAATTTTCATCACTGGCTTACCGCGCAGGAATTCGGCCTGCGTTTCGGCGTGGACCAACCGGACCTCGACGCCGTTACAGCTTGGCTACAATCACAAGGCTTGCGTGTCAACTTCGTCTACCCGAGCGGCATGGTCATAGATTTCTCGGGCACCGCCGGCCAGGTCCGCAAAGCCTTCCAGACCGAAATACACCACCTCGCAGTTCAAGGCCAAATGCACATCGCCAATATGAGCGAACCGCGCATTCCCGCAGCCCTAGCTCCCGTGATTGCCGGTGTCGTCTCCTTGCATGACTTCCGCCCTAATCCCATGCACCGGATGCGCAAGCCTCGCCCTGAGTTCACCGTCGGCGGCCTTTTTGGCGACACCTACGCTCTCGTCCCGGCCGACCTGGCCACCATCTACAATTTAAATCCTCTCTTTAGCGCGGGGATGTCCGGCCAAGGCCAATCTATCGTCCTTATCGAAGACACCGACGTTTTTAATGCCGCTGACTGGACCGCTTTTCGTTCCGCTCTCGGCCTTTCCGGTTACACGAGCGCGTCGTTCGCCTCACTCCACCCAGCGCCGTCTGGCGGCACCAACAACTGCCTGCCTCCGGGCGTCATTGCCCCTAATGACGCTGAAGCGATTTTGGACGCGGAATGGGCCAGCGCCGCCGCTCCCAGCGCCGCCATTCAAATGGCAGCCTGCGCTGATACCGCCACAACGTTCGGTGGCCTGATCGCTTTCCAGAATCTGATCAACGGCAGCGCGCCTCCTTCCATCGTCAGCATCAGCTACGGCCAATGCGAAACCGTCAACGGCGAGGCAGCGAACGCCGCCTATTCTTCCGCCTATCAGCAAGCCGTGGCCGAAGGTGTCTCTGTTTTCGTCGCCGCGGGCGACAGCGGGGCCGCCGGATGTGACAACGGAGCTTTGGTCGCTACCCATGGAATCGGCGTCAACGCCTTCGCCTCCACTCCTTACAACGTCGCTGTTGGCGGCACCGACTTCAGCGACACTTTTTCGGCCACCAACCTTACTTACTGGAACTCCACCAACACACCCACCTTCGGCTCGGCGATCTCCTACGTTCCCGAAATTCCGTGGAACGACTCGTGCGCCAGCGCGTTGGTTGCCTCGTACTTCGGCTACCCGGCCTCTGGCCCCGCCAGCCTGTGCAACGATCCCTTCCTGGGCTCGCTGCTCGAAAGTACCGTGGCCGGCGGTGGTGGTCCGAGCCAGTGCGCCACAGGCTCTACGACAATTAACGGAGTGGTTAGCGGTTCCTGCGCGGGTTGGCCAAAGCCTTCCTGGCAATCTGTTCTCGGCAATCCCAACGACGGCGTCCGCGACACGCCGGACGTCTCGCTGTTTGCCGCGGACGGGCTCTGGAGCCACTACTATGTCTTCTGCTGGTCGGACACGGCGCATGGCGGAGCTGTGTGCGGCAGTGATCCCAGCACGTGGTCCGGCGCAGGCGGCACCTCCTTCGCTTCGCCGATCATGGCCGGCATTCAGGCCCTCATTAATCAGAAGGCAGGCGGGCCGCAGGGCAATCCCGCTCCTGTTTATTATCAGCTCGCAGCGGCCGAGTTCGGTTCCGCCGGCAGCGAGTCCTGCAACGCATCCAATGGTACTGGCGTCGCCGCGAGCTGCACGTTCTATGACGTAACCGATGGCGACATGGACGTGGACTGTACCGGCCCCAACTGCTATCTGGGCGGCGCCTCAGTCGGCGAGCTTTCCACTTCGGATAACACTTTTGCTCCCGCTTACGCAACGTCGGTGGGCTGGGATTTCGCTACTGGCATCGGCAGCGTTAATGCTGCCAACCTGGTCAACAACTGGCCGGTGACAGCTCCGGCGCAAAACTTTGCGCTTTCCGCATCTCCCAGCACCGTGAACGTGGTCCAAGGCAACAGCGGAGGCACTGCGATCACCATCACTCCGCAAAACGGCTTCAACGCCAGCGTCAGTCTCACCGCGTCTGGTTTGCCTTCTGGCGTGACTGCAGTTTTCAATCCGAGCAGCGCAACCTCCGGCAGCACCCTGACGTTTAGCGCCTCCGGCGCTGCCGCAATCGGTTCAGCCACCGTGACCGTTATCGGCACTTCGGGCAGTTTGACGCACCAGGCTCAAGTCACGCTCATCGTGAATCCGGCCGCGACGTTTACTCTTTCCGCTGCTCCCGCTGGACTAGGCGTCACGCAGGGGGGGCAGGTCGGCAGCACCATTACCGTCACCCCGCTCAACGGATTCAGCGGAGTCGTTATTCTCTCAGCCTCCGGCCTGCCGGGCGGCGTTACCGCGTCGTTCAATCCGACCACCACCACCAGCACCAGTACCTTAACTTTGACCGCCAGCACCAGCGCCGCCATCGGCACTTTTACGGTAACCATCAAGGGTGTCAGTGGCAGCGTGAGCAACTCCACAACGGTTTCCTTGGCCGTGAGCCTCGCGCCAAACTTCAGCTTGTCGGCGACACCAGCAAGCCTGAGTATCGGGCGCAACAGTAAGGGCCTAGCCCTCATCACCATCATGCCGAGCAATGGCTTTGCCGGAAGCGTCACGCTCTCAGCCTCCGGCATGCATAGCGGAACCACCGCGTCTTTCAGCCCCAACCCTGCAATCGGCTCGAGCACCTTGACCTTGTCTACCACGCGCAAAGCCGCCACCGGCACGGTCACGGTTACAATTACCGGGAAGTCCGGAAATCTCACTCAGCAGACCACGATCAGCGTGACCGTGCATCGGTGATGCGTCCTTCGATTCTCCACGGGCGAAGAAATACTTCGTCGCAAGTTAAAGGCAAGCGAAGTGTCGGGTCTCAATACTGGTTTGGACTTTTGTGTTGGTCCCGCTTTTCTGGGCAACTGCTGCGGCTACAGGTGTGGTCACTCATCGCTAATCGCAATTGGTAGGCATGCGGGTGACGGCGGAGTGCGCCTCCGGGACCTGTGCCGGCTCAGACGGTCGACGCACACCCCTCTAGTCGGTTGGTCCCTTAATAGTTTCCCAAAAGAACCTCTCCCAGGCCGTCCTCAATTACACCTAAAAAGTGTGCCTTGACATCGACTGGCCTTCCTATGAAAGGAGTTAGCAAGTTTTGCAGACACACTGCCCTCGTCCGAACGATGTGGCTACGACGCTTGGGAGGAAATCAGTTTAGCTTTCGGCTGGGCTTACAGCCCTAAAAGCGCCAGCGGCGGCAGCGCCGCCAACAAAATCAGCCAGAAGGTAAATCCAGATATTCGGCCAAGGCGACAGTCCCATACAGGAGATGCCTACCGCCACCGCCGGATTGAACGCTCCACCTGAAATATTGCCAACGGAAAACGCCCCCACTAGTACCGTGAACCCGATGGCTAGCCCATAAAAGGAGTTGCCGGACGTACCTTTGGCCGTGGCAGTGTTTAGCACCACGTAAACCAGCGCAAAAGTGAAAAGAAACTCAGCAAGAAGTGCCGGAACTGTCGCGGGCTGGAGAGGTGTAACGGCAGCCCCTCCCTTCAAAAACTTGACAGCGAAGGCCGCGAGCACAGCTCCTATAATCTGAGAAATCATGTACGGCGCTACATCTTTGGCCGAGCACTTCCCACGTAGCCATACGCCCAACGTAACAGCAGGATTGAAGTGCCCCCCGGAAATATGTCCTCCAGCAAAAATCATTACCATGAGCGCCGAGCCTATCGCTAACGGGGCGAGCGCCCCTGCACCATTGCCGATGACGGTGCACCCGACCGTGAGAACAAGGAAAAAGGTCCCTATAAATTCAGCGATATATTTGGTCATCACCCACCTCGTGTGCTTCTAGATTGTGAACCCTGAGCGATCTAAAACCGGGCGAGCATATCACGGATGAATTGAGCCAGACTGCGGAACGCATAGCCATCGAACCCGTTAGCTTCATCACAAAATCTCCCACTTAGTTCAGTCTTAAAGGACATATAACGCGATGACCGGACAAGTACCGACCCGCTATGCCACTCGATCGCATAACACACCTCGCCCACTTCCAAAGCCCAGGTCAGCGCGGTAATCGGTCCAATCGCGGGGATGCTCATCAACCGCTGCACGAGTTGCAACTACAACAAGGGGTCATGCTCAGCCGCACTACCTTCTCTCGGCACAGCCGCAGGAGAGGACGCAGTCCTTCATGGATATCCGGGTTGCTCGCCAGGAGTTCGCGGAAATAGACTTTCCATTCCGCGGCGTGTGGTTTCAAGTGATCGTAGGTCCAGCCGGAGAACATCGTGGCTTCCATCGACGCGCTCCAAAGGTTGTGGCAGCGTCTTCATCCAAGATCTAGAGCAAAACGTGTGGCGGGAATCCATCCTTGGGCATAGATCTTGCCACTGCCGTCTTTCACGCGGTAGCTGATCTTCTGCTTGTGAACATCCAGGCCGACGTAATACATAAGTTGCATGAGGAGCCTCCTTGGTGTTTCTGAATCGGCGTGGCGCTGAGTTCAGCTCTTCTTAAACCCGCATGGCCACCACGCCGTCAGCCTGTTGTTTCACTGCGTGAACGTCCTTCTGCTGTTTCTTTTGCTTAATAGCGCTACCGGTTTTCGCATCCGCAGCGGGATCGTTGCGGCGCTGTTTGCCGTACACCCGATGAACGTCGAGTGTGTCGCGTGGGTCGCTCAGCGCAAGTCGCTGCTCAGCACGACTTTCCTTCTCCTCGCGCTTTTCGCCTACGGTCGGTACGCGCGCAAACCAGGATTCGTCCGCTACTCCCTGGTCGCGTTGCTTTTGCGCTCGGTCTCGCTGCCAAACCAATGGTCATCACCTTTCCCTTCCTTTTACTACTCGTCGACTATTGGCCGCTCAACGCCTCCCCGCTTTAAAACCCGAGGGCCGCGCAGAGTTTTGCCGCAGCTCTGGTCAGCTGGTTCGAGAAAAGCTTCCCTGTTCCTCTTCGTTTTCGCCAGCGCGTGGGTCACCGTCTACGCACAACACAAGAGCGGCGCCGTGGCAACATCGTCGGGGTTACCCCTTCGCTTCCGATTGCCGAACGCCGTCTACTCCTACCTGCTCTACATATTCAAGGGAATTTGGCCGGTAAAACTCGCCGTCTTCTATCCGAACCCGGAAGGTCCCTTGCCGTTGTGGAAACCAATCCTCGCTTCACTTTTCCTGATTGGCGTTACGGTCCTGGTCTGGCGTTACCGCGACAAGCGCTATCTGCTCACGGGCTGGCTCTGGTACCTCGGCACGTTGGTTCCGGTCATTGGCATCATCCAGGTGGGCCGCCAGGCACTCGCCGACCGCTATGTCTACCTGCCATTTATCGGATTGTTCGTCAAGATCGTCTGGGGCACCGCCGAACTCGTTCCCATTCCCGCACGCCGCAGAATCCTCGTGCCTGTCACCGCCATCACCTTGACCGCCTTCGCCCACGCTCACCTGGTGGCAGACCACTTTCTGGGAAAGCAGCATCACACTGTTCACGCGCGCGCTTCAGGTCACCGAGAACAACTACATGGCGGAAAACAATCCGGCGTGGTGTTCTCCGAATCAGGCCTAGCCGACCTGGCCTTCGTCCACTTTCAGGAAGCCGCCCGCATCCGGCCCGAATTCGCGCTGCCACACTACAACCTGGGCCTCAGTCACCTGAATCAACGCAATCTTCCCACGGCGCAACACGAACTAGAGACGGCGACCCAATACGCCACGGATCCCGTGGAACTCTCGTGGGCACACCACAACTTGGGAATTGTGCTCTACGAGGAAAATCAACTGGAGGCTGCGCGCAAAGAACTGAACGCCGCTCTAAACATTACACCGGACAGAGAGGATTCGATCCTCGCGTTAGGAGTAATTGACTTCCGTCAGGCAAACTACGGGTCATCACTCGCCAAGTTCCAAAAAGCCTACGCGATTCACCCTTCGCCGCAAGCTCTCTTCTGGATGGGCCGAATCCGCGAAGCCCAAGGCGACACCAGGGCAGCAGCCGATGCGTACCAGGCGGCCCTCCCGCATGTCGCCAACTTTCCGCGAGGCACACGACCGCCTCGAAGCTATCCGCTCCGGCAAAGTTCCAATGTTCGCGCAGTAAACCGTGTCAGGAAATGACAGCGGTGGATTTTTCTTGTGCAACGCCGCAAACGCATAACAGACGACCGCGACTAAGTCCCGGGGTCCGACTCCCACCCGAAAAGGTAGGAAGAGAGGTCGATGATCAGGTAGCAGCACCTACAGAACGAGAACACCGCCTTGCACCGAGCGAATATCGCTCACAAAGAGTGCGAATGGAAGGATGGCGACAGGGGCGGCTTAGCTGAATGGGAATAGACTCACAGCAAGAACGAAGCGAAAGTGTGCCTTGACACAAACCGGCCTTCTCATGGAAGGACCTAACCGCATGTAGTAGTATTGCGGCTGGGAGGCTTTTTTATGAGAAAGAAATTGGCTCCCGTGATTAGCCTCCTTCTCGCGTCTGCCCTACCGGCATTCCCACAGAGTTCTGCGCCAAGCTCTACAGAGAATCAGAATGGGGATCTACAGGAGCTGGTCGTTCGCTCTTCGCCGCACAAAGGTGATCTCGGCGAAATGGATCAGCGGCGTGTCGTGCGCGCATTGGTCACCTTCAATCGGGCCAGCTTCTTTTTCGATAATGGCCGTCCACGTGGGATGACTTACGACGCACTGGTGGATTTTGAGAAGTTTCTCAATCGCAAGCTGCACGCCAAAGACACCACGGGAAAAGAAAAAATCAACGTTGTGTTGATACCAACTACCTTCGGAAAGGCCGGTGCCGATTTGCAGAACGGGAATGGGGATCTGGTAGCCTCCGCCGTATACATCACGGAAGCACGCAAAAGGATTTTCGACTTCGTTCCCCTGGCTAGTAGCATGCACGATGTAGTGGTGGCGGGTCCGGACGCCCCGCCGCTGGCTAACCTGGAGGACCTCTCTGGCAAGCAAGTCTACCTCTTCAAAAACTCGGTCTCTTGGGAGAATCTCACGGAGCTTAATAAGAAGCTTTTAGCGGCCAAGAAACCAGGGATTAACCTGATCGCTGCAGACGGAAATCTTGAACGCGACGACCTTGTCGAAATGGCCCAAGCCGGACTGGTGCAATACACGGTGACTCCTTCGTTTACGGCGCAGCTTTGGAAGAAGGTCTTTACTGACATGAAGATTTATGAAGATTTTCCAGTGACGGACAAGATGGAATCGGGCTGGGCAGTGCGTAAGGACTCTCCCAAGCTGAGGGCCGTGCTAGAGGAGTTTGCCAGTACCCATCATGAGGGGACGGCTTATTTCGCGCAACTTGCAAACACCTATCTGAAGAGCGGCCGCTTTATTAAGAACAATGGGAATGCGGAGAGCGTAAAGCGGTTCAATCAGATGAAGGGCTTGTTCCAGAAATATGCGAGTGAGTATCAATTTCCGTGGATGCTTATAGCCGCCGAGGCCTACCAGGAATCTGGATTAAATCAGGAAGCTAAAAGCGCAGTAGGAGCAATCGGCGTGATGCAGGTCATGCCCACGACCGCAGCCAGTTCGCCAGTAAATATCCCGGACGTCACGACCGTCGATCCCAACATTCATGCCGGAGTAAAACTACTCAAATTCATCCGCGATGATTACTTCAAGAACGACCCGATGGACCCGCTCAATAAAACGCTGATGACACTCGCCGCATACAATGCCGGGCCGGGACGGATCAAACAATGCCGCCGACTGGCGGCGGACAGTGGACTCAATCCGAACGTCTGGTTCAAAAATGTTGAGTATGCAGTTGCCAAAAAGGTCGGGGCAGAAACGGTCGGATACGTCAGCAATATCTATAAATATTACTTGGGCTGGAAGCTGATGACGGAACGAGAAGCGGCAAGAACGCAATCAAAGCAAATTCAAGCGCCCAAGAAACAGGCGAAGAATTAGCTGCTAGGAATGGAGCTTCTACCGAACCCGACCGTGACCGCGAGCGCGATTTTATGTGACGACTGGAGGCCAAGCCATGAACAAATTAACGCGCGCAGTAACCATACTGATTCTCTCAAAATCACAAGGCCGTTCGATTAAGTTCGCTGTGAAAGCGTAACTGCGTTTTGCGCTAATTGATACCTGCACACAAAGCAGCACATTTAGGGACAGGAGCACCACAAGTGAGAGAATGGCCCTTCTCAATTAGGGTTCTAGGTGCTTCTTTGTTTCTTATTGGTGCTTATATTCTCGCTCTTGTACTGCCCACTGGCAGCGCCATTTCGCCTGTCAAACAGTTTCGATTAGTCGAAAAGATTGAGCGTTCAAAAAGATTTCTCTCTTATGTGTGCGGGGGCGAACAAGACGAGTCTGGGAAGGAAGAATGCGTCGAGAGCTTTGAGAGGGAAGGAGCGGTTTGGGCAGGCGATGTGAACGACGACGGAGTGGATGAATACATCATGGATTCCGGTGCTATGCCGGCAACAATGGGTCCTCCGCGGAGTCTTATACAGCGGCGAGGCGAAGATTGGGTGGACTTAACCTGTCTCGGAGAAGAGAACGAATGTGATTCAGGGTGGAACACGCTTCGCGGGCGATTTGACATATTGCCGATCGTTCGAGACGGGTATCACGATCTCCGCATTGCGGTCGATCGTTGCTTGAAATGGAATGGGCAACACTACCTAGACTACGCCCTTACCGACTACGAGCAGCTCCATGAGGAATGGTTCGACACAACCGATAGTCATGAGGCCGAACTATTCTGGATAATGCGATACCAACTCGGAAAGAATACGCGATTCGAGCCGCGTTGGTTCACTGTCTCGGCTGACGAGTTCGCTCAGCCCGTTAAAGCGTACATCGGCTTGCCCGTACGCGTGGTAGAAATCCCGAAATTGCCCTATGTATCTCGCGAGGATCCTAAACTGAGCCTTAAATGGCTGAGTTTCTTCAAGGGAGGAGTTTGGTGTGTGAAGGGAGACCGCGCTTTCCTACTAGTTCCGCAGCCCTCTTACCTCGGCGCCCAGCGCCTGGAACTGCGTGGCGACTGGCTCTTGATTTACGGTGAAGTAGAAGATTCAACAGGCCGGCCCGAAATACGATATAACCGGCGGACTCATGAGCTCCGCTATACGGAAAACTAGAATAAGCATGGTTCGCAGGTCCGCCTGCAAGAAGTCAGAGCCTTCCATGAGAAGGCCAGTTCTTAGCAAGAGTTTTCTGCTCTCGCCATGGTTTTTCTCTTGTTCCGTTCAGCCAAGCGCCTCTGTCGCCACCCTTCCATCCGCACTCTTAGTTGAGCGATTTTCGCTCGGTGCCAGTTGGGTGTTCTCGATTCAGTAAGTGCTGCCACCTGATTAGCGTCCTCTGCTTCCTTCTTTATGAGGGAAGTTTGGGCCCAGGCACTAGCCGCAGTCACCTAAACTCGGCGGTCGAGCTCGGCTGTTCGGTGCAAACTCTCTCTCTGCG
>Ga0247664_1000401_pt1 | contig 10834 bp, 8 predicted proteins | sample CNK05_metaG_FD_182715 | JGI IMG/M metagenome (GOLD analysis project Ga0247664, IMG submission 182715) | Soil microbial communities from Purdue University Martell Research Forest, Indiana, United States - CNK05 | ecosystem: Environmental > Terrestrial > Soil > Temperate forest > Bulk soil | place...
GTACACTGTTCAGGCTCAGAGGGCCGCGAGTCAATACGTTCCACGTCAATAACTCCCTGACCACTCACGACACGTTTAGCTGTAGCTTCTTTGATACGCTTGATCCGCCTCTGACTCTTCAGCCTATCCTTGCCATAGTTGACAGTGACATGTACTTTGGCGGGCTCATTATGCGCGTCAGGGCCGTAGAGGTGCAGGGCAATGACGCATACATGGAATGGCAGCTTGACTGTGTGGGCTGGGAAGTGGTTGTGTATGGCCGCACTACTGGAGAGCCTACCGATCCCGACTCACCAATAGCCAAGCCCTTTGCTGGCCAGTTCGACAATGAGCTAGCCAAGGGAATCATGAAGTATCTGGTTGTCAATGCTCTCTCTAGTGAGGGCTTTGATTACCTGCCACTGGCGGCAGACGGTGAGCCCATCCCGTCCTTCAAGGTTAGCTACGCCATGTGCGGAGCTGCCTTTGACAATCTGATTACCACGGGCACACAGGGCACTCCCCCGCAGTGGCTGCACTGGTACTGCACTCCGGACAAGAAGATTGCGATATCGGATGACACTAACGGCCCAGCCGCGCCCTTTGACATCACCGATGACTCTGATCCCGATGACTATACCATTGGGTTTGAGATGGATGAAGATGGTGACACGTTTGTCAATCGAGTCATTATACGTGAAGGCAATCAGGCGTCAGATCCTATCCCCTCTACCTTCACAGGAGATGGAAGTACCCGCAATTTTAGTCTTGCTGGTCCTGCGGCTGCTGAGCCCACGATCACCGTCGATGGCAATCCCCAAACCGTAGGCATCCAGGGCGTCAACACAGGTAAGCAATGGTATTGGAATCTTAACTCCACTGGCATATCCCAGGACCCTTCTGAGACACCAGTAGCTGACGGCCTTGCTATCGTGGTCACCTGTCCTCAATTCCAGGCAGGCTTTGCCACCTATTACAACACTGACGCCATTGACTTCGCCTCTGCCCGTCAGGGCGGCACTGGCTACCATGAGAGCGTCCAGCAACAGGACAATCCCAACACTCTAGTGGACGGCCAGACTTATGCCAAGGCGATAGGTCAGCAGTTCGGTGTGATCCCTAAGAAGGTCACCATCAAGACATTCAAGAATGGGCTCAAAGTTGGGATGAATATCCTAGTTGATAAAGCCCGCTGGGGTGTTAATAGCCGCTTCGTGATTGACTCGGTGACCGTCTCAACTGATGGGGCATGGGTGGTGTGGAATGTCACAGCGTTGGGTTCTCCCCTGATTGATTGGGACTACAGGGCTACGCTGGCACGGCTGAGGCCCCCCGATGACATAGGGGGTAGCGGTGGCGGGGGAGCCCCAGCACCCCAAGCCTTCTGGCGCGTGTTCGACATCCACAAGACAACTATTGGTGACAATGTTGGCCCCGTGCTCACAGTGCAGGAGACAGGCCCAGGCATCAAGATCACAGCCGTCTTGCGCAAGGAGATCTCTGCCAATCTGGTTGTTCGCGTCAATCTCGCTGGTAATGAACTGGACACCATTACCATCCCTGAGACTACCGAGGTTGATACGGAAGTGTCCATCTCTATCAAGACCAAACATCTCGTGAAGGGTCAGGCGATTAGCTGGGACATCACAGGATCTGATGGCTCTTTCGATGCTCAAGGTGTGGCTACGGTCACTGTCATGTGGGGCATCGTCAATCAGGTGTCTATCATGGGCACTTGGCGAGGGCCTTGGGATAACAGCGCAACCTACGAGATGGGGGATGGTGTGGAGCACGAGGGCTCCAGCTACATCAGTCTCCAGGATGACAACACAGGCAATGAGCCTGAGGTGGGCGGCACTGATTTCTGGGATCTCATGGCTCTCAAGGGAGCAGATGGAGATCCTGGAGTGGGTGTTCCGGCTGGTGGCACCACTGGCCAAGTACTGACTAAGCTATCGGATACAGACTATGACACAGACTGGGAAGACGTATCGCAACCCCTCACCACTGTCGGTGATCTCTTGGCTTATGACGGTAATCCTGTGCGGCTACCTGTGGGCGCTGATGATTCTGTGCTCACTGCTGATAGCGGCGAAGCTACTGGGCTTAAGTGGAGCCCAGCCAAAGTTGAGGCCATGTCAGACGGAGTGTCAATCGGCACGCGTCACACCCTCAACTTCATCGGGCTCGGCGGGATTGTTGTAACTGTGGTTGAAGATCCGGACAATAACCGTGTGAACATATATATAAGCCTTGGCTCTAGCGGTGGCTCATCCGGATCAGACATCACCATGATCGGGTTTGGTGGGATCTACCCACTGTAATTATTACGGTTTATGGCTCAAAGCTACTCCAATTCGGGCGGTACTGGACAGCGGTACCACTTGATCCTTGTGCAGTCTAATGTTAACTGGGGATCTGGTGGTACCAAGCACCCTGCGTACCTAGTCAATACGCCGACTAACGTTATCTGGTTCAACGACAGTGGACATGCTGTATCTGGGTACTACATCACTTTCGACTTTGGCTCTGCCCGCATTGTGGATGAGGCCAAGTGGTATCAGGATAATTCAACTGCACAAGGTGTGTGGAAGTGGCAGGGGTCCAATGACGACTCATCCTACACAGATATTGGAAGCTCTTTCACTCTGGCGGGTGCTACCACACAGACGCAGACGCAGCTAAACGGGAATACCACACCTTACAGGTACTACCGTTTATTGGGTATAAGCGGCAACGTGTCAGATAGCCCTTTCACCAAGGGCATTGAGTTCCAGATTGATGCGCTCGATGCTGCCGTGCCTGATTATGGCAATGCAGACGGCACAGGTGATAGGACTGCCACGATTACAGTCACTCAGAGCCAGACCAGTGGCCATGGAGATCTTATCTTTGGTCGATCTGGTTTTCAAGACCCAACCCTCAATCTGTTCTGTGATGGTCTAAACCGAGTTGATACGTCAGGTGGAGGGGCTCTTGAATTTGAGAGCCTGCATCTCGCAGTAGCAAGCAAGTGGATTCAGTGGCAATTCTCCAGCCCGCGTGTGATTGATGAACTGCGATGGCATCAAGACACCACTGACTCCTATGCAACCTGGAAGCTGCAAGGCAGTAATGACGGGGTATCTTTCGCGGATATCGGAACCACCGACACTATAGGCGGCGACTACAACAACAATTTACGGCGGCAATATAACGTGAGTTCCAATTCGGTGTTCATGTGTCAATCCACGTTCATAGGGGCACATGGCAATACCACGGGCTATACATACTACAGACTAACTGGTGTTTCTGGCAACGCGAACGTTAACCCATTTCTCTATGAGGTAACCTTTCGTATCGCTACGGGATCACCACCAGCATCTGGCGGTCTGTTCCGTCCTGCTGGTCTAGCTGGGCTGGGCAGTGGTGGCCCGTTCTTCGCTGATCCACTTGGGATACTGTAATTATTACGGTTGAGGGCATATGAAGCTATCTATCAAAGCAGGCTCCACGAGCCAATCGGTTAACATCTACATCCAGGACTCATCGTCTACTGTGGGCGCGGCTAAGACTGGGTTGGTGTACAACTCCAGTGGACTCACGGCCTATTACGCTCTCCCCCGTGCGGCGTCAGTCTCTATCACACTGGCCACTCTGGCAGCGGTGACATCCTCATACTCCTCCGGGGGTTTCAAGGAGATTGACTCCACCAATATGCCTGGGTGGTATCGCTTCGATATCCCAGATGCCGCTTTGGCCAGTGGCCGCTTTGTCTCCATTCATCTGCAAGGCGTAACCAATATGGCCCCTGTGCCCATTGAGATTGAGCTTACAGGCTGGGACAATCAGGATGCCACTCGGGGCGGGCTCACTGCGTTGCCCAATGCCAATGCAGGGGCTAATGGCGGTCTGCCTCTGTCGGTTGACTCAAGCGGGCGTGTGGATGTGCTCAAGATCAATGGCACGTCCCAGACTGCACGGGACATAGGAGCGAGTGTACTGCTCAGTAGTGGCACTGGCACTGGACAGCTTGACTTCACTTCTGGCCGTGTCAAGTCTGACCCATGGGATGTGGCTCTACCTGGGGCTTACTCCGCTGGCAGCGGCGGCTATATCTTGGGCAACCTTGGGGCAGGTGCTGATCCGTGGGATGTCTCGCTCCCTGGCTCTTACGCATCGGGCAAGGCTGGGTACATTCTCGGCCATAACCTGGATGCTGTGGTGTCGGCTATCAAGACCAAGACGGACTCACTGACCTTCACGGTTGCTGGACACGTTGACGCTAACATGCTGAAGATGGGTGGCACTACTCAGACAGCCCGTGATATCGGGGCCAGCGTGCTTATCTCTTCCGGCACTGGCACGGGGCAGGTGAGCCTGTCCAGTGGCCGAGTCAAGGTACAGGCGAATAACACAACCAATGTAAGTATGCCTGGATTCGCTTTCCTCATGAGGGATACCGCTGGTGTGCCGCGTACGGGCTTGTCGGTGGTTGGATTCCGCAGTATCGACGGGGCAGCATTCGCCTCTTGCGCCAATGCCGTGACAGAGCTTTCCAATGGCTGGTATGTCGTGGACCTGGACGCTTCTGATCTCAACGGGGCAGATATCTCCCTGAGATTCACAGCTACCGGAGCGCAGGATGCGCCCTTCAAGATCCTGATGGTTCCGTAATAATTACGGTTATGCCTGTCGCCTACAGCGGTAAACCTATCATCCACGATTCGCTGCGGGCAGACACAGCCGCACACACCATAGCGGACCTTCACGCCATTCTGCTGTTAGCTGGGTGGCAAGTTAACCGCGCACTTACCGGGGGGTGGGTCTATGATGTAACCTCCCCCCAGATCACTCACTATGCCTGTCGTGTGCTGGTGCAAGACAACATTAACTACAAGCTGGACAATCCAAGCGCCGACTTATATAACTTCCCCAGTGTAGTAATCAAGTTCTACAATGTGGCCGAGACCGTATCCAGCTTTGATCACCAACTGAGAACCAATGGAGACTATCCCAGTCTTCAGTGTATTGCTGGCCGTTGCCAATTGTTCATCTCGCTAGTGGGATCTATTGGTCTTAGCTGGTCCTCTTTTGCTGGAGGCATACCCTTTGTTCCAATCTATGAGGGGTCATGCACTGAGGGACTAACTCCCCCCGCTATTACTGATCTCTGGTGGACTAATGGCGGCTCTCAGTTCGGCTTTGACTGGCGCACCCAGTTTGACTGTTACGCCTGCATGAGCTACTACCTTAACGGGGTTGTGGTGATTGCACCTGACAACAATACGATAGCCCCCGATAGCGGGTTCTTGGCCCTTGTGCCGCTCATCGCAACCAATGTGTTCAGCCATAACCAGATCCCGTGGCCCTCGATCACCTACTCATCTCATAAGCCATTGGTGATTGACGCTCTGGTGGTCTGGGACTGGCAGATACACGGGCAGTTATGGGATGCCTTCTTGCTCACTGCTGCTGGTGGCCTGGACGTGCTACACACATATACGGATGAGTATGTTGGGGCTTCGTTCAACGTGTCCACTCAGGTGTGGCACTCCAATACTTACTCTTCTCTGGTGCTGATCCTTGAAGTGCTCAGTCAGGGAGCGGGGAATGTGGCGTACTGATGCTCATAGACGATTTATCCATTAAGCGAAGCGGGGCTGTAGCACATCAGGTGATCCACGGCCCCGCGCAAGACATATTCATAAATGCCTGGGCCACTCAACTGCAATCTGTTGGGTGGACTCTGGTAGAGAGCCTGCACGCCTCGGCCTCTGTTACCTTTCCGCTTGGGGTGCCTATCTCTGATGGGATAGACGGCCCTAAGACTGTGGTGGGGTGCAATGCCCCTCCAGGATTCTTGAGCATTGGGGCTCAGGAGTATAGCCTGTATGACCCATTCCACCAGCTTCCAGGTTCGACCACGGCCTGTATCTTTGTGCCAATGGGCACCACGTATACGGACACCTTGGATAACTTGGCGGCGGCTATCAATGCAGGGCCTTGGGTTGCGGTTATCGTGCCCAACTCTTCAGTAAGCTTCACGCTCAACCTTACGGCTCTAGCTGCTGGGCCTGAGTTCAATGAGCTTCTCGTGCAGTCTAACGGCTTCCTGTCTGGCACGGCTGTGACTGCTGGCGGTGGTTGGAAGCTGAGATCTGCGGGGGATTCCACCTCTGCGGTATACGACTGTGCAATGACAGCGGCAGACAGGAATGGAGCAGGTGACAACTATCTCGGAGGGCTGCTCAAGTTTGACTTCACTATCAATGGGCAACATGTGGTGTATCAGTTGCTCAATGACGTGCAGGGTACTCTTGGCTTCATGGGCGCTCTGGGTGTGGGGGCTGTGCCCGCGTACACTCTGATAGCCAACCCGTATGGCTTCGCTGTATTCGACCAGCCACGAGACACCACTACCCACCAGTTCCGCTCCATCAGCCTATTTGCCATGGCTCCCTACTTCCCCACAGCGGATGATACAGCGGAATCTGAGAGCTTTGTGCCCGCCTATGCCGTGTGTGTAATTGGCCCCAATCAAGTGGGAGGCTCACCCTGCTGGAACAATTTCAACATGTCTCCCAGCACCATGAGCCTGGACGATATTCCATTCCAGACGAGCGGCTTCAATCCATCGGCCCGTGTGCTAGCTCTCAGGTCGCCCATGTTTCCACTGCACACTGTGTATAGCGTGCCCATATTCATGGGGGCCTATGTACAGTTTGGCAGTGGCAGCTTGAATACTGATCCAGCCTGGATCGTTGGCAAGCTCTGGGATTGTGCAATAGTTAGTGACCTTGTGCCCACTGGGGCGCTACTTGATGGGTTTCCCTATCTGACTCTAGGATATGGGGATGGTACAGATAGCAAGACTATCTGCTCTTTCCTCATGGCCTCAGGTGGTGTGAGTCTCTCCCCAGTTGGGCAAAGTGTTGTGTGTGCTACCTCTACTGGTTCTCCAGGCAGTGACGCATACGAAAACAGTGGACACTAAAAAAGCCGTGCCCCTCGGGGGAAGAGGCACGGCAGAGTGTTTGATGCGAGAGTGACTTACAGATTTATTGTACCAGTTCCGGGGTCCGCAATCACGTACGAACTATCCACGTCGAATGGACCCTCGTACATAACCACGTGAGTGGCCGGAGGAGGGAGCGGTGGACCCTGGACTTGGAAATTGTACACCTGCGGAGGCAGGGCTGTGCCACGGTCATCTATGGCATTGACCGTGACAACGAATGGAACCATAGCCCCGGCTGCGACTGATCCAGGGCGCGACTTGATGCAGAATTGGTCTGGTTGTCCTGATGGCACTTTGGCTATGTACGCAACGGCTGGGTTGCTGGTGGATATTACGCCTGTGATGGCCCTGTACTGCTCGGTGTCATCCTTGCCCGCAATCCTGAATACAGCACCTGCGCCGTTATTTAATGTGAACATGTCACATATAGTACCAAAGTACCAGAGGCTCTGAACGGGTGTAATTATTACAGTTTTGTGCTACTATGACTGTATGGCAAAAGCTGGCAAATCTGGTGTGATTGAACAAGCCCCCAACGCACAGACTATAAAGTTCGCGGGCAAGTATGTCAACCTGTCCGCTATTGCTCGTGCCCAGGGCCTAGATGTATCCTACCTATCCCGTATCTTCAGGGGTCAGAGAGTGCCATCACTCGGACACGCTCTCAAGATCGCCGCCATACTGGGCATGACTGTGGATGATCTAGTCAGTGGTCTACAGGATCGTGCTGAGGAGCTTAGGAGAGAGCACGCGGCTATCCTGCAACTTCATGATACTCGCATGGACAAGGAAGTCAAAAAGGATCTCGCACTGATCAAGCAGGGCCGTGCTCCCATACCACGGATGCCACTCCAAAAAATAGGATAAAGTATTTTCTGACACCTCTTGACATCTAGGCAAAGGTTCGCTATGATGGTAGAGCGTGAAGAAAGTACGAACACCTCAAGAGATCGGGCTACCGGAGCACTACAGTAAGTGGCGTCCTGCACAAGAGGACTGCCTCGATCTATTGCGCACTGCCAGAGAGCGCATCATTGCCCCTTGCATACCCACTGGTGGGGGTAAGTCTGGTCTAGTCGTAGCTGATGCCCTGGAGAGTGGTGAGCCTACGGCCATCGTCACATACAGCAAAGGGCTACAGGATCAGTATCTCAAGGAGTTCGAGTCCATCGGCATGGTGGATCTCAGAGGCCGTAATAATTACAGTTGTCAAATGAAAGAGGGCTACACCTGTGAGGATGGGTATGTAGCCCGTTGTGTTTATAAGGGCACTCCAGCCTGCCCATCCACCAAGGCCGAGATGAAGGCCGCTGTCTCTAATCTTGTCGTAACCAACTACTCCAAGTGGACTGCAAGCAAGCGCTTCGGCACTGGCCTGGGCCACATCAAGCGGGTAGTCTTCGATGAGGCTCACCATGCTCCTGGGGCTATAGCTGATGCCATGCAGGTGCTCCTTGGCCACGTTGAGGTTGAGGAGAAGCTTGGTCTACCCTTCCCCAAGGGCATCGACGCGGAGGATATGAATGTCTGGCGCGGCTGGTCGCAGGTAGCCAAGAGCTTTGCCGACTCAGAGCTTAAGGAGATCTACCGCAAGATTGAGAATGCCAATGACCCAAAGCCTGCATGGATAAGGCACTACAATCACATGCGCAATCTGGTGCGGCGGCTGTCTATCCTCACCCTTGCCCGTCCTGTGGACTGGATTGTAGATGTCTCCGAGAAGGGCTACCAGTTCGATCCCATCAGACCTGGACGCTATGCTGAGCCCTGCCTATTCCTTCAGGTGCCCCGCATACTTATGATCTCGGCCTCAATCAGGCCCAAGACCATATACATGTGCCACGTCAAGAAAGAGAACTTTGTCTTCAAGGAGTACCCCAGTGATTTTGATCCTAAGCGATCTCCTATCTACTACATTCCTACTATGCGTGTTGATAGTAAGGCTACAGATCTGGGTCTTCTGTGGGCTGTACTTGATAGAGTGGCTGGTCGTAGGCGCGACAGAAAGGGAGTTGTTCACTCTACTTCTTACGATCGGCAAACGGAAATAAAGGAGCGCTCCATGTGGGGGGGCTCCATGATCCTAAACAAGAAGGGAGAGCCTATCGCAGACGCCATTGAGCAGTTCTTCCAGGCTGGCCCAGGCTCCATCTTTGTTGGCCCCTCAGTATTTGAAGGCTTCGACTTCAAGCAGGACAAGGCACGGTGGCAGTTCATGTGCAAGATCCCATTCGAGCCACCATCTAAGATCGTCAAGGCCCGTGAAGCAGTAGACCCGGAGTATCGCCCCTATCAGGCGATGCAGGCTCTGGTTCAGTCCTTTGGCCGTGGTATGCGGGAGGCGTCTGACTGGTGCGAGAACTTCATAGCAGACGAACACATGGAGTGGTTCTATCCGCGCTACTCTCATTTGGCTCCTGCAAGTTTCAACGGTTTCCTGAAGCAGGTTAAGGTACTGCCACCACCGATGAACTACTAGAGGACCGTAATTATTACACTTTATGCATGAGTACACACAATATCGGCTCGAAGCGACAAAGAGAGCCTTACAACTTCTGCGGGAGCAGATAGAGATTAGCTATCCTCCCAATGATGCAGTCGAGTTAAAGCTCGGCACAGTTGAAGTAGAAGTATCGTTGTTGGAAAAATCAATTCAAACACAGGAGAGTAAGTAACCAAATGGCAGCAGCTCAGATGATTGGCGTTAACTTTGGCGATCCGTCGATGTATTCGGGGGCCTCTTTCATCCCCGATGGCGACTATTGCATGACCTTTGACGCGGTACTTCACACCGCAGTTGACAAGAACACTGGCGTAGCGCGTGGCAAGGCGCGCTTGGGTGTGATGGTCAACTTCTACCCGCTGTCCAATCTCACGGAGGAGGGCAAGCTCCAGCAGTTCTACTCGATGGGCAGCAAGGCTCACGAGTCCTTTGCGCCCAATCCGGAGACGGGCAAGGGCTTTGTTCCAGTTCCTGGAGCGAAGGGCGGCAGCTTCAACGATAAGACCAACTGGATGATGCTGCTCAATTCCCTGTGGCAATCGGGTATGCCCGTGGAAGTCCTCAGCAATGACTTCACCACGATTGACGGGGTGTGGGCACATGTCACCAACGTGGACGAGCCCGCAGAACGCGCTACCTACAAGTCCAACACTGCCGAGATCCAGCAGGAGGAGCGCAAGCCCGGTAAGGTCGCCGTGGTTAGTCTCATCCTGGAAGGTGGTGCACCGTGGGAAGGTGGCGGCGGCTTCGAAGCCCCGGCTGCTACTCCTCCGGTACAGGCCCCCCCCGTTCGTCCTGGCCCCAGGCCTGTGCCCGCTGTGGCTCCAGTGGCTGCTACGCGTCCTGCTGGCCCGCGTCCAGTTGTTGCGGCCCCCCGTACTGCTCCGGCCCCTGCTCCACCTCCCGCTAGCGCACAGACTGAGCAGGACCTTCGCACTGAAGCCATTACGAGCATCAGCGATGTCCTGACCAAGAAGCCCAACGGCCTCCCCCGTCTGCTTCTCCGCAACGAAACCGTGAAGTACTTCGATGTCAATGGCAAGTCCACTGTCGGCGCGGCGGTAATCGCGGCCTACTTCGAACCGTCTGGCGCGGACGCCCTTCAGTCTCTGCTCGGCGAGATGGGCTATTTCGTCGATGGCGCTCAGGTAAAGCTGCTGCCCTCCTAATCTAGCGGGCACTCCCCAAGTGCCCTTGGAGGTTCCATGCTTCAGTCTGATCGTACGTGGCTGTTCAACAAGGCGTACTGGCTGGACAACCTTAGCCGTCTCTATCTTCCCGCAAAGGATAGGGACGGCCTTGAGGTTGTGAAGGTCGAGAAGGTTGAGCGGCTGAGAATTAAGGGGACCATA
>Ga0247664_1000403_pt1 | contig 10772 bp, 4 predicted proteins | sample CNK05_metaG_FD_182715 | JGI IMG/M metagenome (GOLD analysis project Ga0247664, IMG submission 182715) | Soil microbial communities from Purdue University Martell Research Forest, Indiana, United States - CNK05 | ecosystem: Environmental > Terrestrial > Soil > Temperate forest > Bulk soil | place...
GGGCATGCACCATTCCAAGCACGTTCAGGATGGAGATACTGGCGGGATCCGGCGGCAGTTCGTTGACAAGTTTCTCGGCTTCCTCGAATTGTTCCCGGCTCAAAAGAAGACCAGCCTGGCCGAGGGCTTGCCCGATGCGAGCGCTCTCCTCGGCCTCTTCTCGCATCCGCGCTTGTTTTTGTTCGGCAGCAACGGCCCGCTGGCGCACTTCTTTTTCGCGGGCGAGGAGATAGAGAGAAGAGATGAGACCGCTGAGCAAGGCGAGCGCGACAGCGCCGCTGGCGATGAAAACGGACTTATTTCTGCGGATAAGCTTTTGGAATCGGTAGACTTTGCTGGGCGGACCTGCCACGACTGGTTCGTTATTGAGGTGGCGCTCGATATCGTGAGCGAGCCCGCTGGCTGTGTCGTAACGGCGGGTGCGGTCTTTCTCGAGGGCTTTCATGACGATCCAATCGAGGTCGCCGCGAAGAGTGTGGATGAGTTTCGGAGCGTCTGTGCGTCGATGCGCGGCGGTGCTGGTCAAATCGGCATTCAGCAGGGTGCTCAGGCGAGTCGATGGCCGGTCGGGTTCCTGTTCGCGAATGGTTTGGCGCATCTTATCGAGACCGGAAGCGATGAGAGCTTTGGCATCAAAGGGGGTTTGACCAGTGAGCAATTCGTAAAGCAGGACGCCGAGCGCATATATGTCACAGCGTGTGTCGATATCGAGGCCGCTCATCTCGGCTTGTTCGGGACTCATGTAAGCGGGGGTGCCGACGAATTGCTCAAAGGCGGTGAAGAGCGTTTGATCGGTGAGGCGACCCTGGGTGGCTTTGGCGATGCCGAAGTCGATAACCTTGGGAACGGGAACACCGTCGTGGAGCGTGACGAGAATATTGGAAGGCTTGATGTCGCGGTGGATGATCCCCTTTTGATGCGCGTGCTGGATGGCGTGGCAGACTTGAATCAGCAACTTGAGACGATCGTCGGTCGAAAGTTTATTTTGGTCGCAATAGTCTGTGATTTTGATGCCACGGACGAGTTCCATGACGAAGTAAGGGCGGCCGGTGTCGGTAGCTCCGGCATCGAGAACTTTGGCGATGTTCGGGTGATCCATCATGGCGAGGGCCTGGCGTTCGACTTCGAAACGGGCGATGACGCTTTTGCTGTCCATGCCAAGCTTGATTACCTTGAGAGCGACGCGACGGCGAACGGGTTCCTCCTGCTCGGCCATGTAAACCACGCCGCAACCTCCTTCGCCAAGTTGCTGGAGAATTTTGTAGCGGCCGATTTTGTCGCCGGGTTTTTCAGTGACAGGAAAGGAGAGGGCGATGGTTTTTGCTTCTTTGGCTGCGGCGGGAGAGTCGAGAAAGCCATCGGCATTTTCGTGAGCGTCGAGCATGGCTTTGACCTGGCGGCAGAGCGCGGGGTCGTCAGCGCAAGCCTGGTCGACGTAAGCAGCGCGTTGTTGCAGTGGCAATTGGAGCGCGCCGTCGAAGATGGCCTGGCCGCGTTCGGACAAAGGTTCTGTCAGATCTGAGGAAGGTAGATCTGGAGATTTCATGGATGAAGGATATCGAAATGAGATAGAGGTTGAAGACGATTTTGAACGATCTCGGCTAAGGTTGAGCAGCCAGTTTCTCTTTCAGCTCGGTGTCGGCAGGAAAAAGCGCGGCGCCGCGTTGCCAGACTTGCCTTGCGTTATCGAGTTGCCCGGCCTTTTGGTATTGGCCGCCCAGCCAGGCGTAGGTGCGCGCGAAGTGTGGTTGTGGCGGTAGCGCTTCCTGCTGTTCGATGAGCGTGGTGAATTCCTGAATAACCTCCTGAGCTTTATTCAACTGCGCGGGCCAATAGGACATCCCGACGGCTTTGGTGAAGCGCGCGTCCCAATTCGAGGGATCGAGGCTCAGAGCGGTTTCCAAAAGCTGATCAGCTTTCATGCCGAAGATGGCTTGTTCGCGGATGTCCTGAGTCTGTGCACATTTTTTCATGTAGGCCTGACCGAGGACGGAGGAATATTCCGGGATTTGCGGATTGATTGCGAGGCGCTCTTCCAGAGCGGAGATGAGCCGATCGAGTTTGAAAGGCTCTTTGAAGTGCTTCCAGGTCGCCTGTTTTTGGCCGAACGTGGATTGGGGAGAGATGAGCGTTTCGAGATTTTGCTGGAAGATCTGTTCGGGTGGGAGGAGCGGGGCCGCAGATGCGGTTGAGACTGAATGAGCGGTTTGTATTGGCGCTTCCGGGTCGTTTGCCCTCATAACATCTTTCTGAACTCTTACCACCGGGTTGCGAGCGAGCGGGACGCTCTGTTCTTCGGATTGAACACCAGCTTCGGTTGCTAAGTTCTTTGTGGTGCGCGTTTTTTTTGCATAGAGGCACAGTCCGACCACGACACCGATGGCCGCGATTGTTAGTATTAATTTTTTCATAGTCTCTATTGGGTAATGCGAAAATGCGGAGGAAAAAGGGCTCATCAGAAATTAAAGCTTTTGGTTCAGAGTATGCCGTAAGTTGGTCAAAGGTGCGCCCGCGCAAGGCTTCGCAATCGCCGATTGAAATCGAAAATTGGTAATTCGAAATAATTGGAAATTGGAAATTGGAAATCCGGGTCACAAACCCCAGCGGTGCATGATGCGCAGGACGTTGGGGTGAACGTCGGCCTGCAGCAGCACTCAATGGCCAGGAAGATGGTGGGCCAAAGGAGAAGAAATGACATCAACTTCAAACCGAACCAGCGTCGCGGGCAAACGACGAAGGTAGAGATCCAAAGTCCCGCGCAGACCAGCGCAATGCGAGCCTCGGCGACACTGCCCCTGTCGCCCGCGCGGCTGGCACGCATCAAATGGCTCTGACTAACCCGATTCCACCAACTCAACTTCCAGGTCCCGATATGCCTGTCCGCTGCACGGGCACATCTCCAGCCAATAGTGAATCTCCGCCTTCATTTTTTGGAGTGCCTCTTCCCGCGTCGAGGCGGTCAGTCGAATCGGGCCCACATCCTTGCTTACGTGCTCCGCCGTCCAGGTGCCATCTTTTTGCGAAATTCGGCAAACGAATTTCATGCTCTCAATGATAGCCAATGGCGCGGACCCAAGCGAGGTCGGATAAACCTAACGTTTGGAGATTTCACGATTATCGGATCCAGCCACGAGCAATTGAAAAACTCCCTCGACCTGGGGCATCAGTGAATGCAGGAGCCGCGGGCAGGCCACACCGTCGCCCGCAGGGCGACGGAAAACAGGCTTGCAAGGGGCGCTGCCCTGGTCATGATGCAGCCGGCTGTTGGACTGGAGGCAAAACGATCTGGCAAGGTCGAAGGAGATGCTCATGACGCGTTCGCACAAGGAAGGCTTCAATGGTGACTACTCAAATTCCGCCTACCCGCCAAGGGCGTGCTGGCGACGGCGGGCCCGGCGGCACGCGCTGCCTCTCTGCGTGAGCGCACTGGTTGTCCTGAGCGGACACCGGGCGAGCAGTCAGGGACAAGCAGGCAGGGTGGACTCCAGTTTTACGCCAAGTCCGACGTTGGAACTCAATTATCGTGCCATGACCTTGGCTCCGGACGGTTCTGTCATTCTTGCCTCTTATGAGAACGATGGCGGCGCTAGCATCATGCGAATGCGGCGCTTGGACGAACATGGCGGCATCAATACAAATTTTCATGCGGCGCAATTTGGCTCTAGTTTGATCGATTGTTTGACTCCGCAACCGGACGGCGGTGTGTTGGTCTGCGGCTACTTCACTACCGTGGACGCTCTCCCTCGGCAAGGTTTGGTCCGTTTGCGCCCAGACGGCATTGTCGACACAGGTTTTGATCCAGGAGACGCCGCTCTTGGGGCCATCACCGCGATGGCGGCGCAGGCGAATGGGAAAGTGATTGTCGCGGGGCGATTTTCAACCTTCAACGGTGTGAGCCGCGCCGGGGTGGCCCGCCTCAACGCCAACGGGTCCTTGGACCAGACCTTTAACCCTGGCACGGGCGCGAACTCCCCTTTCGTGAATGCCGTGGCGGTGCAGGCAGACGGAAAGGTTATGGTGGGCGGCTCGTTTTCGACATTCAACGCAGTATCCCGACAGGGAGTCGTACGCCTGAACGTTAATGGCTCAGTGGATCCCGGTTTTGTCCCTGCACTATTTTTAATTGGCGAGGTGCAGGCCGTGGCCGTGCAACCAGACGGCAAGATCATCGTCAGTGGTTCCGGTTTGGTAACGGGAGGGGAGACACCCAATGTCGTCCGTTTGACCGCAAACGGTTCGCTCGACTCAACCTTCCAGCCAGGGTCCGGTTTCGGGCAGCTCGGTCGCTATGTGGACAGCCTGGCCCTGCAATCCGATGGCAAGATTTTGGTCGGTGGAGATTTCAAGATTTTTGGCGGGGTGGAAGCAGAGGGGGTCGTCCGCCTGAACGCCGATGGAACCCTCGACCCGCGCTATGATCCGGGCGGCAACTTCGGTGAACAGCTCCAGATGCACATTGTTGGGTTGCAGCCGAACGGAGCGCTGGTCGTGCTGAGAGAATACGTGGGCGACTTCGGTCACTTTTATCGCGACTTGCTCCGGCTCCAGGGCGGCGACACCAGCGCTTATGCCGGACGACTGCAATTTGCTCCCATCTATTATGATGTTGGCGAGACGAGCGGGAATGTTGCGATTCAGGTCAGCCGCAGCCGCGCGACGACCGGCGTCGCGGAGGTCGTCTATGGGACTCGAAGTACGGCCATGGTCTCCAGAGCCGTCGCGACAGCTGGCTTGGATTATGTGGCTCGGACAGAAACGCTCACTCTCACCAATGGCCAAACGAATGCGACGATTCTCATTCCGATCCTCGACGACCAACTCGCGGAGCCGCCGGAATATTTTAGCGTGATGCTGCTGGAGCCCGGCCTGGGAACAACCATTGGCGTCAATGACACGGCGTCCGTGCAAATCCTGGAGAACGACAGCGCCTTTGAGTTTAGTCAGGCCAGATATTCGGTCCGCGAAAGCAGTGGGAAGGCGAGCGTCGGCGTCGTGCGGCGCGGTATTACCACGGAACCCGCGACGGTGCAGTTCAGGACGATGCCAGAGTCGGCCAGCACTGGTGCAGATTTTACGGCCCAGTCGGGAACGTTAACCTTTCTTCCCGGTGAATCCCTGCAAGGTATCGACATCCCGGTTCTCGAGGACGCGAGCCGCGAGGGACTGGAGACCTTGCGTGTCGTCTTGGAGAATCCAACGGGTGGCGTGCTTCTGACGCCGCTGTCCAACGCCGTGGTGGAGATTACCGATAATGACGACGATGGCCCCGGCAGTCTGGTGCGTGTGTTCGAACCAAAGGTTGGCCAGGATTCTTTTTCCTGGATCGACCATTTAGCAAGCTATCCCAACGGGGATGTTTTGGTGGCCGGAAACATCGAACCAATTTTTGGCCCAAGCCGAACCGGGATGATCCGAATCCATCCCGATGGCACGCCAGACGATAGCTTCCAACTGGACCCGACCTTTGCCGGGAATACAAGTGTGATGCTGCTGCAGCCGGACGGACGCATCGTTTACGCACAGGCAGACGGATTGGCCAGACTCAATCCAGACGGTTCGAAGGATTCCAGCTTCGACGTCGGACTCCCTCAGGACAATTGGCCGTTCCGGAGCTGGATTGCGGTCTTGGCACAGGACAATCAAGGCAGGTTATTAGTGGGCGGCGCCTTCCGCAGCCTGGCAGGTGGTGAGCGCACCGGCTTGGCGCGCCTGAATACTGATGGGACGCTCGACCTGACCTTCCATCCGCTGCTTGCCAGCACGAACCGATTCGCCGACGAAGGGCCGAGCGTTCTAACTATCGCGGTCCAAAACGATAACAAGATTGTGATCGCAGGAGCCTTCGATTCCATCGATGAAACAGCGCGGCAACATCTGGCCCGGCTCAATCCGGACGGATCCCTGGACACCACCTTCGAGGCCGGTCGGCTTGTCCACGAAGTGCGTGTTCCCATCAGCCCTGGGGTGACGGCCATGGCCGTGCAACCGGACGGGAAGTTGCTGTTGGCAGGCGATTGGCCCCTCGTCCGGGGAGTGCGAGGCCACGCTGTCATCCGCCTGCAAGCAAATGGGGCGATTGACCCCGCCTTTGTGCCTGCACTTGTCGAAGCTGACGTCTTCCAGATTGCTCAGCAAAGCAACGGAAAGATCTTACTGAGATTAGAGTACGCGAGTCTCCAGGCGCTGCATCGAATTGGCTTGGCCCGACTCAATGCCGACGGCTCGAGCGATCCAACTTTCGATCCCGGCCCAAGTTTTGACCGCTTTTACGTGCGCGCGCTGCTCGTTGAACCAGGCGGAGATCTCTTGGTGGCCGGGGATATGGTGACGGTGGATGAGGTGGTCTCCAAATTGGTCCGTTTGCGGCAGGAGAATGCCAATGGGTTCGGGCGTTGCGAATTCCATCAGCCGGAATTCACGGCCTGGGAATCCAACGGGGTCGCGACGATCACGGTTAACCGTCACGCCGGCGCACTCGGCGCGGCGACGGTGCGTTATGCCGCAACCGATGGAACCGCTGCCAACGGGCTCGATTTCCTTCTGACCCCGGGCAGCGTGACCTTTAGTCCGGGTGAAACCAGCAAGACATTCAACGTCACCATCCTGAAGGAGCGTGTAAAACCATTGCCGGATCAATTGACTCTTCAATTGGAAGCGGGGCCGGGCGCCGTCCTGGGGAGTCAGAGCAACGCCACCGTGACTATCCTGCGCCATCCAGGCGGGCTGCTCGATGCCAGCTTCGAGCCGCGCACCACCTCTGCTCTTTATGGGCTGCCGGGTGAAAAGCTTCTTACCCGGCTCATCGATTTCTTGGCCGACGACGGGGCAGAGTCCGTGTGGTCTCGGTTGACCGCCGATGGCATTTGGGAGGCGGGGTTTGAGTTTGAGATCAACTGGACCGACTGGGTAGCTAATGTGGCCGCGCGAGGAGACGGGCTGCTTTCACTCTACTCATCCTCCGGCGCGCTCCTAGGACGGGTCGCTCGGGCTAACGCGGACGGCACCATCGATCCGACATTCGAGAGATTTTATGACGTGATTACAGCGATGACCCTCGAGCCGGGTGGCAAATTGCTGCTCAACCGAGTTGAGGAAGGCGAACACAGAACCAACCGGATCGTGCGCGTCAACGTGGACGGTTCCATGGACGCTTCATTTTTTTCTCCGATCGCGGACAACCCCGACAACATCAGTTCGGTGCGACAACTTGTTCTTCAGGCCGACGGAAAGATTGTGGTAGGCGGCTTTTTTTCCAGACTTGCGGGCGTGCCGCGCCAGAATCTGGCTCGCCTCCATCCCGACGGCTCGTTGGATGCAAGCTTTGCACCGACCGCCGTGAATTGGGTTCCGGACGCCATGGTGTTGCAGTCGGACGGGAAGATCGTCGTCGCCCAGAAGCTGCCTCCTGAGCTTGGCGGAACATCGGTGCTGCGTCGGCTGCATGCGGATGGCTCGCTGGACGCAACTTTCCACGCTGAGCTAAGTCCGTGGGCCGACGTGCGAACCCTGTTGGTACAAGGCGATGGCAAGATCCTGGTGGGCGGATTGCAATTACTCCCGCCGGATTCGAACGGATTCGAGTATTTGGGCATGATCCGTTTTGGGCCGAGCGGTGTGCTCGATCTGACCTTCGCCTCCACGCAGGAAGGTTTGTCTGCGCTTCTGCAAGCCGACGGTCGGGTGGTTGTGGCCGGCTCGCGTTCTCTCGTCCGGCTGCTCAACGATAGCGGCGTTGGTGCAGGGCGCGTGGGTTTTGAACGCAGTTCGTTTCATGTCAACGAAACAGGAGAACCGACCATTGCCCTGACTGTCCAGCGAACCGGCGGAAACCGGGGTGCGGTGAGTGTCAATCTCGGGACAACTGGCACCGCCACGGAAGGGGCCGATTTCTCATTGTCGAGTGACGTTATTCGCTTCGCTGACGGCGATAGCGCCCCCAAAAGCATTACGATTCAGATCCATGAAGATACTTTGGCGGAAGGACCCGAAACGTTCCGAGTTTTGCTGGGCAACCCGATCGGCGGACTGGTTTTGGGCCAGCAAAGTTTTGTGGACATCGTCATCGACGACAATGACACGGCGGTCGCCTTTTCCGAACCGGTCTACGAGACGCGTGAGGACGCCCATGAAGTTCTCGTGCAGGTGCGTCGATTCGGAGCCATGGAACGGCCTTTCAACGTGAGTTTGTCGACCGCCCCGATGACGGCCCGCCCCGGACTGGATTACCGTGCACAAAACACGGTTCTGAGTTTCGCGGCCGGCGAAACGAACAAGTCCCTGGCGCTCCAGCTGATTGATGATGGCGAAACGGAGAGTAACGAAACTTTTCGTGTTGTGCTCAGTGCGCCCACCGCCGGCGTTTTGCTCGGCACCAATGCCCAGGCACTGATCGTTATTCGCGACGACGATCGTCCCGGTACACTCGATGATCGGTTCGAGCCAGATCCGTTGGTGGAGTCGTATTATTATTTCAGCACACCGTTCGCCTCACGGCTGGGCATCCGGTGCATGGCCCAGCAATCCAATGGACGAATTCTGCTCGGGGGCGCATTTGGCGAACGGACCTTCGCTTTCCCCCCGATCACTCAGCCGCTCGTCCGCCTTTTGCCAAATGGCGTCCTGGATCGCAGCTTCTCGACAGACGCATTGCAGCATCCTTCGGGCATGCCGCTCGAAGTTACCGCGCTCGCTCCCAGGTCCGATGGTTCGGTCTGGGTGGCCGTTCATCCACTGCCTCTGGGTGGAAACGGATTTCCCGACCCGTTCGGCGCGCATTTGGTTCTCCTCGGGGAGAATGGGAGCTTGGACGCATCGTTCCAAACCACTTTCGAAGGAGAGTCCATCGACGCGCTGGCCGTGGACGCAGCAGGCCGAATTCTGGCCGGTGGTAATTTCTCTTTGGTCAACGGGGTGGCGCGGCGCGGTCTGGTTCGGCTTTTCCCCGATGGCCGCGTCGATCCTTCATTCGCTCCGGGAGCTGGCGTAGTCCTGCGTCCATACGGCCGGCTCAACGCGTTGGCCGTTCAGCCAGACGGGCGCATTGTTTTGGCCGGTGACTTTAGTCAGGTGAATGGCGTAGACCGAAACGGGGTGGCACGCCTCGAATCCAATGGAGCCGTGGATGGAACGTTCCCGGCTGATCAAGGTGCCACCAGCCCGTTCCTTAATTGGAGTGAGCAGACCCTCCTACTGCAACCTGACGGACGCGTGATCGTAGCCGGCAGCTTCACCGCCATGGATCGTTCTCCGCAAGCCGGTGTGGTGCGGTTGCAAGTGGACGGAACCCTTGACCCCGGTTTCACTCCGGGGCGGATTGGTTTCCCATCCTCCTTGACGTTCGTGGGTTCAGTCTATGTGTCGGCGTTAGCGTCCGCCCGACATGGCAAGCTTCTCATGGGCGGCAATTTCACGGAAATCAATGGGGTGACGCGGAATAACTTGGCTCGCCTCAACTCCGATGGGAGTGTGGACCTCGGTTTCGCACCGGCCTTGGGTGGCTGGGATGTCCGTGTGCTGGCGGAAGAAACCAGCGGACAAATTTTGGCTGGCGGCATGTTCTCTGTGGCCGATGACATTGTTCGTCCCGGCCTGGCACGGCTCAATGGCGGCGTGTTTCAACTTGAGTTCGACTCGGTGGAGCGTTTGGCCAGCGGAAGCGCCCGTCTCCAATTCGAGATGCCGCGGGGACAAAGGTGGTTCATGGAAGGTTCTTCCAACTTGGTCGACTGGTTAATCGTCAGCCCGACTCCCTTGCTCGACATTCAGGAATTCACCGATCCAGGCGCCGTTGGTAATAACAATCGCTTCTACCGCGCAGTGAAGGCACCGTAAAACGGAAAACGGAAAGCGGAAAGCGGAAGGCGGAAAGCGGAAAGCGAAACAGCTTCTTAAGATCCTCGCCAATGATCGTGAGCCTACCAATTTCCGATTGCCGATTTTCAATTGCCTATTGAAATCGCAAATCGCAAATCGCTGAACAATGGGCTCTCTTGTTTTGAGAGAATGCATTGAATGCCGTCGATTGTTAGGATGGCAGTCGCCGAAGGGCATCGAAGAATCCTCCGACTATGACTAAATGCTTTCTTGCGATCATCGATGCGTGTTGTTGTCGGCTCACCGCAGAGGCGGCGCAATTGGCAGTGATTTCACCTGGGCAAGCGGAACCGACGGCGGCTCTGAGCCCACAACGGTGGGTTGGACATTCAAAGTGAATACCAGCGTCGCGGGTCCGCGAAGTGAGTTCAGAGAGGCAGCGGCGCCTTTGAACCCACGCGCGCAGTGCGCGGCGGATTCAATGCTGCCTTTCTTGGCTCTCGCTAACCCGATTCCACCAGCTCAACTTCCAGGTCCCGATATGCCTGTCCGCTGCACGGGCACATCTCCAGCCAATAGTGAATCTCCGCCTTCATTTTTTGGAGTGCCTCTACCCGCGTCGAAGCGGTCAGTCGAATCGGGCCGACATCCTTGCTTGCGTGCTCCGCCGTCCAGATGCCATCTTTTTGCGAGATTCGGCAAACGAACTTCATGCTCTCAACGATAGCCAATGGCTCGGCGGTTCAGGGCTGTCGCAGTCGGAAGAATTGTTGTTGGGGTGCGCTGCCGAACCAGGTTGAAATGGACCCGTCGTCGATTATGGGCTGTGCTGGGGTCCATTGCGGAGGCGCCAAGGAAGGTGTTTGCTCCAAGACAAAGCCGGCAGGTGAATTGGACCAGCGCACAATGAGCAATGGTTCATACGCAAGAATGGATAGGCCTCCGGACGGAGGAGCAGG
>Ga0247664_1000404_pt1 | contig 10754 bp, 9 predicted proteins | sample CNK05_metaG_FD_182715 | JGI IMG/M metagenome (GOLD analysis project Ga0247664, IMG submission 182715) | Soil microbial communities from Purdue University Martell Research Forest, Indiana, United States - CNK05 | ecosystem: Environmental > Terrestrial > Soil > Temperate forest > Bulk soil | place...
TCTCGATGCAGGCGCCAACCTGGGAATGCCCAGCAACCACCAAGTAAATACACGCCCCCACCGCAGCCAACGTCTCGGTGAGCTGGATCAGCACCATCGTCGCCAGCAGGACAAACGCCCAGCGCAGGATGTCGAACGGGGGCCGGCGACGGCGAGGTGGCATGGACGCTGCTCACGCGGTCACCCCGCCGGCTATTTCGATGATGCAGTATCTGTCAGCATCGTCCGCCGCCGGCCCTTTGCCACCACGGGACCGGATGATGCGGCGCGAGACCGGGTGCAATTTCCACTGATCCAGCACGCTGAGGCCGCCGCGCTCGTCTACCTCGACCAAGATCGCGGCGTGACTACTGCCGTCGATCGCATTGGCGTAGCGTCCCTGGTCGTTGAATGTGGCGATCGCGGTGCCGGCGGGTAGCCACGCGCATTGCCACACCGGTTGACCCTCAATCCACTCGCTGGTAGGCGGCGCGTCCGCCGCCGCGCGGACATAAGCGACGCAATGGCCGTCCCCAACCACTAGCCCCACATATGCCTCCGGTCGCGCAGCGACGAACGGCACGGCATCAGTTACTTCGGCTGCGCAGTCGGCGGCTTGGGCAGGCCGTGCGAGGGATGCAAAGTCGGATCAACGGCGATGTAGCGCCAGCCGACGCCGGGTATCCCTGCGACGACGTAATAAACCTGCGGCTTGGGCAGACCCTGGTCAGGTCTCACCGGGCCGCCGGGTAGCGTGTTGTCGACCCCAGGTGGTGCGCCTGGCAGACCCTGATCAGGATGACCGGGCGAACCAGGCAGACCCTGGTCAGGACGCTCGCTGCCGACGCCATAGCCGGGATCGACCGGCCACACGGGCGGCCAGATGGTGCCAGGCGGCGTGCCCGGGGGAGCCGGTTGTATCGGATGGCTCGGGGTCAGCGGCGGCCATACCCCGGCTGGCGGCTTCGGCAGGCCATTGTCTGGTCCCAGTCCGAGTGGCGGCAGGCCCTGGTCGGGATGCTCGCTACCAATCCCATAATCGGGGTCGACCGGACCCTCGCCGCCGGGCAGCCCCTGATCCGGGTGGCCGCCCCTGCGAACACGTAGAAAACCCTGAACAAACGGCATGTGTCGCTCCTTGTCGTTCGTGTGTTGTGTGTCGGCACGTGTCCTGTGGCTACACTTGTTGTGTCACGTCGTCACGCGATATTCGCGTGACGAGACTACACGTTACGGCGTCGGCATGCCCTGGCTGCGTCCCGGCACCCGGGCGGGACCACCGGTCCCCGGGCGGTTGCCGTTGGCGCCGTAGACCTGGAGGGGTGGCACATGCGGTCCGAGTGGACCCTGGGTGCCCGGACCGGTCATCGCGTTGGCCATGCCGACCGGTCCCTGCGCGGTCGGGTCCTGACCCGGCCCTGGGGGTCTGGGTGGTCCTCGGCCGGCACCGGTTGGTCCCGCGTCCTCTTCCTGCCCCTGGCCTTGTCCCGGCGCCCCTGGCGGGGCCTGGGGACGCCCCATCAGCTGGTTCAGCGCCTCGATGCTGGGGGTGCCCTCGGCGAACGCCTGGGTCAGATCCACATCATCACCCATGCGACGGATCAGCTGCCGCGCCAGCCACTCCGGCGAGATGCCGGGAATGCGCTGCAGCAGAGGCACCAGCTGGGTGAGGATCTGGACGTCCTCCTGGCGGTTGGGCGGGCCATTGGCGCCAACGTCCACTTCGAGCCAGACGTTGTCCGCCACCGACTGCGGGTCGAGCGCGGGCCACACCGCGCCTGGTCCCACCACCTTGGTCACGGTCTGCGGCGAGACATTCAGCACCAGGATCTGCGAGGCGGCCTGCGCCAGCTCGGTCATCGTGTCGTTGATGTCGTCGACCGTGGAGGTGACGTCGGTGTTCTGCGAGAACTGCGCCACCGACACCTCGGTCGCCGTGGCGTTGCCCGATGTGGTCCCCTGGTCCGCCTGGTCTGAGCCAAGGACGCGCAGGACGTCCTCGAACACCGGCGCGGTGTCATACACCGCGGCGTCGATCGGCGGCATCTTGATGACCTGCAAGACGTCGTCGATCTTCTGGCCGGGGGCCAAGGCGTTGAGTTCGAGCAGCGCGTTCGCCGGGTGGGTGCGCAGCTTCTCCAGATCCGGTTCTTCGAGCAGGCCCGCCGCCACCGCGGTCTTCGGCCGGTTGGCCCGGCGATGCTCGCGCAGCCCCTGGCGGGACCGGTTGAGTTCCAGCTGCATGTCGCGGATCAGGTCGATGTCAGACTGGGGATACAGGGTCTTTTCGTCGTAGCCCTCGTTCAGCACGATGGCGAACCAGGGCCAGAACCGGGTGATCTCGGCTTCCGGCGTGGTCGGCTCCTGCAGAAACTCGGGATAACCGTCGCACACGACATACACCGTGCCGTCCTTGCGGTTGTAGATCTCCCAGACGCAGCTGAGCGGCATGTCGGGACCGTCGTCGGCGTTGCTGCCGTAGCCGGCCTGATAGTGCTGCTCGCCGGTCGGCTCGTGGCCGGTCGAATTGCCGTCCTCGTTGTAGGCGGTGTAACTGCTGCCGACGTCGACCATGTAGATCTCTTCGATCTCGTCGGGGGTCAGCAGGTATTCCTGCGCCACCCAGTTGGCGCCCAGGAAGCCCCGCAGGGATCGACACTTCGGGTCCGGGATGATCGCCGTGCTGTCCGGGTAGTCGAACGACAGGCCCTCGCGCACCACCAGCTGGCCCTCGGCGGTGAGGCTGCGGATCGCCAGTTTCAGCTCCTCGGCGTCGGCGCTGTCCGGCTCGATCTCGCGGTCCGACAGATCCGCGGCGAGGCGCTCGATATGAGCCAGGCGCTCGCTCATGTCGGCGATGCGATGCTCGATCTCGGGCGCCATCTTCATCGCCCGCTGAAACCCCAGCTTGACGTAGCCGACCCCGGTCACGATCGACCGGCGTATCGACATTTTCATGGACGCCTTGAACGAGTGCGTCTGTTCCTGGATGTTGTATTCGTAAAGCAGCTCCAGGGTCTTGCCGATCTTCTGCATGATCGCGTCGAACTGCTTGACCTGCGCCGCGTCCTGCAGGATCGCCATGCTGTTCGGATCAGGCGGCATGCCGATCTGCGCCGCCGCCATGGCGGACTGCTGCGCCTGCTGGAGCTGCTGTTCGCTGCCGTCCCAGACCTGCGCGATCAGCTTGGTCTTGGTCTTCGCCTGCATGGTCGGGTTGTTGGGGTAGAGTTCCGCGGTGCGCTGCAGCACGTGACGGATGCAGATATTGGCGACATAGCGATCATCGCGCTTGCCGATCTCCTTGGAGAGATCAGGCCACTGGCGGCCTTCGACGAACTCCATGTTCTCGCGCATGCGCTTGAACTGCACGCGCCAGTGCCGCTTGGCGCGTTTGACCCGGTCCTGCCAGCGGTTGACGAGTTTACGCCGCGGATCATCCGGGTTGGGCCGGTCGCGCGGAACCATGGTAGCCTGGTCCGTGCCGGGGACCTGGCTCATCATGGGGTCTGGTCCCGGCGGTGGTCCCATCATCCCCGGTGGTCCCACACCAGGATCTGGTCCCATGAAACCACTCATCGGGCAGGGGTCCTGAGAACCCCGCCACCGACCGCGGCGCACACGTAGAGGTCATACAGGAACCAGATCAAGGCGACGATCACGATCACCATGACGATGATACGGATCACCCGCATCACCAGGTCGCCGGCGACCCCCAGCCAGCCCAGCACGATGGGCAGCAGGAGCATCAGGATCGCCACAAGGCCGCAGACGACCACCAGCCAAACGAGTGTTTGCACCAGCCAGAGGACCGAAAAGCACATTATGAAGTCAGTCCTGCGGTTGCCGGGAGCTGCGGGACCACCGGAGATGGCGCCGGGGCATAAGGCACGCCACCTGGCGCCGGGGACGGCAACGGCTGGCGCGGCTGAGCCTGACGATTTTGGATCGCGTCCATCATCGTGTTCACGTCAGGGCCTCGGTTCTGATCCACACCGACAAGGCGCTGAGACCATGCCCCAGGGAGCGTGTTTTTGAACTGATCATTCAGCTGACCAAACTGTTTGATCATACCGACCCACTGATCGTAAGCCTTATCCCGTTCAGGCGAGCCTAAAGGCAGCTGCTTCATCTGCTGTTCAGCCATGTCGATCTGGTTTTTAAGCTGCTGTTTTTGCGCAAACACGGCGTCCAGCGCCTGGTCTTCCTCGCTCTGCGGCCGGGGACCAGGTGCGACATCCAAATCTTCCAGATACCGCGGGCTGTCCGGCATTGTGTCTCGCGGCACCCGCGAGCCGAGTGCGCCCTGGGCCAGGACATACTGCTGCATCGGGTCCGGTGTGGGCTGCGACGGCGGTTGGGTCCCCGCCAGACGGCCACGCACATACGCCTGCATATCCTGTTGATCCGGCATCACCACCCTCCCCCGGCATAGCCGAGTTTGACGCTGCGCTCGGCCTGGTCGCGCTGCAGCTTCAGCCAGCCAAACGTGCGTTCCTCGCCGGCGCCGCGGTAGCCGCCGTCCGGGTCATCATCCTTGCGAAGGGCGCCGGCCGGCACCTGCAGCGTGAGGCCCAGGCCGATATAGGCAAGTGTATCTACGAAATCGTCGTGCGCGTCGTACGGGAACTTCAGCATCTGGTCCCGTGCTGCCGGCCACCAGGGCGCGCGTTCCGGGAAGCGCACGCGGTTCATGGCGAGACGCCCCTGGATGCTCTGTGCACGGGTCTGTTTATCCGCGATCGGCTGCATCTCGATCAGCGAGCAGAACGTGTGGGTCTCCAGCATGCGCTTGCGCAGGAAGGGACCAATGGATTTGGAGATATGAGATCGTTCCGCCCACCAAAAGAGAGGCTTATGCAGCTTCATCATGCGCAGCATGCTCTCGACCGTCTGTTCGGCGGTCATCTGCCGCCACACTAGGTCGGGCAGCACCCAGATCGTGTCATCCTTGTCGACGCCAATGACGAGGAGGCAGGTCTTATCGCTGCCTTGTTTCAGCGCCACCGCGTGGTCTGAGGCCGCGTAACAACGCAGGTTCGAGGGCAGGTCGTTGGGTTTGTAAGTGTGCAGCCAGTCGACCGAGAAGAACGTGCCGCCGGCGGGTGAAGGCCGGCCCTGGTACAAGGCGCTGAAACCCCGGTGGTCCCGGCGCTGCAGCGATTTGAGATACGTGGTCCCGAACCGACCGGGCCAGAGCGGTTCATCGGTGCGCCGGTGCAGCGGGTCCTTACCGTCATCGAACGCCAGCGCCGGCAGGTCGATGATATGCCACTCGGCGGCCTCTTCCGGGTCATAATAGGAGTTATGCGGGTCGGTGAGGCGCCCGATCAGATCGTCCTGGTGCCAGCGGGTCTGGATTAGGAGGATCTTGCCGGTCTCGTCCATGAGCCGGGTGGCGATGACCTGGGAAAACCAGGTCCAGAGCGTATCGCGGATCGTGGGAGAGTCCGCCTCCATGCGGTCCTTGATCGGATCATCGATGCATAGGAGATCGCCGCCGCGACCGGTGGTGGTCCCGCCGCGGCCGACGAAGGCCATAATGCCCCCCGCGGTGGTCTCCAGCCGGTCGCTGGCCTGGCTGTCGTCCTTCAGGACGGTCTCCGGGAACACCTGGGCGTAGGCCGGCGACAGCATGATGTCGCGCACCGCCCGGCCGATGTCCTGCGAGAACTTCTCGTTGTAGGTGCCAAAGATCGTGCTGAGTTCAGGGTGCAGGCCGACGAACCAGGCGATGAACATCTTGCTGGCGAGCTGGGTCTTACCGTGGCGCGGCGGCAGGTTGATGATCAGACGGCGCATGCGGCCGGCGGCGAGTTCCTCCAGGGCGGCGCAGATGACTTCGTGGAACCGCTGCACCTCGTAGCGCGAGTGGTCCGGATCATCGGGGAAACGCGGCGAGGGCATCATCAGACGGGTAAACGCCAGCATCGACGTGGTCGCGTCGATGATCGCGATCAGCCGCTTGAGGACCAGCTCATACCGCGTGATGTCCGCCGCGGGCATATCAGGTATAAATCGACGGTGTGCCGCCGGCCGCGATCCAGTCGCGATACCGCTGTTTTTGCACCCGCAGGACGCCGATCCCAGCCGGGCGTGGCACCTGGCCCTGGATGAGCGTGGCCCCGGTCGCGGCGGTGAAGTGGCAGAGCGACGAAATATCCGTGCCAGCCACCGGGGCGCCGGCGTAGCCGATGCTCGCCGTCAGGCCGGTTCGGACCGTGGTGATGGTGAGACCCGCCGTGGTGGCGTTCCAGGTGCAGCGCACCACGGTGGCGCCACCCAGCATGCCCGCAATGGCGGCCGCCACCAGCGGCATGGTGTTCAGCCCGCTGAACGTGGTCGACACGCCCTGCACGACAGCACCGTTGATGCTGATCGCCATCGAGCCGTTGAGGATCGCGGTGATCGTCGTCAGGAACGCGGCCTGATCGGTGATGGCACCGCCGATCAGGCTTGCCGGGGTCATGTCCACGAGCGGCTCCGGCGCGGCATCGAGGGTCTCGACAGGTGCGGTTTTGGTTTTGGCCATGTGTTTATGCTCCATCCACACGGGTCCACTCGACGGTCGCCACGACGCGCCAGATCACCGCGTTGCCGGTGGGCGGGGTAAACGTCAGCAGATAACCCTTGTTGGTATTATCGACCGCCTCAGCAACGGCGATGCCGGTCGTCGTCCCGCTGCCGCCTGACACGGGTGTGCTGATCGGCGTGTAGCTCATCGCCCCCGCGACTTTCTTGAGCAGTCCCAGCTGTTGCCGCCACACATAAGAATTGGCCGCATTAGTGCTGTCCGTAGCGGCCAGCGTGACCGTCAGCGCGCTGCACTGATGACCCGACACCGAGGTTGAGTTGGCGATGTTGATAGTACTCGGCGCGGCGAGGTCAGCAGTCAGCGTCACAGGCGTGGTATTGGCCGCCGACAGTTGGCGCAGCACCTGTATGTTGTATTGCGATTGCCTGCCTGCCGCGATGACGCCGCCAAAGGCGAGCGTCAGGTAGGTATCCGCGATAGCAGCGCCACCGCCGGCGAGCGCAAACATCTGCGTCGCAGAGTTGTTATTGCCGCCGAACACGGCGGACCCTTGCCCGCTTGCGGTGTTGCCGGAACCACCGACCACGACCGAGTACTGCCCGGATGCGACGTTGTTCCGACCGCCTCCGATCGTGCTTTGCACGCCGCTCGCAACCTGGGTCGCGGCTGCCCGGCTGCCTTGCAGATCGACCGCATAGGCGCCACGGGCGTTACCGCCCGCCGCCGTGGCGTCCTGATATTGCACCTGGACAGGCGCATTGCCGCCGGTGAAGCCCAGCACGGGGAGCGTATCGGCGCCGATCTGGACAGTCGCGCCGACACCGATCGTCGGCACTGGCGCGCCGTTGTCGCGATCGAGGATGCGTATCCGATGGCCGATGGTGGGCGAGGTAAACCCAGCCGTATCAGTGCCGGCGAACAGCGCAGTACCGCTATAGCTGATATGATTGAACACATGATAGCGCGCGACACGGCCGCTATCGAGCGTGCCGTTGACAATGAACATACGACCAGGACCGCCGCCTATGTTCTGTCCCAGCAAGCTGTCATGGAAGTTATGGTCGCTGTTGTTGATAACCACACCGTGCCCGTTGTTGTATACACAGTAGAGGTCGTCGAACCAGCAGAAGCAGGTATTGCCGAAATGGGTGCCAGCCATCGATCCCTGCACATTGGTGCCGCCGATCAGCACGAGTGGCGCTGTGGCGTTTAACGCCCCGGCCAGCGCAAGCCCCGCAAACCGCACGCGCAAATACTGCGTATCATTGCTGTCGCTCAGCCCGTCCACGACATCGAAGCGAATGCCTTCACCGCCGATCGTCACTGTCTCGGTACTGGTCGCCGACGCCTGGACCGACACCGTGAAGTTCATTGCATCGACAATGGACGCCACGAAGGCACCACCTGGCAGGCTGGCACTCACCACGCTTTCGCCCAGACGCAACCCGGCGGTGGATGTCACGGTAATAGTCTGGGACCCGGATGTCAGCGACGCGCCCGGATAGGATATACCTGCTGGTTCAAATGTCGCGCAGTCGATGACCGCGTGCTTGACGCTGGCGATCAGCGGCCCCGCCGTGCCAGCTATCTGATTACAGTGAAACAGGATGCCGCGCAGATTTGTGCCGGACAGCATGCGACCGCCATCGGTCGGTGCGATCGTCAGCATGTTGGACTGGAGCTGACCGGCGGTGCGCGGTGCGCCGGTCCAGAGAAGCTGTGTGGGAGCCGATGGCAACTGGCGATTGACAGCGGCGTTGAGTTGGAACCCGTCACCCCGACTGACCAACGAGACCGATTGCTTGCTGATCGTCAGTGGCCGGTTAACGAGGCCCTTACCGCACGGCAGCATGACCGTGCCACCGTAGCTGTAGTTCACCACGCGCGACTGGCAGAGATTGATGGCTGCTTGGATTGCCACGCCATCGATCTCGTCGGTCAGCGCGACGGCGTGCGGATACACGGCCTGTGCCGCAGCGAGCGTGCTGTAATAGGCCGATAAGGGATGCGAGTTGCCGTCGAACACCGCGCCGAAGTCAAGAACGTTGACGACATCAGCAAAGCGATCCGCCAGTGTCCGAGATACCGTGCCGCCGGTTGCCGTCACCGGCACGGTGCTGACCTGCTGCAACGGCACCGCGTCGAGTGGTTGCGCGGCATTGCCAGCAAGCGTGATGGCACCAGTCATAGTCCCACCAGTGGTAAGCAGATACGTGGGACTCGTGGGCGCTACGGATGTCCACTTGACGCCATCCCACGTCCACACGATGCCGCCGACATTGAACTGCTGTCCGAGTGTAGGGCTGTCAGGAAGATTAAGTGGCGTATCGAGTGGCATGGCAGTTTCCTATGGTGTCGTGCTGCCGGTGACGGTGCCGCGTGCGCGCACATTGCCTGACGCATCGATGCTCCACTGATCGACACCAGCCACGACGTAATAGAGCCGTTGTGTTGCGCTGCGGTATTGCAGATAGGCACCCGCTGTGCTGTTAAGAGCAGCACCACCATTGAAGTCGATGATCTGATCATGCAGCATCCGCACAGCAGCCATCGGTCCTGCGTAGCCAGTCGGGATGATCGCAGCGCGTGTGTCTAGCGCCTGATAGGTCTGCGTATTGACCGCAAACCCAATGGCACTATTGAAGTTGGTGTTATTGTCTGGTGATCCACCAGTCAGCCCTGATGTGCTGAACCAGATGCCATGTGAGATTTCGGTCTGTGTCGTATCCCCTGACGAATAACGAATACCAACGATGTCCAGTCCTACACGAACACCCTTGCCACCAAACATCTGTAGGTTCGCGCCATCATCAGCACGATTGGCACAAACGTCCAACTCGATGCCGATCGTCCCTCCTGAACTGGACGCTGAGGATGCCAGGACGGTCTGATCCTGTGTGTTGAAAATCCCACACGCCACGTAGGTAGGGCCACTGCCTGTCTTGTTCAGTTGATTGTAACTGTTGACAGCACTGCCGCCTCCCGTGTTGGCTGTGCTGAGAACTGAGGTGAACAGCCAGTTGCGTGACTGATCGTTGGCACCGATGCTGCCGCTCACGCGCAGCGCAGCATTCTGCTTCGTGGTCGTCGCATTGGTGAACGTCGTGTTGCGCACGATCTGCACATCAGCGAAGTCATCTGCTGTCGTGCCTCCACCCTTGCTGAGTATCAGCGTCTTGCTGCCTGCTGTAGCACCAAGCAACAAAGCATTGGTGCCAGCTACACCTGAAAAGGAACTTGTTGGCGTGAGGGTATAATTGCCTAGGGTTGTTGCTCCTGTGACCTTGAGCGTCGTTGCCAGCGTGAGCGGCCCTGTGACCGTGCCACCAGTGATGGGAAGAAAAGGCCCACCATTGGCAATCGTGCTGTTCGCAACGACCCACTGCGTTGACGATCCGTCGTTGTATTGGATGAAAAGCTGACCGCTGACGGTATCCCACCATAGCGGCGCCAGCACGTCGCCAGGCGGGGATGCGCCATAGAACGCCGTGGATTGACCGGGTGGCCCTTGTGGGCCCTGCGGTCCGCGCCAGCCGTCGCCAACGGGGTCGCACGGGACGTCGGGCGGCTGCGGGTTGCCGATGAACGACGGGCCGCCGGGTATGTTCACGCCGTCAGGCATTGCGCGCCTCCGGTTCGTTTGTGTGTTGAAACGCTGCGGCGAGCGGCAGCGGCTTGCTTATGCCAGCACCATGACTCTCGTCGTAACGCCCCCGAACGCTGGCGCGTCCCATGTGCCAAAGCCCGAGGGGACTGCCATCTCGAACGCCGACCCGCCGAAATTGACCGTCCAGGTGCCGTTCGATGTCGCTGAGAAAGTTCCGGCGGCGAATAAAGCCGGGTTCAGGCCGGAGAGGGATTGCCCACCGACGCCCGTTGCCGGGTCGTTGCTGGTGCTGTTGTTCCACCGGGTCGGAGCACTGCCGTTTCTGACCCACACCTGACTTGTGGCGAAATCAATCGCGAACCCCCCCGCGTTCACAGTGTTCCATAGGCCACCGGCATAAAACAGGGCGCCTGATTTCCACACGTTACCACTGAGATAATACATGATCCCGCCGGTCGCATTACCGGCAAGCGTGACGAATGACTGTGAAGCGTTCGACAAACCTATCCCCTTGTCCACGCCAAGGAGATTTGACGGAGTTGCCTCGAAATAAACTTTGCCGAGTGAATTACTGGTTGTTGACCGGGCGCCCACGTCCCCCGACCCGGAGGCATAAGTTGAGATCAGATTACC
>Ga0247664_1000405_pt1 | contig 10735 bp, 10 predicted proteins | sample CNK05_metaG_FD_182715 | JGI IMG/M metagenome (GOLD analysis project Ga0247664, IMG submission 182715) | Soil microbial communities from Purdue University Martell Research Forest, Indiana, United States - CNK05 | ecosystem: Environmental > Terrestrial > Soil > Temperate forest > Bulk soil...
TAGGTGGGTTTGGTAAAATTAAAAATTCTCTAAAAATTTATAGTTTATTTAATAATTTTCATAAAAAGAAATTTAAGTTTAAACTATTTTTAAATAACTTTATATTTGAAGAAAGTAAAATATTTTGTAATAAAATTACTAGCTCTAATTTAGCCAGTTGCCTCCCCTTAGGGAGGCTAGTTAATTTAGATAATAATATTAATATATTAAGAAAACAAATTGGACCTTATTTAGCTGGATTAATAGAAGGGGATGGTACAATAGCTGTACATGACCCTAAAAGTAAATCTAAACAATATAATCCTAAAATTATTATAGTGTTTAAAAAAAATGATTTACCTTTAGCTGAATATTTACAAAATTTAACTAAGTGTGGTACAGTTTTAATTAAACCAGAAAGAGGTTATGTTTTATGGCAAATACAAGATATAATTAGTATTTTTACTTTAATTAGTATTATTAATGGTTTTATGAGAACACCTAAGATAGAAGCAGTAAATAGAACTATAGATTGGATAAATAATTATATTATTATAAGTAAAACTAAAATAATACAAAGACCTACAAGATTAATATTATTTAGAATTAAAAATTTAAGTTATCTTCCTCTAGATACTTCACCTATTGAGAGTAATGCTTGGTTAAGTGGGTTTACTGATGCTTTTGGTAATTTTTCTATTAATTTACATAAAAGAACCAATAAAAATACTACAAGGGTTCAATTATACTATAGATTAGAAGTTAATCAAAATTATCATAAATCATTATATTATAAAAATAATTCTAATATGCTTGAAGGTAGTTTTTTTCCAATTATGTCTAAAATAGGCTTATATTTAGGTGTAACGGTTTATAGTAGAAGTAGAATTATTAAAGATAAAATATTCTATAGCTTTATTGTTACGAGTCATAATAAATTAAGTAATGCTAATGTTTGTTTATACTTTAATAAATATCCTCTATTGTCTTCTAAATTTTTAGATTATAAAGATTGGGAGTATGTATTAAATTTACAAAATTTAAATAATTTAACTTCTTCTTACTTATTTCAAACTATAAAAATAAAAACTAATTTTAATAAAACAAGAACAACTTTTACTTGGGATCATTTAATAAATAATAGTTATTTAAAATTTAAAGAATAATTGCCGTGTTTGACTGTAAAGTCATTCTTATTACGTTACTATATGCGGGGAGTTCCTAAAGTAATTTTATAGAACTTTTTGAAAACTTAATTAAAAATATTAAGCGTACAATAGTCTAAATTAGTAAAATTAATATTTGTTAAATAAATTTAACAATAATGGATAATCCGCAGGAAACCAACTATTATAAAATTTATAATAAAGTAGGATCCTCAGAGACTACACGTAACGCCCCAATTTTAATTTATATTAAGAATCCTTCGGATTGGGTGAAGATATAGTCCAGTTATATTTGAAAGAATATAAAGATTTGAATTATTTCTTACCTATACATTGCGGTAGCCCTGATATGGCAAAGAATATATTTAATTTAAATAAATGGTTAAGTTCATTTCGAAACTTTCCCTCAAGCAACTCTCAGGTTTCAAGAAACTCAAATAAATTTGGAGCTTTTAGGGAGCTGAGCTATAAAAATTCTCCTCCCTGTAAAAGGGAGCTGCAGTTTCAAAATTTATCTCATTATTTAGCAGGTTTACTAGAAGGAGATGGTTATATAAGTATTACAAATATAAATAGAGTAATACTAGGTATAACTTTTAATCTTAAAGATAAACCTTTAGCTGAAAAACTATTAAGTTATTTAGGGAAAGGGTCTATAGTCAAAAGAAAAAGTAATAGTATAGAATTAAGATTTTCAAGCAAAAAAACTTTATGTAAAATAATTCATCTAATTAACGGAAAATTTAGAACTCCTAAAATAGATCAATTATATAAATTAATAGATTGGATGAATAAAAACCATTCTATGGACATAGAAAAATTACCTCTTAATTTAAGTCCTATCTTAAACGATAGCTGGTTAACAGGTTTTATAGATGCTTTTGGACATTTTTATATTAGAAATTCTTTAAAACAAATAATTTGTAAATTTTCTTTAGAACAAAGAATGATTTATCCTAAAACTAATGAAAATTATAATTTTTTATTAAACAAAATTTGTTTAGCTTTAAATGTAAAATTAAATACTAGAATAAGGGAGAATAAGAAAAATTCTTATTATATTATAAGAGTTGAAAACCAAAATTCTATCAAATTATTAATTGAATATTTAGATATGTATCCTTTATTAAGTAGCAAACATTTAGATTTTTTAAGTTGGAAAATAGTTTTTAATGAAATAATTAATAAAAATCATATGACTGTTGAAGGAAGAAAAATAGTTTCTTTAGAGAAAGGCCAAATGAATAATAGTAGAACATTTTTCAATTGGGACCATTTAAATAATTTATAATGCCGTCTATTTTCGAAAGAAAATTTATTATTACCTGGCTATATGCATGGAATTCCTCAAAGCATTTGTTTTAACGAAGAGAACAGATATTTATTACACTTAAAATAATCATAATATTGATTAGCTGTTGTTTTAACGACTTTTTATTTGTCAAAATATAAATATACATGGGGAGAATATGCAGGAAACTAAAAAAAAATAGGATCCTCAGAGACTTTAATATATTTAATATTCTAGAAAATAAATATATTAGGACCTAAAAATATAAATATTTTAAGGTAATACGCTAGGCTCCAATTTGCTAATTATACTAGATAATTAGATAAATAACAAATTGGATGAAGACATAGTCCAAATAAGTAAGAAATTACTTATATAAATTGATTTCCAAGATTGAACAATATCTCTTTCTGGTTACTTCCACCTTCATTATTATTACTTTTATTGAGCTCTTTACTTGAAAATGGGGCAGGTACTGGGTGGACTGTTTATCCACCATTATCAGGAGTTCAATCACATTCAGGAGGTTCAGTAGATTTAGCTATCTTCAGTTTGCATTTAGCTGGTATATCTTCAATATTAGGTGCTATTAATTTTATAAGTACAACTTTAAATATGAGAACTAATGGAATGTCTTTACATAATTAGGAGCGTAATGCTTATTTGTGTATAAGAGCCAAACTCCGGGGAAGCCCTAAAGCTCTAATAACTAAGCTTTTAAGGGAAACCTTAATAGTGGCCTCATTAATGCCTGAGGGTATAGTAACATCATTAGAGATGAAAAATAGTTAAATTTTATTTGTAATTTGAAATGGGTAATCACGGATCTAAATCAGTAGAATTTTTGAATAATACTGTAAAAGAGCAACGAGTAGACGGCTCTTCAATCTATATATTAAAACATTAGGTTGTAAGGTGTACTCTAATCGCCGGGAAATCCGGTTCTAAGGTAAAACTTTCAAGGTAAATATATAAAATTAATTTAACTAAATATATTTAATTAGAAAAGTAATCCTTTGAGCTTATAAGATTTATATTAAAAATTTTAATTTACTATCTTATAGGTGAATAAATTGAAATATACTACACTCTCTTTATTTTCAAATAAATTTAACCCTCAATTTATAACAGGATTTTGTGATGCTTTTTCTTGTTTTTCTTTAAATATTCTTAAGAACCCTTTATACAATCTAGGATGGAAAATAAATTTAGTTTTTAGTATACATTTACATAGCAAAGATATAGATATTTTATATCTAATTCAGAAGTTTTTTGGTGTAGGTAATATTACTTTACAGGGTAATTCTGCTATGTTTCAAGTGACTAAATTAGGAGATTTAGTTAACATTCTTGACCATTTTAACCTATATCCACTTCTAACACAAAAATATGCTGATTTTTTATTATTTAAAAAAGCTTTTGATATCATAAAAGATAAAAAGCATCTTACTATAGAAGGTTTACATGACCTTATTAGTATTAGAGCCTCTTTAAATAAAGGTTTAGCTGAAAGATTAAAATTGGCTTTCCCTAATATTAAACCAGCAGTTAGACCAGAAATACCTAATTATTCAATTAAACAAAAAGAAATTAACCATTGGATAGCAGGTTTTGTAACAGGAGAAGGTTGTTTTTTTATTAAAACAAGTAAATCTAAAACACACAAATTAGGTATTAGCGTAGCTTTAAATTTTTTTGTAGAAAAAAATATAAGAGATTCTTATTTATTAGCTAGTTTTTCACAAATTTTTGGTTGTGGTTCTATTAATATTGTAGAAAAATCAGGAATAGTTAGTTTTTCTGTTAGAAATTATTCAGATATAACTGATAAAATTATACCTTTTTTTGAAGAGTATAATATACAAGGAGTTAAAGCTAAAGATTTTAATGATTTTAAAGAGGTTTCTATTTTAATGAAATCTAAATTACATCTAACAAAAGAAGGGTTAGATAAAATACTCTTGATTAAATCAAGAATGAATTTTAATAGAGGGTAGTATATATTTACTATATCAAAAGAATTATATTTGAATTTTCTATGCTTATAAAACTAGAAAAAATAAAAATATTTAATTGTTTAGATGTTATGGGATTTTTAATAGCTTTAGATTAAAGTTTCCACATATTATATTAATTGTATAATAGAAGTGGGTGAAATTACCATTATTTGTATGGGCTATTTTTGTTACAGCCATTCTATTATTATTATCTTTACCAGTATTAGCCGGTGCAATTACAATGCTTTTAACTGATAGAAATTTTAATACTAGTTTTTACGACCCTGCTGGAGGTGGTGATCCTATTTTATATCAACATTTATTCTCAAAAACAACAATATTATACACTATACCTGTAGTAGCCATTGGTGGAACTTCACCGTTCCGCTTCGATACATTCTATAAATGCTATAATAACCGTTTTCCTAATGCAGAAAAACCTAATCAATCTTTTCTAGAATGGTTCGTGGGATTTGCAGAAGGCGATGGTAGCTTTACAGTTAACAACCGTGGTACAGCAATCTTCGTTATTACACAAAGCACCACTGATCTTCAAGTTCTTGAATATATTCAACGAGTTTTAAGGTTTGGTCGTGTAATCAAACAAGGAGCGAATACTAGCCGTTTTGTAGTAGAAGATTTGGCCAGTGTTGCACTGCTAATTGATCTATTCAATGGAAATCTAGTATTTCCTCTTAAACAAGCGAGCTTTGCTCTATTTCTTGAAGCCTTCAATAAACGAAAGCGAACTCAAGGCCAGTTAACAGTAGTAGATTATATCCCAACACTTGTAACTCCTACATTAAACGACTATTGGCTATGTGGTCTAAGTGATGCTGAAGGTTGCTTCAACTGTTCACTACTGGGTAACTCAAACGCGTACAGATTTCGATTCCTTTTAGCACAATTTGGGGAAATCAATTTAGCTGTACTTAGACATATTACTACACTTATTGGAGGCGTAGTTCGTTCACACTCAAAACCTGGAGTAAATGAACTAACTGTCAATGGTGCTCGTAACATGGAACGAGTGTTCAAATATTTCGACACTCATCCACTACATACTAAAAAAGCTAAATCATATAAACTCTGGCAAGAAGTTCATATATCTATTGTCAATGGTGAACATTTATCCCCTGCAACTAGAAATGTATTGAAAGCCAAAGCGGCTACAATTAACAGTCTAAATTAGTGTATCCCAACGGGAATAAAGGATGTGGTTCAATGTAATTTTATCCCAGCGGGGAGAGACAAGTTGTGAAACTTTAATAGGCAGGTGTGATTTATTATATAAAGACCTGTTAAAGTGAATACTCAGTATACCATAATTCTAGTCCATACAATATTATATTTTGCTAAGTTATTACTTACTCAGGCTTAGTTTTAGCCAATATAGTATTATGCTGTGCAATCTTTAGAGAAAAACAGCTATCCGACCCTAGCTAAGGCAAGGTTGCTTACCCCACTCCTCACAGTCAAAGTCACAGCTGCCACTCCTACACCTACGGTGTGATTGAGTGAGTGAGGATGCTAAGGCAGGACTCTCCAATTTTTATCTAAATAAAGATAAAAATAAAGATGGAGAGGTTGCAGCTTGCTTATCTAGGGAAAGTCCTAAGGGAGAGTATGCTTACCCCGACAGGCGTAAGGATGAACTTTTGTTCATTGGCTATGCAAGTGAAAACGGTCAATGTATACTCGTACAAAGACCGTCGGTAATCTAAATTATCGCTACAGATTGGGTCACTTGTGGGTGCCTGAAATGGTGCTTAATGTACAGTCGGTTCCCTATCTTACACAAGGCTACTGTGCTCTTTATGAGATTACTCAGTAGTACATGAACCCCTCCGCCTAAACGCTGCCTCGGTTTACCCAGCTCACCTTATTTATCACACTCTCCTGCTAAGGCAGGATCCGCAAACGGAGAGAGTAGCACTTTTTTATAAAAAGCTGAGATAAACATCCGCAGTTTATACGCAATAAGGATTAACCCGCTGTGCTCCAACACAATTGAGAGCGCTGCGGAGTAGACTAGGAAAAGCGGTAGGCGGGCATAGAGAGTTAATAAATTAGGGGTTTTAGGGAATGGGTTCTTCGGTCAACTCTTTCGGCCCGATTCAAATACAAATTTGAATTTGAACTGCGCTATATGCTGGGAATGTCTGCAAACAAATATGACTACTCTGAGCATAAGTGGTCTAATTTTACGACCCCGATCAAGTAACAATGTCAAATTTGGGACACAATCAGCAGGTAACCAACGACGCTATGAAAGCAGTCTAGTAGGAACCTCAGAGACTACACGCGTAGCACCTTATTCGACACAATTATGTGAATGGTTAGCCGGAATCATCGATGGCGATGGAAGTCTTCAAGTAAGTAAACAAGGCTATACTAGTCTAGAAGTTACTATGGGACTAGAAGATCTACCTATTCTACGATATATTCAAGATAAATTTGGTGGTAGTGTTAAATTACGAAGTGGTGCTAAAGCCTATCGTTATAGACTACACAATCGAGAAGGGATGATCAATCTTATCCATTGCATTAACGGACATATTCGACATTCTTCACGTCTTCTTCAACTTCATCGTGTTTGTCAACAATTGAATATTCAAGTATTTCTTCCTATACAAATAACAAATAAATCACATTGGTTTGCAGGATTCTTTGATGCGGATGGTACAATTGGTATCTCCTTAAAAGGTAACAATCCTAGACCACAACTTACAGTACGTGTAGCAAATAAATTACTTCAAGATGTACAATGGTTTAAAGAAATATTTGGTGGATATTTATATTTTGATAATTCTCAAAATGGATATTACCATTGGTCAATACAAAGTCGAGAAGATATTCTACGGATGTTAGACTACTTTCGAGATAAATGTCGAAGTCATAAATCACATCGATTCTTTCTAATTAAAAAATACTATAATTTATGTGACCTAGAAGCGTTCAAAATAGATAGTATTCATCACAAAGCATGGCTAGCTTTCATGCAGCAATGGTAAATTGTAAAATAAGTTGAAGATATAGTCCGAATCTTTATTTATTAAAGATTAGCACCCTGAAGTTTATATCTTAATTATACCAGGATTTGGTATAGTAAGTCACATAGTATCCACATTTTCAGGAAAACCTATTTTTGGTTATATAAATAGCCCTTGCTGTAATATTATTTCCCGATATTACAGTATCGCAACACACTATATGCGGGAAGGATGGTTTAATCTGTTAAGTACTAATTGTGTAAATCTAATGTTAATTGTTAACGTATTAGTCTCATTAGTAATAATCTTTACAGTGCTATATAATCCGCAGGTAACCAACGCACAGTCAATTATTGAATTGATTTTTGATAATTCAAGCATGTTAGTAGGAACCTCAGAGACTGTACGTGTGTTGTCTTTTTGTCTAATTAATTCTCCTGCAACTGCAACTGTAACTGCAACTGCAACTGCAACTGCAAAGCAGGGGAATGGGAATGATGATTTAAAATTATGTCAATGGATCGCTGGTGTTATTGATGGTGATGGTAACTTCTATATTTCAAAAAAAGGATATGTTGAACTTTCTGTAGTTATGGAACCTCGAGATATCGCTTGTCTTCATAAATTAAAATCACGATATGGTGGTTCAGTGAAAGCGACTTCTCATAGTAAAGCTATTCGATTTAGACTACACCATAAAACAGGGATACTTTCAGTTATTAGTGATGTAAATGGTCTAATTCAAAACCCAGTTCGATTTTCACAATTTGAAGGAGTATGTTCATTATACAATGTTCCTATTAAACCTACAGTAGAATTAAATTATTCTAGTGCTTATTTATCAGGACTTTTTGATACAGACGGTAGCGTTTACTACAATAAAACATCAATGCAAGTATTCATTACTGTTTCACAAAAAAATCGATACCTACTTGATCTTATTGCTTCTGTTTATGGTGGAAATGTGTATTCAGCAAAAGCAAACAAAACCGCTTATAAATGGACAATATCCAGAAAAAACGAAGTTATTGATTTAATTGATAACTATTTTCATTGGAACAATTGTGTATCAGCCAAAAATAAGAAATTTGGTTTAATAAAACATTTCTACTATTTATCATCAATTGGTGCCCTTAAATCACCAATTGAATCACCTCTAGGAAAAAGTTTTGTTCTATTTGTGAAACGATGGGATGCTACTAATGATTTAGATTAATAGTCTAGGCTTTCCATTTGACAAATACCCTATAAGTTTTATTATAGGAGAAATTAACATTTAAACAAATATAAAAGACAAATAGATAAAGAGACAGTCCAATATACCTTGTGTATATTATGTATACAAGGTATTATGTATATCGGTATGGTTTATGCTATGTTTTCTATCGGTATCTTAGGTTTCTTAGTATGGAGTCCAATTTTTGGTAACTATCAATTTAATTTAACTGAATTGATAGATTTGGTGGCTCTCCCTTATTGTGAAATGAGGGTAATAAATTTCGCTATATGCTGGAACGGTTTAGTGCTAACAGGTACTTTCAATAGTAAAAATCTTGTTAGCTATACCCAATCAGCAGGAAATCTGTATACCAAAGGTTTAAGGAGTTCCTCAGAGACTATACGCGAAACATCTCGAAATTTTGAAAATTTTAAAAAATATAGTAATAAAAGAATTAGCAATGAATGGTTAACATGGTTTATAGGTTTCTCTGAAGGAGATGGTGCAATTTTAACAACTAAAGGTAAACCTCGATTTGTATTAACTCAAAAAGAAGGTGCTATTTTATATCATATACAAGAAGTTTTAGGCTTTGGAACAGTAGGACAATTTGATGGTTACTATAGATTTATAGTGACAGAACCTCAAAGTATACTACTTCTAGTATATATTTTTAACGGTAATTTAGTTTTATCTCATCGTAAAAACCAATTAGGTGAATGGATTAATGCACTTAACGGGTACGATAGCAGCAGCTGCATGAGGCTGCCGCTGCTAAATTTAACTCTAGAACCTAAATTAATGAAACCAAACCTTAAAGATGCTTGGTTATCTGGTTTTACAGATGCGGAAGGTTGCTTTAATGTTGCTATACAACCACGATTTAATACGGTAACTGGATATCGAGTATCTCTACGATTCATATTATTTCAAAAAAATGCAGAATCTACATTACTGCAAATTCGAGATCTATTTAAATTCGGACAAGTTAAAGTTCGAGGAGGTACTAACGGAGTATACCGATATAATAATAATTCATTCAAAGGTCTACTTCTAGTTCGTGATTACTTTTTAACATTTTCTCTTAAAACTAAAAAAGCTGTATCATTTAAAAACTGGCTAGAAGTATTTACTATGGTATTAAACAAAGAACATTTGGTTCAAGAGGGGCTAGTTAAAATTCGAGCTATTGCTAAAAGAATCAACATAAAAAATAGCTTAAATGGTAAAACTGGCTCAGCTAAACCTTATAATTAGAGATGAAGATATAGTCCGATCCTGGTCGTGAGATCGGTTTAGATGTTTTTGCAGCAGCTGCTGCCATCTATTTTACATGCACCACATGTTCTCAGTAGGTATGGATGTGGACACTAGAGCTTATTTTACAGCTGCAACTATGGTAATTGCGGTTCCTACTGGAATTAAAATATTTTCTTGGATAGCTACTTTATATGGTGGTAGTTTAAGATATAGTACTCCCTTATTATTTGTATTAGGATTCTTAGCTTTATTCACTATAGGTGGGTTAACTGGTGTTGTATTATCTAATGCTTCTTTAGATATAGCATTCCACGATACTTATTATGTAGTAGCACACTTTCATTATGTATCATCTATGGGTGCTGTATTTGCTTTATTTGCAGGTTTCTATTATTGGACTCCTAAAATAGTTGGTAGAAATATTAACGATTTCTTAGGAAAGATCCATTTCTGGACATTATTTGTAGGGGTTAATTTAACTTTCTTCCCTCAACACTTTTTAGGAATGGCTGGTATGCCTAGAAGAATTCCAGATTATCCTGATGCATTTAGTGGATGGAATCAAATATCTAGTTTAGGTTCTATAATCTCTGTAATAGCTACTATTTTATTTGGTTATATAATCTACGATATTTTTGCAAATGAAAGAATAAGTAATAACAACCCTTGGGCTGTAATACCATTCTTTACTTCTGATAAAGAATTTAAAGTGGAAAATCAACCAGTTAATACTTTAGAATGGACTTTAGCTAGTCCTATACCATTCCATGCATTTAAAATGTTACCTGTACAATCTTAATTTTATTTTTGTTAATGCCTCCCTCTCCCCC
>Ga0247664_1000407_pt1 | contig 10719 bp, 9 predicted proteins | sample CNK05_metaG_FD_182715 | JGI IMG/M metagenome (GOLD analysis project Ga0247664, IMG submission 182715) | Soil microbial communities from Purdue University Martell Research Forest, Indiana, United States - CNK05 | ecosystem: Environmental > Terrestrial > Soil > Temperate forest > Bulk soil | place...
GGTCGTGGCCGACGTCGACGGGGCGCGCGGCGCGAAAGTAGTGAAACAACTGGCGCGCGCCGGAGGCCGGGTGTGTTTCGTCCCGGCGGACATCCGCCGCACCGCGGACGTCGAAGCTTTGATCGAGGCGACGCTGCGCCGGTTCGGCCGGCTGGATTGCGCGCTGAACAATGCGGGTGTGGACGGCGCGCGCGCCCAGACCGCGGCGTATCCGGAGGCCATTTGGGATGAAGTGATGGCGGTAAACCTCAAGGGGGTATTTCTGTGTTTGAAACACGAATTAGTCGTGATGGCCGAGCAAAAGCGGGGTGTGATCGTGAACATGGCTTCGGTGGCCGGCCTGACCGGTTTTGTCGGGCACTGCGCGTACACGGCGGCCAAGCATGGCGTGGTGGGCCTGACTCGCACCGCCGCGCTTGAGTATGCCAAAACCGGGATCCGAGTGAACGCCGTTTGCCCCAGTTACACCCAGACACCCATGCTCGAACAGGTGGCTAAACGCATCCCGGGCCTGAAAACGCGCCTGGCCGCCATCGCGCCGCTGGGCCGGCTTTGCACCGCCGGCGAGATCGCGGACGCAGTGCTGTATTTGTTCTCGGACGCCGCCGCATTCATCACGGGCCAAACCCTGGTGATGGACGGCGGCATTTTGGCGGAATGACTGCATGAGCCGTCTTTTTATGGTGCGTCATGCGCAAGCCTCCTTTGGCGGGCCGGACTATGATCAACTGTCGGAGGTTGGAGAGGAACAAGCGCGCCGTCTGGGAGCGCATTGGGTGCAGCAAGGGATGATCTTTGACCAGATCTTCAGCGGCCCGCGGCGGCGGCATCAACGGACCGCCGAGCTGGTGGGCGCGCTGCTTCGCGAGCGAGGTTTGCCCTGGCCGGAAGGAGTGACCTTGCCGGAAGTCGATGAGTATGCGGGGTTGGAAGTGTTTCGCGTGGCGCTGCCGATGCTGGGCGGGCGCGAAAAGGCGTTCAAAGAAATGCTCCAACGCGATGGTGCACAGAAAAAAGCTCCGGTGGAGATGCTGAAACTGTTCCAGGACGTTATGGCACGCTGGGTGCGCGGCGAGTTGCACGTGCCGGGAGTGGAAACGTGGCAGGAATTCCGCCTGCGGGCCCGGCGCGGTTTGGACACTTTAATCGCGGCGGGAACAGGCGGACGCCAGATCGCAGTGTTTACTTCGACCGGACCGGTCGCGGTGGCGTTGGATCGGGCCTTTGGCCTTGATGATGAGCGCCTCATGGAAATGAGTTGGCAGGTGCGCAACACGTCCGTGAGCGAGTTTCTGTTTGCGCCGCCGCGCTTTTCGCTGAGCGTCTTCAACGCGCTGCCGCATCTGCCTCCAGGCGAACTGGTGACACACATCTAACCGTTCCATTACACTAAACTGTTTTCGATCCTTGCCTTTGATTCATGAGCGCTGAAGAAACCAGTTCGATCGTCGCGCGGGTCCGCCAATACATCGAGCAGCAAATCATTCCGCTCGAAAAGGAGTTTCTCACCCGCCCGTTTCCGGAATTACTGCCGGTCTTGCGCGAGCGCCGGGCGCAAGTGAAGGCGATGGGCCTGTGGGCCCCGCAATTACCGACCCGCTGGGGCGGCCTGGGCTTGCGCTTGCCGGAATTTGCGCGCGTGAGCGAAGAACTCGGCCGCACGCCGCTCGGCCATTACGTGTTCAATGGCCAGGCACCCGATGCCGGCAACATGGAGATCCTGATCGAGCACGGCTCCGCCGAGCAACAGGCGCGCTGGCTGGAACCGTTGGCCCGCGGTGATTGCCGCAGTTGTTTCGCCATGACCGAACCGGAGTTCGCCGGCTCCAATCCGGTCTGGATGCACACCCGCGCCCGCCAGCACGGAGCGGATTACATCCTGGACGGACACAAATGGTTTACCAGCGCGATGGACGGGGCGGCGTTCGCCATCGTCATGGCGGTCACCGACCCTGACGCGGCCCAACCGCATCGCCGGGCCAGCCAGATCATCGTGCCCGTCGACACGCCGGGGTTCCGGCGCGTACGCAACATTCCGCTGATGGGCGAACCGGGCGCGGATTATTTCAGCCACGCGGAAGTCATCTTCCAGAACTGTCGCGTGCCACAAACCTACCGGCTGGGGGGCGAAGGAGAGGGTTTTGTCATTGCCCAACAACGGTTGGGCCCGGGCCGCATTCATCATGGCATGCGTTGGATTGGGATCTGTGAACGGGCTTTTGAACTGATGTGCCGGCGGGCGGCCACCCGCGAACTGGCTCCAGGCGAACCGTTGGCCAGCCGGCAAATGTTCCAGGAACGCGTCGCGGACAGCCGCGCTGAAATCAACGCCGCCCGCCTCTTGGTATTGGACGCGGCCGAAAAGATCGAGCGCGCCGGCAGCAAAGCGGCCCGCGAAGAGATCTCGATCATCAAATTCTATGTGGCCAACGTGCTGCAGCAGGTTCTGGATCGGGCCCTGCAAGCGCACGGGGCGCTGGGCCTGACCGATGACCTGGTCCTGGCCTGGTGGTATCGCCACGAACGCGGCGCCCGTATCTATGACGGGCCCGACGAAGTGCATAAAGCGGTGGTGGCCCGCCTTAACCTGAAACGGCACGGATTCCGCCAGGAAACCGGCGAGCGATGAGCGGGTCCCAAATTGATCGCGCGCAAGCGCCCCGCCCCGGCGAACACCTGGACACGCCCAGGCTCGAGGCTTTTCTGCGCGAACGCATCGACTCATGGCCAGGCCCCCTGCGCGTCGAACAGTTTCCAAGCGGTTATTCCAATCTCACCTACCTCCTCCACTTGGGGTCGCGTGAACTCGTCCTGCGCCGGCCTCCGTTCGGGGCCCAGATCAAATCCGCGCATGACATGGGACGCGAGTTCCGCATCTTGTCGCGATTGCATCGGGTTTATCGCAAAGTGCCGGCGCCAGTTTTGTATTGTGAAGACGAAGCCATCCTGGGCGCCCCGTTTTACCTCATGGAACGAGTCACGGGGATCATCCTGCGGGCGCAACCACCGGCCGGCCTGGAGCTGACCCCGGACTTGATGCAACGATTATCCGCAAATTCCATCGACAATCTGGCGGCCATTCATGCGGTGGATTATGCCGCCGCCGGCCTGGGCGAGCTGGGGCGTCCTCAAGGTTACGTGCAGCGGCAGATGGAAGGTTGGAGCAAACGCTATCAGAACGCGCGCACGGACAACATTCCCGCGATGGAAAGCGTGGCGACCTGGTTGCTGGCGCATCAACCGGCGAGCGCGGGCGGCTGTCTGATCCATAACGATTACAAGTACGACAACCTGGTCCTCGACGCGCAGAACCCGGCTGAGATTGTGGCCACACTCGACTGGGAGATGGCCACCTTGGGTGATCCCTGGATGGATTTGGGTTCGACGCTGGGCTACTGGGTGGACGCCGACGATCCATCCGAGTGGCGTCAACAAGCCTTCGGGCTCACCGCCCGGCCGGGCAACCTGAATCGCGAACAACTGGTGGAACGCTACGCTGCTCGCCGCGGCGGGCCCGCGACGGACCCAGTATTCTATTATGTTTATGGGTTGTTTAAGATCGGCGTCATCGTCCAGCAGATCTACGCCAGGTATCGCCAGGGCTTGACCCAAGATGCGCGGTTCGCGCGCTTGATCGAACTCGTGCGCGCAGCCAGCCAAGTGGCAACACGCGCGATCGAGCTGGGACGCATCGGCCGCCTGGGCTGAGTGAGGGCTTGCGCCGCTCCGCACGTGCGGGCATACTGCGCCCAAGCAAGGATGATGGCCAAGGACATCCAACCCGGTGATCGGACTGATCCATCCAATCGGACTGATCCGTCCGATCGGACCGATCCTCTCCCGCGCTCGAAGCTTTTGCGGCCAAGCGGCGGTTACAGGCAGCTCCGGAGTTTCCAGACGGCCACCGTGATCTACGATGCCACGGTGAGTTTCTGCGAAAAGTTCCTCGATCGCCGCTCGCGCACGGTCGACCAGATGGTGCAAGCGGCGCGCAGCGGCCGCCAGAACATCGCCGAAGGCAGCCGGGCTTCCGCCACATCCAGCCAGACGGAGTTGCGTCTGGTGAACGTCGCCCGGGCCAGTCTCGACGAGCTCTTGCTGGACTACGAAGATTTCCTGCGCCAACGCCACCTGCAGCAGTGGCGCAAGGACGCCCCGGAGGCTCGGCGCGTGCGGCTCGCGTACCGCACGGGTCAGTCGGATCCAACCGATCCATCCGCTGCCTACCGGCCCTGGCTCACGCACGCCAACCCGGAAGTGATAGCGAATACGCTAATCTGCCTGATTCACCAGACCAATTACCTGCTGGATCAACAAATCGCCGGCCTGGAACGCGAGTTCATTACTAAGGGCGGCTACACTGAACAGTTGGCCTCGGCACGCGTAAAACACCGTCGAAACGAGCCTGCAAGAGCGGACGCACCGGCTTGTCCGCTCTGTTCCCAGCCGATGATCCAGCGCACGGCCAAGCAAGGCCGGCACGTCGGTCAGGATTTCTGGGGCTGCTCAACGTATCCGGAATGCAAAGGGACCCGGCCCTTAAGTTGAGGTTGCTCCGCGATGCCTCAAACCTGTGGATCCTGGCGAAGCGAAGCTGGCACTGAATCGCTGGCTTGCGTACTCTGCGGGCATGCAGATCGTGGAAGCGCCCGCCCAGTGGAATCGCATGGGCACGAAAGTATGCATCGCTATCGGGGTGTTTGATGGGGTGCATCTGGGGCATCAGCATGTGATTCGCCAGACCTGGGCCGACGCCACGCAGCACGAAGCGCTGGCCTTGGTGGTCACCTTCGATCGTCATCCCAACGTCGTGGTTGCGCCCGAGCGCGTGCCGCCGCGCATCTATTCGCTCTCGCAGAAGCTGCGGGCGATCGAAACGCTTGGCGTGGACGCCACCTGGGTGATTCCTTTTGATGAAAAGTTTAGCCGCCTGACGGGCGCGGAGTTCGTGCACGGCCTGGCCCGGGATTTTGGGCCGATCCACAGCATCAGTGTGGGAAGCGAGTTCACGTTCGGACACAAGCGCAGCGGCAACGTGTCGCTCCTGCGGGCTCTGGGCGGTGAGTTGCATTTCGCGGTTCACGGGTTGGCGGCTGTGGCTCTGGACGGCGAGGTGGTTAGCAGCACGCGCATCCGGGAAGCCATCCGGTTTGGCCAACTGGAACTGGCCAGCCAGATGTTGGGGCGAACCTACAGTTTAGCCGCCCCGGTCTGCGCCGGAGACCAGGTCGCCCGCACCTTCGGATTTCCTACTGCAAATCTCGAGGTGGCCGGATTGGTCCTGCCTCCCAACGGGGTTTATGCGGCGCACGCGCTGGTGGCCGGCAAATCCTGGCGCAGCGTGGTCAATCTCGGTTTCCGTCCAACGCGCGCGGAGGCGGTTCCGAGCCTTCATCTGGAAGCGCATCTTTTGGATTTTAGCGGCGATCTGTACGGGAGCGAGGTGGAGTTGGCTTTTGTGGAAAAGCTGCGCGACGAACGGAAGTTCCCGTCTCTGGAAACGCTCCGGCGCCAGATCGTTGAGGATGTGGCTCAAGCGCGGCGGATCTTCCAGGAATAAGAGCGAAAAAGGCATTGCGCCTGCCGCAAGGTGATCCTTACACTCGCCCCATCACCTAGACCACGCCGGCGAGTCATAAACGGTCAACCGAAATGGAATCGATCCCGTGAACAATCCGATCCACATCAAGGTTAACATCAAGGTCAACGGGGTCGCCCACCAGCAGGAAGTCGAGCCTCGCATGTTGCTGGCCCATTTCCTGCGCGACCGCTGCAAACTTACCGGCACTCATCTGGGATGTGAGACGACTCTGTGCGGCGCTTGCACCGTGCTGCTCGACGGTCAAGCGGTCAAATCCTGCACGGTCCTGGCCGTCCAGGCCGATGGAGCCGAAATCACCACCATCGAAGGTTTGGCCAAGAACGGCCAACTGCATCCCGTCCAGCAAGGCTTCTGGGAATGTCACGGCCTGCAATGCGGCTATTGCACCCCTGGTATGATCCTGGCAGGCGTGCAACTCCTGCAACGCTCTCCGCATCCCACTCGCGAAGAAATCGCTCACAGCCTGGAAGGCAATTTGTGCCGGTGCACCGGCTATTCCCACATTATCGATGCCGTCGATTTCGCCGCCAGACAGATGGCGGCCCCGCCCCCGGCCAAGGCCAAGGCCACGGCTAAGGCCGGCCCCAAGATCAAATCAGCATAAGCCGGTTCAGCCGGTTCACCCCGACACTTCCACCCATCCCACCGCTCCCCATGGCAGCCAAAAAATCCAACGGATACGTCGGACGCGCTCTGAAGCGCGTGGAAGATCCACGCCTCATCCAGGGGTTGGCCAGTTATTTGGATGACCTAATCCTGCCCGGCCAGTTGCACGCCGCCTTGCTCCGCAGTCCCTACGCCCACGCCCGCATCAACAGCATCAAAACGGACGCCGCCCGCGCCTGCCCTGGCGTCGTCGGTGTTTTTGTAGGGGCCGACGTCAATCAAGCTTGCGGAGTCATTCCCTGCGCGGCGCTGATGCCGGACCAAAAAGCGCCGCAACATACCGTGCTGGCGTCCGACCGCGTGTATTTCGTGGGCCACCCGGTGGCCGTGGTCGTGGCAGCGGATCGTTACGCGGCCCGGGATGCGCTGGATCTGATCGAAGTCGATTACGAAGCACTGCCGGTGGTGAGCGATCCGGAGAAAGCGCTCGCGAAGGATTCGCCGCTGACGCATCCGCACTTGGGGACCAACCTGGCCTTCACTTGGACGCTGGCCCAAGGCGATCTGGCCGTCGCGTTTCGCCAGGCTGATCGCGTGATCAAACAACGCATGGTCCATCAGCGGCTCATCCCCATGGCCATCGAACCACGCGGATGCCTAGCCTCCTGGCACCCCGGCGAACAGACGCTCACTCTCTACACCTCCACCCAGATCCCGCATTTGGTGCGGACCCTTCTTCCGGCCATGATCGGCGTGCCCGAAAACAAGCTGCGCGTGGTGGCCCCGGAGGTGGGCGGCGGCTTTGGCTCCAAGCTCAACCTCTACGCCGAGGAAGCCCTCTGCAGCCATCTCGCTATGCGCCTGCGCGCGCCCGTCAAATGGATCGAAACTCGCCGCGAAAACGCCTCCGCGACCATCCATGGACGCGACCAAATCGGCGAATATGAAGTCGCGGTGAAAAAGGACGGCACAGTTCTGGCCGTGAAAGCGCGCAGTATCGCCGACCTTGGCGCTTATAACCAGCTCTTGACCCCCGCCATCCCTACGCTCACCGGATCCATGCTTTCAGGTTGTTACAAACTGAAAGCCGTGCGCATGGATCTGCTCGGCGTGTATACGCACAAGATGGCCACGGACGCTTATCGCGGAGCGGGCCGGCCTGAAGCCACTTATACCATCGAACGTTTGATGGACCTCATCGCCGCCGAGTTGTCGCTCGACCGCGTCCAGATCCGCCAGAAAAATTTCCCGAAACCGGCCGAGTTCCCTTTCAATACGGCAACCGGCCTCACCTACGACAGCGGCAACTATCAGGGGGCACTCAAAAAGGCCCAGGAACTGGCCGGGTGGACCAAACTGCTCCAGCAACAAGCCGCCGCCCGCAAGGCGGGCGCTCTGTTCGGCATCGGCCTGTCCACCTACGTGGAGATCTGCGCGCTGGGCCCGTCCAAAATGATGGCCGCCGGCGGCTGGGAATGGGGCTGCGTGCGCATCGAGATGTCCGGCAAAGTCACCGTCATCACCGGCGCCACTCCCCACGGCCAGGGCCAGGAAACCAGCTTCGCCCAGCTTAGCGCCGATGCCCTCGGTGTGCCCATGGAAGACATCGTGGTCATGCGCGGGGACACGGCCGTGGCCCATTACGGACGCGATACTTACGGCAGCCGCGCCACGGTCATCGGCGGCACCGCCATCCTCATGTGCATCGATAAAGTGGTGGCCAAAGCCCGCCGGCTCGCCGCCCATCTTCTCGGCACCAAGGAAAAGCAGGTCGAGTTCAAGCAAGGCCATTTCAGTGTCAAAGGCAGTCCCAAGAAAACCCTCGGTTGGAAACAACTCGCGGCCGAAGCGTACGTGGCCAAAAATATCCCGAAAGATTTTGAGCCCGGGCTGGAAGCCTCCAGTTTCTTTGAGCCGCCCAATTGCACGTACCCGTTCGGCACTCATATCGTCGCGGTCGAAGTCAGCCGCGAGACCGGCGAAGTGCGCATCCTGAAGTATGTGGCGGTCGACGATTGCGGTCCCCAGATCAACCCGTTACTGGTGGAAGGCCAGGTGCAAGGCGGCATCGCCCATTCCCTCGGCCAGGTCCTCTTCGAACGAGCCGTCTACGACGAGAATGGACAACTGTTGACCGGCGAGTTCATGGATTACCCCTTGCCTCGAGCCAAGGACATCCCGGAGTACATTATGGATAGCACGGTCACTCCCTCGCCCAGTAATCCGATGGGCATTAAAGGAGTGGGCGAAGCAGGCACCATCGGCGCAACCCCGGCCATCGCCAACGCCATCCTCGATGCCTTGAGCCCTTTGGGCATCCGGCATCTGGACCTGCCCTTGACTCCAGAAAAAGTGTGGCGCGCGATCCAAAAGAAAAAGCATTAAACCACGCGCGGGCCGATCTCCCCGCGTTTTTCCAATGACCTCATGATTCCGGCTCCCTTCTCTTATCTGCGGCCCGCGTCGCTCGAGCAGGCCCTCGGCGCGCTGGCCTCGCACGAAGATGCCAAGATCCTGGCCGGCGGCCACAGCCTGCTCCCGGCCATGAAATTGCGCCTCGCTCAACCGCGGGTCCTCATTGACCTTAGCCGCGTGACTGACTTGAAAGGCATCCGCGAAGACCGCGGTCAGATCCTCCTCGGGGCCATGGCTACTCATTACGAGGTCGAATCGTCCCCTTTGCTCCGGAAATCATGCCCGCTCCTGCCGGAAGTCGCCGCGCACATCGGCGATGTCCAGGTGCGCAACCGCGGCACTATCGGCGGTTCGCTCGTCCATGCCGACCCCGCCGCCGATTGGCCCGCCGCCATCCTCGCCTTGGATGCCGAGATGGAAGTGGCCGGACCCGGCGGACGGCGCCTGGTGAAAGCCACCGACTTCTTCACCGATATGATGCAGGTCGCCATTCAACCCAATGAAATTCTCTGTTCCATCCGCGTTCCCAGCACCGCCGCGACGGTGGCTTATGTCAAGTTCGCCCAAAAAGCCTCCGGTTTCGCCATCGCCGGCGTCGCTGCGGTGGTGAACAAGAAAGCAGCGACGGTCCAGGTCGGCATCACTGGAGTCGCTCCCAAACCCTATCGAGCCGGCGCCGTCGAGGAAGCGTTGCGCGGACAACTCCTCACCTCCAACTCCATCGCCGCCGCCGCCGAACACGCCGCCGATGAAGTGGAGACGCTGAACGATATCCATGCTTCAGCCGATTACCGCGCGCATCTCGCCTTGGTGAATACACGCCGCGCGCTGGAACTGGCCGCTTCGAGGTAAAAGCCTCGCCACGTACTTGATGAGTTGATGAGCCGGCTCGGAAAGTCGGCGGTGTGCAAGGCACCCCGCCAAACAGGTACGATGAGACGCCGCCTCAGGCTTCAGACGAGGATACATCCGACGCCGACGTCGCGGTCGCCGCTTTCCGCCGCACCAAGTCATGGAATTCCTCGGCCACGATATACCCCACACAACCAGGGGCCCCGCAGCAGCAGGGATGTTCTTCCAGATCCACCAGATCGTAGCCGTAATTGAAGGTTAATTCCTCGCCCACGGCGATGCGGCGCAGGCTCGTGATCCAGATCCGCCCGTCCTCGAGGCGCGCCTCACAGTTGGGTGTGCAGCTGTGATTCAACCAACGCGCTTGGTTCCCTTCCACGTCTCCGTCCAGGTCCCATTCGTCATCCAATTGGAAGATTCGCGTGTTGCCGTCTGCGCAACGCCGAAAAGATTCCTCCTTCGAGATGCGTTCGCCCATATACTCGATCAGACGCGTCTCCGGTTCCACCTCGCAGCCCGCAAACCCGCCCGTCCCGTGAATCGGGGATTCCGCAAAGACAACCAAATCCAGAACGTCGGCCATGCCGCACCGTGACATACCCCGTTGCGCCCGGCAATCGCAAGATCGGCGGCCGAAGCCAAAAAATGCACAGCATCGGCCAAAAGACGCGAGGCGCTGTTTTGGCTTGGCCACGAAACTTCACCTGTTGGCAACGCCAACGCCAACGCCGGCTTCGTCCGTCCGAAATCGGATGTAGACCGACGACGCCAACCTGCTAATGATAGAGATGGTCAAAGATGTGACTTGAACCGAAAGGTAACGTATGGCTGGTCCTGCTGAACTGCTCATCATCGCCGGGGTTTTCGCCGTCATTGGAACCTTCCTTTACGTCGCGAGCCGATTCCTCCGGGGTCCCAACAGCGAAACGCCCAAGACTCAGTCAACTCCGTCGCCGGCCGCTGCGCCCACTACCAGCGCCCGGCCTCGAGAAGCGCACGCCCACTGACAAAGCAAATTATTAGGAGCTTTGTCCCGCGGTGCCCGCAACCAGCAACCAAGTTGCCGGAGGCGTAGGCTTTAATTCCCGCGCTGAATAGAAGGCAGGGTATCCCTCAGTTTGGCGCAGCAAATCTCGCGACCGCCTCCGGCCCCGCGTTCAGGCCTCGACGCTACACGTTAGCGACCCTCTGTGGCGGCGGTCTGCGACCGCCGACCTTCTGATCTACAGTGGTTTCTTCTGGCG
>Ga0247664_1000408_pt1 | contig 10677 bp, 6 predicted proteins | sample CNK05_metaG_FD_182715 | JGI IMG/M metagenome (GOLD analysis project Ga0247664, IMG submission 182715) | Soil microbial communities from Purdue University Martell Research Forest, Indiana, United States - CNK05 | ecosystem: Environmental > Terrestrial > Soil > Temperate forest > Bulk soil | place...
CTGTATGGGCATCCGTTTGCGCGGAATCTCGTTGTGCCTGCTCGCCGCCATTTGCTTGCACCTCCCGGCCGCCGCCGTCGCCGCTTCTTCGCTGCAAGCCGGCGTCGCGCGCGTGGACCTCACTCCGCCCCTCGAAATGAAAGCCGCTCTGGGCGGTTACGGCGCGCGGATGAGCAAACCCGCTACCGGCGTGCATGACCGCGTCTGGGCCAAAGCGCTGATGCTTCGCCAAGGGACTCAGCGTCGTGTCATCGTCACTGCAGATGTCCTTGGGTTCCCGCCCGGCTTTCGCGAAGCTGTCGCCGGTGCTTTAGCCGCCGAAGGATGGCGGGCTGACGACTTGCTCCTGCTCCCCAGCCACTCGCATACGAGTTTGGATCTCACGGCATTGAATCCAAAGAATACTTTCCAAATCCCCCAGCTCGGCTTGTTCCACCGCGAGCTTCACGAATGGACTGTAAACCGCCTGGCTGAGGTGGTGCGAAAATCCGCGAATCAGCCCGGCAGCGCCTTGGTGGGATCAACTACGAAATCGTTGGCCGGCTGGAACCGCAATCGCCGCCGGGCTAAAGAAACAGACCGCGACCTGACCCTGACACGCTTCGACGCAGAGAGCGGCCGGCCGCTTGCCGTGCTGGTGAACTGGACGGCCCATCCCACCTTCATGGATGCCGAGCATATGGAATTCTCCGGGGATTGGCCGGGCCACTTGCAGCGGACGCTCGAAGCTTTGATTGGGCAGGATGTCACGGTGCTGTATTACAACGGCGCAGAAGGCGATCAGTCTCCCACCCCGCGGGCCAATGGCGGTCCGGCGTGGGAACAAGCCGAGCGCTACGGTCGGGAATTGGCCATCGAAGCCTGGCGGGCCTGGCAGACCGTCCAGACCTCACCTGCTCCCGAACTGGCCTGGCACCTCGAGCCGGTCACCTTGCCCCCCCACGTGCCGCACCCGGACTTCACCAAAACCGGCGGGAAAGAGTACGGCTTGAACCAGGAAAACATTGGCCTGTTGTTGGAACGGATGTGTCCTGCAACCACCCATTGCCTCGCGGTCCGGATCGGCGACCTGGTCATCGCGGGGGTTCCCGGCGAAATGGCTGCCGGGCTTGGGCTCGAAGTGAAGGCGGCGGTGCGCCGTGAGACCGGTGCGAAACATGTGGCCATCGGCGGCCTGGCCGACGAATGGATCAGTTACATGCTGACTCCCGAGGAATATCGCAAAGGCGGCTACGAAGCCAGTGTCAGCTTTTACGGCGAGACACTGGGTCCAACCATCGCGCAAGCTGCCGCGCGCGCGTGCGCCCAGCTTCGTTAACACGCTTCACACGATCTGGTCGATGACCTTGCCTTCCACGAAGGTGAGTCGCTCGTTGCGGCCGAGATGAGGATAAGTCAAGCGCGTCTGATCCAGGCCGAGCTGATGCAGGATGGTCGTGTGGAGATCGCGGAAATGAACGGGGTTTTCGATCGCGCGCAACCCGATGGCGTCGGTGGCTCCCACCACCTGGCCGCCCTTGATTCCGCCTCCCGCCATCCACATGGTGAACCCAAGATTATGATGATCGCGGCCTTTGCCTGACTCAGCTTCCGGCGATCGGCCGAATTCGCCTCCCCAGAGCACGAGCGTGCTGTCGAGCAACCCGCGGCGATGGAGGTCGAGGAGAAGTCCGGCCATCGGCCGGTCCGTTTCCGCCGCTTTGCGCAGATGATTTTCTTCGATGTCGTTGTGAGCATCCCATTGGAGATTGCCCGGTCCTCCACCCGCGACCACGCAAACGAAGCGCACTCCGTTTTCCACCAGTTTGCGAGCCAACAGACAACGTCGGCCGTAGTCGTGCGTGGGTTGTTGGCCGATGCCGTAGAGTTGCATGGTTTCGGCCGGTTCCTTGGAAAGATCGAACAGCTTGGGGGATTCGGTCTGCATTTTGAACGCCAGATCGTAAGCGTTCAGGCGAGCGTTAAACTCTTCGTCCGCCGGGGTGGAGTTCGCGCGGTTCAGCTCGTTAATCAATCGAAGCGTGCGCCGGCGTTGCGCGAGGGTTACGCCCGCAGGCAACTCGAGGTTTAGGACCGGACGTTCGCCGGGCCGGAACATGGTCGGCTGGAAGACGGCCGGCAGAAAACCATTGGCGTACATTGGCTGCCCCGCTTCCAGGGCGCCTTTCGGATCCGGCATGACCACGTAGGCGGGCAGCGATTCGCTTTCCGAGCCCAACCCGTAGGTTAACCATGAGCCCATGCTCGGATAACCGGGCACGATCCGGCCGGTGAACAACTCATATTGTGCCGCCGAATGCACGACCATGTCGCCGTAACAGGAACGGATCACCGCCAGATGATCCGCGCAGGTGGCCAGATGCGGAAACAAGTCTGAGATCTCCAGTCCGCTCTGACCATGCCGGGCAAAGGTCCGTTTGCATCCCAACAGTTTTGCGCCGGTCTTGACGAATTGATATTTCGCCTCGCCAAATTCCTTCGGACGCGCCTGGCCGTGCAGCTGATTGAGCAACGGTTTGGGGTCGAACGTTTCCAGATGGCTCGGCCCGCCGGCCATGAACAAAAAGATCACCGCCTTGGCTTTGGCTGGAAGATGCGGCGGCCGTTCGCTGAGCGGGTTGATCCCTGCAGCCCGCAGGTCTTGTGGACGAAGGATCGAGGCCAACGCCAGCGAACCAAACCCGCAAAAGGCGTCGCGGACAAACTCGCGGCGCGTGCGGGTGAGGCGGCTGTGCGCAGCTGCGTTACTGGACATAGAGAAACGCGTTGAGGTTAAACAGGGCCAAGGCAAATTCCCGAAGGGGTTGTTCCTGCAAGAAGGTCGCCGCCAGCCTGTGTTCAGCGGAGGTCGGGCTTCGGCCGAGGGCCAACGCATAAGCGCGCTCAATCAGGGCGCCGAGATCGCCGCCACTTTCTCGTTCCAAGCGCTGCGCAAACGCCGTGGCCAACGCATTGGAGAGTTGCCCATTGAGCATTTCCAACGCCTGGGGCGCATGCGTGCTCGACTCGCGCCGGCCGCAACTGGTCAGTAGCGGCGGCTGGTCGAACGTCTCCATAAAGGGAAGGCGCAGGTTCCGTTTGGCGATGAGGTAAATGGAGCGCCGATCGTAATCACCCGGATTGCGGCTCACTTCCCATTGGGCAGGTTTATAAAGCAACTGCACCAGCTCGGAATCGACCGGGACCATGACGCTTGGCCCGCCCCGCCGCGGATTTAACCGGCCGCAAACGGCCAGCATCGTGTCCCGGATTTCCTCGGCGGAAAGCCGGCGTTGCTGGAAACGCCAAAGCAACCGGTTCTCCGGATCGATGCGTCCGGCCGCAGCCATCACCGCAGCACCGGCTGGCTGGCTGGATTGTTGATAGATGGCACTGCAGACCATCAGGCGGTGCAGCGGCTTGAGATGCCAGCCGTTCCGCACCAGTTCCGCGGCCAGCCAATCGAGCAGTTCGGGGTGACTGGGCCGATCTCCGTTGTGACCGAAATCATTGGGCGTCTTCACCAGACCCACTCCGAAATGATGTTGCCAAAGGCGGTTGACGATCACCCGCGCGGTCAACGGATGCCGCGGATCGGTCAGCCAACGAGCCAGCTCCGTGCGCGGACGCGCCAGATCCATCGGCAATTCGGGCAACGACTCGTCCACCAAGACACTGGGCGGACGCATCGCCACTGGTTCACCCTTTTTCTCCCATTGCCCGCGGTGCAAGACGTGGATGGCCGTGCGTTGATCGGTATCGTTGTGGATGCTCGGAATGGTGGCCGGATAAGACGGCATTTTGGATTCCAACGCTTCGATCTGATTGTTGAGCTGTGTTCGTTCCTCCCCTTCGGCTCGATCCGCCGCCTGACGAAGCCGGCGCAACTCGCCCTGGGCGGCCTTGCTCTTCGCTTCCCAATCCTTCTTTTCGTCCGCGGAGACCAGCAGGATGTCGTTCTCCTGGCTGGCGGCAAAGTAAGCCTGCAGCCGGTAATAATCCTTCTGAGAGATGGGATCGAATTTGTGATCATGACACCGGGCACACCCGACCGTGAGGCCCAAAAAGGCCGCCCCAATCACATCGGTCCGCTCGGTCAAGACTTCATTGCGGCTCAGCGCGATCTCCGGATTGCCCGCGTTGCGGCGCACCGGGCCAAGCCGATGGAAAATGGCGGCCGTGAGTTGCTCCTGGGTCTCTGGAGTCAGTTCGTCTCCGGCGAGCTGTTCGGTGAGAAAACGGTCGAACGGTTTATCCTCATTGAACGCTTGAATCACATAATCCCGATAGCGCCAGGCCTCGGGAAGATGGCGATCATATTCGAAGCCCTCGGTTTCGGCGTAACGCACCACATCCAGCCAATGCTGCGCCCAGCGCTCGCCGAACTCCGGACGATTCAGCAGCCGATCGACCAGACGCTCGTAAGCGCCGGCTGAGGCGTCGTCCAAAAACGCGCGGATGTCTTCGGGCGCCGGCGGCAAGCCGATCAGATCAAAACACAGGCGCCGGATCAGCTCGCCTTTCGACGCTGGGGGACTGGGATCCAGTCCTTTCTCTTCCAGGCGCGCGAGCACGAAGGCGTCGATCGGGTTGTGCGTGAGGGCACCACCTGGAGGCGACTGAGGAAGCGCAGGCCGGCGCACCGGTTGGAACGACCAGAATTGGCGCGCCTCCGTTGCGTTCGTGGAGGCGGGTGGCGGCGAGGCGGAGGTTGGATCAGCAGCGGCGCGCGCGAGGCCGTGGACCAGAGCAATCCCAAGCGCGAGGACACGGCAAAATGCCGACCGCCAACCAGCTGAATGACGCGAGACGCCAAACCCTACGAAGTCGTGACGGTTCATGGGCTGTGCGCAAAGCGTGACGGGTCCGGGCTGGCCCGACAATCCCAAGTTTAGGCTGCGGTCGGGGGGGCGCATTCACCCGCTGCCCCTGGAGCCAACGTGACCTCGTGAGTATTTAACATGCTGACCGCGAGAATCGAATACACCCAGATCCTGACCTCAAGTACCCCGTAACGAGTCGAGGGGCAGGGATGTCAATGGAGTAAGCCACAAGGATACAGCACGGGCGCATTTTGTCGTGCGGGCGGAGACGTGTTTGAAATTGAGCAGGAAGCCACTCAGCAATCACAATGGATACGTCTCATTAATAATCACTAACAACTACCAAACAAACCCATTCGGGGGACACACACATGAACAGAACGGTTTTGACGATCCTGACGATCTGGATGGCCATCCTCTCCGCTTGGCCGGCCGCAGTCATAGTCAACAAGGCGGGCACGGGCAATTACACCACGATCCAGGAAGCCATTAACAGCGGCGCTTCGCTCGTCACGATCACCGACAGCGGTAATTATATCGAGAATCTTGAAATCGGTGACCCAGCCATCGGGGGTGACCCGGTTACCTTAACCTCCAACCAAACCGGCACGAACCGTCCGGTGATCACCCCAAGCGCGGCCAAGACCTACATGACCACCCGGCGGGCCAATCAAGGGGCGGGGTTCGGGCTGTTTGCAAATAACTCCGTGGTTTCCAACTTGATTATCGAGGCGCAACCCGACCTGGCCAACGGCGCCATGATGGTGATGGCGACCAACGTGCTGATCGAGAATTGTCTGTTCCGAATTTCCAGCGGTACCCTCGCCACTTTGGCCGCCATGAATTCATTACTCTACTTTGCGCAGCAAGGAGACGGCTCCAACCTGCTCAATCCCGGCACCAACCCGACTCCGGATGGACCGGATTCCAACGGCTGTCTGGTGCGCAATTGCGAGTTTGCCGGGATTGCGCCCGACGCGAACCCGATCGAACCCACCTCCCAGCAGCCAGGTTATCTCACCCAAAAGGGATCCGGCGGAACCGGACAGGGGTCCGGTTACGCGCGCATGGATCACATCAGCGACGGACGCGATGTGTTTGTCACCTTCGAAGGCTGTTATTTCCATCATGACCTGGACTACGGGATTTTTCCGACCAACGGCCGGGAGGGAGCGGGTTCCGTGAATGTGATGGTGAAGAACTGTCGGTTCGATGCCAACGGCAAGTTTCAGGTGCGCGGACGCGGCGCGAATGTGTTTGTGGAATCGTCGGTTTTCACCCGCGCCAACCAGGCCCGCAACGGGGACGGTGAGAATTCGGCCGTGTCCATTCAAACTCAGGATGGCCATATCCCATCCGGCAGCGTCAGCAATTGTGTGTTCGTGAATTGCGGCAGCGCCAACGCCCAACGGGCTTATTACGGCGGCATCAATAATCATAACGGCAATCAAATGAACGTCGACCGTTGCACATTCGTGAATTGTCTGACGGGCGTCGGAGCCGGCACCGGCGGGTCGGGAACGCTCTCCGTCAAGCACAGCATCTTCCATCAAATCGGCAATAACGTCCCGCCCGCCATTGGGGCCGACGGCGGCACCCTCACGCCCGACAGCCCGGATCTAGTGGATGGATTTTACGCCGCCTGGACCAATGGCTTGGTGAACTTCGGAACCACCAAATGGTCGGCTGTTTTCAACCGGTTTACGCCTGGTAGCTCCAGCCAAATCCTGATCGACAATTGCCTGGTCGGCACGATTGCCTCGGAAGACACGCGTTCCTGGGATGATGCAGTGGCCGCCGATGAAGTCCTGGGCTGCCGCTTATTGGCCGGGCCTGACACCGATTTCCAAGGTGCCGACTCGGTCACGCGTGCCGTCCCGATCTTCGCCAACACGGACCCGGACGCGCCCAACGCGTTTCAATTAACTTCGGCTTCGCCTGGGCAGGGCCTGGGCGCTGACTTGGCGCCGGTGTTGGAACCGAGACTCAAGCTGACTCGATCCGGAAACAGCATCACCATTTCCTGGGCGCAACCCTTATGGATGAAAGGTTACGAGCTGAAGAGCACTCCCAGCCTGAGCGCCTTGGCTTGGACCACCGTGCCGGGCGTGGTGGATAATGAGGTCACCCTCAATATCGCCCCAGGCACTCAGTTTTTCGCTGTGCTCAAACAGTAGGGTCTTAACGTAAGCCGAGGCTTGCCCGCCGTAGCCCGTGTGGCGCAGGCGGGTCACGAGGCTCTGAACTTTCTTCCCGACAGATGCGTTGGGAAACGACCGAGCCCATCGGCAATCGCAAATCGCAGATCGCAAATTGGCAATTGGAGGGCCGGCCGCAATTCCGCACTCCGCATTCCGCACTCCCGCCTTCGCCTTTGGCTACGGCGTGGCAGGCCGCATTGGATTAGGGCAATTCCTGGATGGTGATGTCTTTGTAGGAGGCTTCGGTCGGGCCGCCGGCGTGGACCTGCAGGCCGATTAGCCCGTACTGCGGCAAGGACTCATCCGTCTCGGTGTAGTTGATCATGTCGACGCCGTTGATCCAGGTTCGGATCTTATTGCCCTCACAGCGGATGACATAAGTGTTCCAGGCATCCCGTTTGAGCGCTTGCTCGACCGCTTTGGGGTCGGGTTTGGTCAACACTTTGTTGCGACGCGATTCGTCATAAAGGGCGCCCCACCAGTCGTCGCCCATGTCGCATTGGTAACCGACCATTTCATTGGGCGGATGCTTGGCCGGTTGACTGCGCACCTGCACGCCGCCATTGATGAACCCGCCGGCTGCCGTGCCGACCAGCTTGAATTTCACTTGCAGCACAAAATTGGTGTAGCTGCGTTCGGTGCGCAGGAACTCGTTCTGCGGAATCTTCTCCTTTAACGACCCCCCCACAAACGCGCCGTCTTCGATCCGCCACGTCTTGTTGGTGTCGCCCACCCAGCCGTGGAAGGAACGGCCATCCGTCAGCGACACCGTGCCAGCGACCAGGCGCTGCGGCAGAGATAACAAAGCCAGGGACAAAAGGAGAAAGAGAAACAGTTTCATAAGCTGGATGGTTGATGATCGGAACGCGATATAACCGGAGCGGTTCACCATGTCGAGTGGCGTTTCTAACCGCCGCCACCGTTCCTCGCGCTTCGCCAAGGTTAGTTCTTTAGTTCCTACTAGGAGCCGCTGATGCGGCCGAGGCAGAAGAATTCGGTGAGTGGCGACGGGGCGATGACGGGCACCTTCAGGTCCGTTTTCTCTTCGCGCGCGAGGGCGACGAGTTTGTCGATGTAACGCGAGCTGAGCACGACCCCCTGGTTAAGCAAGAACACTTCCTTGGTGCTGGGGGACGGGACGTTTTCGGCCAGCATATCCAGTTCGCGAAGTTGACCGAGGGACTTGTAAAGAGTTGGGGCCGCCTGGCGAACCACGTTTATGGTCAGCGTGATCCCCGGCAGCGCCAGACGATGCCTGCTGACCTGGGCTTGCGCCGGGGGGCGCACGTTAAAGCTCGTGGTCCGCATCGAACGCGAAATCACCGGCATAAAAACCGTGCTGCCCTTGGCGCTTAGAAAGGTCTTTATGGCCGTGCAGAGGAGATTGAACGTCTCAGCCAGAAAATCCAAAAGCTCTCGTTCCGAGACCGGGATGCGCCCAAGCATGGCCTCGAATTTGGCGACCGCAGAACCGTCGTCCGCATCGAGCAAGAGATCGACCCAGAGACCATCGGGCAAAAGGATCAAGGGCGCCCAGGCCGTGAAGATGGCCTCCGGCGCCTGGTGGCCTTTGTCGAGCGTGGAAGCCGCGGCGCCGTTCAGCCCGATCTCCGCCAGGGCCCGCACCAGTAGTTCGTTGACGCCGTCCGGGGCCAGCATGGCCGGCGTGGGCGCCTGCCTGGCCGGACCCGGTTTCAGGACAGTTTCCGCCCGGAGATTTTGTTTGCCGAACAGTTCGCCGAGCAGGTTATGGCGTTGCAGCAGCGCTTCCATCTCGCTGATGTGATGCTGCAGGTCCTGTTGATAAGCGAGGGTTCGTTGCGCGACGCGCAGCCGGGCCAGCAACGACATCGGGTCAAACGGTTTGATCAGACAATCGTCCGCCCCGGCGTCCAAGCCCCTAATCACATCGTCCCGATCGCCCTTGGAACTCAGCAAGAGCAGATAGGTCCGCAACTTTCGCGGTTGAGCCCGGACTCGTTTGCAGATCTCGACTCCGCTCAGAGCCGGCATGATCCAATCCAGAATGGCCAGATCCGGCGGGGCCGGCCCGGCCAGGGCTTTCAGCGCGGCGTCGCCGTCTTCCACGGCTTGGACCTCATGCCCCAGTTTCACCAGGAGCGCCGACAGGAGCCGGCGGATCAGCGCGTCGTCGTCGGCGACTAGAATCTTCATTATTCAGTCAGCGCTTTGGCGACGGCATCGGCCAGCAATTGGCGATAAGCCGGATCAGCCAGCCGCCGGGCTTCCTCCGAGTGGGTCAAATAACCGCCTTCGATCAGAACGGCCGGCCGCTGTTGTCCCCGCAGCACGGCCATGAACCTGGCCCTGCGCACCCCGCGATCATTGGCGCCGGTGGTTTGGAGAATGGACCGGTGCAGCCGCGTGGCCAGCTGCACATTCAAATCGTCGAAATGATTGTTCGGATGCGCCTCGCGCGGGTCATCCTCGTATTCCCGCAACAGGCTGGAGGGCATGCCGGTCGGCGTCAGACAGTAGGTTTCAACTCCGGAAAGCTGATGGTTGGGGCCGCCCGAGTTCAAATGCAGGCTCACGAACAGATCGGCGCCGACCCGATCGGCAACCGCCACCCGCTCGGCCAAGGCCACCTCGGCGTCGTTGGTGCGCGTGAGCACAACGATCCAGTGGCTGGCCGCGAGGCGTTCCTTGAGGCGCAACGCCCAGTCCAGAGTGTAATCTTTCTCAGGCGTGTGCGTGGCCACGCTCCGAGTGCCGCTGTCTCTTCCTCCGTGTCCAGGATCAATAACGATCGTGCGCGTTTTCAACGGCAACGGCCACAGCACACTCAGCAGCGCTTGCAGCGTTTTCTGCGCGTCGATCGAATGGATATAGGGCAGCCCACGAATCAACCGTGGCGCAAAGCCGAGTCCGTATTCCAAACCCCTGATGTTGGCGGTGTGACTGCCCATCTTGACCAGCACCAACCCGTTGCTGGTTTGAAGTTGATAGACAGCTTCCGTCCCGTTGCTGAGTTGAATCGGTTTGCCCAAACCATTCAAGCGTCCCCAGCTTTCCAGAGGCACCCACGCGTTCACCCATTCCCGGGGCCACGTCGGCAAGCCCGAACCGATCGACCCAGTCTCCAGCGTGGGCGTGGTAACCAGTGCGTCCGCAGGTTCCTGAATGGTAGCGGGGTCGGGAACCAGCCCGGGCTCAACCGTGGCCGCGGGCCGCGGTCCCGCCCTGGGGCCTTCCAACGGACCCGCCAGCGGCAAAACCAGGGTCTCCGGCACAACCGTCGGTGCACTCAGCGCCTGCGAACTGTAGCGACTGGGCGCACTCTCGCAGGCCGTGAAGAGCATGCCCGACAAAATTGTCGGCCCCATGATTCTCAGCCACGGTCTTCTGAATAAGTCTTTCACAGGTCTATGGCCCACGGTGGGCGCAGCAGCACTGCTGCCAGATAATGTCTGATCAGCGCGGTTCCGCCTGGGCCGCTCCTGACACGCGACGTATTGTGCGGATGCGCCGATTTGACACAAGTCCGAAGACCCACGGATGGACGCAGATGGGGAGTTGTGCCCGCGCGGGCCCTATCGGCCGTTCTTGACAAGGGGCCGGTCGGTGGCGCCAAATCCCGCGGCAATCGCACTGGCATGTCTTTTTGGCTCATACTTCATTGTTCGCTCCTTACAGATCACTGTGGATATGCT
>Ga0247664_1000409_pt1 | contig 10671 bp, 4 predicted proteins | sample CNK05_metaG_FD_182715 | JGI IMG/M metagenome (GOLD analysis project Ga0247664, IMG submission 182715) | Soil microbial communities from Purdue University Martell Research Forest, Indiana, United States - CNK05 | ecosystem: Environmental > Terrestrial > Soil > Temperate forest > Bulk soil | place...
GAATAAGTTGTGAAACCTCCATTATGAGAATCCAATTCACGTCTGCATTATTGGTGAAGGTCGTGATCCTTCTTTTCCCATCGGTCTCGGGGATAGCCGCCGCGGAGGAGAAATCCGGGATGGAAATTCCGCTTTACTCTGGCCCGGCTCCGGGGTCTGAAAAATGGGATTGGTCAGAGAGATCAGTCAGCACTTCGAGCGGTCTGCCGATGGCGCAAGACGTGGTGCGACCGGTGTTGTTGCGTTACCCGGCCGAGCGCAGCAAGGCAGCGGGCGTGACCATGATCGTCGCGCCCGGGGGCGGATTCCGAACGTTGATGATGAGCTACGAAGGAGTGGATATAGCTCGCCGGCTCAACGCGATGGGAATCGACGCTCTCGTTCTCAAATACCGGCTCTTGTATAGCGGTCCCGGGAGTCCGCAGGCTCCGGCGGGCGGTGCGGCTGCGGCAGGAGAAAGACCAACGATCCTCGGGGCGTACAAGGGCCAGGCCGGGCAGGATGTAGTGGCGCTCGCGGCCGAGGATGGACGACAGGCGGTGCGGCTTGCGCGCGAACGGGCCGGGCAGTTCGGGGCGCGAGCGGACCGAATCGGCATGATTGGCTTCTCGGCGGGCGGGGTGGTCACGTCGGCAGCATTGTTCGGACCGGCCGCGACCAGGCCGGATTTCGCCGCGATTATCTACGGGGCGTGGGAAATAAAAGAGGTCCCGAACCCCGCGCCTCCTCTGTTCCTCGCCGTGGCCGCGGATGATGCCCTTGCGATTAACCGGACGCTTGACCTGTTTTCGGCTTATCGCAAGGGAAAAGGGCAGGCCGAACTGCATGCATTCCAAATGGGCGCGCATGGTTTTGTGAATAAGGGAGGAGGCGCGGACCATTTCATGGATCGGCTGGAGGAGTGGCTCGTCGCGAACAAAATTCTGTCGAAGTGACAGGGTCGTTGTGCCTTCATTCTGCCAACCGTTGTGGTCAGGGCGCGGCCGCCTGCAGTGACGAGATCCATTGACTCAGAACCTTGGTGCCTTCTGCATCGGGCCGGATCGTTCCCAGCGGGGGCATCTGGCCAGGAATGCGCAGGGCACTCCGGCTGACCAGCACGGAGCGTGTCGGTGCGCCGGGGACAATAATACGCCCGTCCTTCAGGTTGAACATTCCGTGCTGGGGCATTTGATCGATCAAGCGCATGTTCCTGAGCGCAGTTGTGGCGGACATATCCATGGCGGAGTTGCCGCCGCCTTCGTGCATGTGGCAGTGCGCGCAGTTGACGGCGAGATAAGCGCGCGCGCGGGTTTCAAGCGACACGTTGGTGTCCAGAAGGCTCGAGTAACGCGCGGCGGAACCCAGCCGGCTGGCAATCCAGGAGGACTTTCCGGCGACAAGCAAATCGAGTTGTTCCAACCGGGCGATCTGGTTCACGGCTGGCTCGTCTGCGGCTGGCCGATTCAGTTGGCGGGTATTCAGCGAAAGCGCGAAGTTCGCCGCGCGCGAATGGCAGACCAGGCAATCGGAGCGGCTGGGCACGAGCCACGGGCGGGGTCCTTCGGGCAGGTTCAACGTCGTGCGCATTCCCTTGGCCGGCGCCAGCTCGGCGTCGGACTGCTGATCGTTCCAGACGTAGGTGTAGCCGGTCCAATCGTTCTCACGCTTGAGCATCACCCGCGTTTCGACGCGACGCGGGCCGCCGCTGGTATCGAGGGCGAGGGTCTGCACGAGCGCGACGCCGTTGTCGAGTTGCCACGGGCCACCTTCGGAAGCGTGAAGCTTGGTGTCCGCGGGCGCGCCGATCCAATGCCTTCCCTTCGCGCCGTCATGCCAGCCGGGATGATTAATCTCGTACGCCACCACGCCCGGCGCAGGCAATTCGGCGGTGAGATCACTGAAAAGGCCCGTTTCGCTCAGTTTCCGCGCAAACGCCGCCGCGTTCTGGGGTGGCGCGCAGGGCGCGAGCCGATAGAGGCCGCCGTTGTAATCAACCACGAGCGGTTCATCGTCCACGTCCACGCCGAAGCCGACGATCATTAACGAGGTGTCGGCCAGTTCGCGGTGCCAGAGGGCATTCTTCCCGCTATGGCGCATCGCGCCGATCCGGCCCGTCGAGTAATCGCCGTAGAGGTAAGCGCCGTTCAGATCGGGATAAGTGCGCCCGCGATAAACGATGCCGCCGGTGAGGGAACGATATTCGCTGTGATCATGCTCAATCGTCGGCGGCGTAAAGGGCGAAGGGCCTTTGAGCCGATCCTTGAGGAACGGCCGGCTGCCTTCGTAGGCGCTCCAGCCGTAATTCTCGCCGCGCCCGAGCAAATGCGCATACTCACGCAAGTCCTGGCCGTTTTCGCCCACCCAGATTTGGCCGGTCTCGGGATCGCTGGTGATGCGCCACGGATTGCGGAGCCCGTAGGCCCACGTCTCGGGCCGCGCGTTCGTGAGAGCAACAAACGGGTTGTCTGCCGGCACAAGGTAAGGCTGCCCCGCGGGCGCCCCATCCACATCGATGCGCAGAACCTTCGACCGCAGGGAGGAGAGATTCTGTCCAATGTCATCGCGATCCATCGCGGACGTGCCGTCGCCGGACGTGACGTACATCATGCCGTCCTTGCCGAACGTGCAGTCGCCGCCGTTGTGGCCGTTGCTGGGCCATTCGATGATGACAAACCGCGACTCGGGCATCACGCCCTTGGTCTGCGCATCGAACGTGTAGCGCACGATGCGGGTATACTTCTGCCGGCCTTCGCCCGGGCCATTGACGCCGAAATAGATGAACCGGTTGCGGAGGAAGTTGGGATGAAAGGTCAGGCTGTATACGTGCTCTTTGAATTCGAGCAAGACCTCCGCTTCGGTGACGTCCGGTCTGGCCTCGAAGCGTCGCAGCACACCGCGCAGTTCGTCGTAGCCGTAGTTCTCCAGGTAGACGATTCGGCTCGCACCCGGTTCGCGCGTGGCCGCGACGGTGTGCTTGGGCTTGAGTTGCGGATAGGCGGGCACGGCACAAAACGGCGGTGGCGCCTCCGGCGTGCCAACCAGCCGACTATTGGTCCAAGCAACGCGGGGCTCGCTGGCCTGGGCGGCGGCGAGGGTCAAGGGTAGCGCGAACCAGGCGCAGCGGAGGACAAGCGCAAGGAGTCGGCGGTTCATAGTTGGGCAAGCGCGATCACATCTTGATGTGGCCGTTTCTTTCAACGCGCCAAGCAAACCAGCACAACCGGCCGTTCGTAAAGCCGCTTCGAAGAAACTTTCGGCCTTCTGCCGGGTGCCTGACCGCATCCTGAACAACAGGTCCGCTCGCTTCAGCCCTTGCCGATACGCTGAACTGTTGCTATCCGGAAGGAAAAATCCCGATGCGCAAAGCTCTGCTGTTACTCTCTCCGTTGATTCTCTGGGCCGACGCAACTCGCGCCGCCGAACCGATCCCGGTCGGGTCGACTTCTTCCACAAATCCATTCCCCGTCGCCATCCGCGTGGATGCGACGAAGACGGGCGGGGCATTGAAACCCTTCTGGCGCTTCTTTGGCGCGGACGAACCGAATTACGCCTACATGGAGCACGGCCAAAAGCTGCTCTCGGAACTTGGTGACCTGCGGCCCAGACAGGTTTATTTCCGCGCACACAATTTGCTGACCTCCGGCGACGGGACGCCAGCGTTGAAATGGGGTTCCACCGGCGTCTTTCGCGAGGACGCCGACGGCAAAGCGCTCTACGATTGGCGGATTGTGGATCGCATCTTCGACACGTATCTCGAACACGACGTGAGACCGTACGCGCAGATTGGCTTCATGCCGAAAGATCTTTCCGTCAAACCGGAACCCTATCAGCACCACTGGACGCCTCGGGCGCGTTACGACGAGATTTACACCGGCTGGGCCTATCCGCCGAAGGATTATGCCAAGTGGGCGGAACTGGTTTTCCAATGGACGAAACACTGCGTCGGCAAGTACGGGCGCGCGGAGGTCGAGTCGTGGTACTGGGAAGTCTGGAACGAACCAAACATCGGCTACTGGCGCGGCACGCCGGCGGAGTTCCACCAGCTCCACGACTACGCCATCGACGCAGTGCGCCGCGCGCTGCCCACGGCACGCGTGGGCGGCGCGGACACCGCGGGCAGCGGCGGAAAGTTCACGCGCGATTTCATCGAACATTGCCTGCGTGGAACCAACCACGCGACCGGCCAGGTGGGCACGCCGCTCGACTTTGTTTCCTTCCACGCCAAAGGCGCCCCTACCTACACGAATGACCATGTCCGCATGGGCATCGCGGCACAACTGCGCACCATCGACGATGGCTTCCGCATCGTGGCGTCGTATCCCGAACTCAGAGGCAAGCCGATCGTCATCGGCGAATCCGACCCGGAAGGTTGTGCCGCGTGCCAGGGGCCGCAACTGGCTTACCGCAATGGCACGATGTACTCCAGCTACACCGCCGCCGTCTTCGCGCGCAAATACGACCTGGCCGACAAACACGGCGTGAACCTCGAAGCCGTACTCACGTGGGCATTCGAGTTTGAGGACCAGCCTTACTTCGCCGGGTTTCGTTCCCTGGCCAGCAACGGCCTCGATAAGCCCGTGTTGAATGTCTTTCGCATGTTCGCTCGGATGAGCGGCCAGCGACTCAGCGCAGAAAGCGACGGCGGGATTCCGCTTGAGGAGATGATGAGAAGCGGCATCCGAGGCCGGCCGGATGTCGCTGCGCTCGCGAGTCTTGACGCCAACCAGCTCTGCGTGCTCGCGTGGCACTACCACGACGATGACGTGCCGGGACCGGACGCGGCGGTGGAATTAAGGCTGGACCATCTTCCGCTGGTGGGCCGGGAGGTGACGCTCGAGCACTTTCGCATCGATGAAGAGCACAGCAACGCATTTACGGCTTGGAAAAGACTGGGATCGCCGCCACAGCCCACGCCGGAGCAATACGCCCAACTGGAAAAAGCCGGGCAACTGGCTGCGTTCGATTCGCCCCAACTCCTCCGCCTGGAAAACGGCCAGGCCACGCTGAAGTTCACCTTGCCGCGGCGGGCGGTTTCACTGCTGCAACTCACGTGGTAGTGCAACTAACGAGGCAGTGCCTCGGAGCGGCAAGGCACACATGCCGTCCAAGCTTTCCAAGGGACTGACTTCGTCTTGCCGGTCCCTCGTTAGCCGTTCGTGACAAAAGTCAGAGGACGAATTCGGCCGAAACAGGTCGACGACGACAGGCCCGGAGGGTTGCATCGTTCAATGACTTTCGGTTCTCTTCCAGCAGCGGCAAGACTTGAGCGAGGGTCAAGGGAGTTCGCCTCGAAACAAAATCCGGCGCATCGGGCAACTCCAAGGCGGGTGCAGCGCAGCCTTGGTCGTGCAGTCGGAGGTCCGGATCAAGGCGCGACGGCTCGGACGACTTTCTCATAGAGATCAAGGCTAGCGTATTTCAAAAACAATTGCCGCCAGTTTTCTTGCCGCACGTCCACTCGATTGGCAAGCAGAAGGTTGATGACATCGTCCATATCTCCCAGGATTCGGTGAGGGATGTTCTGCTTGATGACATGGAGTTTCAGAGCGATGAGGTGTTCCAAAGACGGGAAACGGGCATTCGAAGGACCGAGGCTCTTGAGTTCTGAGGCCGCGAACATGGCCTCGAAGGTCGAATCGCTGACGAACATCAGGTCCAGATCAATCCAGCCTTCCCTCGAGGTAAACTGGGTGAAATGCTCGTGCTCGTGGGCTGGTTCGTAGCCGTAGCCAGCGAGTAAACTGCGCCAGGCATCCCGATCGAAGCGGTGCACCAAAAAGTCCAGATCCACCGTGTTGCGGGGATACCCATAGGCGATGACCGCGAGACCGCCGATAACTAGAAAGCGAAGTTCCGGGTTCTTCGCGCAGACTGCGATGATTTCAGCGGGGGTCATTTGCCGCGGTCTGCTCGCGCAACTGGGTGGCGGGGCTGCGGCGAGGCTTCTGGGTTCATCGCGATGCGCGGGACTATCCGCCTGCGGCACCGCCTTGACAAGCACCCAGACACTCGTCCGGTGCCATCCTGATCACGAAGTTCAGGGCGATCAACCGCAAAGTACACCCTGATCTTAAAGCTACATGTAGGTTCCCGCACCGCCGAGCATGCTCATTTAGCAAATGTTAAGCTTGCTCCGTTTGCTGAGTAGTCGCTGGCAAGGGACCGCCCACAGATAACCCTGATTCGCACAGATAATGAGGCTAGTGAAAACCAGGAACCAGGAACCAGGAACCAGACTAGAACTGCCGCATCCGATCTTGGCATCGGCCCGCTAATCTGATACAGCCATTCCACCATGAGTGTCTCGTCAGCCAAGTACAAGGTCGCTGTCATGTTGACGCAGACGCCCACGCCCGAGGAAGGCGCGATCTGGATGTTCGTCTTAAGCCAGGTGCGGCGTCCGCAGGAGGCTGCCGCGGCTTACACGCGGGCGTGGGAATTGGCCTCGCGGCTGCCGGAGAATGCCATTGCCGCTGGTCCTGCGCTACGGGGTCTGGCCGTGGCGTGCGTGGACTTGGGCGATTTGGAGCGGGCGGAGAAACTGTTGCGAGATTCCCTCGTCATCAATCCCGGCAATCCCGTCGCGACGCGGGAACTGGATTACATCGCCCAACGCCGCCTTGAGGTCACACGTTCACAACCTGGCAGCAGCGCGGAATAATGTCGCATCGGCCTTGGTGCGTTCCCGGACACATCCCCAGTCTCGAAATATCCTGACACAGTGAAGACCGTGTGGAAGTTGATAGATCCCTCACCATGAACCGACCTTCACCCGGCCTCCAGCCACCCTCGGCCCATCCCCTTTCACAGGTTCCGCAGCCGAGGGGACGGGGAGAGGGCCAGCTGAAAAAGGAAATCAACCGATTGCGGCCCTGGCCTCGTGGCTGGTCTGTGGGCCTGGTCCTTTTCGGCGCTGCCTTTGGCCTGCTGGCGCAAGACGCCATCCGGATTACGGAGTTCATGGCGGTCAACCACGCCACTCTGGCGGACGAAGATGGGGACTTCCCGGATTGGGTGGAGATTCACAACAGCGGAGACAGCCCCGCGAATCTGGCAGGGTGGCATCTAACTGACAATCCCGGTAACCCGGACAAATGGACCTTTCCGCCGGTGAGTCTCCCGGCAGGCGGAAGGGTGGTCGTGTTCGCTTCTAACAAGGACCGTGCGATCGCCGGATCGCCACTGCACACCAACTTCCAACTGGCCGGCGATGGGGGGTACCTCGCGCTGGTCCGCCCGGACCTGACGCTCGCGAGCCAGTTCGCGAATTATCCGAACCAGGTAGCGGATGTCTCCTACGGTGTCGGTCTGAACGAAGCTGCGTCACCCGTCCTCCTAACCGGAGCCCCGGCGAGCATCCATGTTCCCAGCGACGGCAGTCTCGGCTCATCCTGGACTGCAGCCGGGTTCGACGATTCGACCTGGAACAGCTCGCTCGCTCGGAATCTCCCGTCACTGGTCATCACCGAAGCCGGACCCGGTGAGCCTGCCTTCGTCGAGGTTCAAAATGTGTCGGCCGACACGCTGAACACGTCGGGATGGGTGGTGGCGGTGAGTGCGAGCACGCCAGGCAATCCTAGCGCGGCCAACGGCACACTTTGGGCCCTGCCGGCGAGTGTGGCGGCTGGGCAGGTTCTCTACCGCACCGATGACGTGGGCGACAACTATTGGGGGAGCGATCTCGCCTGGTCGCCCGGCGGGAGCGGCTGGGTGATGATCGTCGACAACCAAGGAAAAGTCGTGGATTTCACTGCGTGGGGTTATACCCAGGCCGAGATCGCCAGCCTGCAGCTCACGGTGGGCGGCCAGGTCATTGGCGGCGCGATTCCGCTCGCGGTGGCCGATTACCAGTACGAAGGGAACCCGGCGATCGCGCACGGCATCAGCCCGACCTATCCCGACCTGAATGGCACACTCCTTACTGACGGCAATCTGGGCACGAGCGACTGGCGGAGCGGCTATGTCGGCTCGCAAGAGCCCACCGGCAACAGCGGCCGCTTTCAGCCGCGGGTCACTTTTGACTTGGGGAGCTTCGCCTTCGTTCGTTCGGTCACCATAACCTATATAGCGGACCAGTCCGCCGGCATCTATGCTCCCGACCGGGTCACGGTTTCGTTTAGCACCAACGGTCCGAGTGGCGTGTTTGACCGCGCGGTGGTCAGCACCGGGTTTGACGACTCACCGGACGGAAATCCGACGACCTACTTCGGCGCCCGGAGGACACTCACGATCGACCTGGGCGGCGCGTGGGCCAACGCGGTGCGCCTCGACTTTCTGAACGACCGCGAATGGACGTTCTTAAGCGAAGTATCCTTTATGGGGGCGACCGCCAACCTCGGCTGGCGCGGCGCAGGAGCGGCCACCAACGCCTTGCCTGGCGTATCGCTGCAGCGCCAAGGTTCGGCCGATCACGGGGTGCTGGCTGACTTTGTTTGGCAACCGGCCTCGCCCGGAATTGCCAACCCAGGGCTCACCACGCCGTTTCCCATTCCGCCCATCGTGACCGGCCTCGGCTACGAGCAATCCTCCGGGTTTGAGGGCGCGTTCGCCACCGATCTGTTGGCCGCCATGCAGGGACGCAACGCCTCGGTCTACCTGCGCGTTCCATTCCAGGTGACGCAAGGCGAGACTTATGCGGCCCGGCTGCGGATCAAATACGACGGCGGCTTCATCGCCTATCTTAACGGCCAGGAAATCGCCCGCCGTAACGCCCCCGTCACGCCGGCGTGGAACTCGGCCGCGACGGCCAGCCGCGCCCCGACGGACGCACTCGCGTTCACAACCATCGATCTGCCGCTCACGGCGCCTCTGCCGCTCGGGAAGAACGTCCTGGCAATTCACGGGCTCAACGACAGTGTCAGCAGTCCGAATTTCTTGCTCGTGCCCGAGTTGGACGTGGTGCGGCCAAGTGCCGCCGGCGAGACGAACGTCTTCTTCTCGACGCCCACGCCGGGGCTGGCCAATTCGATAGGCCGGCCGGCGATTGCGCCGGCGCCGGTCTTCTCGCAACCGTCCGGCATCCACGCCGCCACATTCAACCTGTCGATCACCTCGCCGGATCCGCTCGCTCAGATCCGCTACACGCTCGACGGCAGCGAGCCCACGGCAACGGCGCCGCTCTACTCAACGCCGATTGCCATTCAGTCGACCACGCTAGTCAAAGCCCGCACCTTCCGCGACGAACAGATTCCCAGCCCGATTCGGATGGGAGGCTATCTCCTCATCGATCCGGCGCTCGTCCGGCGTGACTCGGACGTGCCGCTGGTGATTCTCGATTCGATGCAGCAGACCATTCCCGGCGGTGGCCAATGGGCATCGACGCTGACGGCGTTGATAGACACTGATGCGACAGGGCGAGCTCACATGACCAACGCGCCGGACTTCCTCGGCCGCGGCGCGCTGCACGTCCGCGGCTCCAGTTCCATCGGCTGGCCGAAGCAGAACTACTCCTTTGAGACGCGGGATGCCGCAGGCGACGACGCGGACGTCTCGGCGTTTGGGTTTCCCGCCGGATCCGATTGGGTCTTGTACGCGTCCTACCTCGACCGAACGCTCCTGCGCGATTCACTGGTCTACGATCTGGCCAATCAGGCTGGGCCTTACGCGGTGCGGACGCGGCCGGTGGAAGTTTACCTGAACACGGGCGGTGGCCTCATCTCGGAGGCGGATTACGTGGGGGTGTACATCTTCATGGAACGGATCAAACGCGGACGCGATCGCGTGAACGTGGCCCGGCTCGAACCGTCCGACGCGATCGAGCCTGGAATCTCCGGGGGCTACGTCCTGAAAATCGACCGGGGCACGGCGACGATCCCCGCGGCTCTGTCGCGGGATTTCGTTCCGGTAGATCCGGAGGACGCTGGGCTGACTCCGGCCCAACGGACCTGGATCGGCAACTACATCGCCCAATTCGAGTCAGCTCTATCGGGGGCCGGCTTTGCCAACCCGGCCATCGGCTACGCCCAGTACATCGATGTGCCGTCGTGGATTGACTACCACATCATGACCGAACTGACCTACAACGTGGACGAGTGGTACCTGAGCACTTACCTGTCGAAGGATCGGGGCGGCAAGCTGAAGCTGGGCCCGTTCTGGGATTTCGACCGATCCCTCGGCAACACCACCCAGATCGGCGGCGCGGGAACGACCGGCTGGTACTCCGACGCAATCACGAGCTTCTTCGCCAGCTATTGGGGACTGCCGCCGGCCCAGGTTGTTGAGTATCCCTGGTTCCGCCGCCTCTTCCAGGACTCGAATTTCTCCCAGCAATACGTCGATCGTTACCAGGAGCTGCGACGGACCGTGCTTTCCGAAACAAATATTGCGGCCACGGTGGACCGACTGGCGGCGGCGCGGCTTGAATCACAGGCGCGCAATTACCAAAAGTGGCCCACGCTCAACTCCGTCATCGCGCCCAGTTCGCTGGCGTTCCCCACCTACCAGCAGCACGTGAATCATCTCAAAACCTGGATAACGCAACGACTCGCCTGGATCGACAGCCACTACTTGCCCGGACCCTTCTTCAACCAGAACGGCGGGGATGTCCCCGACGGGTTTCAGGTCATCATCTTCGGCGCAGGCGGCACAATTTACTTTACGGTAGACGGCTCCGACCCGCGGGCGCCTGGAGGGGCGGTTGCGCAAACGGCGCAAGGATACGAATTGCCCGTGACCATCACCGGGCCGACG
>Ga0247664_1000411_pt1 | contig 10653 bp, 6 predicted proteins | sample CNK05_metaG_FD_182715 | JGI IMG/M metagenome (GOLD analysis project Ga0247664, IMG submission 182715) | Soil microbial communities from Purdue University Martell Research Forest, Indiana, United States - CNK05 | ecosystem: Environmental > Terrestrial > Soil > Temperate forest > Bulk soil | place...
ACTGAGGACTGAGGACTGAGGACTGAGGACTGAGGACTGAACTCAGGGCAGTTCCTGAGTCGCGACGATGCGGCCGCCTTTGACGGAATCCAACGTGACGGTGAACTGGCCGCGGCCACTGACCACAAACTGAACGCGCACGGCGTCCAGCCCCGGGATGGTCGAGATCTCGACGCGTTCGGGGCGGCGTTCGACGGGTTCAACCCGCCGGAAATAACGGTCGATCACCCGGCCGGCGGAGAGCACTTTCACGTTGGCACCTTCCAAGGAAATAATGTCCGGCGAGTTAATGTGATTGAGAACGTCCTGCTCCGTCCGGGTCGGAATCAGCCGCCGATTTTCCGCTTCCACCCAGACGCGGAACAGCCCGTCATCAATCTTTTCCAGTTTGACTTCGCTCAGGCGCAGAAACGGCATTTGGTCCGCGTGATAAAGGGTAAAGGCCATGTTGCGATGGCACTCTTCCTCCAACAGAAAGGAAGGCGGCGTGCGGCTCCATTGTTTTTTGGTGCCGCCAATCTCAATGGCGCCAAAGGTAGGGTGATTGAACGGATGCCATTTAACGGCGCCATCGTTCATGAGCACGTATTTAAGGAAGGCGACACCGTCCTCGGGCGAGGGCGCGCCGGCGCCGCGATCGAGGTTGCGCATATTCCAAAGCTCATTGGAGAAAGAGACGATGCCCAACGCGCCGTAGGTCCAGTCGAATTCACCTCCCCAAACGGTGTAGAGATCCTTCCACACGACCATGGAGCGATAAAACGGGAGCATCTTTTCCCCGCGTTGGGCCAGCGCCTGGTGCACTCGCTCGTCACCGCCGCGCATGACGCCCCCCTCGCGGCCCGGAGCGCGCAGAATCATCCCGCCCGCGTTATGATAAGTCTGCAGGGCTGCGATGTTCCGCCGGGCTTCGATGAACTCGGACAACGCGCGCGTTTCCGGCAGGGAAAAGGGATAATCGTGGGAACCGAACTGCACGTAGTTCGGCTGCCAATCAAACGCCCAATTGCGGTTCATGTCGTAGCCGCCGGCCGCATCCTCGTTCACCTGGCCGTCCCCATCGTTGTCGTATCCTTCCAACCCCAGCAGCGAGTATTCGCCAGCTTCGTCGGGGGCCGCCATCACCATCAGGTATTCCGGAAACTGCGGATGCGGTTTCCAGCGGCCGTGCGGATCCTTGATCCGCATCATCGTGATCGACCCGTCCCCGTCGAGATCATCCACGTCATCTTCGTCCGCCACTCCGTCGCGGTCCGAATCGACCGGCTTCAAACCGGACCGGGAGGTACTGGCGGTTTGAGCGCTATGCAGCCAACGATCGCGTCCATCAGGATTGATCGTGGGAATCAGATAAAAGACGCAGCGATCGAGCAGTTCGGTGACTTGATCCAGGCGTCCGTATTGATGACAGAGATACCAGGCGGTGTAGGCCACGACCTCGCCACCCTGCACCTCGTTGCCGTGAATGTTGCCGTCGATATACATGCCCGGCTTGCGCCGCGGGTCGCCGCCCTGCTCACTGGTAAGTTCCAGGCACCACAGGTCGCGGCCTTCCACGGATTTGCCCACCGAATAAAGTTTGGTGAGTTTGGGAAAGGCCGAATGTAGCCGCGCCAGGATGGCGCCCAGTCCGGCCGTGTCGTAGAAGCGATTCCATTCCACCGACACCTTGCGTTGGGGGGCGCTGCCCAGGGCCGGGAAGGCATGCTCGGCCGGATCATCCGCTTTGGGTTTGCGAGTGAGATCCTCCGCCGCCCCCAGGCCCAGCAGACCGTTGAGCATGAAAACTACCAACCCGGCCGCCGCCGACGCTCTGGCGTAGCAGCCATACAAGGGAACGAGGTACACCCTGAGCCTGTCGAAGGGCTCTGATCTTTTCCTCGACGGACGCATTGGGATAGAGTGAGCCCCTTCGGCGGGCTCAGGGCAGGCTTCCTGACGTCGGTTCCTACTTGGTGAGGGTCGGTTCATGGGAAGCTTCGACCTCCGAAATTTCGGACGCGCATTGGACCCATGAACCCAACCCAACCTCACGTAGCAGCCGAGGTAACGAGGCTCTGATCTTTTTCCCGGAGAACGCGTTGGGGTAGAGTGAGCCCCTTCGGCGGGCTCAGGGCAGGCCTCCTGACGTCGGCTGCTACCAGAGGGTCGGTGCATGGGAAGCGAAATGTGCATTAGCGCTGCGCTTGTTTCAGCTGCACGGCGGTTTGCGTGTGTCCTGCCAACGCCGAGACGATCTCGAGGTCGAGTTTCGATTCGCCCTTGGCGCGCACGACCCAACGCACTTCCTTGGCGGCATGACCTTGAATGGCGTCGAGCATAACCGTGCGCTGGCCCGAAAGGATGTTCTTGGTATCGGTCTTTAGAATGACACGCGTCGGCAACACCTCGCGCGTCAGGCCGCCCTGGGCGAGTTGAGTGGGGAGCACCCCCGTGTTTTCAATGTGCGCGGTGATGTCATAAACCGATTCACCCAAATGTTTGACCTCGATCCGGTGCACACCGATCCGCGGCAATTTTCCAGCCAGTTCAGTCAAGAAACGCCCCTGTTTCTCGGTCAGGTCCGCCAGCAGCGCCGGCGGCGGCGCGGTCCGCGCATACGGCGCGAATCCGCCGATTTCCACGGTTTGGGTCGGAAAATCAGGGTGGTCAAACTTTTTCCAGGGCACGAAGAGGTTGGTGGCGTGTTGGTCGATCCATTTCAGGAACGCCCGATCCTCCTCATTGCGATTATCCGTCTCCTTGGGTTTGTCGGCGGATTTGTCCTTTGCCTGGTCCCGTTTGGTGGAATCGTCCGGGGCCGCCTCCTTGCGGGGCGCGTCGTCCTTTGGCTTGGCGTCTGTGCCTTGAGTTTTGGCCAGTTCGAGTTGCAGGGCAGGGCTCCAGGGGCGCGCCGCCAGCGAGAGCCGCCCGCGATGAAAGTAGATCCAGTCCGAGAATGTCCCGGGCTCCGTACTGGCGCTCAGCTCCTTTTTTAATCCAAGGGTTTCCCGCCAGGATTTGCCCAACTCGCGGTACCAGGCCAGATCTTCCTCGTGCAACGCCGTGGGGGGGCGTTTGGGAGCTTCGCCCTTGGGAGTTTGCACCAGGTTGTCGGCGGCCCCGAAGGTGAAAGCAACCGCGATGTTTGGATGCGCGATCACAAAGTCTGCCAAGGCCCGCGTCTCGACTTCGCTGATCGGATGGCGGCCAGCGTCGGTGGCGAAGAACCTGTAGCCGTACGGAAAATTGCGGTTGAAGTTCACTCCGCCCGGGCCGTCCTCATTCCAACGTTTGTCTCCATCATTGTCGCGTCCTTCCGTCCAGAGCTGCCAGCCTCCACGCTCGCCCTTGAAACGGTCCGCTTTCAACAGCAACCGCGCATCCACCGGATCCAGCATATACTCGCCCTCCGGGTCTTCGACCCGCATCCAGGTAATGAGACCGTCCCCGTTCAGGTCTTCCGGGCCATCCTCGTCGACCAAGCCGTCGTGATCATCGTCTACCGGTTTGTCGTTCGTGGCGATTTCAACCCGGGGCTTGGCGAAAAAGTGACCGGCGGCATCCGGGTTGACGCGCGGCCAGGCGTAAACGGTGGTGGTATCGAGCAGGTGTTTAATGCGGTCGTCGCCCTGGTAACCGCCAGCCAACGTCTCCAACCAGCGCATCACGCTGACCGGGCCCACCTGATCGTTTCCTTCGATCCCCGCCACGATCAACATCGCTGGACGAACCCGGCGCTCGGCTTCCGGCCCGCTGCCGAGTTCCAGACGCCAAACGTCGTTCTTTTGTGTCGTCACACAGGCCGACTCCAGATGCACGATGGCTGGATGGCTCCTGGCCAAGGCCCGGGCGTCGCGAGTCAAGGTCTTGTGGTCAAGGTACGCCGGTTCGGCTCCCACCAATCCCCAGCCCGAGAGCATCCAGAGAAGCCCGACCAACCAAAAATAAAACAACGAAACGCGCGGCAGCATGCGACCGCCGTGTGTCTACCACGCGCCCTCCGGGCTGGCCACAGATTTCCGCGGACCCGCGGATTCACGCAGATGAGGGAACCCCCTCTGCGCCAATCCGTGGCTTATCGGACGACGGGGAATTCTGTGATGCGCAGGCGGGTGCAGCCGTAAGGCAGGAGCACGATATCTTCGGCAGAGTTCTTTTCCAGATGCAGCTGTGGGCGGCTATGAGGTAGCGGGCCGGCGCGATGGTTGTAGAGCTGCCATTCCGGGATCCGTTTGCCGCGCGTGCGCAGTTCCAGTGGCGCGTGAGCGAGCGTCCAGGGATAAGCCGTGATCGATTTACGCGTCAACTCGAAGCCTTTGGCCGGGTCGTTCACGGCGGATTCCAACAGCCCGTAATTCCAGGGACTGCGCGGGAGGACCTCCTGATAGTCGCCCCACTTCTCCTGACTCCGAATCAGACGCCATTTTTCCTCAATGCGCAGAGCGTAAACGAGTGGTCCACGCTCCACCGCGACGGAGTTTTGCACCCAGCGACTCGTGCGCACTTGGGCAGTGAAATGGACCGTGAGCAGATCGCCCTGGCTCCAGGTTCGTTCGAAAGTCAGCAAACGCCCCCCAACACGGGCGGGGACTGATTCGTTATTTATCTGCACGTTCGCTGACGTAGCCCAGTTCGGGACCCGCAGGCGGAAAGGAAATGCCACCGGACGCGCCGGTTGCAGGTGGAAGCGAACCGTTTCTTCGAACGGATAGGAAGTTTCTTCGATGACCTGGACAGGAACGCCGTCGCCGGCGGGCCATTGGACGGCGCAAGGCGCATAGATCAAGGCGGCCAAACCCCGGTCGGGAGTGGCATAGAACAGGTTCTGCGTCAGTTTCGGCCAACCCTGATGCATGTTGCAGGTGCAACAGGGATAGCCCGTCAAGAGGCCGAAGCAAAGATCGGTGCTGCCATGGAAATCTTCCTCGTAAAAATTCCGGCGCGCCCGGGTGATCAGGACCTGGTTGGCGCATTGGAAGTATTGGCGGCCCCGAAAATCTTCGGTGGCCTGAGTCGGCAGCGCGTTGTAGGCCACTCGCTCAAGGTGGTCGGCCAGCTCGAGGTCGCCGGTGATCGCCAGCATCGATTCGAGCGAAAACATCAGTTCGACGATCGAACAGAACTCGATGCCCTGAGTGGGATCATTGCCGTGCATAGGTTCGTCGGCGCCATACATCCCTTGCGGTTGGCCATGAAATCGTTTGAGGTCCGCCAACGCTCTTTTGACCGCCCGCGAGAATTGGTCATCAGGATGTTGCTGGAAATAGATGATCGGCTCCTTGATGCCTTGAGCCAGGTTCACGCAGTGAAAACTCTGCAATTGATCGACGCTCAGACGCCGGATGAGATCTTTTCGAAACGGATAACGATTGTCCGTATTGGACGGGTAAAGGTGGGCCAAATCCGGCGAAGGATCGGGATGCTCATTTAGAAACACCTCTGTCCACGGGAAAGTCTGCTCGTGCAACAACTCCGCCAGCTCCAGCAGGAACGGTTCGCCGGTGACATTGTAGAGCCAGTAGACGACCAGGAGATTGTCGCCACCCCGGCGATTGGCCCAGAAGCTCCAATGATCAAGCGGCGTCTTCTTCAGTTCGGTCAGTTGATAGCGCGCGTAACGTAGAAGCACCTCCACCACGCGCGGGTCGCCCGTTGCGCTGTGGTATTGTTGCAGCACCTTGAGCATGACCATGCGCGGCCACCAGTCTTCACGCGGTGTCTTTTGCATGCCCGGTTCCGGCTTGGGCGGCTGCTCGAAGCGTTTGGGACCCAAATAGCCCGACCCTTCCTGCTGGGTCAGCGTCCATTCAATCCACGGCTTGGCCTTGGCGATCAACCGCTCGTCCTGCAGCAGGTACGCCAGCGGCACCAGCCCATCCAGCCAATAGGGTCCACGCTCCCAACCGTCGCCGTCCCCGCCCAGCCAGCCGTTCCGTGGACCGACAATCGTCGAGTAACGCTGATCCAGATCGCCGGTGAGCCCGTCGCGTTGTCGCTCCAGTTGCTGACGCAACCAGCCCCTGGGTTCGATCGATCCCAAAGGCAGCTCCACGAACGCCTTCGGATGCAGCGGCGCCCGATTGGTCCAGGCCACCCCGCCTGCGCATGCTTCAGGCCAGCCTGACGCGGCCAGCAGCAACCAGCCCAGGAACAGAATGCGCGTCGTGGGATTCACCCGAAAACTGTTGAAGGGGCCCGCAGCCGGCGGCAAGTGAAAAGCGGCGTTCCGCCAACGCTTGGCCCAACAGTCCCAGACCGATGATCCCCAGGAAGCCTGCCCGCCTTTTGCGTTCCGAACGTCGTTTTTTCAAGCGGGCGCCGTCTCAGCTTCCGGGACGGGCGCGGAAGGCGGCGGTTGGGGAGGCGCACAAACTTCGATGGCCAGGATCCGGTAACGTTTCTTGGCGCCATCGGTTTCGAACTCAACTTCGTCGCCGACTTTCTTGCCTATAAAAGCCTGGGCCAGGGGAGTGAGATAACTGACCACGCCTCTTTCGGGGTCTGAATCCCAGGCGCCGAGGATGCTGAAGGTTTCGGGATGATTGGTGCCCAGGTCGGTCACGCGCACACGCGTGCCCATGGAGACGGTGTCGTCTTTGGCCGCGGCAAAGTCGGTGCCGCGGGCGCGCATCAATTGAACTTCCAGTTCGGCTTTGCGGCGCAGCAGGATTTTCTGCATTTCCTTGGCGGCCTTGTATTCGTGATTTTCTCGGAGGTCGCCGTAACTGCGGGCGACGGCGATCTCCTTGGAGTTGGCGGGAAGTTTTTTCTGGACCAGTTCCGTGTATTCGTTTTTGCGTTTCTCGAGGCTTTCCCAGGAGACGATGAGGGAGGGATCCTGGCGGGTTTGTTCGCCGGAGATCAAAATCTGCACGGCCGGATAACTCTTGACGATGCGGGCCAGGAGCGAGCGTTTATCCATGTCGTCGAAGCAAGGCGACAATTGGAGGGCACGGGTCAGATCTTTGATCACTTCGAAGTCGGCGGAGCCGATCAGCTCGACGAGCAGTTCCTGATCATCGAGGATATAATCGCGGAGCCGATTGGATTTCTTTTCGTTGAACTGATCGCGTTCCATGGCCGAGAGCATGGCGCGGAATACCTCCGGGCCGAGGATATCGGCGAAACTATCGGAACGTTCCTTGGCCAGCCAAAGGAGCAGCTCGCTGCTGGCGGTATGGTGGCTGATCAACTTGGTGAGAGCATCCTTGAGTTGGTCGAGTTTGCCTTCATGGATCAGCATGGTGGCAATCTCGCCTGCGAGCTTGGCGCCGACGATGTTCAACGTGGCCAGCAACGCTTCATGCCAGAGCGCCGGATTCGCGTCCTTGTAGGACTGCAGTGCCCGGCGATGTTTCGCTGCCGCCATGCCCTCCAGCACGGGGCCCAGCCGAACGTCCTGCCCCCAGATGGCCGAGCAGGGAATCTCGCCTTCGATCGCGGCCAGCCCAGCCGCCTGCCGGATCTCGTCGCGGGCGAAAATAGCCTCGAGGGCGACGGAGGGTTGCGTGCGTTGATGGGTGGCGATGTCGCTGTTGAGGCCCGCGATCAGATCGCCCGCCAGGGCCGATTTGTCGTCGAGATCCGGAAAGTTCTTCAGCGCCTCGGCCGCGGCCTGAGTTTTGGCCTTGAGCCCTTTGGCGGAGCGGAAATCGGCCAACAGCCGTTCGGGCAGGGCGACCTCGCGTTGTTGATAGAGGATCGGATCGGACTTCTTAACGGGCACCGTAAAATGGCCGTCCTTTTTAAGTTCGCGTTTGGCGGCTTCCCACCACTTTTTCCAGTCATCGCGGATGACGTCGGGCACCAGCACCTGTTGGATCTGGTCGACGGTGGCGCGGCCGCCGAAACTTTGCACGACCAACCGGATGAGGTCGAGGTGATGGAGCGCAGCCATTTGGCGCAGGCCTTCCAGATCGGCGACCTTTTTGGCGTAGATGTGGCTGCTGTCAATGGGGCGGAGGGACTCGGCCGCGAAGCCCAGATCCATGGCGTGGGCGGTTTTATTCTGGAAATCGATGGTAAACCGGGCGAACACGGTGTCGACGGTCTTGATTCGTCCGAACCCCCAACTGCGATGCAGGCAATAACCGCTCTGGGCCAGGACCACCAGCGCCTCAATATGGGCCCGGTTGATCTTGCCCGCTGCGGCCAGTTTCTCGAATTCTTCTCTCATAAGTTCGCGTAAAAACTCGATTGCAATTGCGCGACTGGCATTATTAGGCGGTGCGTCCCCAAAAACCAAGAGAAATTGCCGTCCAAGTCCTGCTCCAACTGCAAGGCAGAACGCGGGCGCGTTCGGAAGCCGTTCTGGAAGAAGCCCTGGCCTCCGGTGGATTGGCCGCCCCTGACCGCGCTCTTACGCAGGAGTTGGTCTACGGCGTAACCCGCTGGCAGGCCGCTCTCGATTGGATGATCGCCCGTAAAACCCAGGGCCGGACCCAAAAGCCCCTCCTCCAGATCCTCCTCCGGCTCGGTCTCTACCAAATCTTTTGGCTGGACCGCATTCCGGACCACGCCGCGGTCCATGAATCCGTGCAGTTGGCCCGTGACCTGGGTTGCGGTCCCCAAAGTGGTTTCGTCAACGCTGTGCTCCGTGGATCACTGCGCGACCGTTCCGAGCTTCAGCAAGCCCTGGCCCGTCTGCAGGAAGAACAGCCGCACTTGGGCTTTTCTCATCCGCAATGGCTCTGTGCCCGGTGGACCGCCCGCTGGGGCCCAGCCGGCCTGCGCCAGTTGCTCGAGTGGAACAACACCCCCGCCAAAGTCTGGGCTCGCCTCAATACCCTCAAAGCCACCGCCGAACAGTTGGCCCGCCACTTCGAACAAGAAGGAGTTTTATTTACTCCACGACAGTTTTCCTGGACGCCGCCAGACCTCCTGTTCGAGCTCCGTGCCCATCCGCCCTTGCCCGGCCTGCCTAGCTTTCAGCAGGGCCTCTTTTATGTTCAGGATCCCAGCACATTGCTGGCCGTGCGCGAATTGAATCCGCAACCCGGCGAGCGCGTGCTGGATCTCTGCGCCGCGCCGGGTGGCAAGACCACCTTCATCGCCCAACTCATAAATAACCAGGGAGAAATTGTGGCCGAGGATAACGACGACCAGCGGTTGCAACGCGTGCGCGAGAATTGCGCCCGATTAGGCGTCACCTGCGTGCACACACAAACCTCCTCCGCGGCCGCGCGCCGCTCCACTGAGGACGTTTCAGACCGTGACTTTGACCGCGTGCTGGTGGATGCGCCTTGTTCCAACACAGGCGTCATGCGGCGGCGCGTAGAATTGCGCTGGCGCATCCAGCCCGCTGAAATTGAACGTCTCCAGGCCGCGCAGCTGCGTCTGTTGCGCTCGGCTGCCGCCCGTGCGCGCTCTGGGGCCACGCTGGTTTACAGCACTTGCAGCTTGGAGCCGGAGGAAAATCAGACGGTCGTCGAGATCTTCCGGCGCGAAACCCCCGCCTTCCAGTTGCAGGCGGAACATGAGCTCACTCCCATGCGGGACGGAGTAGACGGCGGCTACGTCGCGCGCGGGGTCATGAAGTAGGCTAAAGGAAAAGCGGAAAGCGGAAAGCAGAAAGCGGAAAGCGGAAACGGGAAACGGAACCAACCAGGAACCAGGAACCAGGAACCAGCAACCAGCAACCAGCAACCAGCAACCAGCAACCAGCAGCAACCAGCTCAATCCTGGATGAAGTAGCTGAGGTTCTCGAGTTCGATGGCAACGTTGAAGTTGTTGACCATTACTTCCTCGGGCACCTGCAGCATAATGGGGGCAAAGTTGAGGATACCGGCGATGCCGCAGGCGACCAGGCGGTTGGTCACTTCCTGAGCAGCTGTGGCCGGCACGGTGATAATGGCCATGCGCACCGCGCGCTCCTGAACCACCTCCTCCAGCTTGTCCATGGCATAAATGGGTTGCTGCACCTGCTTGTGGCGGCGGCGATCCACTTGGATGTCAAAGGCGGCCACAATCTCGAATCCTTCCTTTTCAAAGCCGCGGTAAGACAGCAGGGCCGTTCCCAGATTGCCGACCCCGACCAGGATCACCGGCTGGAGCCGCTTGGTGCCCAACAAGTCGGTGATCATCGCGGCGAGTTGTTCCACATCATAACCCAGGCCGCGCGTGCCGAATTGGCCAAAGTAGGTGAGGTCTTTTCGCAATTGCGTGGGTTTGACTCCGGCCGCCTTGGACAGCGCATCACTCGATACCGTGCGAATGGCATTGCTCTTGAGCCGTTGCAGACAACGCAGATAGATGGAAAGCCGATAGATGGCCTTGCGCGGGATCTCAGGACGAATGGGCTTTTTCAAAAGGCAATCAGGACGCTCACAGTCGTTATCGCGGTATTTGATGGCGTGCCTTAAACCAGGCTAACACCCAGAAAACCAACAGCCCACACACCGCCAGCACCACCAGCCCGGCAAAGATACGCAGCACCTTGGCTTGTTGATGGATGCGCGCCGTGCGTTGTTTCTCCATCTCCTTGAATACCGCGAACTCTTTCTCAAAGGACATGGTCGAGGCGGACTCGTCCCGCAATTGCAAAAACCGCCACGGGTGCGGGTCGCCCGCAAATTGACTGGGCAGCTTGGAGAGCACTTCCGTGGGCGCGTAATCGAAGCTGGAACGATTCCAATAAGGCGCCGTGAACTGGCCCCACAGCCGAACCAACCC
>Ga0247664_1000412_pt1 | contig 10645 bp, 9 predicted proteins | sample CNK05_metaG_FD_182715 | JGI IMG/M metagenome (GOLD analysis project Ga0247664, IMG submission 182715) | Soil microbial communities from Purdue University Martell Research Forest, Indiana, United States - CNK05 | ecosystem: Environmental > Terrestrial > Soil > Temperate forest > Bulk soil | place...
AGCGGCTATCGGTTGCAGAACCCAAGCGCCGAACAAGCGCAAGGGCCGCCGACGAATCCGGTAGAAATGGGATTGCCGGATTCGGCTTGTGTTGCGTACCGCATTTCCCAGGCTCCCTATCGCAAATTTTTTGAGACGGTGTGGGGGGCGGACTCGTTCAACATTCAATGGCCTTCCGACGTGGAAAAAGTCTGTACGAGTCCAGGGCCACCACCCGCGAATGATCAGTACCCGGTCCATCTCAGCGTGGCAGACCGAGCGCGGGCTGACCATGCATATGACTGCTTCGCCTTGGCGATCTCCGCATACGAGTTCTCACCAGAGGTGAGTCCCTTCACATCCAAGTACGACCACGTCCAGGCAGGAACGGACCAATTCACGCCGCAGGAAAAATTGGGCTACGAGCTGTTTCGCGGCAAGGCGCGATGCAACGAGTGCCATCGCGATGGCGGGCCCGGCGAAGAGCCCCTCTTTACGGACTTCACGGCCAGTAATCTCGGCGTCCCCAGAAATCCGGGATTACAGATTTACTACGAAGGCCGGCCTGACCAACGTGGCTACACTCCTAACCCAGCCGGATACGCTTATGTCGATAAGGGAGTCGGATCCTTCCTGCGCACGCTGCAAAGCGATAGCGGCCAACTGAATCCTGATTCAGAGTGGATCAAGCTCGCGCCGAAGTTCGACGCGAAATTCCAAGTAGCCACTTTGCGCAATGTCGATATGCGTCCAAGGCCTGACTTCGTGAAAGCCTACATGCACAATGGCTACTTCAAAAGTCTGAAAGAGGTGGTGCACTTTTACAACACGCGGGATGTTCTGCCCAAGTGCGCGGCAGGTGATCCAGACGAAAAGGTCACGTGCTGGCCAGTGCCAGAGGACTCCACCAACCTCAACAAACGACAACTCGGCAACCTTAAGCTCACCGACCAGGAGGAAGATGCCCTTGTTTCTTTCCTGACGACCCTCACCGACGGCTACAAGGTCCCGAACCCACGAGCAGCAAAGTAGTTTTTGACTGCGCGTGTGCGCCCGCCATGCTCATCCAGGATTCACCTAGTCACGGACTCGGATCCAGAAACGATTGTGGGAAGTGAAAAACGGGGTCCTGGTGGGTGGATTGTCGGCAAGCCGGAAGTAATGGCGCGAATCGGGCTCCTAGAATTGCTTCCGCATAGCCCGTGATACGTCCGCAATCAGAGGCAGTAACCTCGCCAAGAGTGGCTCACCAACTCAGAAGACGCGGCTAGCGCGTCTCGGGAAGTCCGACGCGGCGCACCAAGTTCGCAAAACGCGGGTCACCGCGGAGGGGATCAAAGAAGGGATGCACTTTGATGTACTGCAGAATCGGTGAGTGTTCCTTGTAGGCCCGCTCAAGCCAGGAAAATGTCTGTTCGTTGTCGCCGAGTCCGAGATAAGCGTTCACAAGAGCAGCACTAGGAATGTAGCCTGTCTGCTGCCGTCGTTTTAGTTCATCAAGAAGGCGGAGCGCTTCGGTGCGACGCCCAGCGTGCGCGTATGCCCTGACGAGCACGCCGATCACAGCCGGGTTACGCTCGCTGAGAGCGAGCGCTCTTTCCAGCACGGGAACCGCTTCGTCCGGCTGACCGTTTGCACTGAGCGCGAAACCCAGAAACCAGCAAGACCAGTAGGTCGAGGCATCATCCTTGTGCACAGCCAGATCGCTTCGCAGTTCGCGAATGGCTTCATCGTAGTGGCGCGATTGAAATAGAATCCACCCCATGGCATTGCCCGTAATTCCGATGGGGTCAAGCTCCCGGGCCCGTCGGGACCATGCTAGCGCCTCTTCCGTGTGCCCCTGAGACAGCAGCCAGGTTGAAAATGAGAGATGCGCCCCGGCGTCGTTCGGATCCAACTCGAGGGCGAGCTTATATTCGCGCTCGGCGTCGTTCCACTGCCATTGCATCTGATACAAACTCCCCATCAGGGCATGTGCTCCAGGAAGCGCTGGATCCAGTTCCAGCGCCTTACGGACCGCGCTGATTACTTTTGGCTGCAATTCACTCGGAGGAGCCCCGGCAACGCCAGGCATGCCGAGTGCGTCATAAGCATGCGCCAAGCCGAGGTAAGCCGGTGCAAACGCCGGGTCCTTCTTGATTGCCTCCTCAAAGTAAGCAATGCTTTTTTGCGTTGCAGCTGGGCTGTTGCTTCTTTCGGCGAGCTGCCCCTTGAGAAAGTTCTCATAAACGTCCGGGGAAACTTGGCGCGCGGCTACAAGCCTGGCGCGTTCTGCACCGGTGACCGTAACCTCGACTCTTGCAGCGATCGCTTGTGCCACGTCGCTCTCCAGGGCGAGGGCGTCCCCGAGCTCGCGGTCGTAGGTTTCCGACCAGAAATGCTCGTCGGTGGCGGCGCGAATCAACTGGGCGTGGACGCGGACCCGACCGCCCTCGCGTACGACTGAACCTTCCACCATGGCATCGACGCCGAGAGCCTTGGCGATTTCCGGCAGAGGAGCGCGGGTATCTTTGAAATGCATCGCAGAGGTGCGAGAGATGACGCGAAGACCACGGATCATGGATAGGCGTCCGATAATCTCCTCGGTCATGCCGTCGGCAAAATATTCCTGCGCCGGATCGCCCGAAAGGTTCTTAAGCGGAAGTACCGCGATTGAATGAATAGCTGGAACAACGTTGCCGGAGGGGTTATGACTCCGTCTCGAATACAGATACAGGCCTGTGAGGAGTCCCGCGAGCACGAGGACGGATAGGGCGAGCGCGTGCTTTAGCGGGATGTGTAGTCGGTTCAGCCGGTTACGCAGAGCGGGCGGGGCCGGACCGGGCGAGACCACATGGACTTGCAGGGTGGCAGGTTTGTCCCGCGTTTCGATGGGGCCGATGAAGCGATAGCCGCGCTTAGGGAGAGTCTCGATAAAACGCACATCGCTAGTCGAATCGCACAAAGCCTCTCGCAGTTTGTTGACCGCCGCATTGAGGCTGTGGTCGAAATCAACAAAGACTTCATCTGGCCAGAGCTTGGTACGCAAATCCTCGCGACTGATCAGTTCTCCCGGTCTTTCCAGGAGCAAGGCCAAGATTTGAAAAGGCTGACCGGAGAGACGAACCCTGGTGCCGTTCTTCCGCAGCTCACCCGTCTGCAGGTCAACTTGATAGCCCTCGAAGCGGACGAAACGCGACAAGGCGTGCTCCAGGCAACGCGCTCGGTGGGAATAGTGCGAAGCTTATCACTTCCTTAAGTATGCTTCAATCGACTGGCGTGCAAAACTGGCGGGTCTGTAACTCTTGTGTCTTCTGAGGCTTGCCTGATGACTTTTTCTTGGCCTTAGTTTGATGCTGCGTGCATTGCGGATTTGCGGCATTTCGGCCAAAAGTGGGCTGCGATATCGCGTCCTTGCAGGGCGACGTTGTGTAGCAGATGTTCAGGGGACTTAGCGCCGCAAATTCAAACGTCCGTCGGTTTCAAGCATTTTGGACTTTGAGCGGAGACAGTTCGCATTGCATCTAGGATTCCTTGCCAGCTCGGCTGCATTGACATTTTCAGTTCGAAATTGGCAGCCAGAAACTGCCTTCAGGAGCAACAAATGAGTACGTACACTTTATTCAGATTTTCATCGATATTCCGTTGCGCGCTGGCGCTCTCGGCCTTGATCATTCCGCAGTTGGTCCAAGCTCAGTGGCAGGGAATCGTGGGCGCGGAGAGCCCCAATCGGGAAAGCCAGGCGCTAGCCTTTTTGCCGAATGAATTTTGGATCCATGCGGGCGACAGCATCCGTTGGACCTTTCCCACGCATGAGCGCCACACGCTAACCTTCTTAAAACCCGGCCAGACACGACCGCCAGGTTTTGGACCCATCTTCGGCGTCCCGGTCGGGTGCCCAGGGCTTACACCTGATGGTTCCAGCTTTGATGGCACCGCATGCGTCACGACCGGTGTCTTGCTATTGGGTGAAAGTAGAACCCCGACGGAAAGCTCGCCAACTTATACCGTAAATTTCCCGGCTGCCGGCAACTTCAAGTTTGTTTGCCTGGTTCACGCGGACATGACCGGCGTGGTCCATGTTCTCGACCCGTCTGAACCCCTTTTCCACTACCAGGACTTCTATGATCGCCAGGCGCAGAGCGAGCAAGTGCTGCTGCTAGCGGACGCCTCTCGCTTGGAGGGTCGGGGAACTCCTGGGAACCAGGATGGAGTGCAGGGCAGCGACGTGGCGGCCGGTATTGGCGAAATCGTGACGACGACTGGCGGAGGTTCACAGACCGCATCACTGATGCGCTTCGTGCGCGACACGATAGTCGTGCGGGTTGGGGATACGGTTGAGTGGACGAGTCTCGACCCGTCGATAAACCATACCGTGACCTTTGGAGTGGAACCTGCGGATCCGCGGCCGCGTTCAGCAAATGTGCTACTGAGCTCTGACGGCGCTAGGCAAGCGGTAATAAGCTCACCTGCGGACAGCGTGAACTCGGGATTTTTGTCTCCTGCGCCGCAAGATAGGGCGGGGCTCGCCCAGTCGGCTCCGGGTGTAACGCGTTTTCGGGTGACCTTCACGTCTCCAGGCACTTTCAATTACATCTGTGCCGTTCATGACCAGCTCGGCATGAAAGGGACGGTCATTGTTCACTGATAGGTGCCGAAAATGAATTTGCTCTTTCTCTGTTTGTGCATCGTCGCCCTTTCATTGGGTGAACGTGTCGTGTCAGGGCAGGAGACGAAGCGCGACGCGACCCATGCCGAGCGCTATGTAGCAACGTATCGAGGCGGCCTGATCACGCCGCCTCTCCCGAAACCGAGATTTGTTCTGACCGACACCTCCGGTGCTCCGTTTGATTTCTGGAACAGAACCCTGGGGTCGGTCACGCTCCTTTTTTTCGGTTATACGTATTGCCCCGATCAGTGTCCCACGCACATGTCGAATATTGGCGCGGCTCTGAAGAAATTGCCCTCAGGTATGGCCGATCAGGTCAAGCTCGTTTTTGTTACCACCGATCCCGCACGAGACACCCCGGTGGAACTGCGCCGGTGGCTCGACAATTTCGATAAACATTTTGTCGGCCTCACGGGAACCGAAGTTGCTCTCGAAGCAGTCCAGAAGGCTGCAGGCGTTCCTCCGGCCCAGAAAACCGGGCCCGGCAACTATTCGATTGGGCACGCCAATTTTGTTGTCGCGTACACAAAAGACAATCTGGCCCATGTCATCTATCCTGGCGGGGTTAGTAAAGACGATTGGATACACGACCTGCCGCTTTTGATTAGGGAGACTTGGGTCGCGCCCATCAGCAGATTGCAGCGGAGCAGGGCAGCAAGCACTGGAAGGTGACATCGCGCGGACCGATCCATTCCGGATCATTCGATGCAACTCGATGCGTTGACCAATATGCTTTTCGGGCCAGCCTTTGTGCTTCTCGCCTGCGATCCCGTGCTTCTTCTTGAACCTTCTTGTGCCACCAGCGCATGGCCAAAAAGCCGTTTGATGTAATTTCTCGATAGGTCCCTGGCGGATACTCGCGGCCGGGTGTCCCCTCGATAAAAATGTAAGCTGTTCTCCGGAAGTGCCTGATCTTTGGTCGTGCCATTGCGCACGCCGGTCCTTTCTGCAGTTAAGCTGACAAAGATTTCCGATTGTTTGGTTGCCGACTCGGACGGCAGTTAAGCTGACAGAACGGTTCTGGGGACTGCTTAGACCCTAGCGGTGCGATTGATTCTACGGCACTTATTTTTAGATTTCGTGCTCATAACCCGAAGGTCGTCAGTTCAAATCTGACCCCCGCAACCATCTCAAGATTCCCGCTTTCAGAGCGCGGACGAGCGACGCGGCGGTTCGAACCAGGAACCTTAACGAACTTCGAGCGGTTCCAAATCAGTCGCCCCGCGTAGCGTTCGTTGTAAAGCATTTCGCGGATGGCAGTTGGGCACCAGCCACCTTGCGGCCGACCCGACCGAGCTCGGGGCGAAGGAATTCTTTCGGCGTTCAGCTGCTTCGCCAAAGTCTTGAGGGAAGCACCGTCCGCGCTCATCATGAAAATCCTGCGGACTATGGCGGCCTCGGCCTCATTGACACGCAACTGCTTGCCGGCATAGGAGTCCACTGTCTCGTAGCCAAAGCAGCTACCGCCAGTGTGAAAGCCGCGCAGCAGGTTGCCCTCCATCCCGGCGTTTGCCGGATTAATCGCTGTAGCCCGGGAATTACGAACGGCATGTGGTCCTCTAGGAGCGCGGAGTAAGTGAGTTGGTATAGCCTTGAATCGTAAGCCGAGCAATGATGCCGTCCACTACAGCGGAGTTCATCTCCTATGCGCAAGGTCATTTCGATATCAACCATTTCGCTCTTTTTACTGGCGGCCGGCGCTTGGCCGCAGGCCACTAAAACGCCGGTCACACCGAGCAAACCGAGTGTCGCGGCCGGCAGCCAGGGCGTGGTTGTTTCCGGTAAGTCTGCCGCCACTGCGGCCGGCATCAGGATTCTCGAACAGGGTGGAAACGCCGCCGATGCGGGCGCTGCCACTCTGCTGGCTCTCTCAGTAACCTATGTAGGCGCGTTCTGTGTGGGAGGAGAGATTCCCATTCTGGTTTACAGCGCGGACCACAAAAGCGTGAAGTTGCTGGAGGGACAAGGAGAGGCCCCTCGCGACCCCAAAGCTATCGCCTGGTACATGGAACACGGAATACCGGATGGTGATGTCAAGGCAGCCGCAGTGCCTAGCACCATAGATGCTGTCGTCACCCTGCTAATGCTTTATGGAACCAAGAGCTTCGAGGAGGTCGTCCAGCCGACGCTGGCCATTCTGGACGCCGGCGGCCCCAGTTGGTATATCGATACAGGCAGCGAAAAGAGGATCGAAACCGGCGTGAACTGGCAGGCGGATTTGGCGGTGACCCTTCGCAAATTGGTGGAGTCGGAAAAGGCAGCGAAAGGTACGCGGCAGCAGAGATTGCAAGCCGTCTCCGACCGATTCTATCGCGGCGACGTCGCCGACGCGCTGGAGGCCTGGTATATCGAAAAGGGAGGTTTCCTTCGCAAGCCGGATTTGGCCGCACACAAAACTCCCGTGGTGGATCCGCTCGAAGCCACATATCGTGGATACACGGTCTATAAGACCGGTCCGCTAACGCAGGGTCCTTACCTTCTACAGACGTTGCGTCTGCTGGAAGGCTTCGACCTGAAGAAGATGGGCTTCAATTCGGCGGATTACATCCACACGGTGATTGAAGCAGAGAAACTTGCGTTGGCGGATCGCGACGAGTATTACGGCGATCCGAACTTTGTGAAAGTGCCGATGCAACAGTTGCTTTCCGATCGATACACCAAAATGCGGCGCGGGCTGATCGATCCGAAAAAGGCATCGCTCGAGCTTCGGCCGGGCGACCCGTTCAATATGAAACCGACCAAGCCACCCACAATCACCGGCCCTTGGCATGGCGGAACCACCGTGATGTGTGTGATGGACAAGTTTGGGAACGTCATCGCGGCGACTCCTAGTGGCCTGTCGAGCACCGCTGGCGTGGCAGGACACACGGGCATTATTCACGGAAGCCGGCTCAGCAGCCTGAACACGTTTGTGGGAACTCCGAACGTCATCCAGCCCGGCAAGCGGCCGCGAATCACGCTGAGTCCCACGCTGCTTTTCCATGACAACCAGCCCGTGTTGGCGATCTCGGTTGCGGGCGGCGACCAGCAGGATCAGGCAGCTATCCAGGTCATCCTCAACTATGTTGAATTCGGCATGAGTCCCGAGGAGGCGTTTAAGGCCCCGCGCTTCTCCACCGCGCATTTCATCAGTTCCTTCGGCCAGGACCGTGCCGACCTGGGCAGCTTGTCTGTCCCCAACACCCTGCCTGAAGAAGTGCAGGCCGACCTGAGGGCTCGCGGTCACGTGGTTACCCTCGGCCGCGGCGCAGTGGGCGGAGTGGCGCTGATCGGCATTGACCCCAAGACCAAGCACGCTACCACCGTGGGTCCGGCCGCTGGCAAAATGGAATAGGCTCCGTATACCTCGGCGTAGCGCTTTTCGGGTTAGCGGTGTCGGAACCGCTGTTTACGCGGCTATCGGGTAGCCGGCAGCTTTCCATGCTTCGACACCGCCCTGGAGCACTTTGACGTTGGTAAAGCCTTCCGCCCGGTATTTGGCTGCCTGACCGACAGCGCTCGCGTCGGCGAGTCACGCTCAATAGAAAATGATTTCTTGCGTCTTCGGCAGCGAAGCCAGGCGAGATCGGAAATTGGCCAGCGAGATCGAGCCGTCCAGATTGAACATCCGGTGTTTAGCCTCGTTTTCATAAGCGCAGACTAGCAGAGCCTGATGTGCTTTCTCGCGCGCTTGTTTCACATCGATTCGCTCAATGTGCGCCATGTCCGCCATGTCCGCCATGTTTCCTCCTTGCGCCAATGCAATCCGGCCCGCAGCTTAAGGCAATGCTACTACCGTGAGTCAAGCGCAGCGCCAGAAAAGAAAATCACAACGCATTTGCAGGGTTTCAAGAAAAGGTGCTTTGACCAGTTTGTTGTGATCGAGAGAGCTATAATGCACAACAGCTCTGGAGGATGTCATGCGGGTAGATCGAGTGGAAGTCTCCTGGGATTCGGAGCACACGAAGTGGTCCGTTCGAATCGAAGCTGGCGAGGAAGTGATTCGCCGGCACAGCGATATCCCGAAGAGTTCGGATGAACCAACCCTGCGCGCTGCCGCCGCACAGATGGTGAGGGATGAAGGTTATGAAGTAGATGAGGCCCAAGTGGTCGTCCGCCGTTAGTTCAGCTCCTGTGCGACCTGGCATGTCGCCGATTAGCAGAAAACTGAATTCCATTTGGGGAACGCTGTCCTTGTGGCACGTTCTCGATGCTGCGCATATCAAGCCCTGCGCAAAAGGTGGAGAGCATGCTTTGACAAATGGGATTTTACTTCGGCAAGACCTTCGCACGTTGCTAGACCTCTGGCAACGGGAAAGAATATTACGCCATGTACGGATCGACACTCGGGCTGCCCCAGAGTCTTTCGTTCCGACCAGACCCCAAGCTCCTGCAGTGGCACAATGAAAGTGTTTTTTTTAAGTTAGTGACCGTTTGTCGTGGAGTTCATTCGGCGGTGCGACAAGTATAGATTTTGCCCTGAGCCGTTGCGTTTGCAGGTTAGCTGCAGTTCGCCAATCTCCGCCGTATTCCGGGCCAAAGGCCGCGGCAGCGGTACTCAACCTCAAGACTGCGCTAATTGGCCTCTAACAGCTTGAAAACAATGGTGTTAGATCGCGACTGTCGCGCCGCAGTGGGCTTCTAATTAAATGATAATAAAGCAGTTAGCACGCGAATGCCCCAAAAAATAGGCGAAAGGTGTGTTCTAAGCCCTTTGCTGCATGTCCCGCCCGAACGTGTGTCAGAGTGCTTCTAATTGCGTTCTAGCGGCATTCTACACTGTATGATAACTTAATCGGTATAATAATCAATACGTTAATATACACCGCGTGAAGCGGTACTGGGAAGCATCCGTCGCTAGGGTTTTGCGCCATCTGCGGTACGACAAAGAAGAAACCCGATTTGCCGCAACTTTTTACATTGAGCGGGTTGAAAGGTCTATGCGCGCCGGGACCGGAGGGTGAACCTGTGAGAATCCCCATTGAGCAGAATATCTGGAGATGGGTCTGGCTTGGGGCCGCCATTCTCGTATTCGCGATCGCAATTGTACTTGCAAAGAACGTTCGGTGAAGCATTCCGCTCCGCAAATGCCTAGGGTTTGCTCCATAAGACAATCGAGCCAGCGGGACGCATAGAATAATTGAGCCAACATAACCATTGTTTACTCGATTTCTCGTTCGGTCTCGGAAGCTTGACGAACTCCGCGCACTGGACGCGGGCATTGCACCGGCGGTCTAGCGCCGACCCGTGCTTTTTGCAGAACACGAAGTCATCCGGCCCCAAAGCAACGAGCTTTCACGGTGATTCCTAAGAGTCTCGCAAGGGCGGCTCCCAAAAGAATGTCTCGCGTGCTTGCCGTCGTCTTAGGCGAGAGAAGCTGGCCTCGCCACAGACTATGTTCGATTCGGAGTATTCTTCGCTCCAAATCAACGTGCTTCCATTTCAGCGCCAATACGTCACCCAACCTAGTCCCGGTTAGGGCCACACAGTCGAAAAATGCTCGAAGACCTGTTGGAGCCGCGCTCAGAATATTCAGCAATTGAGCGGGAGACCAAATCGGCTTCTCGTGTTTGTCGACTGTTGGTTTGTGTCTATTCCGAATCGGTGAACGATCGATCAAGTCATTGTCCAATGCAAGCGACATGATTCCCTGTAAGACCAAGAGCAAGTTGCGGACAGTCTTTCCCGAAAGCCCGCTCTCCACTTTTGTTTGGATGAGTCTCTCGACGTGCATTGGGACAACCTCATCAATGCGAAGTTCGCCGAAGACAGCAAGATGTGCAGCTCCAAGATCTTCTCCGAAAGCGGTCGTACTTCTTCTTAATCGATTTGTCGAGGTCCCTCCGCTCCTTCGCCGTAATCGGAGTTATGGATATGTCCCCGTCAGACGCGGCCTTAGGTTTTCTCCTCCTAGGCATGTGCGTCCTCCGGCACTATCCTTTTGGTGCCCGAAGTTGGCGGCTGTAGGCTAGTTACTTTATGGCTGGAGCGAACTCCTTCGCTTTTTTTAGGTGTTTTCTTCAGGTGCTTGCTCCGGGG
>Ga0247664_1000413_pt1 | contig 10630 bp, 11 predicted proteins | sample CNK05_metaG_FD_182715 | JGI IMG/M metagenome (GOLD analysis project Ga0247664, IMG submission 182715) | Soil microbial communities from Purdue University Martell Research Forest, Indiana, United States - CNK05 | ecosystem: Environmental > Terrestrial > Soil > Temperate forest > Bulk soil...
GTCCAGCGCAATGTTGTCAAGGGCCGTTTATTGGCCGAATTGGACAACACCCGGTAGAATCCCACTCATGGATCCCAATCTGATTTCCAAAGTCATGCGGGAGATGGGCCGCAAGGGCGGCAAAAAGGGCGGGAAAAAGGGAGCAAAAATGAGGGCAGATGCTTTAACGCCCGAGCAGCGGAGTCAGATTGCCCGAAAAGCCGCGAAGAGTCGATGGGCCAAAGCAAAGAAGAAACCAAAAGCGGCTAAAGTTCGAGAAATAACCGAAAGCAGTTTCTTGAATTAGCCCTAACTCCTCAAAGGCTCCGTTCGTTCACTTAGAATATTTAGGTATCGCGGATAGGCAAACAGGCAGTCTCTGCGTTTACCGGTTGCTTCCTTCGCAACTTTAAGCTTAGTCGGTGTTTCGAGAGCACTCGTGACAGTCGGTATGGACAGTTTGAGATCTTTCGCTCTTGGTCAAGGGATGTGCTTGCAGGTATTCGTGAACAGCCAGGCTTGATGCAGCTTTGCGTCCCATCGCTCGAATCTTTTTCCGGTCCGCTTCGAAAAGATACAGTGCCAGACAGACAGGCAAACGTGTCCTGTCCCGATGGTGTACCAGGACATTAACCCAACAGCGACTTGCCGTTAACCTGTCGGTTAGTGAAAACTCCGCTGCCAGCCCTTCCGAGTTGGGCAAAAAGCTTCCGCTTGCTACTAAGCATAGCGTCTTCAGCATTGCAGAAGGCCGCGAAGGCTTGCGCCCTGCGCACCGCAACCTGGCTTTCCACATGCACTACCTTTCCGTGTCCGTGGTTCTTAAAAACACAGACATATCAACGACGAAAGCAGCAGTCGAACTAGCCCTCACTCGTGGCTGGCGCCGCCTTCTCTTCGCCGTTTTGGAGGAGGTTCTATGAAAGTTATGCGCTCTGCTTTTCTTGGTTTGGGATTACTTCTCGCGGTTTCGGCAACACAGGCTCAGCAGCCTCGAGTCAAGGCCAACATTCCATTTGATTTCGTCGTCGGAGACCGCGTCATGCCGGCTGGCGAGTATCAGGTGAGTGAAATGGGTGCGTCAGGCACAGCCATCGCGATCCTTTCGGAAGATAGAAAGGCTAACGCACTGGTGATGACATCGGCCTGCGAGACGTCCGGCCGATCAAATAGCTCAAAACTGGTGTTCCATGCGATCGGCGGCCGTTATTTCTTGTCGCAGGTCTGGACCCAGGGATACTCCCAAGGCCGACAGCTCGGGGAATCTAAGGCCGAAATTGAACTCGCGAAGAATGGAACTGCGTCCAAAGACTTGGTTCTCGCTGCAAACCGTCCGCATTAGACGCTCCAGCTAAACACCCCCGCCCTGCAACGGCACGGTCCACTCAATTCCTGAGCTGGACCGTGCCTTTTTTTGCTAGAGCGACGGACGATTTCGAATGAAAAGGGAATTGACGGAATCCTGAGTATGTTGCACTCCCCCGCAACCAATGAAAGACTTACCCTGCAAGGGGCTTCCGGCATAGGTATCGGAAGCCTTCGCGCTTTATGGCAGTTAAGCTGACAGAATTCCCGCTCTTTCAATATGCTTCCCCGCTAGTTTCGCCGCTTCCGCGTTCTCAGGCCGCACAGCGTGCGTATACACCGTCAGAGAACCACTCAATGCGTGACCAAGACGCTCTTGAATGGTCTTTAGTGGTACGCGAAGAGAGTTGAAGGGAGAGATGCTCACCGAGGCCAAGCTCTACGATGAGGACAACTACTCACGGATCAGATGACTCCGGAGCTTACCCCTCCTGCCGCGAATCCGTGTGCCATCAAGATTTCGGCTTGACGACGGAGCAGAGAAGTTTTCTAGCTCTTTCCGAACTACCACTAGCTCTAATTCAAGCCTCACCCATGCTTCCTGCGCAGCAGAAAGAACGCCCGATCTCGCGTGCCGTTCGACTTCTGAAGCACCCTCGACGGCCTTCGCGGCCCCGAAGTTGCCGACCGCGCCCTTGAGGGCGTGAGCTGCCTTAGCCAGCTCTCCGCCGTCTCTCGATGCCAACGCGGTTTTAATTCGCGCCGCCAATTTTGGCAAGTCCGCAAGAAAAAGTTTCGCCAACTTTTGCAGCAGACGACGATTGCCTCCGACACCTTCCAGAAGCGCTCCCAAATCGATGACCGAAGCAGTATCTGCCTTGTTCTCTCCGAAGGCCGGCAGACGCTTCCCTAGAACTTCCCCAATCGCATTCTCTAATTCCGCCGAACGGATCGGCTTGGCCACGTAGCCGTCCATTCCGGCACGCAAACACCGTTCGCGATCGCCTTTCATTGCGTGAGCTGTCATGGCCAAAATCGGAACATGCTTCCCGCTTTTTTCCTCCGCCTTGCGAATCGCCGCGGTCGCGTCAAGGCCGTCCATCACCGGCATCTGCACATCCATTGCAATCAGGTCTAATTGGCCGCTCGCGACTGCGGCCACAGCTTCCTGGCCGTTCCCGACAACCCGGACGCGATGCCCCAGCTTTTCGAAAATCCGTTTCGCCACCAACTGATTCACTTCGTTGTCTTCTGCAACCAAAACGCGAAGACGGTTGCCGCTCTTCGCTTTGCGAGTGCCACTCGAACGAGCCCTGCCTCTTGGAATTTCCGTTTCTGACTCGCCGATTACGCTGACGATGAGATCGAAAAGCTCCGACTGCTTTACCGGTTTATTTAAGCTCGACGAAATCCCCAACTCGCGAAGCCGATTCTGATCTTCCAGAAGTCCCGAAGTGAGCAGGGCGATCTTCACATTGGCGTATTTCGGATTCCGGATGATTTTCTCGGCGACTTCGAACCCATCCATCCTGGGCATATGCCCGTCCAGCAGCACCAGGGCGAACGGCCGATTCTTCTGCACTGAATCCTCTAAACAACGCAATCCCTCGCGCCCGCTTTCTGCAACCACTGGACACATGTGCCAATTCGTCAGCACTTCCTCCAGGATCTGCCGATTGGTCAGGTTGTCGTCTACGACCAGGATCGGAAGATCGGTGAGCGAACGCTGCTTCGCACATGGTTCCTCGCCATGTGCGTGTTCTATCCCAAATTGCCCGGTGAAATGAAACGTACTGCCGCGCCCCGGTTTGCTCTCCACGGTAATCGCTCCGCCCATCAGCCCGACAAGTTCTGCAGAAATCGCAAGGCCCAAGCCGGTTCCTCCAAACCGCCGCGTTGTCGAGCTGTCCGCCTGCGAAAAAGCCTCGAAGATCATGGATTGCTTTTCCGCCGGCACGCCGATTCCCGTATCCTTCACCAAGAAATGCACTTCCAACATTCCATCGTTCTCCACCGCTTTCCACGCGCGAAGAATTACTTCGCCGCTATCCGTGAACTTGATAGCATTTCCCGCCAAATTCACAACCACTTGCCGGAGCCGGAGTGGATCTCCTCGCAGGATGTCGGGGACGCTCGCGTCTACATGGCATGCGAGCTCAATTCCTTTTTGTTGTGCGCGCGGCCCTAGAACCCGCATAGCGTCGGTGAGCACATCGCGAAGGTGAAAGACAACGTGTTCGAGCCGCAGTTTCCGCGCTTCAATCTTAGAAAAATCCAGAACGTCGTTAACCAGAACCAGCAGGGCTTCGGCCGAGCCTTGTATCGCGTTTAAGTATTCCCGCTGTTCTTGCGTCAGCGATGACCCGAGCGCCAGTTCGGTCATGCCGATGATCGCATTCATCGGGGTCCGGATCTCGTGGCTAACGTTCGCCAGGAACTCGCTCTTTGCCCGCGTCGCATCCTCGGCGCGAGCCCGCGCGACTTCCACGTCGCGCGCGTAGTTTCGCAGTCCTTGTTCAGCTTCCAGTCGTTCAATAAACTGACCGATCTGGCTACCAATCGCTCCGATCATATCGAGCAAGCGGTGGTCAGGTTTCTCAATCTGTTTGCTGAAGAACTCCAGTACGCCTAAGACATCGCGTTTCAGCAGAATCGGAAAACCAAAAGCCGACCGTAGCCCCTCCGCGATCGCCACTGGCGCCCGCGGAAAGTTTGCATCGTGAGGCACATCTTCCAGCCAGAGAGATTGTGCCTTCGACCATACGCGGCCCGGCAATCCCACTCCGCGCGAAAAGATCCGCGACCGTGTCTCTCGATCAAATTCCGGTGCCGGAGTGCTCGGTGCTTGCCACGTTTCCACGCAACTCAGGACTTGCCTTTTCGAATCGATCCGCCATAGCGCTCCGAACGACCACCCGAGGCTCTCGGAAATCGCTTGCAGAATCCGCGGAGTTGCCACGGCCAGGGTCGGAGCTTCAGCCAGGACTCGCGTCACTGCGTGTTGTGCGCTCAGGCGCGCTTCTTCGCGTTTTCGCTCGGTAAGATCGGTAGCAACACAATAGATCACGTCCTTTTCCGGCCTTGCGATGGCCGACCATAAGAACCACTTGTAGGACCCGTCTTTTGCGCGGTACCTATTTTCAAATGTCAGTGTCGTCCGTCCGCCAATGACCGCCGATGCTTCGGATATTGTGGCGTTGCGATCGTCGGGGTGCACGAAGTCGAGATACGGGCGCGCAAGCAACTCTTCGGTTGTGTAACCGAGAGTCGTTTCCCAAGCCGGATTCACGCGCTTGAAGTAGCCATTTGTTCCGGCGACACACCAGAGGTTTAGCGACAGGGCGAAAAATTCGCGCAGATCTTTATCCTCTGGCGCCTTGCTGTCCGTCTTTCGCATCACTGCCCTCGAACCAAAGCTCATGGAAGCCCATCGTGGTAGCTTATTTTGGTACCGGCATTGGCTTCCTGCAAGCCCGTCGGCATTTCCACTTGTTGACCCATTCTGCCGCGCCGACTAGCATGTCGGGAACAACGGCATGGCACCCGCAGACCTAACTCCGGGCAAGAAACGCATTCTCGTGGCCGACGATGACCGCACCACGCGCTTTGCTATCGTGAGTATGCTTAAGGATTCTGGCTACAGAGTTTCACAAGCTAAGGACGGTGAGGAAGCCCTCGAAAAAATCCGAAAATCCAACTTCGATCTGGCGTTCGTGGACATCTGGATGCCTAAGGTCACCGGCCTGGAAGTCCTTGCAGAGGCCCGAACTCTTCCGTCTTGTCCGAAGATCATAGTTATGACCAGTGACAACACGCCGGAATCGGTACTTGCTGCGATTCGTGCGCAAGCATGCGAATACCTCAACAAGCCCTTCAGCCCGAAAGATGCGATAGAGGTAGCCGAGCGGGCGTTGCGCCAGGATGCGCTGGGGCTCATCGAAATCGTTTCGGCCAAGCCCGAGTGGGTGGAGCTGCTGATTCCTTGCACCCGTGAGGCCGCCGACCGCGTCCACTCCTTCCTCAAGAAGCTCGACGCTCGTCTCCCTGAAGAACAGCGCGACTCAATTGGATTGGCTTTCCGGGAGTTGCTTTTGAACGCAGTGGAGTGGGGAGGAAAGCTCGATCCGAAACGCAAAGTACGCATCGCTTACGTGCGATCCTCTCGTCTGCTGCTGTACCGGATCGCCGACCCCGGCCCAGGCTTTCGCTTCAACAAGCTCGAACACGCCGCGGTAGGCCAGCCCGAAAGCGACCCCTTTGCTCACGTCGCTATTCGTGATCAGCTTGGCCTACGTCCCGGCGGCTTCGGAATCGCAATGACACGTGCGATTGCGGATGAGCTGATCTACAACGAAGCGCACAACGAGGTAATTTTCATCAAGTATTTGACGAATTCGGGATGCGTTCCTTCCGACATACGCAGGCAGGACCCCTAAATTGATGAGCCGCGTCGTCGACCTTTCCGACGCCGAAGGGTCAAACTACCTCTCGACACTGGCTTCGATTCTTGAAGCCACCGGACGCAACGCCGAAGCTTCAGTAAGCACTGTAATCGTTCCGACTATGCTGCACGGCGGATTTCAAGTCGGAAGGGAATTGAAGGGATTTTGAGCACGTTGCAGCCCCCCGCAACCAATTCAAGAAGTTGATTTGCAAAGGGTTGCTCGCTCCAGAGCGACCCTTTATTTTTGTTGTCGAAAAGGGCGAAGGGCGAGTCTAGGTCATGGCCCAGCAAAGCCAACAGCAAGCGGAAACCGACTACTGACCATGTCGGGCTGCTCCCCGTCCGCAATCGTTTCCAATCCTCAACGTTCGTGCTCACTCTGCGTAACTTCGACCCGGATTCCCACGACTCATCACATCATCCTTGCAGCCCCCGATGGAAGCGAGCATTCTGAGACTGAGATCAGGTTAGTCACTCTACAAAGACGTACTAACGGATTTCGCAACCTTGGCGCATCTGGGCGCCTGGGTTTTGTCGTCCACAGCATACCGGGAGGAACTGATGGACCGAAATACACTTTCCGCCGGTGCTTGTCTAGTGGTTGCCGTGGTTTGTGCCCTTGTGGTGTCACTTCGGACGCGGGCGCAAGATCCCAAGACGCCATATGCCAGCATGGCACCAGCGGATCAGTACCTGATGCCGGACCGCGATGCCGAAATTGCCTTGGCGCGCAGCGCGGCTCCCGATGCGATCTCCCGCGACGCTACGATCTTTGTTCTCGGAAGGCATGGTTACGAAACCGCGGTCGAAGGAAAGAATGGCTTCGTGTGCACAGTAGAGCGGGGATGGACGGCACCGACTGATAATCTGGAATTTTGGAATCCAAAGAATCGCAGTCCGATCTGCTACAACCCGCCGGCGGTCCGCTCAGTTCTGCCTCTCACCATCAAGAGGACGGAACTTGTACTGGCCGGAAAAACCATAGCGCAGATCCAAGAATGGGAAAAAGCCGCCTATGTGAAGAAGGACCTGCCCACGATCCTAGAGCCCGGCGCGATGTCCTACATGATGTCAAAAGAAGCGTACCTAACTGACCACGATGGTCACAACCTGGCCCACTTGATGATTTACACCCCGGTGATGGAAAAAGCCGAATGGGGCGCAGATGTGCCCAACTCGCCGGTTATTCTCTTGCAGACTGGGCCTCCGGAACCATTCACCGTTTTCCTCGTCCCCACGGGAAAGTGGTCGGACGGAACACCGGCGCCCATGCCGAAATGATCCAGGCGGCGCCAGCGCGTTCGGCGCTGTTGTCCAGCCGGCCATGGTCACTGTAACGCGGGCGCATGGCTAGCCCGTAACGAAATTGCCGGTGCCAATCCAGAATTTTGCCAGGGACTTCAAATTGCTCTTGTAAGTGCGTGAGACTGTGTATTCCTTGCCCCCCTTGATGCGGAGCACGTACTCTCCCGTGGGCCAAGGCTGAATTTCTTCAACGAAGGAACCGTTCACCAGCACGGAGCGATGTATTCTTATAAATCCGTAGGCTTTTAGCTTTTCCGCCATCGTAGAAATCGATTCTCGGAGTAGGTACGATCCTGAAGGGCGCCGTAACAATACGTAATTGCCTTGAGCTTCGATAATCACCACGTCAGCTGGATCGACAAAAAGGATACTTCGTTTCGTCTTGATGGCGATTTTCGCTGACTTCGACAACACTTCCTCGAGCTGAGGGAGTATTTTCACCAATTGTGCCGCCCGCTCGTTTTCCGTTCTGCGGATGGCCATATCCAGTGCTTCATGAACACGATTGTCTGAAAAAGGCTTCAGGACATAATCAACGGCATGCTTCTCAAATGCCGCAACGGCGTATTGATGGTGCGCGGTAACAAACACAATTGATGGTATCGGCCGCAGCCACTTATTTAACCGGTCGGCCAGCTCGATTCCCGATAATTCCGGCATGTGAATGTCGAGTAAAAGGACATCATAGGACCTGTTTTGTAGCAATTCCAGGGCTTCAACAGCGTCGCTCGCGCAATCGAGAGCCTGAATGTCGTTTCTCGCTCTCAAGGCATTCTCGAGGGAGCTTCTGGAAAGTGGTTCGTCGTCGACAATCAATACCCGCACTATCTTTCCCTCCCCTAAGCGTGTAAATTCGACGCCAACATTTCTTTCATCGCCTCCTTCTCTTGACCGATTGCCGGCAACACAAGAGTCGCGATCGCAACACCCTCGCTGCCTTGGTCGAAGCAGAGAGTCGCCTCGTCCTCGTAAAGGTGCTTCAATCGTGCTCTCACATTCTGGAGACCTAGCCCCATCCCTGCTTGCCGCTTTCCTCCAACGCTATTGCGAATTGCTATCTCCAGCGTGCCTCCCGCCTGCCGAGAGAAAATTTCGATCCACCCTCCTCCGCGGCAGCAAGCCACGCCGTGGAAAATCGCATTTTCCACGAGAGGTTGCATGATCAGTCGTGGCACGAGCAATTGCCGCGCGGCGGGGTCAATTTGCCAACGCACTTCAAGTCGGTCTTCCAAACGCATTTTCTCCACGCCCAGGTAATCGTCGACAAACTTCAATTCTTCATCGAGGCTAATGACATCGGAGCTCGCACACTGCAAAGCAGTCCGAAGCAAGTTAGAGACCTTGAGAACCATCGTTTTGGCGCGCTCTTTCTCGGTGTCAATCAGAGCTGAGATTCCCTGGAGCGTATTGAACAGGAAATGTGGATGAAGCTGACTCTTCAGGGCTTGGAGCTCGCTGGTGGCAAGGGCCTGCTGCAATTCAAGTTCCTGGTCCCTTGCCCGCTTAAAGTACTCGTATGCATGCGCGGCCGCCAGCACAATGATGTAGTTCCAGATGATCTCGGCAAAAACGTAAAAACCCGTAACCAATCCGTGCAACGAGCGTTGTTCGAACTTCTGAGCAGGAGAATTCCAAGGCGGCAGCAAAATCCAACGGAGGCTCACGCAGGCGATGGTGTAAAGGGCGCCGCCTAGAACATACCCAGTTACGCGACCAACTCGAATCGGTTTGGCGATCGGATAGCGGTGAACTATCTCGAAAACCGGAGGCGTCATGAGCGCGGTCGACAGTAGAAATCCGCCGTCGACAAGCAGTGCAGTCCAGTAAGAAGTGTGGAGCCCCCTCTCCCACAAGCGGACCTTATCCTCCCCTGCAGCTAAGAAGGCAAGACCCATCCAAACCAAGATGGACCAGAAGTAGGCCCATGCGATCGTCGACAGTTTTCGCGAAGCAACTTCCACACACCAGATTGTATCTGGATTTGGTGTCCTTGGGCGACCGAAGGGACCAAGATACGGAAAGTGGATTCAGGCAAACAAAGACAGGAAGTGACTCACGCGCCTTTTGATTCCTGGCGCACCTGATGCGGCGTTCATTTACCCCTGGCGCAGGTCGCTAACGCTCAGGTTCTTTTGGCTGTCGCTCTCTCGGTTCGTGATTATTCGGAGTTAAGCGATGCGGAGCACGTATTCCTATGCCGGGGACCCAAGCCTCAAGCTATCGCTGAGCGCGCCTAGCAGAGCCGCAGTAGAAAATCGACTCACGCAAAGAGCTCTTTACAGCCGTCCCGCCGAAAATGAACGGGTGCTCGAGACAGCGACCTTTCGCCTGTTGAACATGTGTGATGCAACCGCGAATGTTCAACGCCTCGCTGAACGCAGGCGCGAAGCCAGAGCCAAGAGAGCGGAGGCCCTCATCGCAATCGAAGGACAAGCAAACTTCGAAGGCTGCAGCGTTTCCTCATAACGGTCGAAACCCTCAACCAGGAACGCCGCCTGCTGCCTGGTATCTACTTGGCTCACAAACCGGGCAGCGGCTAACGGCCCTGCGCATCGACTCGCCATAAACGAATCGGCGCATTCCGCTCCAGCTAGCGGCTGATTCTCAGCGATTGAACTTTTTTTAACTCCAATAAGTTAACCTGCGGCGCCTTTCAGGATGGACGATGCATCAGTAGCGCAATCCCCACACCGATCAATACTCCACACAAAAGAATCGCCGCGCCCCAGGCGTTAAAAAGCGCCGGAAATCTTCCGCTGATTATTTTTCTAGCCATGGCCGCTGATGCCTCTTGTTGCGCTGGCAGCCCATCCGCGGCGTCAGTTCCCGCAATCGTCAACACACCGGAGGTCTTCAACAGTTCGTTGCCACGCTCGACGGTCCCCAGGAAGCAATAGCCCTGGCGCGGTATCGTCTCCACGTACGTCGGATTTTCCGGCGAATCTCCCAGCGCCAGCCGCAATTTATTTACGGTGGTATTTACGTTGGCGTCGTAGTTCACAAACGTTCCGTCCGGCCACAGTCGCGCGCGCAATGCTTCGCGGGTCACAATTTCGCCCGGCCGTTCAACGAGTGCCAACAACACTTGGAATACTTTGGACGGGATGTGGACTCGCGATCCTTCCTTAAACAGCTCCTTGCGTTGGAGATCAACCTGAAACACACCAAACCACAGATATCGCTCCGCCGCTTTCGTTTCGCTCAGTTGTGGCCTGCGAGCGGTTAAAGCCGAACTGGGCATCATCGGCATTGACATGAATTCACCCTCCTAAGTAGCTGCCGCGCGTGGTAATCACTGATATAAACGGACTCTCAGGGCAGCAATACGGCCATACTGCGACTTGCTTCTGAGACGAAAGAGAAATCGAGGGAATCCAGCCCGGGACTCCCTCGCTCATTCGAAACAGTCGAAGCTGCTACCAGATGAAGCGCAAGCCCAGCTGCATCGTTCGGCTTCCTCCGTTGAACTGGTGGTTGTTCAGAAACAGGTTGCCGGAGGTCACAAAAATATATCCAGCGCTTAGTGGGTTGGCGTTCGTGTTCTGATCGATCGTGCCGTTATTTGTGGGCAAGCCGATGCTGAAATTCCGGTGATTG
>Ga0247664_1000414_pt1 | contig 10618 bp, 2 predicted proteins | sample CNK05_metaG_FD_182715 | JGI IMG/M metagenome (GOLD analysis project Ga0247664, IMG submission 182715) | Soil microbial communities from Purdue University Martell Research Forest, Indiana, United States - CNK05 | ecosystem: Environmental > Terrestrial > Soil > Temperate forest > Bulk soil | place...
CTTCGACAGGCGTCGTCCTTGCCACGCGGCCCTTCCGGCACGTCCGCGGAACTGTACTTGATCCTGCCGCCGAACCTCGAAGATGCAGCCGGGCGCGGCCGCATTATGGTGGTGCTGGAGGCCTCCTGGAGCGGCGGTCGCTGTCCGTTGAACGTTCTCCCTAAAGACCGGCTCTGGACATTTTCCGAACAGGACAATGCCGTCCTGGATCGGTTTGAAGAACTGGCGCCGGGCGAAACACCCGCGCTGTTACAATTGGCCGCGAAGGATTTTGTCTCGTTGCTGCCCGCTCTGGCTGGCCATCCGCGGATTACCTTGGGCAAATCAACTCCGGTCAGCGTCAATCGCAATGCGCTGGCATTGCCGTTGCGTGCGACCTTGCAGGCTAACGGAGAGATTGTGGTTGCGCTGGGCCAGGTCGCCCGGCGGCCTGTGCTGCTCGCAGATGGATGGGTTTGGCAAGAACCGCAACGGTGCCTGCAACCGTTGGCCTGGCCGCCGGGTTGGGGAGATATCTGGCGCAACCCCATCCGCGTCGCGCGCCAGCAAGTCCCGGTGTTCCTCAACCAACACTGGCCTTCACTCGTCGCCGCCGGCGCGGAGGCGGATTTTCACCTGCACGACTTCAGCTTGGAGCCGCGCCCGCCGCGATTTCTGCTCGAGCTGAAAGGCGGCCTCGCTCAACTCAGCGCGTTGCTTCAATGCGCTTATGGTGCCCGCATCATGACCTTGGGCGTGACCGCAACAGAGGAAATGGTCTGGTTGCCGGATCCGGAGGTGGCGACCCGTTATGCGACCCGTGATGCGGTGGCGGAACAGGGGGCGGTGGGGCGCTTGCAACGAATCGGGTTTACCGGTCCGGATCGCCAGGGCCGCTGGCAACTCAATGGCCAAAACGCGGTCTTGAACTTCTTCGCTCGCGAACTTCCCAGGATGCAGCGGGAATGGGCGGTGACGCTCGAGGAACGGTTGGAACGCAGCACGGCCCAGAATCTGGAACGCATCGAACCTCAGTTTCAGATCAGCTCTTCAGGCGTACAATGGTTTGATCTTGGGATGGTCTTTGCGGCCGACAGCGGCGAGAAGTTTTCAGCGGCGGAGATCCAGCGGTTGATTCTCTCCGGGCAGGGACATGTGCGGTTGCGCAATGGGCGCACGGCGCTTCTGGACACCAGTGCGGTCGAGGAACTGCAGCAGGTGCTGTTGGACTGCGCTCCACAACAGCAGGGCGCGGGATATCGGGTCGCGGCAACCCAGGCCGGCTTCCTGGAAGCAACTCTCCGGCAGCAGCCCGGCTGGAAGGTGGTGGCGCCGGCCGCCTGGCGGGAACGCGCCGCCCGACAAGCCGGCGAGTTGAAGCTCGACTGCCCGCCGCTCGGACACCTGGACGATGTCCTGCGCCCGTATCAGAAGCAGGGCGTGGCCTGGTTGCGCTTTCTTCGCGATCACGGCTTCGGGGGCATCCTGGCGGATGAGATGGGTCTGGGCAAAACGTTGCAGACGCTGGCCTTGTTCCATTCCCTGCGCGCCGTGGACGGCGCTCAGCGCCCCGAGTCCGGCGGGCGCATACCGCACTTGGTCGTCTGTCCGACCAGCCTCGTCTTCAATTGGGTTGCGGAAGCAGCGAAGTTCACGCAGACACTGAAGGTTCTGGCGCTGCAAGGGCCGGAGCGTCACGAGTTGTTCGGGCGCATTCCGCATAGTGATCTGGTGGTAACGAGTTACGCATTGATCCGGCGTGATGCGGAGCAATATCGGGGGTTGGAGTTCGACACGGTGGTGTTGGATGAGGCTCAGCACATCAAGAATCGGCAGACGCAGAATGCGCAGGCAGTCAAATCGGTGCGGTGCCGGCATCGGCTTGTGCTCACCGGAACGCCGTTGGAGAATTCCGTTCTGGATCTGTGGTCGATCTTTGATTTTCTCATACCGGGTTACCTGGGGGCGGCGCAGGATTTCCGCGAACGCTACGAGTTGCCGATCACACGGGAACGGAATGTGGAAGCCCAAGCCCGCCTGGGCCGGCGGCTGCGTCCCTTTTTGTTGCGGCGATTAAAGCGAGAGGTGGCCGCCGATCTCCCGGCCAAGTTGGAGCAAGTTTCCTTCTGCGAGCTGACTCCCGATCAGCGCTCCGTGTATCAGCAAGTCATCGAAGCCAGCCGCAAGGAAGTGCTCGAGGCGGTTGGGGCGCAAGGTCTGGCGCGCAGCCGGATGGTGGTGCTCAACGCCCTATTGCGCTTGCGCCAGATCTGTTGTGATCTGCGTTTGCTGAAACTCGACCAGGCTCAAATCGATCCCGCCGCGGCTTCCGGCAAAGTCGAACTGTTCAGTGAACTTCTGGAAGAAATATTGGACGGCGGCCATCGCGTCCTTGTCTTCAGTCAATTTGTCAGCATGCTGGCGTTGCTCAAGGAACGGCTGACGGCCGAAGGAGTCGCCTTCTGTTATCTGGATGGGTCGACCACCGATCGCGCGGCCGTGGTGCAACGGTTCCAGCAAGATGCCGGCGTGCCGGTATTCCTGATTAGCCTCAAGGCGGGGGGAGTCGGCTTGAATCTGACCGGAGCCGACACGGTGGTTCACTTCGATCCGTGGTGGAATCCTGCCGTGGAAGATCAAGCCACCGACCGGGCCCATCGCCTCGGGCAAACACGAGTCGTGACCAGCTACAAACTGATCACGCGCGATACGGTGGAGGAGAAAATCCTTGCTTTGCAACAGCGCAAGCGGGAGGTGATTCAGGCCACCCTCGGCGAGGAAGAATTGACCGAAACATTGAGCTGGGAGGATATCCAGGAATTGTTGACGAGCTGAGAGCGGGTCGCCCTCAGATCCCGAGTTTGAGCTTGATCTGGGCAAGCCGCCGTTCGGCATCCCGGGCGAAGGTTGTGCCGGGAAACTTCTCCAATACTTGTTCGTACCGGGCAATGGCGCCGTCCCACTGTTCTCGGTGATCCAGTCCCCAGGCTTCCTGAAAGAGAGTGCCGACGACTGACCGGGAGCTGCCGGCGGCAGACGCCACACTCTCGGCGGGACTATCCTGGCGAATCTGCCGACTGAGGCCTTCCACAAACAACTCAACCCGCCCGCAACGGGGACAGACATAAACGTCGAGGCGATCGCAATCCGCGAAGAGACCGCCCAAAGCGCCGAATGGTTCGCCGGCACCGTTCGAACGCAGCGGTTGAGTGCCCACCAGGCTCAGGCCAACCTGGCACCCAGCACAGGCAATCGTCACGGCAGCAGCCACCTGAACGGTGGGCGGCGGCGCGTCCATCCCCGCGCATTTCCAGCATGAGCTGAAATGATCCGCGTGCCGTTCCCCGCATTTTGCACATTTCCACATAAGTTTGCCCCACTATCCCATCGGCCAACTCCACAAAGATCTAAAGCGCAGGATTCGGGGATTTCGCGATCTGTGGTTGGATGCCCTCCGGCCAGCCATGACTCGGGACCGGGCCGCGGGAGCACTGGTCGAAGGTGGCGGAACTACGGCGGCAATTCTCGCGAGAATCCTCCGCGACGGCTACGGCACGCCGGGCGTGATCACTCGATAATAGGCTCCGGCTCCGATCGGCGTCACGAATGTGACCAGGCGATTGGTGGGCATCATCGGCACTTCGAAGACTCCTTCCCACAGGCCGATTCCCAGCCGGGCCTGGGCCTGCACGGTGTAGGTTTTGTTGGACATCGCATCAAAACTCAGCTGGAGCTCGAGACCGACCCGCGCCAGCTCCAGCTTGAGAAAACTGCGCCGATCCAACGGATTTGTCCCGGCGACGTATTCGGCCAGGTTGTTGACGCCATCGGCGTCGGCATCGTCGGCGGCGCGCGAAAGATCGCCGGACAGCCCGTTGGTATGGCCGAAGTATTGCATCATCCATATATCCGGCAGGTGATCGGCATCGCTGTCGGCAAGAACCGTCAGCGTGGCCGGGGCGCTCAAGATGCCGTTGGCATTGGCCACGTTGGTCACGAGCACCGTGTAAGTCGCGTCGTTGGTCACGTTGGTCAGGCTCAGCACAGACGTGTAAGCGTTGAGGGTGAAAACTCCGGCGGACACCCCGCCGCGGCGCCAGCGAAACCCCAGCGGGAGGCTGGCCGTGTTTGAGATCACCACCGATAAGTTAACCGTGTCGCCCGCTACGGCGATGACACTTTGGGGCTGGCGGACAAAGGCGGGGGCGATCAGCACGTTGAGGGCAGCGGCGGCGCTGACCGCCTGACGGCCGGCGTCATTCACCGTCACCTCATAGTCGCCCCGATGGCGCGCTTGGACATTGGTGATGCGTAGGGTGGCCGAGTTCACGCCCGCGTAATCGTCGTTGTTGATGAGGTTGGTAGCGTGGGTCCGCCATTGATAAGTCAACGGGCCGTTGCCGATCGCGCTGACGCTAAAAACGACATTCGACCCTGGCCGTGTCTCGATGCTGGCCGGCTGGCTCGAGATCGTGAGCGGAATCGTTGACGTCCAATTGATCGGGTCATCGCCATAGGCGGCCAGCTGCAGCCGTTGAAGCGATCCACCGCCGCCATCCGCCAGAACCGGCCAAGGCGCGGCGTCGTGGTAGTTGACTGCCTCGACCAGAATACGCGGGACACCATTGCTGGTGACGGGACCAGGGCGGTTCAGCTCCACCTCGTCGCGGTCGTTGTTCAATTTGCCGAGGTACGGGCCCGACACTGGCGTGGCGGCGAACTGTCCGTAGCGGCCCCGGAACGAAGCGAGAGCGGCGGATTCAGCCGGATTGAAGTTCACCAAGACCAGGGAGCCGCCCGGCCGGAGCGTGACATTGGTCGGAAAATCAAACTTCACGCCGCCGCGCAGCTGCCAGGTGTTGGCCGGGCTCGAAGGATCGAACAGCGGCACTGCCTCAGCGGTGATATTGGCGATTTCGATGTATTCATCCACGGTCTCGTCCAGGCCGCCGGCCTGATCGAGCGGATGGTACATGATTTCCTTGATCACGACCGGACCCACCTGCGGCCCGGCGTTGGCTGCCTGCAACGTCGGCACTCGTTGCGCCACGAAGTGTTCGTCGCCCGTGCTGATCACGTAACGCCCGAAACTGACCCCGCCCGCCGCCGCGCCGAAGTGAAAGCCGTGACTGTAGCCTGTCAAATTGCCCGCTCCATCCGCAGAGAACAGATAAACCTCATCGCCGTCCGCCGAGAGTGAGAAGCTATTGCTGTTGAGGAGCGGGCCAGGGTTGAAGTCGGTTTCGGTAAACAAACGGTATCCGCCCGGGGCAATTCGGGTGCCGGCGGGAATCCGAAATTTGCGCGGCTGCGCGTCGTCGTCGGTCAGAAACCACCCGGTGATGTCAACTTCGTCCGCGTTCGGGTTGAACAGTTCGATCGCATCCACTTCCGGCAACGCGGTATGAGTTAACACCTCGTTCACAAACACGCGCGGGATCTCGCTGGGTGGATCATCAGCGCCGGGCGAGCCGCCAGGAAGGGTGCTCGCGCGCCACGCGCTGGGATTGCCAGGGTCCGGATTGGCATTCGGCTCCCGGGGCACAAGCGAAAAACCCCAACCATCCGGCGTCAGCGGCCAACGTCCTGAATTCTGGTAAGCAAAGGAGAAGATTCGTCCGCCCAAGGGATGACGAAGAGTGAGTTGTTCGCCGCCATTGTTGAGTTTGCCGGCGTAGAGGCCGTCCACCACCAGGCCGGGATATTTGTTGGTGAGGGCAAGTCCATTGCGGCCGAGGACAAAGAACTGTCCGGGGCCGAGGGAGGCGCCGTTGGAGAATGTGAAGGTGATGCCCTCCGTGAAAGCCAGCCCGCTCAAGTCGAGAGCATTCGTGTTCCCGTTTTTCAATTCCAGGAACTCGAAGTTATCCCCGGTCGTCACGCCGATGTCGGGTGGGTTATACATGATTTCGGTGACCAAGAGCCCGGTGAAGTCCTGGCTGGGATAAAACGTTGCGGTCACCAGCGCGCTCCAATTTGTCCCGTCGCGGAGCCGGGCTTTGAGAGTGGTCGCGGTGTTAATGGGGATGGCGGTGTCGGCAGCATACGCGAACGCCGCAGGGCTTAGTCCGCCTCCGCGGGCGCGCGGGTCAATCCCGTCGAGGCCGTAATAAAGGCTGCCGCTGGTCATGGTGTTGGTCAGGTACACTTCGAAGCCGGGCGGGACGATGCCCCCGTCGTGATTGAGCACGGGCGCGCTGAGCGCTGGGTAAAGATTGCGCTGACGCAACTGCGTCAGAACGGTGGCAGTCCGGCCGGGGAAGAAATTCGTGCGTACTTGCGCGATCTTGGCGGCCCAGACGGACTGCCGGGCTTTGGCGAAGTCGTTCCCCCAACGGATGGATTCGCCGATGACGGCCTGATTGATCTGGGCGGCCAGGGTATCCCAGATGGTTTGGGCGCGGGCGGGCGTGAAAGCGCCGTCGTGGAAGAGCAGGCGTTGAGCCTCATCCCAAAAGACGGTGCGGTACTCCGCATGAGCCAGCAGATCTTCATGAATCCATTCCGGGTTGCTGTAGTTGAAATTGGCGCGATTGGGGCTGGTCAAGTTGGCCGCATTGGCGCGGTTGTTGAACCATTGCGGTGCCAGCACGGATGATTCGCCGTCGTGCACGAAGAAGTGGAACGGCTCGGCCAGTCCCCGCCGGCGGACGACGCGGAAATTGTTCGGTCGTTCCCAATTAAAGGAGACGGAAAGCGGTTCGTCCGCATGGCCGGTGTAATAGTGCAGCAGCATGTAAGCGGCGAGTTCGTGTGGATCGAGCAAAACCGGCAAGGCCGGGTTGCCAGTGCCGTCGGCATTCTGGCCCAGCAAAGCGAAGTAGTTGGCGTCAGTCGGGTTCGCGGCGACGGCCCGCGCGCCCCGCCAAAGATTGGACCAGGCGTTGAAGTCGCCGGCGGCATTCTCGATCATCGTTTGCGGCAGGCCGGTCGCTTTGATTACGTCGTAGTCCTCGGGCTCGCCTCCAAAGTAAGTGCTTCCGTAATCCTCTTGCGCGCGTTCCTGCGTTTGGTAAAGGCCCCAATACTGGCCGTTGAGATAGAGATGGTACGGCCGCGAGCGCGTGGAGGCATAACCCGCCACCCCCCACAGATCGCGGCAGAACACGTCCCGGATAGCGGTGAATTCGTCGCTGTACGGATAGGGGTCGGCGTAGGCGTAGCCGTGTTCGCAACGCAGATCGATGGTGTCGAATTCGGCCGCGGCCTCCTGCCCAAAGAGCGCGAAGTGCAACCTGGCTGCTCCATAGTCCCGCCGGAAGAAGACATGGAAGGAATGTTTGGGAAACCCGGTCGTGCTGCTTTGCCCGCCGCGGATGCGCAACCCGCAATCTTCCTGGAACCCATCGCTACCATCCGGCTGGATGAGTTCGATCGACACGGGCCGCTCCCAGGCCGGCCCGATCCCGGAAGGATTGACATACAGGCCGGTGCTGGGGTCGGTCAGATTGGGTTGATCGGTGACGACGCTGATCGACGGGATTTGGCGCAACGCTCCCAACATCTGCGCGGTGGTATAAAGCGCGGCGAAGTTCGCTTTGATCCCATGCCGGAATTCCTGGCCATTGATCGGGCCAGCCGGCCAGCCATAAGCCTGGGCGCTCGCCAAGGACTGGCGCAGCACATCCTCGAAGAACAGATAGGTGCCGGTGTGCGTTTTGGTTGGCCGGAAACCCGGCTTGAACGCGCGCGCGCGCAAGGTGGTGGTGGCGCTCAAGGTGAGCGGGCCGGTGTAAAGCGGGCTTGTCTCGGTTGGGGTGGCGCCGTTGAGGGTGTAGTGAATCACTGCGCCCGCCGTGAAATTCGTGATCACAACCTGCACCGGCGCCGAAAAGATGCCGCGCTTCACATTCAACGCCAGGTCTTCCACAAAGCCCGCGAACGAATCTCCGTTCACAAACCCGGGTGTGGGTGTCTGAAAATAAACCATCCGCCCGTCGGCCTCGCGGCCGGCCGAATAATCGGCCCGCTGCGGTGGATAGGCGGGCGCGAACTCGCTCAACACGTTATTGCTGGCGTCTCGCAAGGCCAGATATTCGCCCGCGCTGCTCAGCTTGAAATTCGTGTGCAACAGCGCCGCCGGGTTCGTGCGGTTCTTGCCCGAGGCGAACACGACCAGAAATTCCTGGCCACTGAGGCTCATGGACGGGAAGGTCCAGTTGGTGGCTCCAGCCAGGAATTGATAGCCGCCAAGCGCGACCGGCACCGCGGACGGATTATAGATCTCGATCCAATCAGAATAGTCACCGTCCTCATCGCGCAAGCCGGATTCGTTCTCGGCGAGGAACTCCGTGATCTGCACCGGACCGTTGGTGGCTGGCGGCGGGCCGGCGGCCACAAAAACAACGTCCCGCAGATAATTCGCGTTCTGAAATGTCTGCGTCGGGCGCGTGCCCGCCGTCGTCACGAATACGCCCGCGCCCGCCGGGTAACTCAGATTAAGCCCGTTTCCACCCGCCGCGGCGAGGTCGTTGGCAAGAAACGGATAGTTACGTCCGCCCGCGCCGGTCGAGATCGCGATGGTGTAATCGGTGTTGGGCAGAATTGCTACGTCTGGAATATCCAGGTTAGTCCAGCCGGCGGCGCCGCCGTAGGTCCAGGTGAACGGCCCGGCCACCACGGTGTTGTCCGAATTGCGCCAGAGCCGGGCGGTATGGAGGCCCGATTCTGTCGCCAGCGCGTAGACGCGGAGCTGGGTGACGCTGCCAGGAACGTTCGCGCGAAAGATCGTTCCCAGTTCGTAGTAGGTGCCTTCCGGGCCGGAATCATTGCCCGTCTTGCTCGCGGGGAAAAGACTTTGCGGCACGGGCGCAGCGGCGTGAACTCCCTGGCCTAAGCCGGCCAAACCCAGCGCCCCTATTGGAAGCAACAGCAACAGCCGAGACACCAACCACGAGCCCTTGCTCTTCTGAGTGGGTCTCTTGCCGTCGGCTGCCACGGGAAATTTCATGCTTGCTGTTGCTGGGTTGTGAAACAACGGATTGTAACTGGAGCCGGGGCTTCTGGCTATCTTTCTGGGAGCACGGCGTGTCTGACGGGGACCTTCGGTCTCCCTCTCCCCTCAACGGGGAGAGGGCCAGGGTGGGGTGAGAACACCCCACGTGTCCGGGCTTGCTGTGTATCTTGGAAGCACGCTTCAGAGATCTCTACATTGGCTTAGCGGCGTCTATGAGTGTGTGTCTCAGAATGCAACCATCGCGCGTTGGCCACACCAACGGCGAGGCCATAAATCAGCCCAGGGCAAGCCCGCAAAGCGGGCGCCGCCCTGGGTTCAAGGCACATAAGTTTCTGACGCGCCCCAACGCGGGCGCGAGGAATGTGAGTCGTCGAAGATGGCGTGGTTAAACATCCGAGACCCATCGCTAGTGATTGAGGTGGTGTTTGGAGCCGGGCTCCACTGCCGGCTTCAGCTTTCCTGGCGCCCATACAGGGCGCCGGCTGTTTCACCGGTTCTACCCCAGGGCGGCGACCGCTGCGCGGTCTTGCCCTGGGCTGATTTACTGCCGCACCGTCGGTGCGGCTCTCTAGCGTGCTAACCATGCACCCCCCCCGGTTGAGGGTAGAGGGAGTCTCGCCCCGTGACGGGCAATCTTCGGGTTGCCTTCGCGTTCGCCAACTTTAATCTTGCCGCCGCGAAGCGTGCGCGGATGGGAAACACCTTGAAGCCCGCTTAATGCAGATGAACGGCCAACTGAAGAGACACTGCTTTTATAGACGGCATCGGTCGCAGACCGCCGCTCTAGTTAGCAGAGGGCGACCGTGGCTGGGGATGGCTGGTCGCGGTGTGCTCTTGCGCGTCCTGCTGGTTGTCGGCTGGGCGTGTGGAGCTTCCTGCTTGAACCTGTGCGCGGTGGATTTGCCACCCGGATTTGTCGTCGAGACGCTCGCCACGAATCTGAATGCTGCCACCGCCGTGGTCGTCGCGCCAGCCCCTGACTCGCGTCTCTTCATCGCCGAACAGACGGGCCGCGTGCTGGTGGTGAAAGAAAATCGTCTACTGACCAAGCCGGCTTTGACTCTGCACGTCACTGATTACTGGGAGCGCGGCCTGATTGGCCTCACCCTGGCGCCTGGTTTTCCACGTGAACCGCATTTGTTCGTGCTCTACGTGACCGATCGGCCGGTCGTCCATCATGTGCTGAGCCGCTTCACTATCCGTGGGGAGGAGATCGATCCGGCGAGTGAAGTGATCCTGTTCGAAGGCGACGACCAAGCCAAACTCGGCGGGACCGTGCCGGCTGGGCATCAAGGCGGTGTGTTGCGTTTCGGCCCTGACGGCAAGCTCTACGTTTCGGTGGGCGAACAGACCGCCGGCGAACCGGCGCAGCGCCTGGATACGTTGCAGGGCAAAATCCTGCGCCTAAACGCCGATGGCAGCATTCCGCCAGACAACCCGTTCCTGGCCGAAACCACGGGCAAGTATAGGGCGATTTACGCGCGGGGTGTCCGCAACAGCTTTGGCCTGGCGGCGCAACCCAAGGCGGATGGCGGGCGGCTGTTTTTCACCGACGTTGGCGCCAGCGCGTTCGAGGAAGTCAATGAACTGGTGGCCGGAGCGAATTACGGCTGGCCACATACCGAGGGGTTCTCCACGAACACAGCGTTTAAAAATCCGCTCTACGCTTACCCGCCGCTGGTC
>Ga0247664_1000415_pt1 | contig 10615 bp, 11 predicted proteins | sample CNK05_metaG_FD_182715 | JGI IMG/M metagenome (GOLD analysis project Ga0247664, IMG submission 182715) | Soil microbial communities from Purdue University Martell Research Forest, Indiana, United States - CNK05 | ecosystem: Environmental > Terrestrial > Soil > Temperate forest > Bulk soil...
AAGGCTCCGTTATTGTCTACCTGAACGCAGCGAGTTCCCGAACCGGCCATCGATGTAACGTGCAGCGTAGCGCCCTTCAAATCTCCGGTCGTTACGATACTGTTGTCAAACGTGTAGGCCGCATCGCTCACCACGATATTCTTGTTAGCCGAAAGCCCAGTCGCCGAAGTAAAGCAAGCCAGATTGCTCTGCGTAGCGTTGTAGGAGCAAGGCCCGTAAGCTATCGTATGGCCCGCGTTCGGCAAGACCCGTACAGGCCCAGGGAGATTGGTCTGAGCAATGCACGCCGAACTAATCAGGGACGCGAATATCAGTAAGCGTTTCATTTAGGATAGTGCGGTCGTCAATCCAGCAAGCAGCCACTTCCCTCCTACTGGAGTGAAGGTAAGGACCGAGTACGAGTTTCCAGGCAATGTCGCCAAGTCTGGAGGGGTCACTAGGAAATCCGAGGTCCACGTTACGAGTCGCCCTCCCGTGGAGTCCTGCTGAATCGTTATTTGGAGGATCGTATTGGCTGGAGCCGGGGTAACCGAAGGGGATATTACGGTTGTCGTAGCGGTCAGCAGGTGATAATCGGTTATCGATCCACCGCTTGATCCTCCAGAAAGCAACGGGACGTAGGCTGCGCCGTTCTGACTCACCATCAACGTGTGAGTCGATGCGTCCATGTAAATGATGGACTGCCCGATTGCGGATACCCCAGGGTCCGCTTCCTGCGTGAACGTCAGCGTGGTTACGCCGAAGCCCGCAGTCGGATCGAAAAGCAGGATTCCGCCGATGGTATACGGAGTCGCTAGACCAGCCCCGGAGATCTGTACATCGTAGGTCCCATTGGCAGCGTAGAAGAACCAGTGCCCGAACTGATCGGCGGTGAACGGATTCGATAGAGGAGTTGAAGAATTATCAGAGTAGATCGTCGCTAAAACCCCAGTGCCGGTCAGGTAAACGGTGACCGTCGCTCCGGGATAAGACTGTTGGTACTGGCGAAGCTGCGGAGTCGTGCTGGTAGCGGGCGGCGCGAGTACCGGCGAATCCCCTCGCTCTGCCCATGCTTGCGCTCGTTCCATTTCCCTTGAGTATACCTATGTTGCTTGCTGAATGGCAGTTACGCGCCCAAGTGCGTCTATCGTGATGGTCCCTTGCTTTCCGCCGATGGTCAGTGGCGCGCCCACGATGTAGGTTCCGGCTCCCGGCCCCTGTTCCTTCTGAAGCTGCGCGATGTTGTTCTGAATGCCCTGGAGAGCCGTGTTAGTCGCCGGATCGGGAGACGTAAACCGCTGGTTAATCTGCGTCATGCCTTAAAAACCGCCAAGTCGATGTATGTCGGCTCCGTCCAACTCTTGGTTTGCAAGGTGAACGCCTCCGGGAACAGCGCGAAGTTCTGCGATTGCCCGTCTAGCTCAAAGGCGAATGCGAGCGCCTTGGCCCCGTGATCCACGATGGACGGGAACACTTTGAACTGCCCTCCAGTCGATGGGATCGTATACGGCCCGTAGGTTCTTCCATCATCAGTCTTGATCGTGAACAGCACGTTTCCATTGGAAATCAGGCCCGCATAGAGCCTTCTGAAATGCTTCCAATCCGTGAACCCAAGATTGATGTACTGCGTAACGATCTTCGTGGACAGATACGGTTGAATGTATCCGCTAGGTTCCCATGCATAGATGCGCGGGCCGTCCGGTCCTCCGGTCCAAGAGAATCCACCCGCGATGTTGCGGTAGAGCGTCAAATCCGACAGCGACGAGATATTCTGGCTTGCCTGGATCACCTGACCAGTCAGCGATATATTGATGACCGGAGAAAAGGTTTGCAGGTTGTCATAGAAAGCACGCATCAGCAGAGTTCCCGTGCCATCCGCCTGAACCATTGCATCGACGTAAAGTTTCTGCCCGCGCTCATCCCCTCCGTCTGAGGATGGAAGAATTGCAGCCGCAAAGAAGTCTACACCTGAGTCCTTGTTCCCGCCCTCCAGATAAACCTTCGTGGTGTTCTTCGACAGCAGAAGAACCTGCATCTGATCCGGTACCAATCCTTCGACCAAATACTGCGTCCATATCGCGTCGGTGAACATCAACGGAAACCATCGCTTACGCGAGATCTGGTATCGAAGACACTGCGACTTCCCCTGAGTGTCCAGATAGGAGAAGATGATCGAATCGTCCGTGTAGGCAAGACGCAGGTACTTCTGTTGCGTCATGTCCACCGGGAAGAACGTGAAATCATCCACGATGACAGACTTCGCTGCTTGCCCGTCGTGGGGGAACAGCGGATACAGCATGTCGGAGATGCTTACGGCTCCCTGATCGGTTGCGATATAGATTCCATCGCGCCCCAGGAACGCAATCCCTACCGGCGTGGTGCAAACGGCCCATCGTGTCCAGAACCCTGAAGGCGTCGGAATCTTGTTCCACTGAAAAACGGAGGGAGATCCCAGGAACGAGTAGCGAATCAGGTAGATATTCTCGCGAGATCCAGCGAAGGCTAGGCCATTCCAACACTCTCCGCTGATTAGCGGCTCACTCGGCCCGGTTAGCTCCAGGGTGTTCTGATCCGAGGACGAATCCGCATCCCCGGAGTTGGAAAAATATAGTGTTCCCTGATTGATCGGATCACCGAGGGCGAATACCGTTGGCTGGAATGGGCCTTCGAGAAGAAACGCGAGCGGTAACGGCTGCGCCGCGAGAGTGGGGGATGCTACCTGGAACGTGGCATTCGTCAGCACGCCTCCGCTCAATACGATCTCCAGGAATGTGCTCGTGCGCGGTTGCCCGAAGGTCTGGTAGGCAGTCCCGTTAATCAGGATCACGGTATTGGCGAGCAGGTTCAGGTCAAAGTGAGTGCCTGATACCCACTCGACGGTGGTACCTACGACGTTTACAACCCCAGACCACGGCAATACCTGAATCGGCCATGGCTGAAACACGTTCAGGTCGGGAGGCTGATTCGCCTCTAATACTTGCTGATCCGGCAACGCGTCCGCGTATGTATTCGGCGTGGCGAAGTTGTTAGCTACCGACCCCACGTAAAGAAATTGCGAGACGGTAGCTCCGAGGCGGTAAACGTCTATCTCATCAACACCCGCTACGTTGCTGGCTTGAGGGGTAACCAGGATCTCCTCACGCAAGGGGAATAGCTCATAGCGCGTCTGTGGACCGGTAACGCTTTTCGCTCCCGTCGTAGAATCCCTGAAGCGCGATTCGTAACTGATGCCCACGGGAGAGTTCTGCGCCACTTCGGGGCCATAAGTCCCAAACAGGTACCAGCTAGCGAAGCCGTAATTGCAAGCCGCCGTCGCCACGAGATCCACCTGAACCGCAGAAATAGTAGCGAAGGAAGACAAGGATGCTTCGCCGGTCAGAACACCGCTCGATAGCGGGATATTCAGGTCGGTGAAGGAAAGAGTGGCGGGCGATAGCTGACTGGCTGGGATCGTGTAAGTCCAGTAGTTCTTGGTGAAGCTGGCATTACCTGTGTCGATCTTGAGCACCACCGAAGTAACAAGGGCCGGGTTCTCTATGAAGATCGAAATGTGCATCCAATCGTCGGCTTGGGAAATGGGGCGTCCACTGGCCTGCGAAGCATTTATGGCCGATGTTCTCGTGGCCGTTCCCGTTCCCGAAGCCGGGTTTGTAACGGCGACATACTTAGCGTCAATAGTCTCCGTCGCAACGTGATTCACCGTTGTATAGACGTACCAGCTAAGAAGTCCCGCTACCGCATCGGCGGCAGCGTGGGTCGATGCCGTGGAGCATCGAATGGAGTAGGACACCCCATCCGCGCTAGGGGTAGAAGATAGGACCCTGACCGTCTCGGTACCGCCGATCCTAATAAGGGAGTTCCTTTCCAGGGGTAGGGGAGTGTTCGCCAGCACGATAGAGCAAGGCCCTGTCGTTCCAGAATCGTATTGAATGGCCTGAATCGTTGTGCTCGTAATGGCGGGATGGATCTCGCGGACGGTGACGGTTTCCTTGTTTCCGCCGCCCGTATTCAGGATCACCTGCATCCTCTCACCGGACCAGAAGAAGCTGAATGTTCCGATAGGATTGATGCAGGCCCATCCGGTCGTGCCTGAGTTGTAGAGAATCGAATTGATCGTGCAACCCGATCCGAATGTGCGATCCGTGTTCGCCGTGGCTACAGTAGCGCTGCCAGCAGGAACCCAGGTCCCTACGTCGCCTTCCGCGATCAGGACCGTTGCCGGTGGCCCGTAGTCGGCATCTGGAGGATACGTGGGAGGAGCAATCCCTTGATTCCGCACCACGCCATCAGGCCGTACTTTGGATAGCTTGGAGGAATCGTAAACGTACATCCACGACTCGGGAGATTGGTCAGGACGGAAGGTTATCAGGGTCAGCGGATTCCCCGAGTATCCACTATCGACGTTGTTATAGGCTCCGGGGATTCCCGCGTAGAGGTTGCTTCCCCCGCCGCCCACAAAGATGTACCCTGCCGATGCGAAACTCTTATCCGCGTCGTTTAAGCGCCTGATAGAGTTGGGTGTGTCCGCTCCCGCCAGAGTCAGGAAATCCGAGTAGCCGGGGCGCGATTCGATACGCCCCTCTTCGATCACGCGGATATTCTGCAAGTAAGGGAAATACCCTTCCGGTATCCGGTCCAGCGGGTGAACCAAATCTATCCCCATGCAGTTCATCCGCACTGGCTGTCGAATTATTTCCGGCGTAGGCTATGCCCTCCGCTTCCCACGGAGTAACCGTGACAAATATGGTTGGCTGATTTTGTATTCTTCTAAAATTGCCCTACGGGAGACGCCCCTAGCGCTCAACGCTCGGATATCTGAAACATCTTGATCTAATAGCTTCGCGCGGCAATGGGTTTCTCCACGGGCCGTTCTTCCCTTTGCGTGCCTATCCGCAATATTATCGGATTGTGTCCCAAGAGATAGATGCTCGATCCGCACGCATGGAGGGTTGTCACATCGATGCAGAACCTTGAGGCCCTCCGGGATTGGCCCGTTTATCAGTTCCCAAACGAGCCTATGGGCGAGATAGCCAGTCTTTACGCCGTTGGGACGAAACCATACAATCCCGTATCCGTTCGTGTTGAGGCTTCCTGTCCATAGCCAGCAATCTCCTGAACGGTCTATTCGTTCTTCCGCGTATTGGGCAATGTTCTCTATCTTTTCAGGCACGCGCGGCCTCCAGACGATCAGGGCGCTCCGCTTGCTCGGTCCACGGCTGCTCAAATAGCGACTTGAGATAACGAATCTTCGCCATGTTGATTTGGCCGCGTGCGCCCGCTTCTTTCAGGAAGGCGTCATATTGGGCGAAGGAATCCTTAAACTCCTGACCGCCGCACTTGAACGTCAGTACGTGCGTTACGTAATCAATCAGGTGCGGGATGTCCTCCGCTCCCATCGGGATGAACTGGTTCGGTAGCAACGGAATCGGGGCCGTCTGCGTCACATCGCACGTCACGCCGTAGGTATTGTCGGGCATAGGCGCGAGCATGAGCATGTCGTAGAACGCTCCCGCCATCTGCGGACGATCCGCTTGATTGCGCCAGAATGGAAGCCCCGAGTCTATCGATGCCATCGGAGTTAGCGGAAGCGGAACTCCGTTCAAGAGCACGCGCAAGATAGACTTGGCGCTCATGGCGAACTGCATCGCCTGGTCGTAGCGCATCTGCGCGTACTGCGCCCGCAGATCATCCTTGTTCTGCGACTCAGCACTAAAGATATCGGCGAGCGCGGCGTACTTGATCGCGTGAACCCATTCGTCGGGAATGTGGAACGTCGCGTTCGGATTCGTGATGTCGATGAGAAGCGAGTCAACCGTGATGGTCTCGACCTTCCCTGGATTCTGCGGCGCGGGCGCGATCTGGAGTTTTAGCGGTGCGTTCTCGGACTCCGAATACATCTTGGGTGCGCCGGGTTCAAGCGTCCACGTCGGGTCCGCACGGTCAATCGCCCATGCATCCGAGCGCCAGAGATTCGTCCACGTACCGGAATAGGAGTCCATCCATCCCGTGCGATGAACGTATACTGACGTTTGCGAGAAGCTCACCATGCCATCAGGAGGCGGCGGGCTAACTGGTGACGTGTTCACCGAGTACGGGAACCGCGCATCGATCACGAACTGATTGCGGGCGCGTTGAATGGAACGCAGGATCGAATCCACCGAGATCTGGCCGCTCATGCCTGCTCCCGAGATGCCATTGGCCGCTTCGAGACACATGTACTGGATCTCTTGAGTTAGTTTATTGAGCGTCCATGCTCGCGTGCGAAGCGCGGGCAACTCAGCCGAAAGATCGTACCAAGTAGTCGCAGGACTGACGGCGAAACTACCGCGCGTGCGCCAGTAGGACGTAATTGCGCCCCAAACTCGCAGCCCTTCCCAGATCGCGTAGAACTTCTCCGTCTGGGACCAGTACCTCTCGTTCGGATCATCAAGCAGCGTGGCTAGCTGCGAGGATAAATCACCGAGACTGTACTGACTGTATGGCACAGGTCACGAGATTACTTCTTCGAGGACATCGGTCCTTCGATCATACTGCCGCCCTTCGATCCGCCGCCGAGCTTGGACGAACCGGGGTAGTTCTTCGTCACTACGGCGATGGACGCGGGCGCTTTCCCGTTGTAGCCAGCGGGCGTGCAAATGCCACTCTTGGTATCGGGTACGCTTTTCGGATTCTCTGCGGTTGGTTCAGCCATGGTGGTTCTCCTTCGCTCTATAATAGTACGAAGGCGCACCGCTTGAACGGCACGCCCTCAGCACGAACGGTCTATGGAGGGCCGCACATGCTTCTGACTGATATTACACCAAGCACGCTGATTCGGTTCTGGTCCAAGGTTAACAAGGAAGGACCAATACCGGAACATAAGGCAGAGCTAGGCCCCTGTTGGATTTGGACTGGCGCACCAAACAACAAGGGTTATGGAAAGTTACGCCTTCAAGGAAAACGCTCAGACGAATATGCCCATAGAGTATCTTGGGCGATTTCAATGGATGCATCGCCTGATGGGATTTGCGTTTGTCATCATTGCGATAATCCATTGTGCGTAAGGCCGAGCCATCTATTTTCAGGCACTCGGGTAGACAACGCCTCTGACATGGCAGCGAAGGGAAGAGGCAACACTACCAAGCTGACTCCTGAACAGATCGAATATATTCGGGCGGTCTACGGTAGCAGGCCCTACGGAATAATTGGGGAGCTTGCAGAGACGTTCAATGTTCATCGCAGCAGCATACGGCGCGCCGCCAAAAAGATAAGTTTCAGGTTGCTCTAGCCTGTGAAAAAAGGTGCGTGGCTCGCCTGCCAGCTTCCGGTTTGCCAGGGGGCCGGGGCCCAGGGGTACTGCTCATACGAAATGTTGGAAACTCCGACCTCCTCATCATTTCTTTCCATATCCCAGATCATCTTCTCAGCGCGCGCTTCATGCATCAAAGCCAATCGAAGATCGTAGTACACGTTCGGCTTGTCGGTGGACGGCCCCGGATAGCGGGCGCAAGCCGCTAGCGCCATCTCAAGTATGACCTCGCCGCGATTGGCGACGAACGGCGGGAGTTGCGGAGATTGCGCCGTCAGGTCGTATTCCTTGGCGATGTAGATGTACGGGTATAGGTAGCCGGTGAACGTCGGCCCCGGCCATAGCTCGTAGCGCGGCCCGCTGGAGATGACCGAGGACTGCGCGTTGATGATGAACAGATCGCCCGCCGTATACATGACTCCCGTGGGCCAATAGATCTGCACGCCGTCCGCTAAGTCTTGCGCGATTGCCGAGGTCGCCTGTGCTGGCTGGTAGCTTGGCTGGCCGCTTCTCAGCCATTGAAAGGTTGCCGTGCCGGATAAGCCGCCCACCGCTACCTGGATGATGTAGGTTGCGTTCGACACGTAGGAGTATCCTGTGCTGGTGGTCGAGACGGGAGATCCGCCTGCTGCGCTTATGGGGATCACGGGGCCAATCGTGCCGCCGTAAAGCGACGTGTAGTCGTGGAACACGGCGGCGTAGGTCTGCCCTTGGTTGGTCCGCTGGGGATCGAGCATCGAAAGCTCGTGCGCCGTTATGTTCGTCCAGAGGCGATAGGCGTCCTTGATCGAGACGATAGTGTAGAAGTAGTTGAAGTCGTCAGGGACGGGATACCAGATCTGAAGCATCTGGTAGGTCTGGTTCACCACGTCCGTACCGGCCCACGGCGCATCGATCAGGATAGCGGTCGGAGACTGGAACGCGACGATGGTGTAGTAGGGGTTGAGCAGTCCGCCTACGCGGATCTGCCTCCCGATCATGTCGGGGGTCCACACGGTTCCCGAGCCCGTGAGTAGCGTTGGGTTACCCGCCGCTACGTTCGTGGTGACCGTTCCCGTCTGGTAAAGATTTGGAGGCGCGAAGATGCCCGAGCGCCGCCGCCAACTCCACTCGCGCATCGACTGGAGCGTGCGCCACGAGTCTTGAATAAGTTGCTGAGAAAGCGCAAAGTCTACTGCCGGGCAACGACTTTGCAAGCGGTTGGATAGGGTGATGTAGTTATCCACATCCCTAGCCTACCCGAGCGATCACCATGATTACTTCCGAGACCATCGCGCCGCCGCCAGTGGTGAATGTCACTACGCCCGTGGTCGCGTTGTAAGAGATCGCAGTAATGAGCGAGATTGATCCCGCCGCCGTGGACTGCTGCGGAGTCACGAACAGCAGGTTCACCATCCCGGTAGCCAGCGTTGAGCCGGTAGCTCCCGAGACAGTGAAGATCCGCATACACAGATCGCCGATGACGTGCCGCGTCGGAGCCGCGCCTTGAGTGACTGCTGCCATGATCTCTCCTTAGTCCACGAATCCGATATTCACATCCACCGATGCGAAGTTGGATGCCGGTGCCGTCGCGCTCGCCACGATTCCGAGTACCTGGCTCACGGGAGCCGTGGTCACTGCCGCCTGCGAGATGATGCGCGAGACCGAAGCGGTAGTGTCGGCGATTGCAGCCGCACCAGCGACCAAGGTTCCGGTCGCAGCCACGGGGTAAGCCCGCTTCTGAATCACGAGATCGCAAACGTACTGGATCGGGTTTCCGTCAGTCCCGTTGACGCCGGGAGCGGCGGTAACCGCAAGCTGGAAGATTCCAGCCACGCGGTTGATCGCGCCCGAAGGCCCAACGTCGCACTGGTTCTTATCGTTGGTGACGATGCCCGCCGCCTGATCTTTCCAGAAAGCGAGTTGACCAGCAGCCACAACGCCAACGCCCGTGGAGGCTGTCGCGCCAGAGTCGAGCTTGACCCGGAGGTACGAACCCCCGCCGATCTGGTCGTTGAAGGCGCAGCCGATTTCACCAGGAGCGTAAAATGGCGTCGGGGAATTGGTCAGGGCTGGGGTGCCCTGAGGCATGTACGGGTTGGTTATGCGTGGGTAAACTTGTGCCATTAGGCGTGTGCTCCTTCGTTTTCGGGGATGACTGCTTCGTCAATCTGATTCACCAGACCAACGGCTGAAATGATTTCGTGCCAAGCGTTTTCGTATTTGTTGCACTTAGTATTAGGGCTAGGCACGGAATCGTGTTGACCATGCGCTACTCGCGAAACGCTCATCTCGCTAACGCCGATTCTTTTGGCTACTTCGCGTTGGCTCAAACCTGTTGACAATAATGCCTTAACTTCGTCTCGATTGACTGTCCAATGCGTCTGGGGAGCGCCAAGCACAATCGTCTGAACTTTCTTGGGGCCTCCGCTAACTACCGTGGAGGGAACAACCCAAAATCGGTTCTCATCCATCCCCCAAAACACGATGAAGTCGCAAACCTTGGACCAGTCCCTCAATTTAGTCTTATGGCGACCGTTTGCCCAGTTAGGAACTGCGGTATTAAGACTGAAGCAATAGCCTTTTCTGGGCGCGCTCCGAGCGGTTCCCTGAAATATCCGCGTGGATTTTACCTGGATGCGGATTTTCTCGCCCGCAATCAGGTCTGACCCAGTATCCACGGCAGGGAAATGCACCGGGATGCCCCTACTTAATAGCTGTGAGGCTACGGCATATTCTCCGGCTCGGCCTAAAAAGTGACTGTTCATGGAGTCGATCATACCATTGCAAATGGTTGAAAACAATCAGCTTTGAAAATTGTACCCGTAGCAATGGTATCCAGGAAGTACAGTCATATTGTGCGCCAGCAGAATCTTGCCGACGATCTTGGTGTTTCCCGCGCTCGGAATGAATCCGTCATCATCGAGCGATCCGTTGAACGGCGCGTTCTTGGAGATGCGGTACTTGATCTGCGGCTTGCGCGCGTTCATGAACCAGATCGTCTCTCCGGTGGACAACTGCGAGGGAGTCGGATAGGCCGTCACCGCGCCGCCAGTCGTGTAGGAAAGGAATCGGGTCGCCACGCGGTCATTGGTCCCGCTCGAAGCGGTCAGGTACGATCCGGGAGCGTAACGCGAAGCGAGGATCACCGCGCCGTTGTATTCGAGGCCGCGGAATCCGCCTTTGGCTACGGTCACGTTCTGGAACCGCTGTTGGGTCTGGTAGTTCGACCGGATGTATCCCTGCCCCTTGGCGGTCGTCAGAATGATATTCGGCTCGTACTCACCCGATCCGAAGTTCACGGCCTGATACATCGTCTCCATCACCGGAAGCGTGATCGCCCCTCCCGCGAAATCGTTCGGAGTGGGG
>Ga0247664_1000416_pt1 | contig 10612 bp, 4 predicted proteins | sample CNK05_metaG_FD_182715 | JGI IMG/M metagenome (GOLD analysis project Ga0247664, IMG submission 182715) | Soil microbial communities from Purdue University Martell Research Forest, Indiana, United States - CNK05 | ecosystem: Environmental > Terrestrial > Soil > Temperate forest > Bulk soil | place...
CCGTGCCGTGGGGAAGCGCCCCGTTGCGGCCTGCCCCGACTTGAGTCTTTCAAGTCCTTGAACGCGGCTTTTGTGCTCTTCTCAGTGTGCAAACCGAGCAAAGAAATTCATCCTGCACGGCTCGACACGAATCTGTCGCGTCAAACGCATTCGGAAAAATAAACGTGCTCCTACGTTCTCACCCCTCACCCTACCCTCTCCCCGTTGAGGGGAGAGGGAGTCGCGCCGTGTATCGTTCTTCTTAGCATGTGCGCGCGCATGATACGCGGTCATAGACCGCCGCTACAGCAATTCCAGAGTCTTCAGCGCTTGATCAGGCGATAAAATCGGCTCGACCCGGTTCGGGGCACGAACACTTCAACAAAATTACCATTGGTGCTGCGTGTGGACGCATCGGTGATCCAACTGCCGGCACCAAGAGTCGGAGTCGACTGCAACTCGTAGCCTGCGAGATAGAGAGGCCAACGCACGATGTGCGGGGTCGCCCACGACAGTCCGGCAGGCAGGGGAAAGCCGGGCGAAGGATCCGCGGCGATCCAGCTGGCCGGATCGTCTCCGTAAGCGTTGAGCGGTGTTCGTTGCAAGGAGGCGCCTTGGCCGTCGGCTCGGACTGGCCATGGCGGGCCATCCCGATAGTGAACTGCGTCAATCAGCACATAAGGCACCGCGCCGTTGCCCGACACAGGAGGCGGCTCCGGTTTCTGCAGTTCCAATCGATCGTCTGTGTTGTCGAGCCGGCCACGATAGGGGCCAAGCAGCGTGACGGCAGGGTTCAAGCCGTACACCCCGCGGAAGGCTGCGGCCGCCGACCCGGACGCGGATGGGTCGAAGCCCACCACCAACACAATTTCCCCGCTCTTTAAAGAGAAGTTCGCGGGAAACTCGAACTCCACGCCCGCGCGCAGCCGCCAAGGATTCCCGGCGGCGTCCTCCAAGACCACAGACTCAACGCTGATGTTCTGGAGCTCGATGTACTCAAGGCCGGGTTCTTCGTCGCCTTCACATGGGATTCCGGCCGGGGCACAGGGCGGATGATAGTGAATCTCGCTGATCACCACCGGGCCGACCTTGGGCCCGGCATTGGTGGAGCCAAGAGTCGACGTGGACTGCCCTACGAAGTGTTCTTCGCCAATGCTGGTGAGATGGCGTCCGAAGGAAACACCTGTGGCGGCGGCTCCGAATCGGAAGCCGTGGCTATAGCCGGTGAGTTGACCAGCGGCCGTGGCGGAAAAGAGGAACGCTTCATCGCCGTCGCTGCTGAAAGCAAAGCTCCCGGGCGCACGTGGAATGGCATTGAAGTTGGCTTCCGTAAATACCACAAAACCGCCGGCAGGAATCAAGGTGCCATCAGGGATCCGAAACTTACGCGGTGTCGCCGTATCATCAGTGATGAACCAGCCGCCGACGTCGGCAACGCCGTCGGTCGGATTATGCAGTTCGATGGCGTCGACGGATGGAGGGTCGGTGTTGGAGAGCACCTCGTTGACGACCACGGGCACCGTGGCAGGCAGCCCGGGGTCCGTCGTCCCCGGCGTGCCATTGGGGAGGCCGCTTGGACGCCAGTTCGTGCGGTCGCCCCATCGGTCTGGGTCCGCCAGTTCGTTCACCACGACCAGGGAGAAGCCGAGTCCGTCCGTCACCGGATACCACGTGTTGTTGTAACGGAAATCGTGAATCTCCTCGTTGCGGGCATCGAGCAATTGAATCCGTTCTCCGCTGTTCTCGAGCGCTCCCTGGTAGCTGCCGGCGATGGGCCGGCCGGCGCCATAGCGGGCGACAAACGCCGCCGGCTGTTTGACCACCAGCACGGCGGCCCCTGGCCCCAGCGTGGTCACGGCGCTGCCGCTGAATTCGAATTCGATGCCGCCGACAAACCTGACTCCAGTCAGGTCCAGCGGCACGGCGCTGATGTTTTTCAGTTCAACGTATTCGAAATTCTCCGGGCTATTGGTGTCGCCTGGGACCGGTGGCGCGGGATGATACATAATTTCGGTGATCCGCAAGGCTTGCTGGGCTGGACTGGGCGCGCCGGGATAGGTCAGCGTAGCCACGTTGGTGCCGGCGCGGTTGAACAGTCGCAAGCTCTCCCCGCGCGCGCTCAATTGACCTTGATAGTTGCCGACAACAAGCAGGCCCTGCCCGCCGTGCGGATTGAGCGACCGTTGTTTGAACGCCACCACGTCGGGCGACAAATAAAGACGGCGCCCGGACGGGATCACGGTGCCAGGGGCGAAAGTGAATTGAATCCCGCCGTCGATGCGCCAGCCGGAAACGTCCACCGCGACCGTGTTGCTGTTGATCAGCTCGACATATTCCTGGCGTTGATCGCCCGACGCCGGATTGAAGTCGATGTCGCCGAAAGTGAGCGGCGGCGTGCCGTTCTGTGCATCGGGGATGCCCACGGCGTTTCGGTTCGTTGAAACGGCCGCCGCGCTGTGGGTCAGGTAAAGGTGAGGACGGCGCGGCGCCAGATAATTAGTGCGCAATATCGAGATGGCCGTGGCCAAGGTCTGAACCGCGCCATAGCCGGCGCCCCACCGGCTTAAATCCAATGCGGCATCCGCTTGATGCAACGGATACAAGCGATCGAGTTTGGCTTCGTATTTGAGCTGGCCGGCGGGCGTGCCCGGCGGCTGCAACAGTTCGTCCATCAAAGTTCGAAGCCGGCGCAGGAACATCTCCCGGGTCACGGGTGTGGCGTAAACCGCGTCGAATAAATTATTCACGCCGCAACAGTTGCGCCCGGTCTGTCCGTAGTAAGGATGGCTGATGTAAGGTTCGCCGCTCGCGCCGGTCGTAGCGTCCTTGATCGCGGTCACGTCGTCATTGACCAAGCCCACTTTGCCGAAGCTCAGATCTTTGTCCCAGGGAAACGTTTGCCAGAGCTGGCTGCCGGCGCTGTCGCGGTAGAGATAGATGTTCTTGATCGCGCGATCCCAGTCTTGAGAAACCACGCCCGCGGCGAGATAATTGATGATCTCCGGCAGATCGAGCAGGTCGAAGAGATTGGTGCCGCGCTTCGGGTTAGTGGGCGAGATACCGTTGACCAATTGCTGCAGGTCGCTGTTGTTTTCGGTACGCCGGGTCTTCTTTTCCACGCCGCTGGTGGCGGAATTGATTCCGTTGAAGAGTTTATAAAGGGCGCCGGCCGGATCGAGTCCGCGCTTCTCCAGAAAAGTTTCATCTACCTGCTCGGTCAACAGGGCCACGCTGTAGAAGGAACCATTGCGCTCGACTCGCACGGAAAAACAGTCGCTCGCGGGCACCCCGGAGTCCTGGTAGCTCTCGTAGGTCAGCGTTTGCCGCACCAACGCTTTGTCCTGATACGTGGCGTTGAGGTTGATCTCCTCGACCCGCGCCGCATCCGCGCGATACCGGAAGTGCGCTCCCGGGTTAAAATCGAACTTATAAGGCTTCTTCGGAAAGGTCGGCGCGGACGCGCCGCGGACGCGGTTGAACACATTGTCGTAGAATTCCCCGGCGAAGAATACCGAGGCGCGTGTGCCGCCGGAGGTGTCGGCGGCGGCGGCGTTCTGGACGAACCAATGAAAGACCGGCAGCGCATTGGTCAAAGTGGGGTTGACGACCACCGTTCCCAAGTAGGCCGGAGAATTGTTGGTGCTCGTGAAGGGCGGAAAGCGCGAGATGCGCCCGTCGGTATCTCGGGCCAAGACATACCAGCGCACCATCTGGCCGGGCGCGGAGGCGCTGGCCGGGATGGTGGCCCCGAAGACGCCGTCGTTGGCCGCGCCATCGCTGTGCGCGCCATCGTCCAGCAACGGCACGCTGACTTCGGGCCCAAACATGACCCGATATTGGAGGGTGGCCGAGGCCACCGGCCCAAAGGCCGGTCGTAGCGTTGCAGTGACTATGATGTCCTGGTTATCCCTGGGCACAACTGGACTATGTTGAAGCTCTCGGATGATGGGGCCGAGCACCTCCACGCCGTCGTGGTTAGCCTGGCCGGGTGTAGGGCTTGGAAAATAGCGGGCCACGGGCGCTCCTAAAGGAGTCGACGCAACGAGTTGCGAGAGTAACAGCAGATCGGGGCTGTTGGTGGGATTGTTCAGGGCTTGGAATGCCAGAACGTTCTCGCCGAGGTGCAGCAGATCCCGGTCGGAGGTCAGGTCGAAGTCGGCGAAATTTGTGGCGGCGGTATCGGTGCGCGGCGTGGTGGCGGTGGCGTTCCAAGTCAGCGTGGCGGGTGCGTTGCTGCGCGCCACTTCCACTCCGTTGAGGTAAGCGACAAACCCATCTTCGAATTTCATCCGCACCGTCAACGAATCGAGCTCCGGCAATTCGGTCAGGGTGAAGGGCAAACGGATGTAAACCGACCCGTTCACATTGTACATCTGCGTCTCGACATTGAGGCCGATCAGGGGAAGAAAATCGACTCCGACGGGCTGGCGATCGTACCCGACGCCACCGGTGCCGCTGAGCCATGATTCATCGTCGAAATTGACTTCGATCCAGGACGAGCCGAGTTCCGGCCCGGTCGGAACCAGTGCGTGCACCACGGCCCCCGTGGCCACAAGCGTGAGCGGCGCAAAGTCGCGCACCCGTCCGTAGGAGACGTCCGCAACTTGCACGGGAAACGTCGGCGCGAACTCCGTGGCCACGCTCACGCCGTCTGGTGCCACCAGGGCTAGGTATTCGCCCTCTCCGGAGAGTTTGAAGTTCGTGTGCAACGGCGCTCCGGGCACACGCCGGTTTTTTTCCGAAGCGAAAACGATGAGGTAACCGTTGGCGGCCAGGTTGGTGGCAGGAAACTGCCATTTAATGAGGTTATTGGTGGAATCCGTCAGAGACCACCCGGCCAGATTGACCGGCTCTGGGCCGAAATTATGGAGCTCGATCCAGTCCGAGTTGGCGCCATCCTCATCCTTGAGCGAGGTGTTGTTGACCGCCATGAACTCCGTGATCTCGAGCTGCGCGTGCGCGGGTGGAAGAGTCACGAGCAGCGCCAGCGCCACGAAGAACGCCGCCGGCAACAGGGGGCGATGCCGCTGCGTCGTGGCGCGGCGTTTGGCTTCAAGGTGCTTCATGTCTGCGCACGCGCGCCGCTGGCCGCTCACGGTTGGAACAGCCGGAAGAACACCTGAGCGTTGCCAATCGGAACGGTCAACTTGTTGGTGCCGCCTTGGAGCGTCGGCGGTTCGCCCGCGTAGTTCGCGTAGGGACCGTTAATCGCAGAGGCCGTTTGCAAGACATAGTTGGGCGGGAAAGCCGGCCAGGTCAACAAGACCGCTTTCTGGATGGTCAACACCGGTGGCCCGGACGGCGCCGCCGCCCGGAAATGCCCGCGAATTTGAGCAGCGCTCAGCGCGGTGTCGTAGAGGGCGACTTCATCGATTAATCCGCGGAAATTAAACGACGCCACCGTGCCGCTGCGCGTGCCACCAATCAGCACCCGGTCCGGCGCCGGCCCCGCATCCTGCAGCGTTCCGCCGATGTCCTGTTCGGAGCCCTTGACGCCGTCGACGTAGACGGTCAGCACGCCGTCGGCAAAAACACCCACCAGGTGATGCCATTGTCCACGGGCGGAAGGCGTGGGGCCGGCGGCCAGTCCGAAGACGTTGTTATTATTGCGCACGACGAGATTGGCGAAGTCACCGGGAGCGAAGTCCAATTCGTAACTGCCATCCCATCGGGCCACGATCGCATGAAAGGCCGGGTTATTGTTGGCCGCCGGATCGAGGCTCGCCCACGCCTCCACGGTGAGGGTGTCGCCGACATGAAACAGGCCAAGGTCAACGAAAGTCCCGGGCGCCCCGTCGAATTTCGCAGCGCGTCCGAGTCGAGAGCTGATCGACGGTTGCCCCAAAGTGATCCCGCCGGTGTAGGTGCCGCCGCCGGTGGCCAGGCTCCCCAGATCCGTGGCGGTTGTGCCCGCCGTGTCATCCAGCGGATAATAATGGACGGGATTGTCGGCCAGGATGGCTTCGGTGTAAGTCGCAAATACTGGCGCGGGCGTAATCACCAGGTCCGCCGGGTCGCTGACCACCGCTCCGGCGGAATTGGCCACGCGGACGGAGTAACGGCCGCTGTCATTGGTGGATGCGTTGGCGATGAGATAAATGGCGGTGGTGGCGCCGGCGACGACCGCGCCGTTCTTGCGCCATTGGAAAGCGGTGCCGCCGGTGGTTTCGACCGAGAGCACAACATCGCTACCTTCCAGATAGGTGCCGCCGACGGGCTGTGTGACGATGGTGGGAGGACTCACCAACGGCCCATATGCTTCGAGTTCCTGGATGGCCGGCTCGATGCCGCATCCGACGGGCGTGATGACCAGGCGGACGCCCGCGACATTGGAAATCACCGCGAAGCTGAAAAAGGAGCGGGGCATGGGCGTGGCACAACCGGTCTCGGTGTATGAATAACTGCCGATCGCGGTCCAGGAGGACGCCGCCGTGGGATTGAGATCCCGCGAATACTCCAAACTGTAGGTCGCTCCGGAGCGCCCGTTGTATCCGGTTTGCCCGTGCCACACCACACTATCGATGTCAGCCGGCGCCGGGAAGGCCACGCCGACGAACTGGCCCGGCGCAGCACTAGCCGGGATCCAGGAAAACCCGGTTTGATCGATGACCCCGTCGTTCACGTCGGGCGCGGAATAATTTGGACCCAGATCGGAGCTGGAGAACGCCACTCCACCGCTGCCGGCCAGGCAGAGATTAGGTCGTCCCGCGATGGCGGAAGCTACTGGACCGTCGCCGACCGCACTGGGCGAGACAGCGGCCGGCGCATAGGCTTCGAGTTCCTGAATGGCCGGTTGGATGCCGCAGTTCACCGCGGTGAAGAGCAGCCGAATGCCGGTGACTCCGGCGATGGGAGTGAAGGCGAAGTACGTGCGTGGCATCGGCGTGGCGCAATTCGCCTCCGTGTAGGTGTAGGCACCGATGTCCGTCCACGTGGAGCCAGGTCCAGGATTCGGGTCGGTCGAATACTGCAGGCTGTAAGTAGCGCCGCTGCGCCCGTTGTAGCCAGTCTGGCCGTGCCAGACCACCGCGCCCAACGTGTTGGCGCCAGGGAAGCGCACGCCGACAAATTCGTTCACATTCGCCGTGGCCGGGATCCAAGAGAAACCGGTGTGATCGATCACCCCGTCGTTTACGTCGGGCGCCGAATAGTTCGGGCCCAGATCGGAACTGGAGAAAGCCACGCCGCCCGCGGAGGCCAGCGCTACGTTAGCGCGGCCAGCTACGGCCGCGGCGACGTCGACGTCACCCACGACACCCGGAGTGAGAGTGGCGGCCACGATGGCGGGACAACCTGCCATGCCGGTGAACAAGGCGAACAAGGTGCTGAGGATCTTGGTCTTCATGGTTCCGTTCAGGATCTTTCGAGGCCGTGTTTACGCTCGTTACGAGGCAGGCCTCGAAACTGCCAGGCAACGAAGTCTAATGGAACGAGGGCGTGCGGATCGGAGTTCCCAACTCAACCGGAGCCATCGGCTGCGGCCGCTGCGCCAGGAGCGACCCGATAAACCTCCGTGAGCACGGCTTGCACCCGCTTCTGGATATGCGTCGCCATCGCTTGGCGCGCGGCCCGCGCATCCCGTCGTTCCAACGCTTTCAGAATCGTGACGTGTTCTTCGAAGGAATCGCGCAAATTGTGCAGATGCTCCCCAGTCAGACGACAAAATGCCCGCACCAAAAGCCGATAACGCCGGATCTCAGCGTGGAGGCGCGCATTGCCGCTGGCCGCCGCGACCATTTCATGGAACCGGATGTCAAATTCGATGGCGCGTTCCGCCCAACTCGGATCCTTGCGCGTCCGAGCCAGTTCGTTGGTGGCGATGCGCAATTCGCCCAAGGTCTGCTCGTCGATGCGCTCGGCGGCACGCTCGGCCGCCGCGCATTCCAGGAGCAGCCGGACGTCATAAATGTCGGTAACTTCCTGTGGGCTGAGCGTTTTCACGCGCGTCCGACTGCCAATCAGTTCGATCAGTTCATCGGCGGCCAGCCAAGCCAGGGCTTCGTGCACCGGGGTGCGGCTTACTCCCAGTTCGCGGGCCAGAGCCACTTCATTGAGTTCGGTGCCGCTTGAGAGACGGCCGCAAAGAATGGCTTCGAGGATCGTTTCGTAAACGGAATCCACCAGGGTCTGCCGCGCCAGCGGCGCGCCGTTTTCAGTGAGTCGCAACATGGTTTTTAAGTGGAGGTAACGGGCCGATCTCGGATTGCGAAGGGTGTAGGGTGTATTCAGGCACTGCCCCCGCACAAGGCAGCTCGGGGCGCGGTCCCGCGTGTGCGGGACGCTTCATCGTCCGCCTGCTCCAGTACCTAGGACCTGTCCAACGCTGCCTCCGATCCTCAGCTTGAAGCGGCCTAAAAGGCCGCGCTCCACGGGGCAGGTACGCGAATGGGCCCGATTGTGAAGTGCATTTCGTGACTTTGGCAGGGTGGGCACTTGAGCTTGACGCAATGAGGTCGACCATTATGCTGCGTGGTGAATTCTGCATGCAGCATACGGAGCAGTCCCGATCTGTCAAGCCTGTTGCTTCGCCAGCGATTGACCGGTATCAGCCTTCTATGCAGTCGCTCGCCCAGCGCGTCTTCGCCCTGCCGTCTCTCTCCCTGCATGGCGTGGTTGGTCCGCCTCACGGCTCTCCCCTCCTCTTCCTCCATGGCGTGACCCGCCGCTGGCAGGATTATGGCCAGTTGCTCCCGGCTTTCCTGGATCGCTGGCAGGTCGTTGCCCTCGACCATCGCGGCCATGGCCGTTCCGACCGCGCTCCTCACGCCGAGTATTTGCTCCGCAATTATGCCGACGATGTGGCTGCGTTCCTGGAGAATCATCTGCCGGCTCCGGCTGTGTTATTTGGTCATTCGTTGGGCGCGTTGGTGGCGGCGCTGGTGGCCGCACGCTTGCCTCGCCGGGTCCGCGCACTCGTCCTGGAGGACCCGCCTGCTACGGTCCTGGGCCCGCGCATCGTCGAATCCCGGTTTCTGCTGCAGTTCACCGGCACGCGCGAATTGCTGAACCAGAGGCACACGGTGGACTCGCTCGCCGCCGCCCTGGCGGATCTTCCGGTCCATCGGCCAAGCGACGGCGCCGTGGTGCGGTTCCGTGAGCTGCGCGATTTGGAAGCATTGCGTTTCGGCGCGGAATGTCTGCTCCAGATTGATCCTGCGGTATTGGATCCTTTAATTACCGGACGTTGGCTGGAAGGAGTCGATTGGTTCGGTGCCTTGCCGCAGATTGAGTGCCCGGTCCTGTTACTCCGCGGTGAGCCGGCCTGCGGCGGCATGCTGGAAGCCACCGAAGCGGAACGGATCCTTGGCTTGCTGAGACGCGGAGCGCAGGCGCACTTTCCCGGCAGCGGCCATTCCATCCATTTCACCAATCCAACGCGCACCAGTCAGGTGGTGCAGGACTTTCTTGAGTCCTTCTTGGTTACGCCTCAGAATTATCAACCTTCCCAACCATGAAAACGGCTACCGGCACCACGATTATTTCGAACGGCCAACTCTTTGACGGCACGGGCGCGGCTCCGATCCGGAATGCGACCTTGGTGATCGAAAACGGGCGCGTGCGCTACGCCGGTCCGGCGGCGTTGGCGCCCGCGGCGCCGCGCGGCGCGACGCAGCTCGACGCCCAGGGCGGCACGATTCTGCCGGGCCTGGTGGAGGCGCATTATCACGCCACCTATTTCAATGTGGCGAAGCTCGAAGATCTCGACATTAAGTATCCGGTGGAATACGTGACGCTGTTGGCCGCGGTCAACGCCCGGCTCGCCTTGGAATGCGGTTACACGGCGGCCCGTTCCGGCGGTTGCCTCTTTAATTGCGATGTCTGGCTTAAAACCGCCATCGAGAACGATTTGATCCCTGGCCCGCGCCTGGTGGCATCCGGGCGGGAGATCTGTTCTGCCGGCGGGCTGATGGATTGGAATCCGGACTTTCGGCGCATTGGGATGGACGGCTTGGTCTTTTGCATCAACGGAGTGGAGGACGCGCGCAAGGCCGTGCGGGCGCTGGTGAAGGATGGAGTGGAATGGGTGAAGACGTATCCGACGGGTGACGCGGCCTGGCCGGACGTGAATGATCATCATACGTTGTGCATGACGTTCGAGGAGATGCATGCGGTGGTGACCACAGCGCACAATCATAAGCTCAAAGTGACGGGCCATTGTCGCGCCACCGAGGGGATCAAGAACGCATTGCGCGCGGGTTACGACAGCGTCGAGCATGCGACTTTCATCGATGAGGAGGGGCTGGAACTGTTGCTCAAACGCGATCTGCCGGTGGTCCCGGGCCTGCAATTTGAGCAGGCGAGCGTGATTCACGGGCCGGAATTCGGCCTTGCCCAGAAGGTGATCGACGGCCATCAGGAGACGCTGGAAGGTGGCGCCGAAAGTTGCCGGCGCATCCTCAAGGCCGGCGGCCGGCTCGGCATGGGCGGGGATTATGGCTTCGCCTGGAATCCTCACGGCCAGTACGCCAAAGAGCTCGCGTTCTTCGTCAAATATGTCGGGTTTTCCACCCTCGATACCCTCAAGTGTGCCACCAAAACCGGCGCCGAAATCATGGGTCGCGGCCAGGACCTCGGCACTTTGGAGCCCGGCAAGCTGGCAGACGTGCTTGTCGTGGACGGCGATCTGATCCAG